>Ga0268298_10002224_pt1 | contig 21482 bp, 29 predicted proteins | sample WWTPWeurt_MetaG_FD_194462 | JGI IMG/M metagenome (GOLD analysis project Ga0268298, IMG submission 194462) | Activated sludge microbial communities from WWTP in Nijmegen, Gelderland, Netherland - WWTP Weurt | ecosystem: Engineered > WWTP > Aerobic digester > Activated sludge | place... | reverse complement strand
CGTCAGCGCCATGTCGGCCCGGTTGATCCCGTCCAATCTGCCGACGTGGGTCAAAGACGACAAAAAACGGTACATCGACGTGAACCCGGCGTGGGAAATTCAGATCGGAACGCGGATCGGAAAATTCAAACATGACGTGATCGGCAAAACCGATTTGGAAGTGTTCGACGGGTTCCCCGATTTCGCGGAAACCATCGGCGCGATGGACATGGAAGCCGCAAATTCCGGCGGCGTGGCCGTCAAAACCGGGATCGTTTTTCCCCGGAATTCCGGGAAACGAATCGTCATCAAGGAAATTATTGTCAACGACATCATGGGGAACCCCGTGTTCAAAGGGATCGCCGTCCCGGAATTGTCGTAAATTCACCGAAAATTTGTTGAAGGTTGGGGGAATAATAACGGGACACGCCCGGTCGTCGGTTGACGGTCGGGCGTTACTGTTTGGGGCCGAAAAAAATCCTGAAAAATAATTGCCCAAACCCTTGTGCTATTTCAGGAACGGCGGTATTTTTGTCCTGTCAAATTGATTAACAAAACCACCGTTCAACATCATGGCAACCATCGCAAAAAAAGAATTCCGCCCCTCTGACGTCGCCGCATACCGCGCCAACAACGTGTCCGACCGTTACATCATCATCGACACGGAAAAACTCATCATCGAATTGCAGAAACGTGGGTTCGTTCTCCGTGACATCAAACAGGCGAAATCCGGTCAAGGCCGTCACGTCGTCCGTATGCGCACCGAAAATTTCACCGAAATCAACGGGGAAAAATTGTACCCCGAAATCATCGTCCAAAATTCGTACGACAAAAAATGTGCGTTCTCCGTGGAAACGGGCATTTTCCGCCTCGTATGTTCCAACGGCCTGACGATCCGCGTCCCGGGCACGGTCGGCGATTTCTACAAATGCACGCACCTGGGCGAACCCGCCAAAATGGCCGAGGAAATCACCGTCAAATTCACGCAATCGCTGGAAAGCGTGTGGGGCGTTCAACGCACCATGTCGGAAAAGAAATTGACCGACAAACAGAAAATCGACCTGGCCATGCGTGCGGCTGAAATCCGGTGGAAAAAAACGTTCACCCGTGCCGAGGCGAAAAAATTACTCGCCGCCGCCCGTCCCGAGGACAAAGGCAATTCCGCGTGGTTGGTGTTCAACGTATTGCAGGAACACGTCATCAACGGCGGCGTGCAATTGGACGGCATGAAACGGATGCCCCGCGCCGTGAACCGCGCCCGCACCCATGCGCTGATCAATTCCCAATTGTTTGAATACGCCTACGAAATGGCGACGACCGGCAAGGTGTCCCCGTTCAACATCGCCGCCGAACAAGACAATTAAACCGAAAACAACGGCCCGGCGGCGACCAAACGGACGCCCCGGGCCAAATCATTTTGTCAAATGACCATCCGCCTTTTTTTGCAAAACAATGGGTTCGACCCGATGCCCACGGCGCCGCACACCGACCCGGATTTGCCGACGTTCGTTCGGTATTATTACGACATGGCGTTGGCCGTTCTTTTCGAGACGTCCACCGGCCAATTGTACGGGTTGCGGTTCGCGTCTGCCGAGGACGTTCTATTGTACGAACGCGGCGAATGGACGTTGAACCAATTGAACCCGACGCGGGTGGATGTCATGCGTGCGGCCAATCTTTGCACGATCCAAACCGGCAAACACCTGAAAACCGCGTTCGATGTTCTGGAAAAAATGACCTGGGCGGAATTGATGGGGTACACGATCCACGGCGTCAATTTCGGCGACCGCGTGATCGTCCCCGGTTCGCCCACCATTGCCGGAACGGTTGTCGACATGAACCAACACCACGTTTTTGTACGCACCGAGGGCGGCGTTCAGGAATTTAAACCCGCCCAAATCATTAAAATATGAATTACGCGACTGTATGTTCTGGAATTGAAGCCCCGACGGTGGCATGGCATGGGTTGGGTTGGAATCCTGTTTTTTTCAGCCAATTCGACCCTGAACATGACTACAACACGGGGTTGGATTTCCCGTCCAAATTATTGCAACACAGGTACCCACACGTTCCCAATTTGGGGGACATGAATTTAATAAACGGAAATGATTATGCCGGAACAATTGACATTCTTTGCGGAGGAACCCCCTGCCAATCATTCAGCGTTGCCGGATTGCGTGCCGGACTTGCTGACCCTCGCGGCAACCTCACGCTTATCTTTCTTCGATTGGTTGACCGAATTCGCCCGAAATGGTTCCTTTGGGAAAACGTCCCCGGCGTTTTGTCATCCAACAAAGGACGGGATTTTGGTTCCCTCATCGGGGCGTTGGCAAAGCTCGGGTATGGGTTCACCTACCGAGTGTTGGACGCTCAATTCTTTGGAGTTCCACAGCGACGCCGACGAGTGTTCCTTGTCGGACATCATTCTGGACGATGGGAATATCCCGCAGCGGTACTTTTTGAGCCCGAAAGCGTGTATCGGTATTTTGGCAAGGGCGGAAAAACGGGGGAAGATGTTACCGGAACCCTTGCGGCGCGCACTCGCGGCGGTGGCGGACTTGGAACCGATTTTGAATGTGACGGAGGATTGATAATGTCAACCGGACTTGCAGACAGCCAACCCGCAATTTTCCAAACCCGATTTGCCCGGAATGGTCGGGGAGCTCCCGACAATATCGCTTCGGCGTTGACTTATCAATCGGGCCGAACTGGCAAAGGTGATTCGCAACAATGCGTTTTTACAAACCGCGCAGTTCGTCGAATTACACCCATTGAATGCGAACGTCTGCAAGGGTTCCCCGACAATTACACGTTGATTCATCCACGGACATCGGATTCAAAACGATACAAAGCCCTGGGCAATTCGATGGCCGTCCCGGTGATCGAATGGATCGGTCAACGAATTGCCAAAGTCCAAAAAATTGCTGAGTTCAATGGATTTTAAAACAACACACCCATGAAAGAAAAATTTGAAGATCGCCGGTTGTCCGGCACAATACGCCTTACACTTTCCAGCGAACGGAAATTGCCGGGCACCGACCAACGGTCGAAAACGTGGTCGATTGACAAACCGACATTGTGTCGGGAAATTGTCGGCATCGTTGCGCGGTACGGTCGACAAGGGTACACTTTGACTTTACGGCAATTGTATTACCAATTGGTTGCCGGTGACGTGATTCCGAACGATGATGTCGTGTACAAAAAATTGTCCGGCGTATTGGGTGATCTGCGATATAGTGGTTTGATTGATTGGGACGCAATCGAGGATCGGGGACGCGTGCCGTATCTGCCCTACTTCGCCGACGACGTGCCCGATGCTTTGAACGACATCGCCCGACAATTCCGTTTGGATCGTCAGGCCGGGCAACCCAAAATGATCGAAGTATGGACGGAAAAAGACGCCGTGTCCGGTATTCTCAGCCGGGTCACATCCCAATATCACGTCCGGTTGGTGGTCAACAAAGGGTATTCCAGCGATTCGGCCATGTATTCGGCCTATGAACGTTTTGTCGGCGCAATTAAACGCGGTCAACGTGTGATCGTTCTTTATTTTGGCGACCACGACCCGAGCGGTTTGGATATGGTTCGGGACATCCGTCAACGGATTTTGTTTTTCCTTGCCGCCGGTGATCGGGTAGAAATTGACGATTACGATTTCCAACAGGAATTGCGGGGCGTGGGCATCGACAATTTGGTCGACGAGGGGTTGTTGGAACAATCGGTCGCGGATCGTTTTTGGAATTCTCGCAACGAAGGAAGCGACATGAAAGACGACGACGCCGATAAAATCACGATTGCCTGGCGCATGAAATACATCGCCGAAAAATATTTCGAGGTCGTCCCGATTGGTTTGACAATGGATCAAATCGACGAATACGCGCCGCCGCCCAACCCGGCAAAGATTACCGACCCACGCGCAAAAGATTACATCGCAGAACATGGCCCGGTGTCCTGGGAGGTCGACGCATTGCCGCCCGACGTGATGACAGGAATACTTGACGCGGCCGTCGTCGAAAATATGGACATGGGCATTTACGAATCCGTGGTCGCCCGTGAAAAGATCGGTTTGTCCGACATCAAACGATTTGCAGACACGTATAAACCGAGCGCATAATGGTCACAAATTTTGAGGAATACACCGCACCGTTGACGGCCGACGAACACCGATTGGCCGAATACATCATGGCCGGGTTCGAGCGCCGCACGATCAAAAACCCGATCCTGTCCCGTGACATCATGGCCGGGGTGAATGCCCGGATTGCAGAATGGGGCGTCAAAACGAAATTGACCGAGGCCCGGTTGCGCAAAATCGTGAACCACATCCGGGTCAACTCGCTGCAACCGTTGATAGCCACGACCCGGGGCTATTATCTGTCCGACGATCACGACGAAATCCGCCGACAAATCCAATCGCTCCGCGACCGCCGCGACGCCATCGAAGCCGCCGCCCGGGGATTGGAGGAATTTTTAAAACCGAAACCACCGGCGCCTCCGCCCGGCCCGCCACCGCCACCGCCCACACTATTCGATCAACCGCAAACCATCGCCACGACATGACCCTGTTTTTTCACCCGTTTTTGATGATCCCGAAATCCGCCGATGAATCCGTTCGATTGGCTCGCCTCGATTGGTGGGTTCTGTCCGATGAATGGCGGATCATTCGCGGGTATCAATTCCACATCGACCCCGTGGCGTCTGGTTGGGAAATGACCGAGGACGGCGCCGTCTGCGAATCCGGCGACACGTTCGACCGCCTGGCCGTGGTCGGGCACCCGGTCGAAAACGTGTTGCGGAAATTCATCGACGATCACGACGTTTGTCAAACCGCCATCGCCGTCGATGCCGACGCCGCGTTTGCCATATTGATATACGAGGCCAAAAAGGCCGGCATCGCCGCCACCAAACGGATCACCGACCGCCGGTCGTTGAAAGATTACACCGACCAACGGTTCGATATGAAGGGCGGGTTAAAACCGTTCGTGGAATTTTTCATCAAACCCGGGGGACATGGATTCCCGGAATTCAACCCCGTGACGACGTTATGAGCAAACGCAAGCATTCGGCCGAGGACGACGCCATCGTCGTGACCCTGTCCATGAACACCATCCGCGAACGTCGTGGCGGCTTGCGTCAAATCCTGACCGAGTGGCACGATGCCGATGGGGAACGTTCGACGTGGTGGTACAAATGCGGAACCGCACCGACCCGGGATGTCGTCACGGTCTTTTGGGTGATCGGTGGCCGCATCCGGTACAAATCTACGTTGGCAGACATCCGCCGCAACGAAACCATGCGATTCAGCAACCGTACCGCGCCGATGTTCGGCAAAGTCTGGTTGGTGTTGTTCGATTTCCAGCCGATCCCACGCGACCAACAAATCCCGATGAAAGGATTCCAGGGGTTCCGTTACATCAATTCCAACCAATTCAATATCGGGTAACGATCACCACATCATTCAAACCGCCATGTTTTTACTCAAAATCAAAGACCGCGACGGCACGCCGTTGAACCTGGGCGACATCGTCGAAATTTCCGACGGTCGCCACATCAAATTTTTCGCCCGCGTCCAATGGATGCCGGACGAACGGGCGTTGTCCCCGTTTCACACGTTTTCGTTTCATTCGGTTCGCCGGGTGGGCGACAACGTCGAATGTCTGCCCGACGGGATCGTCCAATGTACCGAACCCCGGTTCGATTGTTGGTATTTGCCAGAACCCCGCCCGGACGCCGACGCATCCGCCCACGAACACTATTTGACCGAATGGCGCAAATGCGAACGGTTTTTGGAATCGTGTTTCGACATTGAATTGTACTCCGACGTGTCGGCGCGGATCGAATACCGCCCGCCGGAAATCCCCGGGATCGGAACCGTCACGATGGAAGGCGTCACCACCACGTTCACGATGGCACGCCCGGACGCCGATCATTACGACACGGCATTGGAATACGCCCGGGGATTAAATTATCTGAAATCCCGGACGGTGTTCAACGATCACAAAGGCGGCGTATGGATGACCGCCGTCCAATCCGACGGCAATTTGTGGTTGTTCGTGTGGTCGTCAAATTTGGGTTTGTTCGTATCATCCCGAAAAATTGAGGACAAATTGTATTTGACCAATGGCACCCGGTTGGATCAAATACCGGACATCGAAACCAACGACCAATCGGTCGGCAACATCACCGTGGTACCATGAACGACAAAATCAAATTTCAATACATCATCGAATTCACATTGCCCGGCGGCAAACCGTTGCGCGTCACCATCGAGGGCACCGATCCCGATGACGCCAAAAACGAATTGTTCAAATCCATACGGGCCAAAACCAAAATTCATTCCGTGGTCAAACCGGACAACGATCACAACAACATCGCAGACCTGGGCAACGACCTGTTGGACATCCTGGGCGGAAATCGACGCAAATGAAAACACGAACCGTTTACCACACCACCATCGAATCGTTCAACGAATCGCAAGCCACCCGCCGACGCATCGAACGCGAGGAACGGGAACGTAAAGTGGCCGAACAATTGGAACGCCGCGCCCGCCGCGCCAAACCAAAGAAACGGAAAGGCAAATCCGCCACCCGCCGCCGGGGCAAATCGAAATCCGACGCGGGGATCATGCCGTGGGTGGTATGCTTTTTGTTGGGTTGTGCAGCGGTGTATTTGATTTGGCTGGTTTAAAATATATCGCTACCTTCGCGGGATGAAAATAACGTTCAACCGAAAATGACCGCGTGCCATGTCACCATCCCGGCGACGTGGCATTCGTTTTTCTGCACATGGGCAAGGTAACAAAGGCAAAGATCGACGACCTGATTTTGGACGACCAAAACGCCAACGATGGCACCGAGGCCGGCCAACAATTGATCGAACAATCCATCGCCACGTTGGGATTGGGTCGATCCGTGGTCGTGGACAAAAACAACCGGCTGATTGCCGGAAACAAAACGACCACCGGCGCCCGGGGACAGGGCATCGAAAAGGTCGTCATCGTCGACACCACGGGGGACGAACTCGTCGTCGTTCGCCGCACGGATTTGGATTTGGCAGATGACGACGATCACCGGGGCCGCGCCCTGGCATTGGCCGACAATTACACGGCGCAACAAAACATGAAATGGAACCCGGACGCGCTGCAAATCCATTTCGATGCGGCGATGTCGTTGGATATGCAGGAATTTGTTTTCGAGGTACCTGGCGACAAAGGCGTCAAAACCAACAAACATTCCGATCTGTCCGGCGACCTCGAAAAAATGTACAAAATCGAAATCGAATTCAAAGACGAGGACGCCCAACACGCCGCGTACGATGAATTGCAAAAATTGGGGTACGAATGCCGAATTTTGACATTGTAAAAACCGTCAAAGTTGAATCGACATTCCGCAACGCCTCCGTGATCGGGATGTTCGATTTGCAGCCAGACAGCCAGACCGAACGGTTCGTCGGGTCGATGGATTTCCCCGACCAATGGCAAATCGGCGTGATCGTCGGCAATTCCGGCACCGGGAAAACCACCATCGCCCGGCACATTTTCGGCGACGCCGTATCGGGCGCCGTTCAATTTCCGACCGACGTGTCCATCGTGGACGCCATGCCCGCCGGGGCATCAATGGAACAGATCACCGGGGCATTCAACGCCGTGGGGTTCTCATCGCCGCCCGCGTGGTTGAAACCTTACGACGTGCTGTCCAACGGCCAAAAGATGCGCACCGATTTGGCGTTCGCCATGTTGCAAGATCAACCGTTGATCGTGTTCGACGAATTCACATCGGTCGTCGACCGAACCGTGGCACAAATCGGATCGCTCGCCGTACAAAAGGCGATCCGCCGCACATCCAAACAATTCGTGGCCGTCACGTGCCATTTCGACGTCATCCCGTGGTTGATGCCCGATTGGGTATTCGATACCAACGACATGACGTTCCGCGTGATGTCTCAAAAAAAAAACGACCAGACATTCGGGTCGAAATATTCCAGACACGCGACAAGTCAATTTGGCGTGTGTTTGCAAAACACCATTATTTGAACCATTCGTTCAACCGTTCGGCTGACACGTTCGTCATGTACGTCAACGGGGAATTGGCCGGGTTCACGTCGGCGTTGACGTTCGTCCACCCACGGGTAAAGAACACCAAGCGCGGACACCGTACCGTTGTATTGCCGGATTTTCAAGGGGTCGGCCTGGGCGTTTATCTCCGCGATTTCGTGGCAGAATATTACCGCCAACGCGGCATCGGGTACATCACCACCACATCCAACCCGGCGTTGGTGCATTCCATGAAAAAATCGCCAAAATGGATTTGCACCGCCGCCGGTCGGAATACATCATCGGCCAGCCCGAACAAGGGGTCGGCCGGTAACAGTTTGAACAAAACCATTGCCGGCGTGTCCCGGATCACGACGTCCTGGCGATACGTCGGAGACACCGAACGCACCGTAAAAGCACCGTAACACATGGCACGATTGCACAACGAAGTCATTGGAATGTTGCCCGTCGGCGAAGGCGAATTGTGGCATACGTTTTTTTGCCCGGGCTGTCAATGTAACCACCATTTTACGAAGGCGTGGCAATGGAATGGTGATCGTGTAAAACCAACCGTGAAACCGTCGATTTTGGTCAACGGCGATTTGTCGAACCCGTCGACGCCACGGTGTCACATATTCATCACCGACGGCCGCATTCAATACCTGGCAGATTGTACGCATTCAATGGCCGGGCAGACCGTCGACATGGAAACGGATTTTTAAACAGATTGGACGATGGAAGAAATGCACGACAACAACGGCGTGGTTCCGAACAATGACGGGACGCGCCCGGGCCGAAACGGCGGCACATTGATGCCCGCATGGCAGAAAGGACAATCCGGCAACCCGGAAGGCATGAAAAAGGGCACTATGCACCTGACCACGATCATGCGGCGTTTGCTCGACGAGGACATGGTCGTGACCATCAACGGCAAACCGTTCGTGATGACCCGGGCGCAAGCGTTGATGTTGGAAAAAATACGGCTGGCCACATCATCTGAACACGACGCCGTCCGATTGCGGGCCATCATGGACATCGAGGATCGTATCGAAGGAAAACCCATTCCGATCATCCCCGAACCGCCGGAAAACGACGACGACGGCGTGGTGTTCTACATACCCAACCAACATTCCCGGAAACGGGTACAACCATAATTTTCACACATTCAACCACAATTCACATTTTCGCACGATGAAAAAACTGTTTTTCATTTTCACCCTGGCGTTCATCGCCAACATGGCCACCGCGCAATCGGATTTTAATTTCTCGTTTTATCCGGCGCCCAAATACACCAAATTCGAGACGGTCAACGTCCCGGACACCACCCAAAAGCAACCCGACGGCAGACCGACCATTGTGGCCAAAACCGACACGGCGACGCAATCCGTCAGCGTGTTGGTCGAAAAGCAGAACAGCCGGTTTTCCGTCCGCATTCTGTCCAACATTTCCAAAACGCTGTACGACATGAATGTCGAATTCGTCGGCGTGGACAACAACGGCAACATGGTGTACAAATCCAAAGGCCAGACCAACGAAACCGTTTTCGTCAACCCTCTGGCGGGCACCGTGGAAATCGTTTTCCAAAATTGTTTCGATGAACCCCAACCGGGCGGTGGCGGTTTGGTAAAAAGACGCTGCAACGAAATCCGCCATATTTTCGGTAACTTCGCACCGGCACAACCACCCACGCCCACCAAAAAGTAAAACATCATGGCTTGTTCCCTTCACGCGATTTCTGCCAATACCCCGTGTTTCGACGCGTGTACATCGTACGAACACGCCGCCCGTCAAATGTCGGCCCTGTCCATCAAACAGCCATTTGCGTCGTTGGTGGTGTTTGGCATCAAACCGTTGGAAATACGGTCGCGGCAAACCCACTACCGGGGCCAAATCGTCGTTTGTGCCAGTCGCCAACCATACCCCGGAATGATGCACCACCCGGAACGTCCGGGGGTAATTCTGCCGGCGGTCGATTATGTGCGGGACATGGGAGAATTGGCGCCGGTCGGTCAGGCGGTCGGCATGGTTGACATCGTTGGATGTCGGCCGATGCGCCCCGAGGATGCCGAATTGGCGTTGGTTGATTACCGGCCGGGATTGTGGGCGTGGGAATTGGCCAACCCCGTCGAAATCGACCCGTTTCCCGTCGTGGGGCAATTGGGCCTGTTCAAAGTGAATGCCGGGCAGATACGCGTAAAAACCGGCCTGAAATGATCCACGCTACCGGGTTTGCATCCCGGCCGTGGTAAAAACAACCGGGTAGCATCCGGTTCCGTTCAATGACATGAAGTCCGTGTTAATTGTCAGCCCAAACGGGTGCGGAAAGGCAAAATCATTTCGGGAATTTGTTTTGGCATCACCTATATTTGCAACCGACTTTATTAAATTTTCTCACCAACCAACACAACATCGCAACATGGATTTTTTGGAAAACATCGGCGGTCTTTTGACCGGAAACGTTGAATTCAACGGTAACGACGAACTCGAAACCAAAGTCGAAGCGTACGGAAACGTCGTCGCCGCCGTCACCAAAGCCGGCGTGGAATTCGCCGCCCTGGCCGGGGAAAACGAGGCCACCAACAAAGCCGGCAATTCGCTGATCGACCTGGCCGGTGAAATCGGTAAGGCGTTCCCGCACCTGAACGCCGAACAGGCCAGCCGTTTCAAGGGCATCGTCGGCACCGTGTACGACAACCCCGACCCGGCCGTGGACGCCGCCGCGCAAAACCTGTTCGACACCGCCGTCGACGCCGTGGTGGCCGCGCAAGACCTGTCCGATTTCGTGAACGCGGAACCCACCGAGGGCGAATAACCGCTTATTTTATTCGCCCCTGCCATCGGGGATATGTTCATGGGATTTCAACCCAACGGGGACGCCGAACACACGGCGACCCCGTTTTTATTTTATCCCGTGAATTCACTACATTTGTGCAATAAAACCGGGCACGAACATGGAAGTATCAACCATTGAAAAAATCCATGCGGATTTCTCCGTGGATTTGGCCGAGGCCATCCGCGACGTCAACGAAACCGCGTTACTCCAAAAAATTGCCCCGCCGTTGATCGGTCGGGATAAATTCGCCGCCGCCGTCGAAGGGTACCGGATGCGATACCCATTCCACAATTTCGTCACCGAAGCGCAGATCACGGAAATCTGTTATCGGTACGGATTGGTGTTCGGGTCGTTGATGGCGTTTTCGGCCAGGATCCCGGTGAAAAACCGGCTGGAAATATCGCGGTTCAATTTGCGAGACATCGACGCCGTCCACACCGATCACGACATCCCCAACCGGATTTACCGCATGGCCATGAATAACGGCACGCCGGGTTCCATTTCGTTCGGGTCGTCGCAATCGCGTAGCGGCGTGATTGAATTCCGCACCGGGTACGAACCGGCCGATCCCGACCGCCCGTTCGAGGTGATCCCCGTCGGCGACAATTTCACGTTGGTCAAAAACCCGGACGAACGCACGTACCGCGTTTATCTGAAAATCAACGTCCACGGGTCGCCGTGGTTGGTTGAATTCGGCACCGCCAACATCGACCGGGGCCAAATGTGGTACCATTGGCGGGTCGGACGCGAAGGGCGCCACATTGTCCAATTCGCCGAGGTCGGTTTGCGTCTTACCACCGACCACATCCAACGGGCCAACCGTTTGCACCTGACGCATAATGTTTGCCCGATGGTGGTGGCCGATGCGTCGATGTTCAAACGGTTCGGAGACGCCACGGAAATCGTCGGCCACCGCGTCGAATTCAAACGGTCGCAGGTGTCGCCAATGGTCGTTCGTATGTTCGTGAACGACCCGATCATTTTACAACCCGTGCCATACGGGTATTTGGTCGTGACCAAATGGGGCGCCGATTCGATGATCCCCGAGGTTCAAAACGGGCTTTCCAATTAACGGACAATCGAAACCGGCCCGGGGTCACATCGCCCCGGGCATTTTTTATGGAGAACGAACAATGGCCTTTCAATGGGAAAAGCCTTTGGGCATCATTGCAGCCCGGGCAGAAATTCGCGGTGATCGTCGGCGTGCCGGTGTTTCATTTGATGTTCCGCGCATACATGGGGTTGCTTGATTGGATTTTCCCGTGGATTTGGGTTCGGGCGTTGTTTGCATTCATCGGGTTTTTTTGTCTGCCGTGGGTGTATGTTCACGGCATCGGTATATTTATTGCCGCATTGTACCAAATTCTATTTGTGCGGCGTAAATGAGGAAAGAAATAAAACCACAACCCGGGTTCCAAGAACGGGCCACCGATTGCCCGGCCGACATTGCCATCATCGGCGGATCGGCGGGATGCGGAAAAACGTTCTGCCTTTTATACGATCCGTTGCAATACGTGTTCGATCCGGTTCCGGGGTTCAATGGGATTATTTTTCGGCGGGAATTGGTGCAAATAAAATCGACCGGCGGTTTGTGGGACAAATCCCGCGAATTGTTCCGGCAAATGCCGCGTGGGTACCGTCCCCAACAATTCGGCGGGAACACCCATTTCCGGTTCCTGTTCCCGGGCGGGTTCGATCTGCAATTGGCGCATTTGCACGACGCCAACACGGTGTACAATTACCAGGGGACGGAAATCGCCTACATCGCATTCGACGAATTGACCCACTTTACCGAGGATCAATTTTTTTATATGATGTCCCGGAACCGTTCCACCGGCGGCGTAGTGCCATACATCCGGGCATCTACCAACCCGCAGGGCGAAGGTTGGGTAAAACGCCTGATTTCGTGGTGGATTTACCCGGACGATTACCCAATCGAAGCACTGCGCGGCGCACCAATCGCAGAACGGCAGGGAATTTGTTTGTACATGGCCCGGGTCGATGGCGTGTTGATAATGAAAGAGACACCCGAGGCCGTGTTGATGGCAATGGGGCCGGAATTGGCCGCATCATTCCCCGTTGATGCCATCCGTTCGATCACATTTGTCGCGGGGAAATTGGTCGAAAACGAAATTTTGATGCGCACCAACCCCGGGTATTTGGGCAACCTGTTGGGGTTATCGGAGACAGAACGGGCGCAATTGTTGGATGGTCGGTGGATCAACCTCGACACGGATGTCATGCGGTTGTATGGGAATGCTGCAATTTCCGATATATTCAGTAATTTTGTCGCACCGGGGCAGCGTCGATACATCACGGCCGACATCGCGTTGGAAGGTTCCGACCGTTTCATCATTGCCATTTGGGAGGGTTGGCGGTTGGTTGAATTGCGCGTGTTCCCGAAAAGCCTGGGCGACGAGGTTTTGAAAGAAATCCAGAAAGCCGCACAGGATTGGTCGGTTCCGTACCGGCAAATTTGTTTTGATGCGACGGGCATGGGTGGCGTGTACAAAGGTTTTTTGCGTACATCATTCGCATACATCGCCAACGCGGCGCCGATTGATGACAAACCGAAAACCCAATTCCACGGCAAAGACACCAAAGACGCCACGCCAAAAACGGAATATTTGAATTTGAGGGCGCAAGTGTTTTTTCATTTGCGCGACATCATAGAAAATTCGGAAATTGCAATCGTCGGGGCATCAGCCGAACACCGAAAGGACATCGAGGAAGAATTGCGGGCCATCAAAAAGGTGGAAACCCACGACGGCAAATTGCGGATCATTCCGAAACAGCAAATCATCAACGCCATCGGGCGGTCGCCGGATTTTGCCGACGTCATCGCCATGCGGTCGGTTTTTGATTTGGTTCCGATCATAACCCCACCACCACGTCGCGTTCAATCGTTTTAACCATACATCACCCACACCATGACGCTACTCGACAAGGCATCCGAACTGTACAAAATGGTTCTGGAAGCAAAACCGAAAAACGATCCGATGGTGTTGCAATTGCAACAATACATCGTCACCCATTTCGGACATGAAGGCACCCGGGCAATGGCCGACGTTGAGGCCTGCCCGCTGGATTACAAATACAAATCCCAATCCACCGGGCAAGGTGGTGGCCCGCGAATGCGGGCGTTTCAGCATCCATTGAACCAACGGCCGCAACAAAGACCGGAACGCGAAGAAATCGCCGCCGATCCGGCAGAACAACCCAACCCGGTCGCCGCGTTGGAAGCGCAATACGTTGACCTGGGCAAAATGATTGCCGCCGAAAAAGACCCGGCCACGCGCCGGTCGCTGGTCACGCAAGCCGCCACCGTTCGGACGCGGATCAACGCCATCACCCCGGCCACGGAAAAACGCCCGGCGGGAAAAACGTTCAACCCGCTACCGGCCAGCAAACCGGCACATACGGCCGTTAAGAACGACGGCGCGGGCAACACCACCAAATCCCCGGCCCTGGCCGCAAAGAACAAACAGGACGCCGTACGCCGTGCCGAATCGGCGGGAAAGCGCGAGCGCCCGTCCAACTCCCAAACCCCGATGCCGGATGTTGCGGCGGGTGACGCAAAGACGGGCGGCGCCACGGAAACCGTCGCGGCCACCAATCACCCGGCACCCGATCCCAAAGTCATCGCCGGAATGCGGGCAAAAGCCCTGGGCGCGGCCTATGAACCGGCCGTTCTGCAATTCTGGCTCACGAAAATGGGTGTCACCATGACCGGGTCGGAATCGCGCACCCAATTGGGCCAATTGGTTTTGCAACACATCGACAAAATGGCCACGGCGTTCACCGATCAACCCACGGTGTAACGGCATGGTGCAGGGTACGATAAAGAAACCCGACGGGACGGATTTAATCACATTCGACATCCCGTCGAATTTATCCGAGGTCAAGATCACCCGGTTCATCGACTTTTTGGTGGAATCCCGGGCGCTTGATACGGGAGAACCCGCGACCGACATCGTCACCATGACGAAGGCGGTCAGCGCGTTTTTGGGCGTGGAATTAAACGTGTTGTTGGACGCATCGGCCGGCGTATTCAAGACGGGGCCGGATTCGTTCGCCGGGTCAATTTCCCGGTTATATGGGTACATCGTCAAGATGATCGGGGCATTCAAACCCGAATTGATGATCCCGGATTACGAATTCGACTACCAGGGCGAACGGTACCACGTGCCGACGATCATCCAACAGGCAATCGGTGGGGAATATGCGTTGCCCGACCTTTCGGTGGCCGAGGTTGTCGAAGTTGCCGAGGTTGGCCGATGGAAACAACAGGTCGTTTCCCAACGTGGTGACAAAGATGGCGCATTGCGGAAAAAGATCGACGACATGGTGGCCGAACAAATCAAGGCTGCCGGCGGCGACCCTTTGAACCTTTACGCACAATCCGGGCAAAAGATTTACCGGCAAGAGGTCGACGCCCTGGGCGACCCGGACGGTTCGATGATGTTGACGTATTACCTGAAAACGATGGCCGTTCTTTGCCGCAAACCGGGCGAACAATTGCCGTTCGATGACAGCCAACGCGAGTTATGGATTCAAGCGCGGGCGTTCCATTTCATGCAAATGGATGCCGCCACCGCGTTGAACGTGGATTTTTTTTTGACCAGTATTTCGGAATCCTCCGAGGAAAGGCCGGCTGCCGTTGGTTTTTTGAAAAACCACAGTTTCGCAGTCGTGGCGGCGACCCGGTTAAAGAACGTGAAGCGTTCGAGCGGTCGATCAACCATTCGGAGGAAATCTTTCAGAAAGTCGGGTGGCGGCAAATGATCGTCACCCTGTTGGAAAAGGGCTGGTTTAACCGGCCAGACATGGCGGCGGTGGAATCGGTGCAACGCGCACGTTTCGAGGATGCCGTTCGTCTTTTATCAATCGAAAACGCGTCACGATGAACCCGAATTTGACGATCACAGATTTTTACCGGATTTGCCGAAACGGCGTTCGGTTGTTCCCGGCCACCGCACCGGCCAAAAAATGTTTGCAGTTGCAAACATGGCGGGTTCTGCAACGCGAACCCCGGTTGATGCACGAAATCGGCACCGACACGTTGGGCGCCGTGCCCACCGACAAGGACGGGCCGTTCTTTTGGTCGCGGCAATGGGAAACCTCGAAATTCGATCCGGGCAAATTGTCGTATCAGTACCCATTGATGACGGCGTTTGAGATCATCAACGAAACGTCCGGCACGGGCACGCCGTTCGACGGATCGACGTCCCGGGTGTACACCGTTGAATTGGCGGTGTTGGACGTGTTCAAACCCGACAAATGCAAAACGCCCACGCCGAACGCGTGCGACGGTCGGCCGGTCAATCAAATTTTCCTTGATACGGAATTGATGTTGGACGCCATGTTGCGGTATATCGGCGGAACGGTCATCGCCACCACCACGGCCGACCCGACGCCAAAGGTGTACAACCGCGAATACCTGGCGGCGGCATTCCCCGGCGCCGGGCACAACATCGTCATGGACATCGGCAACGTCTGGAAAGGTAAAAACCCGAAATTCCAATTCGCCCGGGTAGAATTCCCCGGAAAACAGATATTCGGCACGAAAACCCGATTCGTGTTCGTCGCCGACAAATGCCCGTCGATCACTTTCAACAACGCGTTGTCCGACCCGGGAATCATTGGGTTCGAGGCCGGATGCACAAACTGTTAACAACCATGAAGCGATTGCAATTTCGCCTGTCCATTTTTTCGTTGCTCATTGCGGCGTTCGTTTTGTTTCCGGCGTGTCGACACGATGCTCCGAAATCATCCGCCACCACGCCGACCACGTACACGATCAAATTGGCCAATGGCGTGACGATCACCGGGGCCACCGGCGTCACCGTCATGTTGCCCGATGGTACCGTGGTGTTCCCCGTGCCAACCAACCCCGGCGACACCACCGTCGTCATCAATCCGCCCACGGACACGTCCGCCGGGCGGTCTGTTATGTTCGGGGTGAACACGAACCATTTCCAGAAAGCCAGCGCACAAAAGCAAATGCAAAGCGTCCGGTATTATCTGCCGATTGGTTGGGTGTTCACCGAGGCCGGTTTTTACGGTCAACCGATGAAACAGGGCCAAAAACAATACCTGGGCGTCGATGATTATTTGACCGACATGAAATCGGCCGGTGTTGATGTGATCCTCACGCTCATGCAATCGCCCGATTGGTTGAATGGCCACAATTCGTTCGGATTGAACACGAACGATTTCCCGCCCGTCCGGCCCGGTCTGGACAAAGAAAACCCGGCGTCGTACCGGGAAATTGCCGGCATTTACGGCGCATTCGCCAAACGGTACGGGTCGCGGGTATGGCCGGCCGGATCGTACCGGATCGACCCCGCGCCGCCCCGATGGAATGGAGACGCCAAACAGGTGTACAAATCCGGCATGGGGTTGGCCAAGATCATCGAAACGGGAAACGAACGGGATGTTTGGTGGAAAATCGGAACGCCCGAATCCGACCAGTACATGACCCCGAAACAACACGCCGCGTTCCAAATCGCCGTGTACGATTCTATAAAAGCGGCCGACCCGACGATCACCGTGGTCATGTCGGGGTTGACGAATTACGACCTGAAATATTTGCAGGAAATGAAAGCCGCGTGCGATGCCCTGGGCCGGAAATTCCCGGCGGATGTCATCAACGTACACCATTATTCCAGCACCGGGAATTTGCCCGGCGTTCATCCGCCGACGTGGCCGGTGAATTCGGGTTGTGCCCCGGAAATGGACAAAGACATGGCGACGTTGTCCAAAATCGTCGCGTTCGCTCAATCCATCGGGTTGCCCGTGTGGGTGACGGAATACGGGTACGACACCGCCGCCGGTTCGCAATTGGCGCCCACGGCGTCAGCCGGTCTGCCGAATGAACGGCTGCAAGCGGAATGGAACGTCCGGTCGGCATTGGAACACATTCGCCTGGGCGCCGTGCGGTCGTATGTTTTCACGATGGCCGACGAACCCGCCGCCGGGCCGGGTTTATTCCAGACGTCCGGCCTATTGCGTTCGGAATCCACGGGGTACGCGGAAAAACCATCGTTCGGGGCGTTCGTGGATTTGAACAACCAACTACGCGGGTTCCGGTATATGGCCGACGAATCCACGGCACAAATTCGGGTGATGAAATTCCGACACCCGGATGGCCGGATCAAATACGCGTTTTGGTCGCCGACCGCCACCGGCAAGGTCACACCGTCAACCATCGCGGGCACGAATGTATCGGTGACGGAATTCGTTCAATTTGTCAATGTAGAACATCATGGTCAACCCTATCAGTAACACACCGATGATCCCGCCCGATGAAAAGGTCGACGGCGGGATCGTGTCGTCCATCGTGATCGACATGGCAGACATCCGAACCACCAAAGACGGGCGTTTGGATTTGGGCATCGTCGACGGCGTTGTGACGCGAATCCCAATCAAACGCCGGGGCACGTACCACGGCAAACGATACGACCGAACCATTCGCAAATTCACTTATCAATAACATGAAAAAATTTCTTTATCTGCTCATTCCGTTTGCGTTCGTATTCGCGCAATGCGCTGACAATCAAAAGAATACGAAAGACGGCGCCACCACCGCGTCCGTTCCGCCGGCCGATACCGTCGCCCCGGCGGATTGGTTTTGTTCTGCCATCGAAACGTACCCGGTCGATGCCAACAAAACCCAACGTGCGGTCGGCGGAAAGAACAAGTTTTGGCCCACGGGCACGGTGTTGAAAATCGGGTTTATCGGTGGCACCGCGTCGCAAATTGCGGCCGTCAAATCGTACGCTGCGGAATGGCCAACGCTGGCGAACATTTCGTTCACGTACCCGACCGCCGGGCCGTACGATGTCCGAATCGCGTTCCAATCGGGCGGCGGCGCGTGGTCGTATGTGGGGACGGATTGCAAATTGGTGACGAGCCAAACCCAACCCACGATGAATTTGGGATGGATCGGCCCGGATGTCGTCAAACACGAATTCGGTCACACCCTGGGATTGTTCCATGAGCATCAGAACCCCAACGGGGGGATATGCTGGAATGAGGCCAACGTCATCGCCGACCTGTCCGGCCCGCCGAACAATTGGTCGGTGGCGCAAATCCGGTTCAACGTGTTGGACAAACTGGACGCCAATACGGTGTTGACGTCGCCGTGGGACAAAACGTCGATCATGCACTACAACATCCCGGCATCGTGGACGTGCAACAATACCGCCATTCCCGGCGGCGCCACCATTTCGCAAGGCGATAAAGATTTCATCAAATTGCGATACCCCGGGGTGAACCCGCCGACCACGTCGATCACGTTGACGGGTTCGCAGGTCAACGACATCGTTTCGCTGTTGGATGCCCGGTTGGTGGAAATGGACACCGCCCGGGCACGTCTGCAACGGTCGAATGCGACGATCAAAAAAATGTTGGGCAAGTAAATACGCTACACGATGGAATTGAAAAGTTTGCTGGTCGAAACCATGTTGGAATTGCAATCCGCGCTCCGCGAGGAATTGCGGTTGCAGGGGCATGAATTGACCGGCAAACTTTCCGATTCCATCGTTTTCGAGGTGTCCGCAACTGGCAATGAACTCGTTGGCCAAATGTATTTCGAGGATTACGGCGTGTATGTGAACGTGGGCGTTCTGGCACAGAACATTCCGTTCGGCCGTGGCGGCAAAGGCCGCAAGGGTGGCACGTCGCAATACATTCAGGGACTTATTGAATTTTGGGAACATCGCGGTTTATCCGGGCGGGATGCCATCGGGGCCGCGTTCGCCACGGCGCACATCCATGCACGGGAAGGGATGCCAAGCCGGGGCAGTTACCAATACACGCAAACCGGGGAACGTTTGGGCTTCGTTCAGGACGCCGTCGAACGGCGCATCGCGGACATCGAAAACACGATAATGGAAAAATTCGGGGCCTCGTTGACTTTCGAGATCAACCGGGCCGTTTCTTCACTTGAAAACGTGTTCGCCGCGCCATGAAATTGATATTTGAACTCGTCGTTCAGGACGCAAAATTGGATCAACAAATCGACGCGTTGAAAGCCGATCTGCGAGACATCAACAAAGAGTTGAAACAGGTCGACCAAAACAGCACGGCGTTTGAATCATTGACCGACGAGGCCATCGCCACCCGTGTCGAGATCAAAAAACTGACGGAACAACAAAAGGAATTGAAAAAAGAATTCCAGGCCAACAACGTGCCCACCGATTCGTTGGCCGGGTTGCGTCTGGAATATTCCAAATTGGTCGAACAAATCACCCGGTTGTCAAAGGCCGAACGCGAATCCGACGCCGGCAAAAAATTGGTTGCCAACGCCGCCGCCGTGAAAAACGAGATCAACGGAATACAGGAATCCGTCGGCAATTTCACGGGCAGCGTCGGCAATTACAAAGGCGGGATTTTGGCCGCATCCGAAGCATTGGGCACGTTCGGCGGTTCATTGTCCGGGCAAACCCAATTGTTGCAACAAGCCGTCGGCATATTCGAGAACGGCGGGGCGGCGGCAAAGAAATTTTTCGATGTCACCAAAGCCGGCGGGCAATCATTCCGCGACAACGTCGCATCATTCCGGGAATACCTGGGCAGTTTGCGCGAATCCAAAAAGGTCGCCGAGGAAGCCGCCGAATCGCAGGGCGAAGTTGCCGAGGTCGTCGATGCCGTCGCCGGTGGTGGCGAAGCCGCCGGTAAAGGTCTGGCAGAAAGCGCCAAAGGCGCCGGTCTGTTATCCAAAGCCGGCAACGTATTGGGCGGCGTTTTGAAAGGTTTGGGCATCGGGTTAATCATCACGTTGATCGTCGGTTTGATCGGCGTGTTCCAACGGTTCGCCCCGGTCATTGATTTCGTCGAACAGGTGGTCGATGGTCTGTCCGCCGCGTTCGACGTTCTTGTTTCCCGTGCGGCCAAAGTGTTCACCGCATTCGGCAAAGTCTTTTCCGGGGATTTTTCCGGGGCATTCAACGACGTGTCGGATGCCGTGTCCGGGTTGGGCGATCAAATGGCAAGCGCCGCCGTTGCCGCCGCCGGTCTGCGCAAGGAAATGCAGGATTTGGAAGATGCCCAAAAGGATTTTGAATTGCAGACCGCAAAGACCGAGGCGGCGGTCGCCCGGTTGACCGTCTCGCTCAAAGACCGCACGAAATCCGACGCCGAACGTCTGAAAATCGCGGCCGACATCACCAAATTGGAAACCGACAATTTGGCGCAAAAGACCGCATTGATCGACAAAGAAATCGACATCGAAAAACGGCGGTTGTTATTGACCGGACAGGTAACGCAAGCGCAGGCCGACCAAATCGCCGCCGGCAATTTCGCGTTGGCCCGGCAATTGGAGGATGAATTCAAATTGAAAGCCGACCAGACCGACCGCATCCGGGAATTGTTGATCCAACGCACCCGCGCCGAGGGTGAATCCGCGACGTTGTTGGAACGGATCGAAAACCGCCGCAATCAAATTTTGGATGATGCGGCCAACCGTCGTAAAGCCGCCGACGACAAAGCGAAAGCCGCCGCCGACAAACGACAAAAAGAATTGGAGGCGCAAATCGCCCGGATCAATGAACTGCAAAAGTCCATCCGCGATTTGGACGCGTCCACGATCACCAACGATTTCGACCGTCAGGCCACCGAAATCGAAAACAAACGCGC
>Ga0268298_10002223_pt1 | contig 21486 bp, 30 predicted proteins | sample WWTPWeurt_MetaG_FD_194462 | JGI IMG/M metagenome (GOLD analysis project Ga0268298, IMG submission 194462) | Activated sludge microbial communities from WWTP in Nijmegen, Gelderland, Netherland - WWTP Weurt | ecosystem: Engineered > WWTP > Aerobic digester > Activated sludge | place... | reverse complement strand
ACGCAACGTAGTCATAGCCATTCCTTCAAGTAGGTTTCGATTCGTTCTTCTTTGCCAGGATCTTCTCTAAGAAGCCAGAGAAGTCTGCAATTTTCCCGGAAGTGTTCGAGTTCTGTGTCTCCAGCTTTGCGATACTCTTCTGCACAACGTTTAAACTGTACTGAAGCTGAACCTGCATCTCCAAGAATTTTAGCAGCCCCAACAGGGCCGATGCCTCTGAGTCCGATAATGTTATCTGCCCGATCTCCCGTGAGAAGTTGAGCGCAGAAGTTGTAAAATCCTCGATCGTCGTCAACATAGTATTTCTCACCTTTAACGAAGTTGTAATGCCATCCAGGCACTTGATCGAAGTCTTTGTCGATTGAGATGATAATGCTAGTGTCCCGGTACTTCGTAGCCATCCTGGCAATTGCATCGTCTGCTTCGATTCCCTCTACTTTATCAAACTCCCACTCGGTTGTCAAGTGGTTCCGCAGGAAGTCGTAGTGCACCGGCTTCTTTCCGGTACGATTGCCCTTGTAGGGGGCGGTGAAGGCCACCTTCTCCCGGAAATTGTTACTGCCAGTAATGTAGCCTTCGTAGTCGTCTACGCCGTCCAACTTGAACTGGAGAAGGTCAAGGATGAACTCATCCATCCGCCACTTAGCAATACCTTCCGGCACCGCCCCTTCCGGGCTTTCACATCCGTAGCCGATGCGGTACACAGCCAAATCGCCATCGAAGAGAGCTAGAGTCACCTAGATACCTCTACATCAGCACTTGGGTTGTCAATACAAGCTTGTAGGTATTTCTTAACAAACTCCACCAAACACTCATAATTTCCCCACCCATTCTCAGGATTCAGTGTTTTATATTTCTCAGGAGCCTGTTTAAGTCTGGCCAGTCCCTCAGCCAGAGGAGTAACCAACTCAGCGGCTTTTGTTATTCCCAGCTCTTCAGGACGCCAAAGATGTTGATAAATCCCTGCTTCTTTAGCCATTCTATTCAGATTATGTGTGATGTTAGCAGTGAAAACCTCACACGGCTGCACAACCATAAGAGAAACATCAAGACTCATTCTGTTCAACCTTGCTCATGTTACGCTCAGAGAGCTTGTGGAAACGATCATCGTAGATGAAGTGATGAGCGCCAATGTGGATCAGTTCTTTGCTAGCATCGTGGTCAATGACGATGGGGTAGCCCTTTTCAGTCGCCTTACGATTGAAGTAGTAGTCCTCAGTCTCCCACATATCCTGCTTAGGATAGTAGGGGAAGGCGAACCAAGGCTTCTCAAGGTTCTGGAACACCTCAGTCCTGATCAGGATCATGGCATTCCCTGTCATCATTACCTCTTGAAGACCCACAGTCTCAGCCGTTGTAGCCACCTCATTGCCGTTGAAGTCCAACGACATAAACTTGATCGGATAGACTCGTTTGGTAGCGTTTGCAGCAACAATGGGCAAGTCACGGGACCGTAGGAGACGCTTGACGACAGTAGGGGTGAACGACATATCGTCATCGATGAAAAGTACATGGGAAGCTCCCCACTTGATTGCTTCATCAACACACCATTGTCGGTTGTAGGGGATGACTGAGCCTGCGATGTAGAACAGTTTGGAGTCTTGAACGTCAAGCCGTTTATCCTTGTGGAGTTCCAGTTGCAGCCGCGACAGAGACTCAGCCCACTCAATGCGGACGTAGCCTGCTGTCGGGGTGCAGATGGCGATACGGGTCTTTCCCTTAAGAGACAAGATACATCCTTTCCATGTAGTCTGCGATCTGCTCAAAGTCCAAGCACCGCTTGTCGTTCATTTCGATTAGATTGAACATATCGCTGTCGTAAAGCCCAAGAGAATCCGCCACAGAATAAGGAAGCTGGAACGTGTAGATGTTCCCTTCGTACTTGTAAGGGATATAAGCTTTACCGCTAGGCCAGTTCTCAGCAGGCGTGAAAGGCTCGCCCCAGCCTTCACTGTCGATGATGTCGAGAAGTACACCCATAGGGTCGAACCCTTCTGGGGTGCGCATGAAACCCCTCGTCTGGGTATATTTCCCAGATCGAAGGGCATCAATCCATTTAAGCATCAATGCCCTGTCGATCATTAGAGAGCCTCTTCGTCGTCGTCAATCAGGCCGTCGGCCTTGTACTCCACCAGTTCCTTGATGACAAGGGATTTCAGGGCAGGGCTGTGACCTTTCTTGTTCTTGAACTTCCACGCGAAACTACCAACAACTGCTTCGGCTTTAGAGCCGTTACCAACCAGACCGGCAACAAGGTTCTTGCTGCTGTCGTAGGCATCAATGGGGTACTTCGACTTGCAAGTGATGTAGAACCCTTGAGTATCCTTGTGTTTGGCTTCGATGCCAAGGGATTCCAGGGCAGCAACAGCAGCGTCAGAGAGTTGCCCAATATCCACCTGATAGGCGTCGGACAGTGCATTCTTCTTGTCGAGGCAGGCCCAATAGATGGTGCCACGAATCTTGACAGGTTTGACTTGATCGTTCATAAGTTACTCCTTAGTAATGGTTGCGCCAATCTCTTCGGCGTCGTCTAGAAAAATGAACCAGAAAGGTTTGCCTTTCGTTTCAGGACTGACTACACCAAGACCAATACTTTCCAGGTACTTCGAGAACTCGGTAATCTCCTTGTAAGCTTTTTCGTAGGTATCGGTCTTGGTAAGTCCGTTCTTCACCAAGCACGCCATAAACATCACGTCCTTGGCTGCATCGATGTAGGACGTTTGCTCGGTGTACTTCATGATGTCTTTGAAGCGGTTAATCTGTTTCTCGTCCATGTCTTTCCTTAGTTGGTTGGTGCCCTGAGAAGGAGTCGAACCTTCACGCCTTGTGAGCTAGGGATTTTAAGTCCCTTGTGTCTACCGTTTCACCATCAGGGCATACATAGAATTGTACAGGACTATTTAGGGTTTGTCAAGTGGTTTTCAAGGTAGGCGGCAGCTTTCTTCAAAAGTGTTGGAGAATCGTCAAGCATTCCAATTGCCCTGTTGCACTGATTACACAGAAGTCCACGAACAGCCCCTGTAGTATGATCGTGATCCACAGCAAAAGAACCCAAGACTCTGGGAGAATCTCCGCTACATCCACAGACGCAACAAAGCCCTCCTTGATTATCTAGAATAGCAAGATACTCCTCCAAAGTTATTCCGTACTTGTTCTTTAAATTTCTTCCTCTCATCGAAAGACGGCTTCTTTCAGGATTTTTATCTGCCCATTTTTTTCGGGCTACATCGTCACACTCCTTACAACGGTAACCGTATCCTGTCTTTTTTGATCGGCTTTTATAAAACATGTGAAAAGGGAGTTGTTTCTTGCATGATCCACATTTTTGCGTTGTTTCTAGTGTGTCTGGTCCCATGATCTCCCTACCTTGTACTCCCCATCCAGAGGACACCGCAGCCCAAGGGCAACCCCTGCCGCCTGGATTGCGGAGACTCCCAATTCCCCGACTATCTCCCCAAACTGCTTAGGCACTTCAAGCTGCCATTCGTCGTGGACATTAAGCAACATTTTATGAGGAATCTGGTTTACTGTCAGTAACTCCTTGAAGATCACCAGAGCCTTCTTCATCACGATAGCGCCAGCCCCCTGTAGGAGTGTATTGAGAGCTTTATGTTCCTGCCGGATATACAGTCTGCGACCATCAAGCCCCGGCAAAGACCCTTTTGTCGCCATCCGCGCCACTTTAGCTCTAAGCGCGAGTAGCGCTGGCGTTGAGGATAGAAAGTTGTCGATGAGAACTTTCCCGTCTTTACTGCTTCCGCCAACAATCTTTCCAATCTTTTCAGCGCCAGCTCCGTAGAGAAATGCGTAGATGAACGTTTTGGCTTGATCGCGAGTCCGAAGGCCCGCCGCCTTCTGGTTAACGGAGTGCACATCAGTCGCATCTTCCCGTTTGCCGTGTACAACCGAAGCAACATAACTTTGATCCTGCATATAGTGTGCCAGCATCCGTAGTTCCAGGCCACTGGCGTCGATTCCTACCATCACACAGCCCGCAGGGACCGTATAGACAGCCCTGCAACGCTTCCCATACTCAGTCTGTCCGGATGGCACCTGTCCCAAATTGGGAGAACTGTGCGTCATCCTCCCGGTAACTGCACCGTTGCTGATGACCGCACCGTGGATTCTACCATCCTCCCCGATCTTGTCAAGCCAGTTCGTGAGGAAGGACTGAATCTTGGTTACTTCAAAGTAACGAAGGAAATCCTTAGCCTCTGGAATGTCCATGTGCTTAAGAATCTCTTCATCAAGGATTACGTTACCCTTCTCAGTCTTCTCGGTAGGCTTCCATCCGCGCTTAATCAGTCTGTCAACAATTTGTTGCCGTGAGCCTGGGTTGAACGGCTGAATTTTCTGCTTAGTCTTGAGTTGGATGATTGTCGGCTCAAACTTAGCAACCAAGTCCTTCTCGATCTTGGCTACCTCATCCTGTACCTCCGCATACAAAGTAGTAAGGGATTTCTGGTCGATCAAGACACCGTTACGAACCTGTTCAGCGATGATCTCGGCTACCTGATGCTCTAACTCGATACACTCACCGACAAACTTCTGTGCCGTCAACTGCTTCTCTAGGTGTTTCAGAAGACGTGCAGTAACGCGAGTGTCTTGCTTGCAGTAAGCAATGAGCATGGGCATATCAGGCTCATTCCATTCCTTACTAGGGTAGTAATCATTCGGGAACTTCTCCCGGTAGGCTGCCGGGTAGTCCGATTTCTTGAAGTTCAGTCGATTCCCCCACGTTTCCAGGCTGTGCCCACCTTGCAGATCGGGCCTCATCAACCGCGAGACGATCAAGGTGTCGTAACACTTGGTCAGCGGAATCTGAATCCCCCACAAGTTCTGAAGGTGCCACTTGTCGAAGGCTACCAAGTTGTGTCCGATAACCTGCTCGGCTATGTCGAGCGCCGCCCTTAACCCCGTTGCGTTTGTATGACAAGTTACTTCTCCGGTATCAATATCGTTCAGCACAGCACACCAGATTACGGTGTGCTTACTGTCAGTCTCAATGTCGAGGACTACTCGACCCATAATTACAGAGCCTCTTCAAGTTTCTCCAGCATTCTGCCGGTTTCGTGGTTATACAACGCTTCCCCTGCCGGTCCCGTAATTCCACAGAACCGATTCTTCAGCACTCGGAAGCGAGTTGTGTTCCGTTCAAGCACATCGTCTGCCTGTCCGTTACGCTCCAATCCTAGCACAATGTCGGACAGTTGTGCAATACTCCCCGACCCCCTGAGTTGAGCCAACGAGGTGAAGGCACCTTCCTCATGCCCCTTTCCGTCCGGTCGCTTGAGATGGCTAACACAGATCAGGGCGATCCCAGTCTCCTGCACCAGTGTCCGCATCTTAGTCATAATCTCATCCAGTGCCTTACGTTCGTCCCCATTCTCCTGACTACTGACTACAATGGAGATGTGGTCAAGGAACACAAAGCCGCAATTGCAGGCTTTAGCCAGGAATCGGACACGAGCAACAATGTTGTCAATGCCAGAACTTCCAAAATGATCGAACAGATAAACGCGACCAGTTCCCAGCGTCCTGTCGAATGCATCCTTATACTCCTCTTGAGTGTACACAGTGTCGGGCAAGTGGAATGGAATGTTAGCTGCCACGCTCATCAGCCCGATCCCGGTCTTGGTGTTGCTCTCCTCAAGAAACATCAACCCGATGTTGTCCTCAGTCTTCTCGATCATCTGGTAAGCCAACTCCCGGAGGAACTGAGTCTTACCCATCCCTGAACCACTAGTCACCATCACCAACTCACCCTTCCTGATGCCGTAGGTAAGTTTGTTCAGTGCCTCGAAAGGATACATAACGTCGGCGCTACGCTTGGGCTTGTTGATCTCATCCCACAACGTCGAGCCTTGAACGATCCCATCAGGCGTGTAAGCTTCGCTACGCCACCATGCATCGACAAATTCCTTAGCGTTCTGATTACTCAGATACTCATTAGCATCCTTGAACTTTACTAGCTTAGTAATCAGTGCTTTGTGGCTAAAGATTTCTGCCACCTTCCTAGCAGCTTCCTGGCCCTTCTCGTCCGAGTCAAAGCAGATCACCACCTTGTCGAACGAGTCCAGCCATTCGTATGCCTCTCTAACGTCCTGTACAGCCGTTGCAGCGCCCCTGCGGATGCTCACTGCGGGGTATCTACTACCCAGCATCTGATAGGCTGCACAAGCGTCGAATTCGCCTTCTGTGAGGGTGACGTACTTGCCCCCTGCCGGGAAACGATCCTGCCCGAATAGGCCCTTCGGCTTGCCGTCCGAGTAGAATACCTTCTCAGCCTTCAGTCGGGCTTTGTAGCCTCCGACGTAGGGGAAGCACCATTCCCGCCAGTTGTCTGTGATTCCGTAGAACCGGGCAGTGTCGGCTGTGATATCTCGTTCAGGAATAGCTGCATACTTTCCAGGCACGGGTTTTGCAGGAACTGCCGCATTGCCTGCGCTTCCTTCGCCGATCTGACCAGTACCTTCGCAACTGTAGCACTTCCAGAATCGTTTTCCATCATCATCCTCGTAGACGGTTTTAGCGTCACTACTGCCACACTCACCGCACGCAATGTGTGACTCAATCGTCTTTGCTGGCATCACTTTCCATCCCAATTAATTTTTTTCATCGGTCCCTCGAAACACTCCCAAACCAGCATATTGAACTCTGTTGCGGCTGCGTAGCGGGCTGCGTAGTAGGCTGCGGAGTCGGCTGCGGAGTCGGCTGCGGAGTCGGCTGCGTAGCGGGCTGCGGAGTGGGCTGCGGAGTCGGCTGCGTAGCGGGCTGCGGAGTGGGCTGCGGAGTCGGCTGCGGAGTCGGCTGCGGAGTCGGCTGCGTAGCGGGCTGCGGAGTGGGCTGCGGAGTCGGCTGCGTAGCGGGCTGCGGAGTAGGCTGCGGAGCGAGCTGCGGAGTCTCCAGAAAACAACCACGAATAAACAACATCCTCCATTTCTGGAGCATCCATAATTACAGAAAGAGCTTGCATCCTAGCAAAATATCGCAGCATTTCCGCAGCATCCATAGATGCAATGATTCGACGGCGGCGACAAACACCTTTATCGGAGTGCTCATCTTCAATCTCATCGCATTCTACGAGATGAAGCGTATCTCCTGGTGCATACTTAAGTGCATCCCAAGGTGTTCTAGAAAAATGATAACCAGTCTGACAAATTCTGATTTTCCCGGAATACTTCAACCATTCTCCGACAGCAGGAAGAGGAGAACCGTCGCGAAGGAAATTTCCATCAGTGAAGTGCCATGCGTAAATCGACATTTCAAAACCCCCCATTGGTTACGACAATCAGGCTTACGCCTACTGTATAACTTTTCAGTTACCTTTCCAATTAAGCTCTTTCATCGGACCTTCAAAGCATTCATAAACCAGTTCGTTGAAGGCGGAGTCGACTGCGGAGCGGGCTGCGGAGTGGGCTGCGGAGTAGGCTGCGGAGTAGGCTGCGGAGTGGGCTGCGGAGTGGGATGCGGAGTAGGCTGCTGAGTAGGCTGCTGAGCGGACTGCGGAGTAGGCTGCGGAGTCGGCTGCTGAGCGGACTGCGGAGTAGGCTGCGGAGTCGGCTGCGGAGTAGGCTGCGGAGTAGGCTGCGGAGTAGGCTGCGGAGTGGGCTGCGGAGAGGGATGCGGAGTCGGCTGCGTAGCGGGCTGCGGAGTGGGCTGCGGAGTCGACTGCGTAGTAGGCTGCGGAGTGGGCTGCGGAGTAGGCTGCGGAGTAGGCTGCGGAGCGCAACGATTCATCCCCAGTAAAAATCCAATCATAGACAACATCAGACATTTCCGGAGCGTTCATTACCACAGACAGGGCTTGCATGCGGGCATAATACCTCAGCATTTCCTCCGCATCCATTGATGCAATGATGCGGCGGCGACGACAAACACCTTTGTCGTCGTGTGTTTTGACAATATCGTCGCATTCAACCAAATGCAGCGTATCCCCCGGAGCATAAAGCAAGGCATCGCTTGGCAACAGAGAATAGTGATAACCAGACCTACAGATGTGAATTTCACCTTCATACTCCAACCATTCCCCGACAGCAGGCAATGGAGTACCATCACGAAGCTTATTACCATCCGTGAAATGCCACGCATAAATCGACATTCTAGACTCCTTTAGTCACGACAAACAAGTAAACTGCTACTGTATAGTCTGTGTCTATGAGATTAAGTATCAAGATACAGACTAAGAGTAACTATGTACAGACTAAGAATTACTATTAGTAAACTTAGTTATACTTAGCACTCTACTACCCTATACAGTATATAGGGTATCACACTTCCAGGCTCTTGTCAAGCCCCCTTCCACCCTTGAACCGGACAGGGCGACGATGCCGACCAGCACCTGTCCTGAGCTTCGCAGCCTTGAACTCAGGGTTTCGAGTAGCTACGCTTGGGATACCATTTGTCGAGTGCATCCCGTGCTTTGTTGTATTCATGCTGATCGAGTTCCCGTTGTTCCACTGCTTCTTCCGCAGCTTTCTCAACTTCGTCAATTTCGTCTCCCTTGCTCTCTGCGACGAACATCAACGCCTGCGTAGGGTTGTCGAACATCAGCCCCACCAGATGAAAGATGCCGTCGTCTGCGTAGAAATACTCAGCCGTAAGTCCGTATCCTTTGTAGGTGAAATGAATAGTTTCGATCTTTGGCATGATAATCCTCACGTAGGGTTGTGTTGTGCTGCAACAACATAGTCTCACAAGTCCGATTTAGTGTCAACGGTCGTTTGTCGGTTAGATAGTCGATACTAATGCCCCTAAGAATGCTCATACAAGGGCTTAAAAGAGGCCTAGAAAGCTCGTAAACGGGGTCGGAGGTAGCAGGACACTAACCGAGCCTTTTACGGGCTTTCTAGGCGGATTGGGTCGGGATCAGAGCATGGCCTTCAATTCTGCTTTAATAAGCTTCGCCACGGGTCCGCGCCACGATGCAGCATTGGACAGGAAATAGGCGACAATCCCACGACCAGTGTCAAACATGTGTTGGTCAGTAATCCTATCCAATTCAAACATAGCCGCAAGGTAGGGTTTCGCAGCATAGTTTACATTCTTCCAATCCCTACGGATATCGTGGGCAATGTTGAAAAGAGGACGAGTCTGTTTGTTTGCGGACACGATTACTTTCCTTTAGCAATGTTAATGACTTTACGCTTTGCGGTTCCGTGTGCGCGGAAACCGATGATGACTTTCCTATTGCTTCGTGCACACAATTGACAAGTAGCACACGATTCAGCCTTGCCAGTCTGTACCGGACACACTACCACAGTAGCGCCCGAATCGAGTGTAACCTTTTCCATGGTGCCATCAGGCATGATAGTAACAAGCGGAAGAGTGTATTTTTCCGATACCTTGGAAGCTTCGGCAAGACTGTTAGTCGACACGTTGACAGTAAATCCCTCATTGTTGGCAAGAGCGACCCACGACCAATTATCAAGATTGCTAATAGGTTTATGAGTGTATGTAAACCCACGTTTGCCTTTGTTGGCGATAATCAATTGCGCCATTGCATCACCGTCAATGGTATCGCCAATCCCTGGAAGATCGCCGGCCTGATTGTGTCGCCACAATTGACCCTCAGGCAATGCGCGGATTGCGTCATAGAAAGACTGTGCATCCATTCCACGTTCGCCCTTGTCAATCTTAGCCCAGTGAGGGGCTAACGGGCCAGACTTAGCATAGCATCCGCCATCATGCATAGGACACGATACCGGACAACTGTCCGACGAAGTGGTACTAACGGGTATCGGACCAGTCTTAGCATTACTAGACTTTTGAGTAAGATGATAACGCATTATTCTTTTCTTCCATCGTCGGTGTTGTCTTCGTCTTCCTAGTAGTAACCAGCAAGGCGCTATGCGGTCAATAGCGCCTTAGCTGAGACACTGGTCAGAGCCAGAAATGGGCTTTTATAGCGGCAACAAAGCCTCGATACTGACGCAGGGCGACAGTGTTGTCTTTGTGAGTGTGTTCGATAGCGGCGATGAATTCCTCCACGGTTCCGCTAAAACATCCGGTATTGACTCTGACGCCGATAACTGAGTCAGTGTGCGCGGTAGTGTAGCGTCCACTGCTGATTGCTGGACCGATGACGAGAATATCGGCATTGCCGGAAACGCGGGCATCGCCGTAAACGCAGGCATTGCCGGAAACGCGGGCATCGCCGGAAACGTAGGCATTGCCGGAAACGCAGGCATTGCCGGAAACGTGGGCATCGCCGTAAACGCAGGCATTGCCGGAAACGCGGGCATCGCCGTAAACGTGGGCATTGCCGGTAACTCTGGCATTGTCGGAAACGTGGGCATTGCCGTAAACGCGGGCATCGCCGGAAACGTAGGCATCGCCGTAAACGCGGGCATTGCCGGAAACGTAGGCATTGCCGGAAACGTAGGCATCGCCGTAAACGTGGGCATTGCCGGTAACTCTGGCATTGTCGGAAACGTGGGCATTGCCGTAAACGCGGGCATTGCCGGAAACGCGGGCATTGCTGGAAACGCAGGCATTGCCGGAAACGCAGGCATTGCCGGAAACGTAAGCATCGCCGTAAACGTAGGCATTGCCGTAAACGCGGGCATCGCCGGAAACGTAGGCATTGCCGGTAACTCTGGCATTGCCGGAAACATTCTCGGGTTTTTGAACGTAGGGCATGAACAGACTCCACAGTTAGAACGGTTGATACTTTTTAGCAAAGCGATAAGCACCGCTATAGCTTCCCCACGTCCTGATATCGCCGCCTGACGTATGGATGTAGCCGTATTCGGTACCGATAACGATGTAACGGTAAGTCCCGTTGCCCATGTTGAAGCGAGCGACACAAGGTGCTTTAGGATCACGGCAGCGCGCATCGATCCCGGATTCAAAGGTAAGCATGACAGACTCCACAGTTAGAGAACAGGTAACAGTGTATCCGACAAGGCGCTCGACTAGCAAGCGCCTCAGCTGATGTACTGGTGTGTTCCTCGGTTACAGTCCAAAATGGGCCTTGATGGCGGCAACGAAGCCCCGATACTGACGCAGGGCGACAGTGTTGTCTTTGTGAGTGTGTTCGATAGCGGCGATGAATTCCTCCACGGTTCCGCTAAAACATCCGGTATTGACTCTGACGCCGATAACTGAGTCAGTGTGCGCGGTAGTGTAGCGTCCACTACTGATTGCTGGGCCGATGACGAGAATATCGGCATTACCGGAGACGCGGGCATCACCGGAGACGCAGGCATTACCGGAGACGCGGGCATCACCGGAGACGCAGGCATTGCCGGAAACGTGGGCATCACCGGAGACGTAGGCATTGCCGGAAACGTGGGCATTGCCGGAGACGCGGGCATTGCCGTAGACGCAGGCAATGCCGGTAACTCTGGCATTGCCGGAAACATTCTCGGGCTTTTGAACGTAGGACATGATTAGTTCCTGGGTTATTCGTCGCAGTCTACTTGCCAGAATCCAAAGTCGGAGCCATCGCCCGGATGGGAGCCAAAGTAGTAACCCTCGGGTGCGAGTGCATCAAGGGCGTCAAAGAGGTCGGCGAGAATGTAGTCTGCTTGTTCACTATCGTAGTCGAGGTCAAGGTCGCACGCCTCGGTGATGAGGTCGGCATACTCTTTGTCAGTGTCAAGCGTTCGCAGCGTCCACACAAATTCAGGAATCAGATCCTCATTGCGCATCGTGCCGTGAGAGACTGTGCCGTAGAAAGGGAAGTCTTTGGTCATGATTAGCTCCTGGGTTGTTCGTTGCAGTGACTCCATAGTGTCATAACAGTCTGCACAGTGTCAAGCACTATCTGTCGACAATAAAGGATTAATCCCTTGGGAGTAGGCTATGCTGCCGGCACAGTCTTTGCTACGCGCGTGTGTGGGCGCGATTGTCAAGCTAGCTCGGTGGCGGCACAGGCTGCCAAGGTTCGGCAAGGCTCGGTAGCCTGCTCAGTCTGTGTTGCAGGCACCAACACAGACTCTCTCGTCACCACCTAACTGCCCAGTCCTGGACCGTACACTACTGTATGGTCACGCAGTGACTGTCGAGTCACTTAATGACTACCCAGTCAGTTAGTGACTGCGTAGTTCATCAGTGTACTGATCAGTCAGTCAGTGACTGCCCAGGCTACGCAGTGACTGTCGAGTCATTGTCTAGGACAGACAGGGGGGGAGGGGGCTTGGCTGGCTGTGTAATTTTTGCTGTATCTACACAGCCACAACGAAGGTCAAAATAGGAAATTGTAACAATGTGTTAACCTATATTATCCGGGTAGAATCCCACAAAAGAAAAGGCACTGCGGAGACTACTTTGAGCTAAGTAGGTCCGCTGCACTCGATAGCCCCTATGAACCTACCGTTCGTCGGAAAGTTTGGTAGTTTTTGTTGAAAAAGCAGAAAGTGATTGACATGGACGACAAAAGGGTGTATAATGGTAGTATCAAAGAAAAACTATAACGTCTAAGAAGGAATTGGGAACTCCTATATAGAACTGATCTGGACACAGTTGCTCCTAAGAAACAACTACATCCCTACTGTACGCATAATCATAGTGAGCTTCAACCAACTCAGTTTCTCTTAGCTAACTTAGTTTCTCTTAGTTAATTCTTAATCCTTTAAGTTTATTCTTAGAAATTATATCTTCTACATGAAATAACTTAAAGATAAATTATGTAAGGCTATATAGTGGCTCTTCCTGAATTTCTTAAAGCAACTCCTCCTGATCTTGTCGTAGATAAGCCTGTCGCCAAACGAGGTCGCCCTACTAAAGCTTTGATCGAGTCCAAGAAACGTCCCGGAAAGATTGGTCGTCCACAAGGCGACACTGGGAGGATTCAGGAACTCAAAGCTAGGCTTCTGTCGACCACTGGCGATAAAGTCATTAATAAGATCGTCAGTATTGCAATGAACGATGAACACCAGGGTCAAATGGCCGCACTGAAGATGTGCCTAGATCGAATGCTTCCTTTGTCTCTCTTTGAGAAAGACGCTAAACGAGGAAGCAACGCTATAACGATCAACATCACTGGTGTCGGCGATACCACCATCGTCCCTGAGACTATTGATATGGAGCCAGACGATGGGAATGATGTCTGACATGGAGCATGAGGACTACGGTCCTAAGCGTCGAGCCGCAGAGAAGGCTATCGGTCAGACACGCGACTTCGTTACTGACCAACTCCAAGACCCGACGAACTACCTACCCGCTGTTGGTAAACTAGGTAAGCTTGTCTTTGGTGCTGCAATGGCGCTTAAAAATACAGATGCCAACGCAATGTTCTTTGGTGGTAGCTTTCTTCCTAAGAAACTCATTTCCCAATTAGACACCGCACTTGAAGCTGGTCATATAACAAAAGAAGAACTATTCAAAAAATATGGACTGTTCAAAGATCCCCGTGGTGAGTGGCGAGCATATAAACCAGACGTCAATGTTACAATGGATTCTGCTAGGTACTTAAAGGGCGGTCAAGGGAAGTTAGGCGAATATCTTATCCATCCAGACCTTTATAAAGTTCGTCCTGATCTTGCAAATGTAAAAACAGCAAGAACTGCTGAAATGGAAGGAACTGGGGACTACGATCCTTTCTTTAAGAAGATTCGTTTTTCTGACAGGCTGTATCCTGACCAAGCCATCCCTACGTTGACACACGAACTCCAACATCATATTCAGACTCAAGGTGGTGTATCTAATGGGGCTAATCCTGATCAGTTCACTGGCCCTAAAATGAGTAAGAAAGAAGCTGAAAAACGCTACATGAATAATCCAGGTGAAGTTGAAGCGCGTGTTGCAGCAAAGTTGATTTACAAAGACCTTCTCAAGTCGGATACAGGTTTGGCGGAGTTGTTTAATTTGTTTGGAAAAGAAATTAGCGAACCTTTGTTCTATTTTGATACTACAGTTCGTTAATAAAAGAGAATGGCAAAACTTGACGTAAAACTACACCCCGCACAACTTGAAATCTTTAATGATCCCCATCGTTTTAAAGTGGTTGCTGCTGGTCGTCGTTTTGGAAAAAGTCGTTTAGCGGCGTGGCTTCTTCTCATTAAAGCCCTTCAAAACACCGATCCCGATAAATATATCTTTTATGTTGCTCCTACGTTTCAACAAGCTAAGGATATTCTCTGGCAGTTGTTAAAAACAATGGGACATGAAGTAATTGCTTCAGCTTACGAGAATACTGCGGTACTGACGTTAATCAATGGTTCCAGAATTGCATTAAAAGGTTCCGATAGGCCAGATACACTACGCGGTGTTGGCTTAGCATATTGCGTCATAGATGAATATGCCGATATGCGCCCCTCAGTGTTTGAGCAGATTCTTCGTCCTGCACTGGCTGACGTGAAAGGCGACTGCCTCTTTATCGGTACTCCGAAGGGTCGCAACCACTTCTACGAAATCTACAACTACGCAGACGAGGAAAAAGACCCTGAGTGGTGTAGTTTCCACTTCACTTCCTTCGATAACCCCTTCCTGGACCCGAAAGAAATTGAAGCCGCACGAAAATCCATGTCGTCGTTCGCATTCCGACAGGAATTCATGGCTAGCTTTGAGGCGGCAGCTAGCGAAGTCTTCAAAGAAGAATGGCTCAAAATCAGCGACAAAGAGCCGGAAGAGGGCGACTACTACATGGCGGTTGACCTTGCAGGCTTTGAAGATGTGGCTAAAGAGACTTCTGCCAAGAAAAGGCGCCTAGACCAGACTGCATTGGCTCTGGTGAAGGTAAACGAGCAGGGCTGGTGGGTGAAAACCATCGATTATGGGCGTTGGGACGTTAGAGAGACAGCAGTTCGTATCCTGAAGATGGCAAAAGACAACAATGTTCGCATCATTGGAATCGAAAAAGGTGCTCTTCGTAATGCGATTCTGCCTTACATGAACGATATCATGAAGCGAGTGGGCTTCTTTCCCCGAATTGAGGACTGCACACACGGAAATCAGAAGAAAACGGACAGGATTGTGTGGTCTTTGCAGGGTCGTTTTGAACACGGACGCATTACCCTGAACAAAGGTGAGTGGAATCGGGACTTCATCGACCAACTAATGCAGTTTCCCGACCCAAAGACGCACGATGACCTCGTTGACGCTCTCTCCTACGTCGATCAAGTGGCCGTTACAGTCTACATGAAGGAAATCGATGATGATTTTGAAATTTACGACGCAGTTGCTGCGTACTAAGGTAGGCAATGGCTGAAAAAGAGCAAAAAAGCTATCAGAAGATGACAAAGGGCGACCTAAAACTCGTCCAGTTTGTCGTCAACCAGACTGATATGTGGCGCGACCATCGAAATGCCAACTACACCAAGGCTTGGGAGGAATACGAACGTCTGTGGCGTGGTCTGTGGACTGAATCGGACAAAACAAGGATGTCCGAACGCTCCCAGATCGTCACTCCCGCCATTCGACAGGCTATTGAGTCCCGTCAAGCTGAGATGGAAGAGGCTATCTTCGGTCGTAACCAGTGGTTTGACATTGAACCCTCCCAAGACCCTAAAGAACAGCAAGAAATCGCTCTTTTGAAGGAACGTCTCGCTGAAGACTTCAAGAAAGACAAGGTGAAGAAGGGAATCACACAGGTTAACCAACTTGGTGAGGTCTATGGCACTGGTATCGCTGAAATCACAATCAAGGAAGCCACTGAAACGCTTCCTGCGACCCAGGACTTGGGTATTCCTGGCCTGATGGCTGTTGGGACTAAAGAGAACAAGCGTGTGTCGATGCAGGCCCGCCCTGTGTCTCCTAAGAACTTCCTGATCGACCCAAATGCCACTGAAATTGAAGAAGCCCTTGGCTGTGCTGTCGAGGAGTTCGTTGGTCTGCACACCATTGTAAAGGGCATGACTGATGGCATCTACCGTTACTGCAATCTTGATGTTTCTGCTTCTGATCCTGATCTGGAGCCTGTTCAGCAGATTAATGACTACGATAAGCAGAGAGTTAAACTCATTAAGTACTACGGTCTGGTTCCTCGTGAATATCTTGAAGATACCGAAGACACAGATAGCGATAAGGTCGAAGACGCTCTAGAGGACACAAAGTACGGTACGTCAGAGTTAGACGACCAGTACGAAGAAGACTTTGGCGACATGGTTGAGGCCATTGTCGTCATTGCCGATGAAGGGCACTTGCTTAAGAAAGAAGCAAATCCTTATATGCTCCAGGATCGTCCCATCATCGTTTATCGCCCAGACACTATTGCAGGGCGCTTTTGGGGCGTTGGGACTGTTGAGAAGGGCTACAATATGCAGAAGGGTCTGGATGCCCAGATCCGCATGCACTTGGATGCTAGCGCCCTTGCAACGGCTCCCATGATGGGTTTGGACGCTACCCGTGTTCCTCGCGGCTTCAAGTTTGAGATTCGTCCTGGCAAGTCCGTTCTGACCAATGGTGACCCCAAGGAAGTCCTGTTCCCGTTCAACTTCGGGCAGGTGCAACCTGTCTCGGTGCAGACTGCGGAACTCTTCGCAAGGTATCTCCAGCAGGCTACAGGCACCCTAGATAGCTCGGGACTGCCCCAGCAGGTAGGGAACCAAGCAGATGCGGGAGGCATGGCTATTGCTATGTCGGGTATTATCAAGCGTAATAAGCGCAGTCTCATCAATTTCCAAGAAGACTTCCTGATGCCTCTCATCTGGAAGATGGCTGTCAGGCGTATGCAGTTCGATCCTGATCGTTACCCGGTGAAGTCCTTTAAGTTCATTCCCACTTCGACGTTAGGTATTATGGCTCGGGAGTACGAACAGCAACAGTTCATTGCTCTGATGCAGACTCTTGGGCCTCAGTCGCCTATCGTGCCGCTGTTGCTCCAAGGTGTGGTTGAGAATTCCTCGCTGTCGTCGCGTGAGAAACTGATGGCTGCGTTGGTGAAGATGTCGCAGCCCGATCCTGCCCAGCAACAGGCTGCACAGGCTCAACAGCAACTTGCGATGGCTGATATGCAGGCTACTGTGGAAGAGAAACAAGCCAAGGCTGAGAAGGCTAAAGCAGAGGCTGCGGCTACTCCGATTGAGGCTAAAGCTAAGTTGGTGGCTGCCTTGTCCAACAATCTTAACGAAGATAACGAACAAGGCGACTTTGAGAAACGTGCCCGAATCATGGAGTTAGGGCTGAAGGCAAAAGACATTGCCGTAAAAGAGAAAGACTCCGAAAACAACGTTACTATTGCGAAGTTGCAACAGTCTGCCAAGGTACACGACACAATCGAGAAGAATCGCACAGCGAGGCTCAAGATTGAACGTGATGCTGATGGTAGGGTTGCTTCGATAAGCAAAGGAGAGTAATAGATGGCTGCTTTTAACAAATTCAATAGTTGGGTAGAGTACATGACTGAGGGGGCCAATATTGGCTCCGATCAGTTCACTGTTGCTCTTACTAACTCTGCTCCAGTTGCAACAAACACAGTTATTGCGGATATCACTGAGATTTCCTATACCAACTGTTCAGCAAGGACAATCACTACAGCCTCTTCAGCACAGTCTAGTGGAACACAGAAACTCACACTCACTGATTTGACGTTGACTGCTTCCGGTGGTTCTGTTGGCCCCTTTCGATATGTCGTCATTTTTGATGATACTCTGGCTAGCGATCCCCTTGTTGGTTGGTATGACTACGGTTCGTCAATCACTCTTGCATCTACAGAGACTCTTCTGATTGACTTTGACGGCACTAATGGTTTCATTACGGTAGCCTAATATGGCACTAGTCATCAAAGATAGGATCAAGGAAACCAGCACTACTACTGGCACAGGGACACTTACCCTGGCCGGTGCAGTGAGTGGTTTCCGATCTTTTGCTGATATTGGTAATAGTAATACTTGCCCCTACGTCATCCTAGAGGCGTCGGAGTCTGCGCCGACCGCGTGGGAAGTAGGCATTGGCACGTACACGTCGAGCGGGACGACGCTCTCGCGCGACACGGTGCTGCGTACGTCGGCGGGTAACACAACGAAGATCACGCTGGCGTCCGGCACGCACACGGTCTTCTGCGGGTGGGCGGCGGATTACGCGCTCGGTTCCGACTTCGCGCAGCACGCGATCATCCCTGGTGGTCGTCTTACGCTTACGAGCGGCACGCCTGTCACCACGTCCGATGTGACGGGTGCGACGAACATCTATTACACGCCCTACGTCAGTAATGTCATTTCGTTGTGGACTGGCGCGCGATGGCAACCGATTGAATTCAGCGAGTACACGCTCGCGCTCGGAACGCTGACAAGCGGCAAGCCTTACGACGTGTTCGCGTATCTGTCCAGCGGCGCGCTCGCGTGTGAGATGCTCGCGTGGACGAACGACACAACGCGCGCGACGGCAATCACGATCCAAGACGGGCGGTACTGCAAGAGCGGCGACAAGACCCGGCTGTACCTCGGCACGTTCTACACGACCGCGACGACGACGACCGAGGACTCGGCGGCGAATCGCTACCTCTGGAACATGTATAACCGTGCGCAGCACGCTCAAGCCTCTGCGGTGGGCACAAGTCACACAAACCAAAATCAAACGAGGTTGTGGAACGGCGGGAGCGGAACGCTGCCAAGGTGCCAACTGGTGGTTGGATTGCCAACAGAAACGTGGAAACTAGGTGCCTGTGCTCGTCTTAGTTATGGGTCACCCGCAACCGTAAATGCGGCGATTGACATGCTGCTAGATAATGTGAGTTTTGGGTATGGGTCACAGGTTTATTCAAATTCTTTTGGTGCGGCGTTCTTGTACATTTCCGCAGTGTCGGCGCTATCTGTCGGAAGGCATTATGTGGACATTGGGATAGCTGAATACAACAACTCCGTTCTGACGTTCGACAACGGCAAGACATTCTTCCAGTGGGAGGCGTGATGCTGGAGGAACTGCATAAGTTGATCGCAGCGAGCGCACAGGTGGCGTCTGTGTGGAGAGAAAGCGGACAGTATTTTGTCCTGTTTTCGACCGGTGAAAGTCGTACCGTTACCGCAGACGAAATCCTGACCGCGACGAAGGCCAGCAAGATCGACACGATCAACGCCGAATGCAAGTCGCGCCTATTCGCGCGCTACGGTCCGCCCGAGGAGCAGGTAAGCCGCGCACTCGGCGTCTACGGCCAGACCGAACGAGACGCTATGTCGGCCGGTATCGCCGCCACGGTGGATGCGTCCAACGTCGCATCGAACGCGGTCATCGCGGCAGCCGATCTCGCAGCAGTGGAGGCGGTCACGGTAACGTGGCCGGTGATCTGATGGCACTTAGAGCAATTAACGCAGAACGACGTAATGCCGCCGTCCGCACTGAGTTTTCAGCGATTGGTGTAGACGAGACAGCAGTGAAGACCGCCATTACTCGTCTAACTCAAATCGAAGGTGCGGCCTCCCCCACCAACGCACAAGTTATCCAAGCTGTTAGGGATATTGCTCAGTATCTTCGTAAGACGATCCGGGTGGTGATCGGGCAATGACTCTAGGTGTCGGTGCTTTTTCTGAAGCACCCTTTTCAGCCGATCGAGTAGCTGCTGGTGGAGGGGGGCCGACTTATACTTTAACTGCTGCGGCTGGTTTTTTCACACTCACCGGACAAGCTGCAAACTTAGTTGTTAGTCGTAAACTAACCGCTGCTACAGGTTCTTTTACATTAACTGGTCAGTCCACCAATCTTAAGGTAAGTAGAAAACTTGTTGCTGGAACAGGAACATTCTCTCTTACTGGTATTTCAGCCAACCTTGTCTATACACCAGTCAGTGGAGCAACCTATACACTAACGGCACAGACAGGAGTTTTTAATCTAACAGGACAAGCAGCAGCATTTAAGGTTTCTAGAAAACTTGTTGCTGAGACAGTATCGTTCTCTTTTGTTGGTAACGATGCTAATTTCTATCCTGGTGGTATAATCCCTGTAACTACGAAGGGTGGTAAAGGACAAGGAAAAAACCTCACCCTTAAGCAGAAAAAGAAACTCAAGGCAGTTGTTAGTCAAGAATGGCTGAAAGCGGAACAGACTGCCAAGGAACTGCTTCAAGAGCGTCTTGGTAACGTTGAACCTGCAAAAGTTAGAGTTGAACGCCTTACTACAGTACAGTCTCTTGCAGACGTAATCGCAGCCCTTCAAGCTCTATCTAAAGAAACAGTCACTCTTCCCGAACAACAAGCAGTTATCAAGTCGTTTGAGAAGAGTATTGATACCAAAGTTATCAAAACAGGAGAACGTCTAGTTGCTGTAGAAGACAAAGTTAATGAAACCCTTGGACGGATCGAGAAGAAGATCCAAAATCTTGAGGACTTACTTATCGTGGTGATTGACGAACTTCTATGACCACAGAACTTCAACAGTGGTATGAGGCCCAGTTCAATATGTTCAACGAACAAGGCTGGAAAGACCTCATTGAACAAGTGACCCAAAGACAGAAGAATTACGACAACATCAGAGGTATTTCAACAGCAGAGACGTTGAAGTATCGTCAAGGCCAGTTATGTGAAATTGACTGGCTTCTAAGCTGGCAAACAAGTGTCGAACAGAACTTCAAGGAACTTCAGAATGAAGATGCTGTTTGACTTCAGATGTAAAGACGGGCACGTTTCTGAAGCCTTGGTAGACAAGGAAACTTTGGAGATTCTGTGTCGAGTCTGTGATGAACCAGCAACAAAAGTGGTATCTCCTACAAAGTTCAAGTTGGAAGGATGGTCTGGGGCTTTTCCCAGCCGTGCTGATAGGTGGACTAGGGACCACGAAGAAGCAGGTAGAAAACACCGGGAACGTAAACGTGAGGAAGCTCATTATACGCCGGTTAACCCCAGTAGTTTATTTTGACCCACAATCGCGATAGCGACGGGAGGTAGTACAATGGATGATCTTGTGAATATGGACGTTAACGAAGCCTCGTTAGACGAGTTCCAAGCAGTTGAGAAGATTCTTGACCAACCCAAAGAAACCCCGGAGGTTCCGGCCAAGTTTCGGGGCAAGACAGTCGATGACCTTATCAAGATGTACCAAGAGGCCGAGAAGGTTATTGGTCGTCAAGGTAACGAAGTCGCTGAAGTTCGTCAACTCGCTGACCAACTCATCAAACGCCAGTTAACTTCGGAGACAGTTCAGACTCCACAACCTGAGATCAGTGAAGTTGATTTCTTCGCTGATCCCGTCAATACGGTCAACAAGGTCGTAGCGACGCACCCGGCTGTCTTGGCTGCCGTGCAGAAAGGCCAGGAACTAGATCGACTGACGAACAAACAAAAGCTGGTTGCAGCGCATAGTGACTACCAAGCCATTATGCAGGAACCAGAGTTTGCCGAGTTTGTGTTGAAGTCGCCCATTCGTAAACAACTTTTTCAAGCTGCTGACAAGAACTATGATTTCGAGGCTGCTGACGAACTCCTTACTACCTACAAGGAACTTCGTGCGTCTCGTCAAAGAATCGTAGCCGAAGGTGCTGAAAAACTGCGTAACGAAAGCACTCGTCAACTCAAATCCGCGTCCGTAGATGCCGGTGGCACAGGCGAAACAGGTAAGAAGATTTACCGTCGTGCTGACCTAATCCGTCTGCAAATTCAGAATCCCGACAGGTAT
>Ga0268298_10002222_pt1 | contig 21491 bp, 20 predicted proteins | sample WWTPWeurt_MetaG_FD_194462 | JGI IMG/M metagenome (GOLD analysis project Ga0268298, IMG submission 194462) | Activated sludge microbial communities from WWTP in Nijmegen, Gelderland, Netherland - WWTP Weurt | ecosystem: Engineered > WWTP > Aerobic digester > Activated sludge | place... | reverse complement strand
GTGCTCCAGGGAGGGGCCGAGCACCTCCGCCGTGAACAGCTCGGCGTTGAGGAAGTCGGGGTTGGCTTCGCCCCCCTGGGTCTTGTAGCGCGCCTTGGGCAGGGTGTGGACCGTGATCCGGTCCCACACCTTGCTCACGCAGCGGAAGCCGGGGGGCAGGGCCCGCGCGTAGCTCTCGAGGACCTTCGGGCTGGCGGGGTTGTAGAAGGTGGAGTCGATGCCCACCGTCCGGAACAGCGGATAGCGGGCGTACTCCTCGAGCATCCGGGCCGCCGCGCCGGTCTTGGGATAGTCCCGCTCGTAGACCAGCCCCTTCCAGCCGGGGTAGTTCCACGATGAGGTGCCGAACAGCGCCTGCGGTGGCAGGCGGTCGGCGAGGTCCTGCAGGTCGGCACGGTCAGGGGCGTCGGACATGGGCGCGGAGGAGGGGTGCAGAGAACCTAACCCCCGCGCCGCCGCCCGTCAGCGGGCCACGATCCGGTGCACCCCGCCCCCCTGGGTGAGGATGTACAGCTCCCCCCGCGCATCCTCGCCGAAGCTGGTGATGTTCCCCCCGGGCTCGAGCTCTGGCCGGTCGAGCCGTGCGGTGGCCCCCCCACCCGACCAGCGGAAGCTCCGCACCCAGCCGTTGCAGTAGTCGGCGTAGAGGTAGGTGCCCTGGAGCGACGCGATGTCCTGGCCGCGGTACACGTAGCCGCCGGTCACCGAGCAGCCCTGCCCATGGCTGTAGTCCAGCACCGGCAGCGTCAGGCCCGCCGGGTTGCAGGGGGTGGCGTCGGGGTAGCAGTGGGTGCCTTCCATGGTGTTCCAGCCGTAGTTCTCGCCGCCGGTGCTGGCCGCCGGCGTCACGTCGATCTCCTCGTAGTCTCCCTGGCCCACGTCGCCGATGTAGAGGTCGCCGGTCACGCGGTCGAAGCTCCAGCGCCACGGATTGCGCAGGCCGTAGTTCCACAGCTCCTGCCGGAACGCGGTGCTTCCGTGGTACGGGTTGGTGCCGGGAACCGTGTAGGTGGCGCCGCTCACGTCGAGCCGGAGCATGGAGCCGAGCAACTCGTCGCGCCGCTGGCCGTGGCCGTCGGGGTCGCCGCCGCTGCCGCCATCGCCGAGGCCGTAGTAGAGGTAGTTGTCGGGCCCGAACGCGATGCCGCCGCCGTTGTGGTTGGAGTAGGGCTGCGGCACCTCGAGGAGGGTGACGCCCGAGGCCTCGTCGGCCACGTCGGGATCGCCGGAGGCGGTGTAGCGGGCCAGGCGGCTGTCGCCGTTCTGGCGGGTGTAGCTCACATAGAACCGGCCGGTGGCGGAGTAGTCGGGGGCGAAGGCCAGGCCCAGCAGCCCCTGCTCGTTCCCGGTGCTCAGGGAGTCGTGCAGGTTGAGGAACGGCGTGGCCAGGACCGTGCCGTTCTTGATGATCCGGATGGCGCCGCTCTGCTCCACCACGAACAGCCGCGTGGTGTCGCCGGGGGGCGCCGTCAGGAAGATGGGGTTGTCGAACCCGGAGGCGATGGTGTCGAGGCCGAGTGCCGGTTCGTTGCCCGTCACGGTGAGGGTCACCGAGGCGTGGCCGGTGAGGCCGGCGGTGTCGGTGGCGCTCAGGGTGATCGTGTGGTGGCCCGGGGTGAGGGTGCTGAGCACCACGCTGTCGCCGGCGCCGAGGGCCCCGTCGATGGTGCTCGACCAGAGCAGCGCGCTGTCGGCGATGGTCGCGCCGTCGTCATCCACGGCCCCCCCGGCGAAGAGCACCGCGGTGCTCTCCGCCACGCTCGCGTTGTCGGCGGGGCTGGTGATGGTGACCACCGGCGCGTTCGGGTCGGGCCCCGGGCGCGGATCGGTGGAGGAACAGGCCACGGCGATGGCCAGCAGGCCCGTGAGGGCGGATGGGAACATGCGACGCATCGGGATAGGGACCACCATGGGATGCCGCGCGTGGGACGGAAGTTGCCTGAAGACTAGCATAGGCTCCGCCCGGCCGCGCGGCTGGTGACGGCCCTCACCCCGGGGTGCGTCGAGGGACCCCGGGGTCCCGCCCCGTCAGCGGACCGGCCGGAACAGCAGGTCTTGGAAGTCGAAGCTGAAGTCGGTCGAGGGGAGCACCGGCGCCATCGTCATGCGCTCGATGGAGCCGTCGGGCGCCAGCGCAAAGGTGATGAGCGCGGCGGCGGTCATCGCCTTGCTGTTGCTGGCCACCTGGAAGCTGGTGTGCTCGTTCACCTTCTCGGGGCGGCCGACGGTGCGGACGCCCCAGCCCTGCTGGAACACCACCTTGCCGTCCCGGACTACCGCGATGGCGGCGCCCGGCTGGTGGAACTGCTGCAGGATGCGGGTGATGCTCGCGTCGAGCTCCTTCGGGGCGGCCTGGGCGGGGAGCCCGGTGGCCAGGAGCAGGGCGGCCAGGCCGAGGAATCCGGGCGCGGTCCGGCGACGTAGCATGGGAGCACACCTCAACGAGGATCGGATGACCCGCTGGAGCACCACCGCCGCCCTGGCCGCCACCCTGCTGGCCGGCCCACTCACCGGCCAGGACCGGTTTGACCACAGCCCCTTCGACGGCCTGCTGCGCGCGCACGTGCGCGAGGGGATCGTGGACTACGCCGCCTTCCGCGCCGCGCCCGCGTTCCCGCAGTATCTGGCCCAGCTGGCGGCCTTCGACCCGGCGCCGCTGCCGCGGGAGGAGCAGCTGGCGTTCTGGATCAACGCCTACAACGCCTACACGATCCAGCTGATCCTGGCGCACGACGAGACGCGGTCCATCCGGAACATCAACAAGACCGGCGGCATCATCAAGGGCTATGGCCCCTGGACCGAGAAGCTGGCGGTCGTGGGCGGGACGGCGTACGGCCTGGACCACATCGAGCAGAAGATCATCCGCCCCACGTACCAGGAACCCCGGATCCACTTTGCCCTGGTCTGCGCGGCCATGGGGTGCCCGCCGCTCCGGAGTGAAGCGTACAGCGGCGCCCGGCTCGAGGAGCAGCTCGAGGACCAGGGGCGGACCTTCCTCCGCGGCTCCCCCGCCAAGAACCGGGTGGAGCTGGCCACGCGGTCCGTGTACGTGAGCCAGGTCTTCAAGTTCCGGGACTACGCGAAGGACTTCGGCGGGAGCAGGGAGGCCGTGGCGCGGTTCATCGCCCGGTGGTACGAGCCCGGCCCGGAACGGGACCTGCTCGAGGGCGGTGCCTGGAAGACGTTCGAGTACACCGACTACGACTGGACCCTCAACAGCGTGGAGCAGGCGGCCCGCCTCGCCGCCGGCCGGCGCTAGGCCGCGGGCTGGGCCGCGGCCCCGCCTAGCAGCACGCCCCGGCCGCCGGGGCCTCCCCGCCGGATTCGGCGAAGGGCAGGCTGGTCCCGCACCCGGCGAAGATGCCGTAGTGGCGGGTGGTATCGCCGAAGCAGCTGAACCACCGGGCCAAGCGGGTCTCGGCAAGCATCCGCCAGCTGTTGCCGCACACGGGGACGATCTTCCCGGCCTCGAAGGGATGGTGCCCATCCAGGTGCACCAGCGCCTCGGCGCCGGGGATCCCGCCATGGTACCGCACCGCCTGGCCGTAGTCCTCGCAGGCGGGCTCGAGGCCCTCCAGCTTGAACAGCCGCCAGGTCGCGGCATAGAAGCGGGCCGGCGCCAGCCGGGCGGCAATCCGATCGTCCCTGATGCCGAGTCGGCGGCTGGTCACCAGCCGCGGATCGCCGAAGCCGGCCGCGCGGGCCAGGGCCAGGAAGTCGTTCCAGTAGAGCGCCCCGGCGAGGCACTCCCCCACCAGCTCGGGGTCATCGAGCAGGGCGCGGGGCAGGCGGCGGTCGGCGTAGACGTCGGAGAAGTAGAACTCCCCGCCGGCACGCAGCAGGCGGTGCACCTGCCGGAAGGCCGCGCCCTTGTCGCGCAGCAGGTTGAAGACGCAGTTCGACACCGCCACGTCCACGCTGCCCGCCTCGAGCGGCAGGGTCGCCAGGTGGTCGAGGTCGTGCTCCACGAAGGCGACGTTTCCCCTGGCATACCCGAAGCGCTCCCGGTGCCACTCCAGGTGGCGGCGCGCCACGGCGAGCTGCTCGCGCGTGGCGTCCACGCCGATCACCCGGCCGCCCTCGCCCACCAGTTGCGCCAGGGTATACGCATCGCGCCCGGCGCCGGAGCCCAGGTCGAGGATGGTGGCGCCCTCAATGGCCTCGGGGGCCACCAGGCCGCAGCCGTAATAGCGTTCCAGCACCTCGGGGTGCACCCGCGCCAGCGCGGCCGCCAGGCGTGGCGCGGGCGACTCGGCGGTGGTGCAGGCGTCGGTGCGGAGGTCCGCGGAGGAGCGGAGCCGGGCGCCGTAGTAGGCCTGCACCTGCTCCAGGCGCTCGGGGGTGGCGACGTCGGTCATCAGCGGAAGATCCGGAACCAGGTGGAAAAGAGGCGGCGCACGGTGGGCGTCAGCTTGCCGCGACGCCAGGCGTCGGCGGCCTTGCGGAGGATCTCACCGCGCGTGGGGTAGGGGTGCATGGTCCGGCCGATGGCGCCGAGGCCCAGCCCGCTGGTCATGGCCAGGGTCACCTCGCCGATCAGGTCGCCGGCGTCGGCGCCCACGATCGTGGCACCGAGGATCCGGTCGCTGCCACGCGCCAGGACGACCTTGGCGAAACCCCGCGTCTCATCCTCGAGCACCGCCCGGTCGAGGTGCTCCACCCCGACCTGGACCACGTCGTGTGCCACCCCCTGGGCGGTGGCCTCGGCCGCGGTGAGTCCCACCTGCGCCACCTCGGGGGAGGTATAGCTGCACCAGGGGGTCACCAGCCGGCTGGCGCGAGCACGGCCAAGGAAGAGGGCGTTCTGCACCACCAGCCGCGCCTGGAAGTCGGCGCTGTGGGTGAACTGGAACCGGGAGCAGACATCCCCGACGGCGTAGACCGCGGGGTTGGTGGTGCGGAGCCGGTCGTCAACGGTGATGCCGGTCGGCGTGGCGGCGATCCCCGCCTGGTCCAGCCCGAGCCCCTCCAGGTTGGGGCGGCGGCCCGCGGCGACGAGGACCTGGTCCACCGCCAGCCGCAGTGGGCCGCCGGGGTGCTCCAGGGACAGCTCACGCCAGTCGCCGACCCGCTCGACCCCGAGGACCCTGGCGGAGGTGACGAGGTGGATGCCCTCGCTCACGAGCTGGTCGGCGAGGAGGGCGGCGGCGTCTTCGTCGTCACGGGGGAGGAGGCGGGGCGCGGCGTCGACGAGGGTGACCTCGGCGCCGAAGCGGCGGAACGCCTGGGCCAGCTCGCAGCCGATCGGGCCGCCGCCGATGACCGCGAGGCGGCGGGGCAGGGTGGTGAGGGTGAAGACGGTCTCGTTGGTGAGGAAGCCCGCCTCGGCCAGGCCCGGGATCGGCGGCACGCCGGCGCGGGCGCCGGTGGCGATCACCGCGCGGCGGAAGCGGAGGACGTGGTCACCGACCGCGACGGTGTCGCGTCCGGTGAACCGCCCCTCGCCGAGGAAGACGTCCACGCCGAGCGCGCGGAAGCGGGCCGCGCCGTCGATCGGGGAGAGGCCAGCGCGGAGCCGGCGCATCCGTTCCATCGCCGCCGCGAAGTCCCCGGGCCCGCTGACCACGGGCCCGCCGAACCGCGCTGCGGCCTCACGGGCGCCGTGCCACGCGCGGGCCGCGCTGATGACCGCCTTGGAGGGCACGCAGCCGACGTTGAGGCAGTCCCCGCCCATCAGGTGCCGCTCCACCAGCGCCACCTTGGCGCCGAGCCCGGCGGCGGCGGCTGCGGTGACGAGGCCGCCGGTGCCGGCGCCGATCACCACCAGGTGATAGCGATCCTTCGGGATGGGGTTCCGCCAGTCGCGCGGGTGGACCTGCGCGGTGAGGGCGTCGTCGTGCAGGTCGCCGCTGAGCAGCTGGGCGGTCATGCGCCGGCCTCCGCGAGGGCGCGGCGGGCGGTGCGGGTGACGAGCACCGTCACCCCGATCGTGGCGGCCAGGCCAAGGGCCAGCACGGCGTAGTGGCCGGCGCCCCGGGCGGGGGCGGCGCCGCTGGCCAGCGCGGCGACGTCGCCCGCGACCTTGCCGTAGTACACGTAGAGGATGGTGCCGGGCAGCATGCCGAGGGAGGCCACGAGGTAGTCCACGAAGCGCACGGTGGTGAGGCCGAGGCCGTAGTTGAGCAGGTTGAAGGGGAACACCGGGGAGAGCCGCAGCAGGAAGACGATGCGGCGGCCATCGCGCCCGATGGCCCGGTCGATGGCGGCGAAGCGCGGGTTGGCCGCGACGGCCTGCGCCACCCGCGCCCGCGCCACGTAGCGGGCAATGAGGAACGCGAGCGAGCCGCCCAGGGTGGCGCCCAGGAGCACCACGACGACGCCCCGTCCCAGGCCGAACGCGGCCCCGGCGGCCAGGGTGAGCAGCGAGCCGGGAATGAACGCCACCACCGCCGCGGCGTACGCCAGCATGAACACCACCGGCGCGAGCGGGCCGAGGGCGGTGACCCGGGCCACAAAGGCGGGGATCAGCCCGGCGAGCTGTCGGCCGCCGAGCACCAGCACGGCGAGCCCGGCGGCCACCAGGGCCACGCGGAGGAGGAGCGTGCGGCGGCCGGGCTCAGCCATCGAGCGCGCCGCCGCAGCTCGAGCCGCCACCGGCGGTGCAGCCGAAGCAGTGGGGCGCCACGGCGACGCGGCGCCCGGCGAGCGCGGCCGCCTCGAACTCGAAGATGGTGCGCGGCACCCGCGACTCCACCGGCAGGTCGAGCTGCTGGTTGAAGTCGCAATCGTAGAGCCGGCCGTCCCAGCCCACGGAGAGGGTGGTGCGGCACATCACGCCGGCCGCGGCGGCGGGGTTGAAGGCCTGCGCCAGCCGGGCCAGGTATGCCTCGGTTTGCTGGCGCTCGTCGAGGTGCTCGAGGAACCGGCTCACCGGCATGTTGGTGATGGTGAAAAGATGGGTGAACACCACCCCGTGCTGCCGGCCCAGCCGCTCGCGCCACTCCCGCTCCGCCGCCGCCTGCGCCGGCGGCAGGAACGCCCCCACGGGGTTGGTGACGAGGTTGAGCACCAGCCCCGTTCCCGGCTGGCCGTAGCCCAGCGCGTTGAGCTCCTGCAGGGCCGCGATGGACGCCTCGAACACCCCGTCGCCACGCTGGGTGTCGGTCTGGCGCGCCTGGTAGTACGGCAGCGACGCCACGATCTCCACCTGGTGCTCGGCCAGGAAGGCCGGCAGGTAGCGGTAGTTGGGCAGCCGGGTGATCGTCAGGTTGCAGCGGTCGATCACCCGGCGCCCGAGCCCGCGCGCGGTGGTCACCAGGCGGCGGAAGGCGGGGTGCAGCTCCGGCGCGCCCCCGGTGATGTCGAGCGTGGGGATCGGATGGTCCCGCAGGACGGCGAGGCAGGCCTCCAGCACGTCGTCGGGCATCATCTCGGTGCGGTCGGGCCCGGCGTCCACGTGGCAGTGCCGGCAGGTCTGGTTGCACTTCTTGCCCACGTTCACCTGCAGGATGTCGATCCCGGTGGGCTGCAGCGGCCACAGGCCGGCACCGTCGAGCGCGCGGGGAAAGCTCCGCTCCAGGCGCACCGCGTAGAGCCGCGCCAGCTGCGCGGCGCCCGACGCCAGCGGGTGCTGCTGCTTCTGGAGCGTGGGAAGCACGGTCACGGCTGCATGCCCAGCTGGTGGAGGTGGTTCCGCATCTGCACCCCGTGGACCAGCGAGGCGCCGCCCCGGATGGCCGCCGCCACGTGCACCGCCTCGGTCATCTGTTCCTCGTTGGAGCCGTGCTCCAGGGACGCGGTGCTGTAGGCGTCAATGCAGTAGGGGCACTGCACCGCGTGCGCCACCGCCAGCGCGATCAGCGCCTTCTCCCGCTGGGAGAGCGCCCCCTCCGCGAAGACCGCGCTGTACCAGCCGAGGAACTTCTGCCACAGCTCGGGATTGCCCTGGCCCACCTCCGCGAAGCGGGCCAGGTCGGGGGCATGGTAGTAATGCTGGTGATCGGTCATGGCTCGGTGCTCGTGCGTGATGAGGTACGTGGGCCAGCGCGATTCGGATCTCCGGGCCGCTCAGTCGCCCCGGAGGGGCGGAGGCAGCAACAGCCTTGCCGGCCACCCGTAGGAATGCACCAGGGAGGTGGAAAGTTCGGTGGCGTCCACCAGCGGCAGCCCCGCGATGGCCCAGCCGAAGATCCCGCCTTCGAGGCTTCGGACGTCGGCCCATCCCCGGCGCTCGAGGTCCCGGGCCAGGCGGCTGCTGCGGTAGCCCACCGAACAGTAGACCACCGCGGCGGTGCCCGGGGTCGGGGGCGAGGGGATCACCGCCCCGGCCTCGACATCCAGCAACCGGGCGCCGGGCAGGTGGCTCACCGCAAACTCCGCCGCGCGGCGGGCATCGAAGACCACCGGCGGGGTGCTGCTCGCGAGGGCCCGCGTCAGTGCGTCCGGCGTGACCGTGGCCGTGCCGGGGAAGCCGAGCCGGAGCAGGCCCAGGGTGAGCCACCAGGCGAGCGGGCGGCCGCCCAGCGAGAGCGCCACCAGGGCGATCGCCAGTCCCGCGCCCCACGCCGCCCGGCGGGTCATCTCATCCCGCCGGGGCGGCCACCGGGGCCTCCCCGCGCGACCGGCTCAGCTCCGCGTAGTACGCCTCCCGCACCCCCATGGTGTTCACCTCGCACATCGGCACCAGCCTGCCGTGGACCGGCACATGGAAGACGCACAGGTCCAGCCGCTCCCGGCCCCGCGGGGTGTCCACCTCCGCCCGGCTCATGAAGTGGTGGCTCACGATCACCAGCGAGCGGAGCCGCGCCCGCCGCCGCAGCAGGCGCCACAGGAACCGGAGCGGGTGCGCCGGGTCCGCCTGCCGGGCCAGCAGCCGCAGGTAGGGGCCGAGGCCTCCCAGCACAAAGCGCGGCTCCCGCGCGGCCAGCGCCACCATCCGGACGGCCTTCTCCAGCGGTGTATCGAGCCGGAAGCTCACCCCACCGAAGCGTTCGAGGAAGCCGTCGTAGAAGCGCGCGCTCGCCTCCCCCTCGGTGCGGGCGGGGTGGAAGGCGGGCGCGCGCCCCTGATCGCAAGACACCATGCCGGGAAGGTAGCGGGTGCAGTCGGGGTGCCCCACGTGCACGTATGATCGTTCCAGCCACTCCACCTGCTCCGCGGAGCCGCCGAGCCCCTCGGCGATCTTCCGCCACAGCGCCTCGACGCTGACCCCGCCGCCCAGCCCCTCGACGGTGCGCCCCACCTGGGCCACCGGCTGGAAACTCACCAGCCGGAAGATGTCGGCGTTGTGGGTGAGCCAGCGGATGACGGCCGGCACGCCGGCGAGGTTGTCGGCGGTGACCGTCATGGTGGTGGCCGGCCGGAGGGGGCGGCCGGTGGTCCGGGCTACCGCGCGCAGCATCCGGGCGAACTCCTCCCGGAGCGGCATCAGCGCTTCCTCGGTCCGCGCGTGGCGGTAGTCCTCGCCCAGCCGGCCGCGCTGGGTGGTGTCGATGTGGATGCTCACCTCGACCAGCCCGCCCTCCAGCACCAGCCGCTCCAGGAGGCCGGGCCGGCGGCGGAAGGCGTCGCCATGGGTCATGAGCATGGGGATGAGGCCGAGCGAGCGAGCGTAGCGCAGCAGCTCGATCACCTCGTCCACGGGGCGGAGGGTGACTTCGCCATCGGTGAGCTGCAGGTTGCCGGCGTTGCCCAGGGTGGGGCGGAGGGCCCGCATCTGGGCCTTGATCTCCGCGAGCGGGGCCGGGGGGATCCGGTTGGCCTCCTCGCCGAGGTAGCACCCCACGCAGGCGAAGTCGCAGCGGGGCATGGCGCCGATGGTGGCGCCGCAGCCGTTGCCGCCGCGGCCGAGCATCTGGCGGGGACCCTGCAGCGGGACCGGCACGCGGGCCCGCGAGCGGGCGAGGTTCTGCCGGGTCTCCTCGAGGATCGGTTCCCTCAGGATGCGCCACAGCGACATGCGGACTCCGGGAGGGGGAGGGGGCCCGGGAGGGCTCTCGGGTACTCTCCGGATACGCCGCCGGGCGTGGTTTGGATCCCTGGGTGCCCTGCCTATGGGCTCCGCGGTCGCAGCCGCTCCAGCCGGTCGAGGCTGGTGATGGTGAGCGTCACCGCGCCGAACTCCTGTTCCACCTTGCCGCGGAAGACGAACGGCCCCTGGTCGAACAGCACGTGGCCCCGCTTTCTATATATGTCGGGGAAGAGCACGGCCTCGATCAGCCCGGCGCCGTCGTCGAAGGTGGCGAACTCCATCGGCTCGTCCTTGACGGTGGAGACCGGCTTGGCGGTGGTGAGCAGCCCGGCGCAGAGCACGCTGTGCCCCACGTGGTCCGCCAGGCTGGTGCTGGGGGTGATCCGGAGCCGGGCGAGCAGGTCGCGGTAGAGCGCCATCGGGTGGCTGTCGGTGGTGAAGCCGAGCAGGGCGTACTCGGTCTGCCGGCGGCGGTCGGGGGTGTACTCCTTCAGGGTGGGGATGGCGGGCCGGGAAGCGGGAAGCGGGAAGCGGGAACCGGACATTGCCCGCTCCGCTTCCCGTTTCCCGCTTCCCGCTTCCCGCTGTTCACTGTCGATCGCCCACAGCAGCATCGGCCGGGTCATCCCCCCCGCGATGGTGTCGCAGGCGCCCACCTGCACCAGCAGCCGGAGGTCGTCGGGCGTGATGCCGGTGCGGGCGCGGAGGTCGTCGAGGGAGGTGAAGGGGGCCGGCGCGTCGGGGCTGGCCGATGGGCCGGCCGGCTCCGGCAGCACCGAGACCACCCCGCCGCCGCCCCGGTGCGGTGGTGCCTCCGCCGAACGGCCCATCGGCCCCGCTTCCCGCTTCCCGTTTCCCGCTTCCCCTTTCGCCGTCTCGATCCGCTCCACCGCATCAGCCGACAGCCCCTTGATGAACTGGAACCCGATCCGCACCTCGCGGCCGCCCCCGGTGGTGCGGAAGCGGCTGGCGTTCACGTCCGGCGGCCGGACGGTGAGGCCCATGCGCATGGCCTCCGCCACGTACGCGAACGGCCGGTAGAACCCCCCGCCGTTGGCGAGCACCGCCGCCATGAACTCGGCGGGATAGTGGGCCCGCAGGTAGCAGGAGTGCTGCGCCACCTTGATGTAGGAACAGGAGTGCCCCTTGCAGAAGCTGTAGCCGGCAAAGGAGAGCACCATCTCCCACACCTTGGTGGCGGTGTCCGGGTCGCGGCCCAGCCGCGCGGCGCCGGCGAAGAACTCCGCCGCGTACGCCGCCAGCGCCTTCACCGGCCGCTTCTTGGAGAGCGCCTTGCGCACCCCGTCGCCGGTGGCGAGCGGCAGCCCCGCGAAGGCGGCGCAGACGTTCACCACGTCCTCCTGGTAGACCATCACCCCGAAGGTCTCGGCCAGGGTGTCCTGCAGCGACGGGTCGAGCGGCTGGTACGGCGCGCCGTGCAGCCGCTCCAGGTACACCCGGATGAAGCGGTTGGAGGCGGGGCGGATGATGCTGGTGTTGAGCACCAGCAGCTCGAAGCTCTCCGCCCGCGACTTGGCGCACAGGAGCCGCGAGGCCGGGCTCTCGGTGTAGAAGACGCCCATGGTCTGGCCGGTGCGGAAGAGGGCGCGGGTGGCCGCGTCGTCGTCGGGGTCGTCGGCGGTGTAGTCGATCCGCCGCCCGGTGTGGACCCGCACCTCGGCGATGGCGTCGCGGATCACCGCCAGCGAGCGGTTGCCCAGCAGGTCGATCTTCACCAGCCCCGCGTCCTCCGCGCCGTCCTTCTCGAACTGGATCACCGGCACCGCGAGGTCGGGGTGACCGTCGAGCCGCTTGGCCGCCGGCTCCAGCGGCACGTAGTCGGTGAGCGCCTGCGGCACGATCACCACCCCGCCGGGGTGCAGCGAGAGGTGCCGCGGCGTGCCCACCAGCGGCTCCGCCGCCCGCGCCAGCTCCTGCCACACCGCCGGGAGGTTGAGCCCCTGGAAGTTGGGATGGGTGGCGAGCAGCTGGCCGATGGACTCGTCCTCGCTGAACCAGGGGAAGCGGCGGGTGACCTCGCGGATCTCGCCCGGCGGACGGCCGTACACCTTGGCCACCTCGCGCAGCGCGCCGCGCAGCCGGAAGCAGTTGTGGTTGGCCACCATGGCCGCGCGGGGCCGGGGATAGCGGCGGAACACCCAGGCCAGGATCTGGTCGCGCTCGTCCCACGGGAAGTCGAGGTCGATGTCGGGCGGGTCCTTCCGCTCCGGGTTGAGGAAGCGCTCGAACAGGAGCCCGGCGCCTAACGGATCAACGTGGGTGATGCCGAGGCAGTAGCTCACGATCGAGTTGGCCACCGAGCCGCGGCCGCAGTGGGTGGGGCCGTGCTGCACGATGTCGTGCACCACCAGGAAGTAGTCGGCGAACCCCTTCTGCGCGATGATCGTGAGCTCGTGCTCCAGCCGGTCGCGGGTGATCGGCGCCACCATCCCGTAGCGCCGCTCCGCCCCCCGCCACGCCAGCGCCCGCAGCCGCAGCAGCGCGTCGGTCGTGTCCGCGAACCGCGGCGCCACCACCCGCGCCCCCACCGGGATCCGGTACCCGCACCGCTCGGCCAGCTCCTCCGCCCGCAGCATCGCGTCGGGCCGGTCGGGGAAGTGCCGCGCCAGGTCGTCGGCGGGGCGGAGCCAGTCGGACGGTAAGGCGGTAGGGCGGTAGGGCGGTAACGTGCCCTCGCCACTGGTACCGCCGTACCGCCGTACCGCCGTACCGCTTTCACCGTCCTCCTCCAGCCCCGCGTTCCGCGCGATCGCCACCCGCAGCCGGTGCCGGGCCCAGTCCTCCGCGTTGGCGAACATCACCCCGCCGGTGACCACGCACGAGAGGCCGAGCCGCTGGGCCGCCGCGAGGACGGCGTGCCGATGCTTCCCGGGCCGCAGCTCGCCGTAGACATCCACCGGGCCGGAGCGGCGGACCAGGTCCTCCAGGAAGGCGATGTCCTGGGAGAGGAGCAGGAGGCCGGCGCGGTCGGTGGCGAGGAGCGCCGACAGGTCCCGGGAAACGGGAAGCGGGAAGCGGGAAGCGGAACTGCCTCGCGGCAAGGGTTCCGCGCCCCGATTGCCGGGCGTCCCCGTTTCCCGTTTCCCGTTTCCCGCTTCCCGGTGCTCATCGGTCCAGTGGATGTGCGTGATGGCCCGGCACAGCGCCGCCCATCCCCGCTCGTCGGTGGCCAGGGCCACGACCTCCTGCCCGCCGTGCACCAGGTGCGCGCCGTGGATGGGCCGGAGGCCGTGGGCCAGCGCCGCCTGCTGGAACTCCACCGCGCCGTAGACGCCGTTGGTGTCGGTGCAGGCCAGCGCCGTGAAGCCGCGCGCCGCCGCCTGCCGCGCCAGGACCTCGGGACTCGAGACCCCGGCGCCGAAGGAAAACCAGGAGTGGACGTGGAGGTGGGTGAACATCGGAACCACGGGAAGCGGGAAGACACCGGGAAACGGGAAGCGGACAGCGGCTACCGTTTCCCGCTTCCCTTTTCCCGCTTCCCGTCGGTTCCCGCCCACATCGGCCGCGCCCGCAGCACCTTCCGGTACACCGGGCACGCCTCGTGGTGCGCCCCCGGCAGCCAGCCGGTGCTCATCAGGAACTCGCCCACGATCTCGCCGCCGGTGAAGCGGAAGGTCTTCTTGAAGAGCTTCACCCACTCGTCCTTGGGCAGCGGGTGGTGCGCCGCGAGCCAGCCGTGGAAGCCGCCGTGGCTCTCGCGCAGCCGGAGCAGGGTGCGCGCGTTGTCCACCGCCGCCTCCACCTTGAGCCGGTTGCGGATGATGCCGGCGTCGGCCAGCAGCCGCTGCACGTCACGCGCGCCGAACCGCGCCACCACCACCGGGTCGAAGCCGCGGTACGCCGCCTGGAACGCCGCCCGCTTCTTGAGGATGGTGAGCCAGGAGAGCCCCGCCTGGTTGATCTCCAGGATGAGCCGCTCGAACAGCTCCGCGTCGGTGGTGAGCGGGAAGCCGTACTCGCCGTCGTGATACGGACCATGCCACTCGTGGCCGGGGGCGATGTCGCAGTAGGTGGGCATGGGGCTGCTCGCGGTACGATTCGGGAAACGGGAAACGGGAAACGGGAAACGGGAAACGGGAAACGGGAAACGGGAAGAGGGAAACGGGGACCGGCGCCGCGCCGAGCTCGGCGCCACGATCGACGATCACATTTGGTAGAAAAGCCGTCGGGGCCCGTGGGCTTCGGCGTTTCTTCGGTATAGTACAGGTCGGTACGCCGCTCCGCAAGCTGGCCCCCGGTGACCGGTCCTGGGCCGCCATCCGGGGGGCTGTGCGCGGCTGTTACCTTCGTGCCATGCGCGCCATCCGCTACACCGCCGCCGGCGGCCCCGACGTCATCCAGCTCCGCGACGCCCCGACCCCCGAACCGGGGCCGCGGCAGGTCCGGGTGCGGGTGCACGCCAGCGCCCTCAACCGCGCCGACATCCTGCAGCGGCGCGGGCGCTACCCCGCCCCCGCCGGGTGGCCGGCCGACATCCCCGGCCTGGAGTACGCGGGCGAGGTGGAGGCGCTCGGACCCGGCGTGACGCGGTGGCAGGTGGGCGATCGCGTGATGGGCCTCGTGGGCGGCGGCGCCCACGCCGAGTTCGTGGTGGTGCACGCCGACGAGACGATGGCCATCCCGGAGGGGATGCCGTTCACCGACGCCGCCGCCATCCCCGAGGCGTTCCTCACCGCCTGGGACGCGCTGGTGGCGCGGGGACGGCTGGTGGCGGGGGAGCGGGTGCTCATCCACGCGGTGGGGAGCGGCGTGGGCACCGCCGCGGTGCAGCTGGCCCGGCGCCTCGGCGCCACGGTGGCCGGCACCTCGCGCAGCGCCGCCAAGCTGGCGCAGGCGCGGGCGCTGGGCCTCGACGAGGCCATCGACACCTCGGTGCGCGGCTTCGGCGAGCAGCTCGACCAGTCGGTGGACGTCATCCTCGACGTCTTCGGCGCGCCGGCCTTCGCCGCCAACCTCGACGCCCTCACCCCGCGCGGCCGGCTGGTGCTGCTCGGCTTCCTGCAGGGCGCCACCGCGGAGCTGTCGCTGGAGCCGATCCTGCGCAAGCGGCTCGAGGTGATCGGCACCGTGATGCGCACCCGGAGCCTCGAGGAACGGATCCCGCTGGTGGCGGCGTTCGCGGCGGAGGTGGTGCCAGGGTTCGGCGGCCCGGCGGCTTCCCTGAAGCCGGTGGTGGCACAGGTGTTCCCCTTCGCCGACATCGTGGCCGCGCACGCGGTGATGGAACGCGACGAGAACTTCGGGAAGGTGGTGCTGGGCTGGTAGAGGGACTGCGGGAACTGCAGAACTGCGGGAAGCGGGAAAAGGGAAGAGGGAAGCGGCATCCCTCGGTCGCTACGCTCCCTCGGGATGGCAACGCGCCGTTCCGCTTCCCGCTTCCCGCTTCCCCTTTCCCCCTTCCCCGTTCCCCCCTGCGCTCCTCCATCGAGGTGTGGGCATGGCCGAGATCCTCCCCTTCCAGCCCGCGTTCGCGGCCGACTTCCGGCGCATCAACCTGGCGTGGCTGGCGCAGTACTTCACCGTGGAGCCGCTCGACCTGGTGTACCTCGAGGACCCGCAGGGGAAGATCCTTGATCCCGGGGGCGACGTGTTCTTCGCCGTGGAGGACGGCATGGTGCTCGGCACCTGCGCCGCGATCCCGCACGCGCCGGGGGTGCTCGAGCTGGCCAAGTTCGCCGTGGTGCCCGCCGCGCAGGGCAAGGGACTCGGCACTGCGCTGGCCCAGGCGGTGCTCGACTTCGCCCGCCGCCGCGGCGACCACACCGTGATGCTCCTCTCCAACCACCGCCTCACCGCCGCGCTCCGCATCTACGAGCGGCTCGGCTTTGTCCGGCTGCCGTTCCCCGAGCCGTCGCCGTACGCCGATGCCGATGTCTACATGGAGGTGGCGGTGTAGGGTGGGGCGGGAAGCGGGAAGCGGGAAGCGGGAAACGGGAAGCGGGAAGGGGGAAGGGGGGCCGGCCTACGTGCTGTTCCGCTTCCCGCTTCCCGCTTCCCGTTGTTTCTCATCTTCCCACCCGCACCCCCTTGGTTCCCCATCGTCCGCGGATGCGATCCATCGCGGCCTGGAGCTCGGCGGCTCGTCCGTTTCCCGCGTCCCGTAGCTCCAGCTGGGGACGGCTCGGCGGCTCGTCTGTTTCCCGCTTCCCGCTTTCCGCTTCCCGCGGTTCGAATCCCAGCTCCATCTGCAGGTCGGCCTCCAGGAACCGGTCCACGGTGACCCCGACGGCGCGGAGGGCGACGGTGCGTTCGCGGGCCAGGTGGAAGGCGCGGCGGGCGGCGTCCCACAGCTCGAGGTCGAGGGCGGCGAGGGGCAGGGGCACGCTGCGCCGGGCGGTGGCGTAGTCGGTGTAGGCCAGGTGCACGGTGAGGCGGCGGGCCACGAGGTGGCGGGCGCGGAGCCGGCCGCCGAGCCGCTCGGTGAGGTGGCGCAGCACGGTGAGCAGCAGGGTGCGGTCGTTGCTGTCGTCGGCGAGGGTGTGGGCGGCGCGGAACTCCGCCTTCACCGCGGGCGGCAGCACCGGCCGCGGGTCGATGCCGCAGGCGTGCTGGTGCAGCAGCCGGCCGGCGGTGCCGAAGACCATGGCCAGCTCGCGGGCGGTGATGGCCTGCACCTCGCCGATCAGGTCGAGCTGGTAGTCGTCGAGCCGCCGCCGCATGCGCGGGTCGAGGTCGGGCAGCAGCTCCACCCGTTCCGGCGCCAGGAACGTCGCCTCGTGGCCCACCGCGACGTCCAGCAGGCCATCCCCCATACCGCCCATACCGCCCTTACCGCCCTTACCGTCCTTCGCCACCTCCGCCGCCGCGGCGCTCACCAGCTTGTTCTGCGCGCCGCCCACCGCGAGCGGGAGCCGGAGCCGCTGGGCGGCCTCGCGCTGGATGCGGAGCGCCACGTCCACCGCGGGGCCGAAGAGCCGGCCGGTGCCGGTCAGGTCCAGGTAGGCGTGGCCGTAGCCCTTCGGCTCGATCACCGGCGCGTAGCGGCGCAGGATCTCGTCGAGGGCGCGCGAGGCGCGGGCGTAGAGCTGGGGATTGGGGGGCCGGATGATCACGTCGGGGCAGCGCTTGCGCGCCTCGGCCACCGGCATGCCGCGGGTGATGCCGGCCCGCCGCGCCTCGAGCGAGAGCGCCAGCACCGTGGCCCGGTCGGCGCCCGGCGCCGCTACCACCACCGGCCGACTCCGCAGCGCCGGGGCCACCAGCCCCTCCACCGTGGTGCAGAAGGCGGGCGGGTCGACGTAGAGCACCGAGCGGGTCATGGAAAAGACGGGAAGCGGGAAACGGGAAGAGGGAAACGGGAAGCGGGATGACCGCGCGCTGTTCCGCTTCCCGTTTCCCGTTTCCCGTCAGTTCTGCGCCGCGGGCAAGGTGTAGTCGAGGTCGTACTCGTGCCGGCCCTCGAGGATGCGGATGGTGAGGGTGCCGGCGATGCCGGCGAGCCCGTCGGTGCCGGAGTCGGGGATCACCTGCACCGTGAGCGAGGGGGTGTTGCGGGTCATGGTGCCGATGTGCTGCAGCAGGAAGCTGCCGCGGCGGCCCTGGAGGGTGCCTTCCACCCGTTCGATGGCCACGTAGCCGGCGGAGCCCGGGACCGTGCCCATGCCGGTGAGCATCTCGCCGGTGGCGCCGGCCTCGAGGTCGCCGTGGTACTGCTTCTCGAGCAGCATGCGTCCCATGCCGGTCTCGCGGTCGGCGGCGGCGAGGGACTGGGGGGAGACCTTCACGTCGAAGGTGCCGGTGGCGTGGTGGGTCATGGGGGTCTGTCCGGGGAGGCCGGCGCCCGCCCCGGCCAGGAGGCCGAGGCAGGCGAGGACGAAGGTGCGGAACGCAGGGCGCATCGGGGGGTCCCCTACTGGGTGTCGGCGGAGGGGCCGTAGGTCTGCGGCAGCGGGACGTCGCGGAGCCGGAGGTACACGGTGAACTGGCCGCGGTGGTGGCAGGTGTGGTTGAGCACCCAGGTGCGGATCACGCCGAGGCGCGGCATCGCGAACAGCGTCTCGCCCCCCATCTTGAGCGCCCAGGGCACCATGAAGTCGGCGTCCTTGGCGGCGGCCAGCGCGGCGCGGCCCTCCTTCACCTGCTGGTCGAAGAAGGCCAGCAGCTCGGCCACGCTGCCGAACGTGGGCGGGGCGTAGGCCGGCCCGTCCTTCGGGGCCAGGTCCCACTCCGTGCCCATCATGGTGCCCGCGACCCACGACGGGATCTCGGCCAGGTGGCTGGCCAGGGCGCCGAGGGTCATGGACTTGGCGTGCGGCTTCCAGGCCCAGTCGGCGAACGGCGCGCGCTCGAGGTGGGTGCGGGTGGTGGCCATTTCGTGATCGTACTCGGGCAGCAGCGACTGGGCGATCGACATGACAGACTCCGGTGGAACGGGAAAAGGGAAACGGGAAAAGGGAAACGGGAAGCGGGAAGCGGGAAGCGGGAAGCAAGGAGGGCTTTCACGTCATTCCCTTTTCCCTTTTCCCTCTTCCCTCTTCCCTTCTTTAAAGCAGCGTCCACTGCTCGGCGTGGTCGGGGATGGCCTGGTCGCGGCGCTGGTAGCCTTGCAGCCGGGCGCGGCCGCTCATCCCCACCGCCGTAGGATAGCCGAATTCCTCCTGCAGCGACCTGATGCGCCGGGCGAGCGCCTCGGTGTAGTCCTTGCCGGCGCCGGTGCGGGCGCCGTAGCGGCGGGCGTAGCGCCGGGTGAGCTCGGGGAACTCCTCGGCCAGGTGGGGGAGGAAGCGGGTGCGCGCCGCGGGGCCGAGTCGGAGCGCCGCCCCGACCGCGTAGCGCGCCCCCGCGTCCTTCCCTGCCTGGAACAGCGCGGCGAGCTGCGCGCGGCTGTCGGAGATGCCGGGGAGGATGGGGGCGATGAGGAGGCCGGCGTGGAGCCCGGCGTCGGTGAGGCCCTTGAGGGCGCGGAGCCGCGCGTGCGGCGCCGGCGAGCGGGCCTCGAGGCGGCGCAGCAGGCCGGCGTCGGTGGAGGCGAGCGAGATGTTGATCGACAGCTCGTGCCGCTCCGCCAGCTGGGTCAGCAGGTCCACGTCGCGCAGGATGAGCGGCGACTTGGTGATGAGCCCGAGCGAGAGCCCGCGCCAGCCCAGCAGCGCCTCGAGGATCTGCCGCGTCAGGCGAAAGCGCCGCTCGGCCGGCTGGTAGGGATCGGTGGCGGTGCCGATCACCAGCGACGCCCCGGCCAGCCGCGCGGGGAAGAGGGTGCGGGTGAGCACGTGCGCGGCGGACGTCTTGACGAGGATCTGCTTCTCGAAGGCCGCCCAAGGGGGGAGCACCGCCTTCACACCCGCCTTCTCCGTCACCCACTTGTGGGTCTCCCGCGCGTAGCAGTAGGTGCACCCGAACTCGCAGCCCACGTACGGGTTGAGCGACCAGAAGCCCATGCCGGTGGTGGCGGGGGAGTTGAGGATGGCCTTGACCGGGACCTCATGGAACGACGCGCCGCGGCTGGCGCGCTCCTCGAGCACGGGGAGCGGCGCGCCGGCGCGGCGGTTGGCCGGCGGGTCGAGCAGGGCCAGCTGGTCGTGGTGGGGCATGGGTCACTCTTTCCGTTGGTGCTTTCCCGCACTTCCTCGCGCCCGGGTCGCGGCTTCGCCGCTCCCAAAGGGCGCTCGGTCGCCGCCTAACCGCCGAACCGCCTAACCGCCCAGCACCCTCTTTATCTGCCGCCGATGCACCAGGTCGTGTCCCGCGTACATCCGGAGCATGTGGGCCAGCGATTCCTCGCCCCGTTCGGCGTGGATGGCCACGCGGGCGAGGTCGGCGGGGGTGGCGCGTTCGAGCAGCACCAGGTTCATGCGGCGGAGCGCGGTGAAGTCGGCGATGGACGTGGCCGGGTCGTTGTCCTGGTAGCGGAGCCGCTCGGCCCAGCGGTCCTGGTCGTAGCCGGGGACGGCGGGGCGGTCGTGGGCCAGGACCATGCGGAAGCGGAAGCCGCCCACCAGTTCGCTGTCGGCGAGGTGCTGCAGCACCTGGCGCGCGGACCACTTGCCGGGCGCCTCGGGGCGGGCGAGCGCCTCGGCGCTCCGGCCGGCGATGAGCTGGCGCAGCGCCTCGGGCGTCTCGCGCAGCACCGCGAGGGGGTTCTGGTCGCCGAGCGCGGCGAGGATCGCGGCGGTGTAGGCGCGGGCTTCGGCGGCGAGGTGCTGGGTGGTGCCGGTGGTGGAGGCCATGAGGGGTCCTTGGTGGTTCGGTGGTTCGGTGGTTCGGCGGTTCGGCGGTTCGGCGGCGACCGAGCCCCCTTTGGGAGCGGCGAAGCCGCGACCCGGGGGCGAGGGAGTGGCGGTTCGAACCTGCGGCCTGTCATCCCGAGGGAGCGGAGCGACCGAGGGATCCCTCCGGGTACGGCTGGGGCTCCGGGGAGATTCCGTTCCGCTTCCCGTTTCCCGCTTCCCGTTTCCCGAAACACCGAACCCCGCCCCGCATGGTGCTACCCGCATCTCCCCCACCCGCACTGCCGGCAGGTGATGCAGCCGGAGTTGTGGACGACGGGCCCCGAGCACTCGGGGCAGACCCGGATCGTCTTGGTCAGCAACGGGTTGGGGGCCTGGTAGCGGGTGGGGGCGAGCTGGGGGGCCTGGGGCGACATGGGGACCTCTCGATCACGGGCGGTGCGGGTGGCTGAACCCGAAGATACACCGAAAATCGGGGAGGTCAAGAATGGGGGTAAGGGCGGGAAGGCAGAGTGGGAAGTCCCCTACTTCGGGATGTCACCTGATGGCAGTACGTTGGAACCGAGCCCTGCTTGCAGAGGTCGTTGGCAGATCGCAGGTTACCGCATGACCCTCGGGATGCCGCCTGGATGAGGGTGCCCCGGCAACGATGACAAGGTGAGCGCAGCGTGGACCAGGCAACGCACAACAAGATCGTGTCGTTCATCTGGGGCATCGCGGACGACGTCCTCCGCGACCTCTTCAAGCGGGGCAAGTACCCGGATGTCATCCTCCCGATGTGTGTCATCCGGCGGATGGATGCGGTGCTCGAGTCCACCAAGAAGGCGGTGATCGAGACCAAGGAGATGCTGGACAAGGCCGGGATCACGGAGCAGCGCGCGGCCCTGGCGGATGCGGCGGGGCAGGCCTTCTACAACACCTCCCGGTTCACCCTGCGGGACCTCACCTCCCGGGGCAACCAGCAGCAGCTGCTAGCGGATTTCAAGGACTACCTGGACGGCTTCTCCCCCAACGTCCAGGATATCATTGAGAACTTCAAGTTCCGCAACCAGCTCGCGACACTCTCCAAGGCCGATGCGCTGGGCACACTGATCAACAAGTTCCTCGACCCCGAGATCGATCTTTCCCCAAGCGGCATTGACAACCACGCCATGGGGACGGTGTTCGAGGAACTGGTCCGCAAGTTCAACGAGGAGAACAACGAGGAGGCCGGCGAGCACTGGACCCCGCGCGATGCCGTGCGCCTGATGACCACGCTGATGTTTCGGCCCATCGCCGATCGCGTGAAGGCGGGCTCGTACCTCCTCTACGACTGCGCCTGCGGCACCGGCGGCATGCTCACCGTGGCCGAGGAGACGCTGCAGAAGCTCGCGGCGACTCACAAGCAGAAG
>Ga0268298_10002221_pt1 | contig 21499 bp, 22 predicted proteins | sample WWTPWeurt_MetaG_FD_194462 | JGI IMG/M metagenome (GOLD analysis project Ga0268298, IMG submission 194462) | Activated sludge microbial communities from WWTP in Nijmegen, Gelderland, Netherland - WWTP Weurt | ecosystem: Engineered > WWTP > Aerobic digester > Activated sludge | place... | reverse complement strand
ACGGAATCTCACGGCAGGAGCAGGACGAGTTCGCCCTCGGCTCACACCAGAAGGCAGCCGCCGCCTGGGAAAAAGGTGCGTTTGCCGGCGAGATCACGCCCGTCGAGATCCCACAGAAGAAAGGCGCGCCCGTCGTGGTGGAGAGGGACGAGTGCGTGCGTCCCGACAGCTCGCTCGCCGCCCTCGCGAAGCTGCCGGCGGCGTTCCGCGAAAACGGCTCGGTCACCGCTGGGAATTCCTCACCGCTGAACGACGGCTCGGCTGCAGTTCTCCTCGCGTCGGAGAGCATCGTGAAGCAGCTCTCGCTGTCACCCATGGCACGCTGGATGGGTTCCGCGACGGCCGGAGTCGATCCCAGCTACATGGGGGAGGGCCCGATCCCGGCCACCAAGAAGTTGCTCGGACGTTTGGGGCTCCGAATCCCCAACCTCGACGCCATCGAACTCAACGAAGCCTTCGCAGCCCAGAGCCTCGCGTGCATGCGTGCTCTGGACCTTTCACCCGAACGGGTGAACATGCACGGCGGAGCCATCGCGCTCGGACACCCCATCGGTGCATCCGGCGCGCGCATCGTGGCGACGCTGCTCGGCGTCATGCGTGCCGAACCGCGCGTCAAGCTCGGGCTGTGCACATTGTGCATCGGCGTGGGACAGGGTATCGCCACGGCGTTCGAGCGGGTGTGACGGCGGAGCCAGCGACAGCGCTGCCCCCGACGCGAAAAATGCATTATGGATCCAGTGATGGCGGGTGACCGGGAATACATCGAAGCGAGCCTCTCGCCCGCGCCCGACGATTCGACCGACGTGCGCTGGGCCCTCGAGACCGCCGGCGCCATGTGGGTCCGCGGCAATCGCGAGCAGACGTTGAAGTGGCTCGAAGCCGCGATGAAAGCGGCCACCACCGATGGTCGCCACGACCGTGCGTACGCACTCGGTCGCGTATTGGGAGAGCTGGAGCAGCGAACCACGCAAACCAAGAAGCCCGAGGCGCCGGCCCTGGCGCCGCTCAGCCCGGCCTCCATCACGGCTCCCGTGGTGACGCCGACCGCGCGGCTCCCGGGCGCAGCCACTGGACGCAGCAACCCGCACCTCCGGGAGACCGCGCCGTATCGCATCTATCCCGATGAGGTCACCGAGCACTTCGCGCCCGACTCGGCGCTGCTCGAAGCCTGCCAGACCACCGAGCCCGAGCTTGCCGCCGAACACCAAGTCGCCGACTCCATCACCGACATCCCGACGCCGGAGGTGCTCAAGGTCCCGAAAGAGCGGCCGCGTCCACCCACCATCATGACGGATGGGCTCGACAAGACGCTGACTCACGTACGGCCTGCACCACCGGCATATGCGCACGACACCGTGGAACACACCGTGGTCATGAGCGCAGAGGAGCTGGCCCAGCCCTCGGTACGTCAGGGTCCGCCGACTACGCTGGGCAGCCCGCAAAGGACCCTCGAACCCATGCGCGCCCTGCGCGTGCGCGTCGTGCGCGCGCAGGGACGCGAAATCGTGCTGGCGCTGCTCGACGAAGGGGAGCCCAACGGTGACGAGCAGGAGGCTCTGCTCGTGCCCCTCGGCCGCTCCCGTTGAAGATGGCCAGACCCGCTCCGCTGCAGGTCACTGGGGCGGAGCCGTGAGCGGGCGCACTTGTCCGCCACGGATTTCCAGCACGGCCGTTCGCCCGCCGTAGTGCTTCGCGAGGCCCACGTCGATGCGCCAGACCTTTCCGCCACACGCGGAGTCGATGCCGTTCTTCTGGACCGTGTGGCCCACAACCATGCGTTTTGCTTTGAGCTCTGCCAGAACGCTTTCGGCCCGCGCGCAGGCCTCGGTCGAGGGAGTGCCGTCGGAGTAGTCGCGAGTCCAGATCGGCGCGGAATCTCCGTTCAGCACCTCGGGTAGGCGGGGTGCGTCGCCACGCATCCAGGCGCGAGTCTCGGCGTTGATCTTGGCGAGACCGTAGCGGACGTGACCGGGCAGAACCCCTCCGTGCACGAATACGTCGTCGCCGACGACCAACACCACGGGGCGCTCGGCCAGCGTCTTCGCGACGGGACCTCCCGGCAGAAACGCCGCCGCGCGCCCCCGCCGTTCGAGGTCGGCGCGCTCGAGCTCGGCGGCGCGCGGGCCGGAGGGTGGCGTGCCCCGATAGTCGGCGAAGCCATCCTGGGTCACGTAGCGGAAGTCCCCCGCCACGTTCATCACCTCGTGGTTGCCGTTCAAGGCGTAGAAGGCGCCGCCGGCTTTCTCAGCGCGCTCCTTGAGCTTCTGAAACAGCGCCAAGATGTCCGGCTCGTCGTCCCCGCGATCGAGCTGGTCGCCCGTCTGTACCACCGCGAGCGCGCCGCCGACCCATTCGTCCTTGTCGTCGATGGCGCCGGCGAGGCGCAGCGCAGCGCGCGTCGCGGCGAGATCACCGTGCAGGTCGCCGATGGCCACGACGCGTTCTCGCGCTGGCAGTCGACACGACGTGTCCGCTTCCCGCGCGGGAGGAGTGACCACCGACGGCGCGCGTGCGGTCGGCTCTTTCGGCGGGTCGGAGTTGCAACCGGTCGCGCCCGACGAGACCGCGAGGGCGACGCACACCGAAAGAAGCATCCACCAGCCGGATCGCGAACGTCGAGACATGCGCGGTCCAGACACTCTACACGATGGCCGCCGGACGCAACCGGCTCGGTTCAGCCTTCGGAAAGCACCACCTCGACCACCGGGCGTGCCCCCGAGATGTCGCTCACCCGTCGGCGCACCGCGCGCCGAGCTTCGTCGGCCGGATCGGCGCCGCGGATGCGCTGCGCACGCGCGAAGGCCGCGGCGACGTCCTTGGCGATGGACGCGAGGGCGGCCGTGTGCCCGTCGACCATGGGAACACCCCGTGCGCTCACGGCCGGAGGCGCAGCGAGCTCTCCGCTCGGCGAGACGTGGAGGGCAACGCACACGAGCCCCGATCGCCCGAGCTCGGCGCGCCGACGCAAGACGTCGGCGTCGAGCGGCTCACCCCCGTGCGCGACTGCGATTCGCCCGTGCGCCACGCTTCCCGCCCGCACCAGGCCGCCGCCCCGCGAGTACTCCACCACCTGCCCGTTCTCCACGACGAGCGGGGAGTCGGCGCCGGCGGAGCGAGCGAGACCACTGTGGCGTCTCAAGTGCGACAGCGTGCCGTGGATGGGCAGAAACGCTCGGGGACGAACCAGCTCGATCATCCGGAGCTGCTCGCTCTGCCCCGCGTGTCCACTCGTGTGTACGTCCGGCTCGCTCGCCCGCGTGTGGAGCGTGACCTCGCGCCGCAGAAGGTCGTTCATGAGCGCGAGCACGGGCCGCTCGTTCCCGGGGATCACGCGGGACGAGAAGACCACGTGGTCGCCCGGCTCCAGGGCGAGGTACGGGTGGGTGCCCGCAGCCAGCTTGCTCATCGCGCTCGCCGGTTCTGCTTGCGTGCCGCCCGCCAAGACCAGCACTTTTTCGCGCGGCAACGCCGACAAGTCTTCGGGCGAAACCAGCTGGTCGCTCGACCAATCCAAGCGACCGATCGCTGTGGCGACCTCGCGCTGGTTCTGCAAGCTGCGGCCGAGCAGGCAGAGTCTTCGGCGCGTCGTGCGCGCGATCTCGCCGAGGGAGATCAGTCGCTGGATGTTGCTGGCGAAGAGCGCGACCACCACCCGGGTCTCCGCGGCTTCGACGATGCGGCCGAGCGCGCGGGCCACCTCCCGCTCCGAACCGGCACGCTCTGGCGTGTCGACGTTGGTGCTGTCGCTGAGGAGCAACTCCACGCCGCGGTCGCCGATGGCGCGGAGGCGAGCCTCGTCACTCGGCTCGCCGTCGGGAGGGTCCGGATCGAAGTTGAAGTCCCCGCTGTGGACCACGTACCCCTCGGAAGTCGAGATCGCGAGCGCGCTGGCCTCGACGATGGAATGCGCCACACGCACCGCCTCGACTTCGAACGGCCCCACCGGCGTGATGCTCCCGGCGTGAACCGGCGTGAAGTCGAGCTCGTGGTCGGCGAAATCGTGCTCAGCGAGCCGGCGCCGCGCCATGCCGAGCGCGTGGGGTGGACCGAAGACGGGAACGTCGAGCCGATCGAGCAAGTAGGGGAGCGCGCCGATGTGGTCTTCGTGGCCATGCGTGATGAAGACACCCCGAACCCGTGCCGCACGCTCGACCAACCAGTCGAAGCTCGGATGGTAGACGTCGATGCCGAGGTCATCGTGGGGGAAGCTCGTGCCCGCATCGATCACCAAGATGCCGTCGTCATCTTCGATGGCGAGACAGTTCATTCCGATCTCGCCGAGGCCCCCCAAGGGCACGATGCGAATGCTCAAGCGCGACTCCGGTCTCGGTTCGAGCTTATAGCCCAAGAGCGCCCGTGGGGCCGGGCTTCCGCGCTGCGCTCCGCGGGAGCCTGCCGACGAACACACGGCCTGGACGGAGCGTGGCAGAAGCGGACGGGCGCGGAGCTCGCGCCCCGGGGCACCTGGCAGGCCCGGAAAAATGGTCTAAGAGTGTCGGGGTCCGAAAGCGATCCGGAGGGAAAGTGAAGGTCAACCGCGTCACGCCGAGGGAAGCCGAGCGACTGCTGGGCGAAGGAGCCATCTACGTCGACGTGCGCAGCGAACCCGAGTTCGAGGCCGGTCACCCGCCCGGCGCCTTCAACGTCCCGCTCCTGCACGCGGGTCCGGTCGGGCTCGTCCCGAACCCGGAGTTCCTGACGGTGATGGAGCGCGCGTTCGGCAAGAGCGAGAAGCTCGTGATGGGGTGCCGGTCCGGCCAGCGCTCACTCAGCGCGGCCGAGATGCTGCTCGCGGCAGGCTACACCGACGTCTCGAACCTGACGGCGGGCTTCGAGGGTTCGCGCGATCCCTTCGGTCGCGTGCTCTTGGGCTGGCGAGCCGAAGGCCTGCCCGTGGAGCAGGGCAAGCCCGAAGGGGCGAGCTACGCGGACACCAAGCGACGAACGCCGCTTTGAACCCCTTCAGCGGGGTGGCGTTTCCCGGTTGCGAACTCGGTCGTAGTCGGCCGCGGCTTGCTCGATCAGCGCGGCATCTCGGGCGGCCTTCTCGGCTTCGGCGCTCAAGGCGGCGGTGAACATGGTGAGGCCCCAAATGCCATTTTCCCGGCGGCGAAACGCATAGCGAGTTCCTTTGGCGGTCTCGATGGTCGCTCGCTCTCCCTGGATCTCGACCTTGGCGATGCCCGAGAGGTCCTTGCGCAGCCGGTCCACCCAGCCCCGCCGCTCGGCGTGCAGCCGGAACACGTCCGCACCGTCGGGCGCCTGCGCTTCGGCCGCGTAGGACTCCGCCAGGCGGCTGCGCTCCGGCTCCGGATAGGACGCGAGCACGCGTTCACGCGCCTGCTTCTTGTAGTTCCGAATGGTGTAGCAAGCGTGCTGCGCCTCGGTCTCCGTGTACGCGAAGAAGTCCTCGGGGCGCCCTAGATTCACGGCCTTGGCAATGCGGAAGTACGCGCCCTCCGGCGTACGATCGCTCGGAAACCGATACCAACGCAGCCCGGCGTAGCCGACGACGGCCGCTGCGATCGCCAGCGCCACGTACAACATCGGCCGGCGTGGAACGCCTTTTCGTTCGGGAGCCCGCGAGGGTGCACCGGACACGTGGCGCATCCTATGCCCTCGAGGCTGCGAGCGGAGCAGAATCGTCCGCCGACGCGCGCGGCACTGGAACCGCCGGAGCGACGAGCTCTCGTCGTCGAGGGATTCCATCGCTGGACCGGCAGCCGTCGTGTAGCATGCGCCGGAGCATGTCGATCGAGCCCAGCGCTGGACGTCGAAGGACGAGGCTCCGCGGATCGCGCGGAGCGCCCTGATGCTGCAAGGCGCGCGCATCGCGGTGGTGGTGCCGGCGTTCGCCGAGGAGCGCCTGTTGCCGAGGACCCTCGCCGGCGTTCCGCATTGGGTGGACATCGTCGTAGTGGTCGACGACGCGAGCCCCGACGCCACGGCAGCGCGCGCGCGTGACGCCGGTGACCCTCGTGTGGTCTTGATCCGCCACCCGGAGAACCGCGGGGTGGGCGCCAGCATCGCGACGGGCTACGTCCAAGCGCGCGAGCTCGGCGCCGACGTGGTCGCAGTGATGGCCGGCGACGCCCAAATGGATCCCGCGGATCTCGAGTCGCTGGTCGCGCCCATAGTTTCCGGCGAGGCCGACTACGTGAAAGGCAATCGCTTCGTACACGCGCGCGCCAAACAGATGCCGCTCCTGCGCCGTTGGGGCAGCCGCGCGCTGAGCGCTCTGACGCGTGAGCTCATCGGGCTCGAAGTGGACGACACCCAGTGCGGCTACACGGCCATCTCGAGCCATGCCATCGGGAGCCTTCCCCTCCAGGAGCTCTGGCCGCGCTTCGGCTACCCCAACGACCTCTTGGGGATGCTCGCCGCCGCCCGACTCCGGGTCGCGGAGGTCCCGGTGCGCCCCGTCTACGCCGACGAAGACAGCGGGCTCCGACCCTGGCATCTCATCAGCATCGGCGGGGTGATCGTGCGCCGGGCGTTGAAGAACCGACGGGCTACGACGCCCGACGCGAGCGCGGCGCCTGCGACATCACTCGATGCATTGGCCCCGCTGAGCGATGCGCTCCGCGAGTGACCAGATCGCCTCGCGGGACCAGCTCTCGGCGCGAGGCGTGTGGGCAACCAGCCAGGCGACGACGCGCTCGGTCCGATCGCGTCCCGGAAACGGCCGCAGGTCGAGGACGCGGGGCAGAGCCAGCTCCGGGAGGCTCGCGCGCGCCCCTCGAGAACCCACGCCGAGCGGCAGAGCCTTGGCACGGGAACGATCGGAAGGCAGACCTTCGGCGTGGTGAGCGAGCGCCTGCTCGGTCGCGGTTCGTCCGGGGTAGTGGGAGAGCTCGGCTCGGGTCAAAGTGGGCGGCATCGGATCCGCCTCGGCTTTGTCACGAGCAGCCCGCGCGGGAAAACTTTCCGACCAGCGTCAGGCCTCGCGGGTGGCGCGTTCGACCAGGCCTTGCGCGTGGCGCAAGGCGTGGTCGAGGTCGAAGCAGCGCTCGATCTCCGCGCGGCTCAGGTACTTTCCGAGCTCGGCGTCCAGCAACAGCAGCTCCCGGAACTCCCCGGCGCCGGCGAAAGCCGCCATGGCGTGTTTCTGGACGAGCTCGTAGGCGCGCTGGCGGGCGAGCCCCTTCTCCACGAGCGCCAGCATGATGGCCTCGCTGAAGTAGAGCCCGCGTGAGCGCTCGAGGTTTTCGCGCATGCGCTCGGGGTAGACCACGAGGCCCTCGACCACGGAAGCGGCCCGTTCGAGCATGAAACCCAGAGTGGCCGTCGCATCCGGCGCGATCATGCGCTCGACGCTGGAGTGGGAGATGTCCCGTTCGTGCCAGAGCGCGACGTTCTCCAAAGCAGGGACGAGAGCGCCGCGCACCACACGGGCGAGACCGCACAGGTTCTCGCTCAGGATGGGATTGCGCTTGTGCGGCATCGCGCTCGAGCCTTTCTGCCCTTGCCCGAAGCGCTCTTCCGCTTCGCCGACTTCGCTTCGTTGCCAGTGACGGACGTTGGTGGCGAGTCGCTCCACCGCCGCGGCGAGCAGCGCCAACGCCGCGAAGAACGCTGCGTGGCGATCGCGGGCCACGACCTGCGTCGAGACGGTCTCCGGGCGCAGCCCAAGCCGGCTCAGCGCCGCGCGCTCGATCTCCGGCGAGAGGTGTGCGTACGTCCCCACGGCGCCGGCGATCTTGCCGACCGCGATCTCCTCTCGCGCCTGCGCCAGCCGCCAGCGCCCGCGCTTCACCTCGGCGAGATGACCTGCGAGCACGATCCCGAACGTCACCGGTTCGGCGTGGATGCCGTGCGAACGACCCATCATCGGTGTCTTGGCGTGCTCCAGCGCGCGGCGCGCGAGCGCCGCCGACAGCCCGTCGCAGCGTGCCAAGAGCAAGTCGCTCGCACGAACGAGTTGGAGGGCAAAGGCGGTATCGAGGACGTCGCTCGAGGTCATGCCCCGGTGCAGCCAACGCGCCGGCGCCCCGACCTTCCCCTCCACGTGGGTCAGAAAGGCGATGACGTCGTGGCGCGTGGTCTTCTCGATCCGCTCGATCTCGTCGGGATCCGGCTCGAGACGTTGCTCGCGGATCGCCAGCGCGGTGCCGCCCGGCACGAGCCCCGCCTGCTCCATGGCTTCGCAGGCCGAGAGCTCGACCTCGAGCCAAACGGCGTAGCGGTTTCGGTCCGACCACAGTTCCGCGAATTGTTGGGGCGTATAGCGCGCGATCATCCGGGGCGACGCCTATCGCGTCCCCTCCCCTGCGTCCACCCGCGTATCATGCGGCGCCATGCAGGCGAGCCCTCCGGGATTCGTGCCGCCACCCGGTCCACCCGGCGGCTTTCTGCCCCCCGTTCCGGGCGGCACGCTCAGCGACGGGAGGGAGCTGGCGAGAGCTCAGGTGAACGGGCCAGCGATCGGCCTGATGGTGGTCTCGGCGCTGGCGTTCCTCTGGTACGCCTTCGCGACCGTGATGGTGCTTTTCGCCGGAGGCATCACGCTCTTCGGTGGATCGGGAGCAGACCCGGGCGCGGCGGTGGGGATGGGGCTCGGAGCGGCCATGTACGCGTTCTGGGCCATCGCCGCCATCGTGTGCTTCGCGGGCGCGTTCCGCATGCGGCAGCTCCAGAGCTACGGGTTCGCGATGACCAGTGCGGTCATCGCCATCATACCGTGCACGACCTACGTCTGCTGTCTGTTGATGATGCCGTTCGGGATCTGGGCGATGATCGTGCTGATGAAGCCCGAGGTGAAGGCGCAGTTCGGCTGAGGAGGGAGCGTGACTCGGCGCGTTCTCTTGCTCCTGGCACTTTGGGCCGTCGAGCTCGGCGTGTGCGCGGTCTCGATCGTCGGCCTCGTCCACGCCACGGACGTGGACTGCCTGCGCCAGGCCGACCGCACCTACACGTGCAGCGTCGAGACGCTGCTCCTCGGCAGAGTACCCGTGTTTCGGCGGGAGGTGCGGGAGGTCGCGGACGTGGTGGTCGAGAAGAACGACTCCGGCGACGGAGTGTCCTATCGCGCGGAGCTCGTCACCCGAAACGGGAAGCGCTACGCGCCTTCCAACACCTGGACCGACTACGGCCCCGCCAACGAAATCGCGGCCGTGGTAGGCGGCGCAATCCGCTCCGCAGCGCCCCGCGCCCACCACCTGCGTGAGCCACCCTGGTCGGTCCTCTACATCACGGGCGGCTTGACGTTGATGACCATGGCGCTGTCCATGCTCGTCTTGCGGCGACCCGGACAGACCGCTGCGGCATCCGACGGCTAGAGCTTCGGCATCGACTTTCTTGACGAGGCAATGCAGGGAAAGCTCGCGATGTACTCGCCGGTCGAGCGCGGCCGAGAGCGGGTCCCGCCGGCACAGCTCGCGCTGGCGTCGCTACTGCAAGCGGCCTTGGGTGTTCCGGACCACGAGGCCGTCGAGCTGACCGTCGTCGACCAGTTGCGACGCGCGTCCCATGTGAAGTGGTCGGGCCTCTAGCGCTACTTGATCGGCCTCCAGCTGAGGAACTGGTCAAACGGGCGATGGCACGTTGGGCAGCCGCGGGTTGCGTCCTCGTGCGTCCGAAATCCGAGTCATCCAAACCCGCAGGCGCAGCCCCAGCCTCAGCCGAGACCGTGGCCGTCGTCGTTCACGTCGCGCGATGCTCACCGCATCGCGCTCGAGGGGCTCACCCGCGGGGATGCCATCGCGCGGCGGCTGCCTCGGGGCCACGGCCCAGTGCGCGATCAGCTCAGCCGGGCCCTGCAGAGCGCTTACCTGCAAACCGGGGAAGGCGCGGCCAACTCCGGCGAACGGTCGACTCGGCACACGGGTTCATTTGGCCCGGCGCACGCGCGTCCCGGGAAGGGAGAAGATCTCGGGCGGCGCCTCGACGTTCGGATCGAAGTGGCAGCTCATCACCCGGTATTCGACGCGCAGCTCACCCATGGTTCCGTAGGTGGTGCGGAAGATCCAGGAGTGCTCGAGATCGTCCATCACGAGGATCGCGCGCTCCTGTTCGGGAGTGCCGATCGTCGGATCGATGGAGACCACTTCGGCGTCGAGCGCAGCGACACAGGCCTCCTTCGCCGACCCGTACATGACGGCTTGGTTCGTGAGCAACACGCGCATCGGCTCGCTGGTGTCCGTCACGACCACGGGGTGTCGCGTACCTCCCTGGAACGGCACGACCGTCCGCGAAGTGTCGGATTTGTGGGCGCTGCCGCAGCGCACGGGCTTGTCGCCGGCGTCCAGCTGGGTCGGGAGCGAAACCGGCGGGTCCGAGACCGCGCCGTTCGCGCGGAACACGAAGAGCGAGTTGTCTCGGCGATTCCCCTCGGCATCCCACGCCGTCACCTGCAAGCCCGCCTTGCCCTTGACGTACGCGAGGTCGCGCGTCTGCGTGAGGCCGAAACGGTTGGGATCGGAGAGCCCGGTGCCGAGCGCGTCGAAGGTCCACGTGGTCCCTTCGCGGCGCGCTCGGACCAGCGCAGCACCCTGGCCCACCATCAGAATGGGAACGTGAGTCGAACCCACGTGGGACATCTCCGCGTGAGCACCCAGGGGGGAGCTCCCCGGCCACTGCACCTCGGGCACCGACGTGGTGCTGCGACCGTCGAGGAAGAGCGTCGGCTGGTTCTCGCCGAGAGAGTAATGGATGCGAAGATAGAGCCCGCCTTCCGCGATGCTGAGCAGGTTGGGTTGCGCTCGCTGAGCACCGAAGCCGGTGCGTGCGAAGTCGTTCACTAGGGCAGCACCGGCGTCCGCGATGCGTGCGCGGACCACCTTTCCCTCGATCAGGTTGTCCCATACGACTTCGACGTTGCGCAGTTGGGTGGTGGCGGAGTTCTCGGGCGCAGGGAAGCGGAGCGCGGCCGCGCCTTCGATTTGATTCACCGCGGCGAACGCCACGTCGTTGGGCTTGGGCACGGCCCCGAGGAGCGAGACGCTCTCCACCTTCGGCCGCGAGCCACCCGTCGCGTGCAGGACGCTGGCGGTTGCCTTGCGCTCGTCTTGCGCCAGGGCGTACCACGCGACCTTGCCGATGGCGGCGTGTTTGGCGCCGGGTGCCGACGTGACCGACTCCAGCGTCTGCCAGGTCTTCTCGTCGAGTGTGCAAGCGAACGGCGTGCGCAGCTTGCGGTCGTAGACGTCGCCCATCCCGACTTCGTTGGGACTGAACACACCTTGGTCGTCGTCGGACTGTCCGCGCCAACCCACTCGGGACAGCTCACTGCCGATCACGCACCCGCCCACGTGACAGCGGACGGTGGAGGAGCAGCCGTAGGAATCGGGGCGGCAGGTGCCCACGGGCAGCCGGCCGATGGGGTCCCAAGTGGCGCCGCCGTCCAGCGACTCCCAGCTCATCCGCGTGGAGTCCGAATAGGCGATGGCGCGCGTCCCCACGGCGCCGACCGAGGTGGCTTCGCCGGGCCCGCGCGCGAACGAGAGCACTCGACCGGAATCGTCCACGACGACCAACGTGGGCGATCCGACGCTCTTCAAGACGATGGCGAACGTGCCGTCTTCCGCCGCACCGACCGACGCCACGCTGTACGCGGGAGGGGTCGGCGGGCGGGCCCAACGGTCGACCACCGGCTCGGGCTCGCTCGTCCCCTCGAGCTGTTCGATGTCGTGCCCCTCGAACGACTCGCCGCCGTCATGCGACACGAAGACCGCGAGTCCGGTCTCCTTCGTGCGGCGCCCGACCGCGAGCAACGTCTTGCCATCCGGAGCAAAAGTGAGCGAGAGCGCGGAGCCCTTGAGCGCCGGAGCTGCCGACGGTGCCATCTCCCATTCGCGCTCGTCGGAGCCGCCGTCGCCGCCCGCCTTCTTGCTCGCGCTCGCGTCGGCGTCGCCCTTACCCGCGTCGCCCTTACCCGCGTCCCGCTTGCCGCTGTCCGCGCCGGCGTCGACGGGCGCGAGCCGCCGGTGATGGATGCCGTAGGGCACGCAGCTCTTGTTGGTGGAGTGGCTCGCGCAAATGCCGGTCACCACCAGAGCGCCGTGCGGGCCGACGGCGAGCACGACTTCCCCGATGCGACCATCGAGCACATAGGGCTCTTTCTCGAAGGTCTTGGCGCGGTCGACGCTCCGGAGCACGGTAATGGCCTGGTTCATACCGGTGGACCCGCGGGCGCACGCCAGGTAGACGTAGCGGCCGAACCCCGCGAGGCGAAGGGAGCTACAGCCGAGCGCAGCGTCGATGGGGGTGGCCTTCAGCGGAGTCTCGCTGGTGCCGCGCCACAGCGACCAGCGCTCGTTCCCCGTGCGCCAACTCGAGCTCGAGCTGCCTTCTTCGCGAGCGACCTCGAGGTACTCGTTGCCGAGGACCATGGCGCGACCCTCGGCCATGGCGCTCGCGTCGGGACCGCGCGACGGCCGAGCCGCCAGCTTGAATCTGCCTTTGGCGGGGGCGCGGCCGAGGCTGGGGAACGGATCTTTCCCACTCGGGTCCCAGCGATTCCAACTGAGAGCGGTCTGCACCGCCACCCCGGCTTGGTCATCCCAACCGAGCGCGAGCGCCCCGACGCTGGGTGTGTCCAGGCGCGAGAAGGTCAAGCCTCCGTCTTTGGTTTCGTACACGGCCTCGGGCACCGCGAGCGCGATGCCTCGCTTGGAATCGAGCAACATCACGTCGACGAATCGCGTGCGTTCGGGACCCACGGGTTTCCACGTCGCGCCCGCGTCGGGACTCTGGACGAGCTGGCCATCTCGGGTGACGCCCACGACGCTGGTACCGGCCGCGCTCACGCGAGCGAGCTTGTCGACGGGTGCGCTCGTGCGCACGAACGGTCCGAGCGGCTCCCGCGCCTCGTAGCCCGTGCCACTCTGGCCGACGAACAACCATCCGCCGTCGTCCAGGTGCAAGATTGCGATCAGCGGCTCGGGCGCCAGCCGCGCCGCAGCGCGCACGTTGCCCGACTTCTTCTCGTACTGCCAACGCTCGCCGCGTTCGCCTGCGTAGAGCAGTGTGCCATTGGAGAGTTCCACGCGAGCGAGCAGCGGGGCTTCGTTGCGCGGGTGGTAGCGCCACGTGGCCGGCGTGGAATACGTGCCCTGCTCGCGCGCCTCGTCGAGGAGAGAATCGCGGGGGCTCGGGGGCGCTGCGGCACGACTGCACGCGGCCACACCGGCCGAGAGCAGCAGAGAAGCCGACGCTCCGATCAGAAGCAGGCGCAGAGCTCTCCGGGTCTTCGGCGACTTTTGCTTCATCTCGGACCGCCGGATGTTACTCCGAAGTCGTGACGATCGTGGTCGGAACGTTCGCCAGCCCTGGGGGCATTTCCGAGCCAGGGCAGCGGAGCACGATGACCGCGATTTCCGGAGCCACGCCCAACCGAATCGGCGGGCCCGTGGTGCCGAGTCCCGCGTTCACGTACGACTGGTGGCGGCCGACGGCGAGAAGCCCCCGGGCGCGCTGGCCGAGCGCCACGGCGAGGTTCAGTCGGTCGGCCCAAAACGGCAAACCGAACTGCCCGCCGTGGGTGTGCCCGGACAAGGTGAGCTCGACTCCGTGGCGCGCGGCGTGGCGGAAGAAGTCCGGGTAGTGGGCCAACAGCACCGTGGGCACGCCAGCCGGTCGCCCCGCGAGCGTCCGGTCGATGTCGTCCTTGTCCGTATAGGCGTCGTCCACACCTGCGATCACGAGCCGCGCCGAGCCGCGCTCCAGCACCACGCTTTCGTTCTTGAGCACGCGCGGTCCGCGCGCTTCGACTTCTCGTGTCAGCGCGTCGTTGTTCCATTGATCGTGGTTGCCCATCACCACGTACACGCCGTCGTTGCCGTGGAAGCTCGCCACGACTTCGGCGGCGTCGGCATAGTAGGCCGTGCCGCTCGTCACGAGGTCGCCCGTCACCGCGACCAAGTCGGCTCGAAGCGCCGACACGCGGCCCGCCCATTCGAGACCGCGCGAGCGATCATCGTGACTTCCAATGTGGAGATCAGAGACGTGCGCGATGCGATAACCGTCGAACCCCGGGGCGAGACCGGGAATCGTCACCGAGATCGTTCGCACGCGCACGAAGCGCCGACGCACCCAGATCCCGTATCCCGAGGTCAAGAGCGCCAGGGCGAAGCCGAGCGAGGCCACTCCGCTCGGAGGCCACGAGCCCGTGGCCGGAGCCGCCGAACAGCCGGCGAGCCCGAGGCCCACCGCCACCACGCCGCAGAGCAAGGTCAGCGGCAGCGCGAGCACGCCCCCGCCCCAATGCCAAAACATGGGTTCGTCGAGCCAGCGGACTACCCAGCGAGGGCGCGGCGGGTCGGAGAGCAAGCGCTGCACGCGGAGCGCGGTGGCGCCCCACACCAGAAGCGCCGCAGGGAGAGCGAAACGGAGCGGGACGAAGTAGGTCCACGCGATCAGCGGCGCCACGTGGGCGAGACCGGTTACCGCGTGGACCCCGATCAGAAACCGGCGTCGCGTCAGACGCCGATGAGCTCCTTCAGTTTGGCCTTGGTGGTGAGCCCCACGTGCTGAGCAGCGCGCTGTCCGTTCTTGAACACCATGACCGTGGGAACGCCGCGAATGCCCAACTTGCCCGCCGTCACGGGCGACTCGTCGATGTCGAGCTTGCCGACCTTCACCGACGCACCGAGCTCGTCGGCGAGCTGGTCCACGATGGGCGCCAGGGCCTTGCAGGGGCCACACCACGTCGCCGTGAAGTCGACCAGCACGGGCTTGTCGGCCTTCAGTACTTCCTGGTCGAAGTTCACGTCGTTGAAATGCTGAACGTTCTTGGATGCCATGGTCGTTTGATTCCCGGTCTTCGCGAGAGCTTAAGCATGCCACGCGCCGAGCGGAACCGCCGAGCGATGGTGCCGGAGCAACTGCCGTGACAATCGGCGTCTTGGAAGCCTCCAAGACCGCGACCGTGCAGAGAAATCTGGAGCGTGGAGGCCGCAGGGGCCGTCGCCGGAGCGGCGGGCCGCCGCCGGTCGAGAGCAGCAGCGGTTGGCCGAGCGCCGCCAGCCGATAGCTGATGGCGGGGGTCCGAAGGGATTATAGAGGGCCGACCATGCTGATCGTGATGAGCTCCCATGCGACCGCCGAGCAGGTGCGCGCGGTGTGTGACCGGATCCGCGAGCTCGGCTTCTCGCCCAACGAGATCCCGGGGGCCGTGCGCGTGGCCATCGGGATCACGGGGAACAAGGGCGCCCTCGACCCCGCGCTCTTCAACCGCCTGCCCGGAGTCCAGGAGGCGGTCGCGGTCAGCAAGCCCTGGAAGCTGGTGAGCCGGGAGGTGAAGCCGGACGACACACGGATCGTGGTCCGTGACGTGTGCATCGGCGGCGGGCCGCTCAGCGTGATGGCCGGCCCCTGCTCGGTGGAAAACCGCGAGCAAGTGCTGTCCACCGCGCGCCACGTGCGAGAACACGGAGCGAGCGTCCTGCGCGGCGGCGCGTTCAAGCCGCGCACGAGTCCCTACGACTTCCAGGGGCTCCGCGAGGAGGGCCTGGCGCTCCTCGCCGAGGCCCGTGAGCTCACCGGAATGCCGGTCATCACCGAAGTGAAGGACACCGAAACTTTGGAGCTCGTGGCCGAATACGCCGACATTTTGCAGATCGGCGCGCGCAACATGCAAAACTTCTCGCTGCTGGAACGCGTCGGTGCGCTCGGCAAGCCGGTGATGTTGAAGCGCGGCATCGCCAGCACCGTCAACGAGTGGTTGATGGCCGCGGAGTACATCGTGTCGCGCGGCAACTACCAAGTGATGCTGTGCGAGCGCGGCATCCGCACGTTCGAGACCATGACACGCAACACGCTCGACCTCGGCATCGTGCCGTTGCTCAAGGCCATCACCCACCTTCCCGTCATCGTCGATCCTTCCCACGGCACCGGCGTCGCGCGCGCCGTGGGCCCCATGGCCCGCGCGGCGGTCGCCGCCGGCGTCGACGGGATCATCGTCGAGGTGCACCCCGATCCGGCCAAGGCGCTCTCGGACGGCCCCCAAGCCCTCACCTTCCCGATGTTCGAGACCCTGATGCACGATGTGCGGAAGGTCGCGAGCGCCGTCGGCCAGGAAGTGTTTTCGGCGACGAAATGAAGCGAGAGTCGGACGGGGTGTTCGCGCCACGCTCGTCGCTGTGGGGTGCGGAGTGGAGCGCAAGTGAGGTCGTGCGCCTGCTCGAGCCGCTGGTCGTGGACGCGCGCCGAGAACGGGTGCTCGCTGTGATAGGAGACCGCATCGGCTCGGTGACCGTGCTGATGGATGCGCCGCACGATCCGCACAACGGTGCAGCGGTGCTGCGGTCCTGTGATGCGTTCGGCGTGCCGGTGGTCCACGTCGTGCCGCGAAGAGAAGCGTTCCTGGTCGCGGGAAGCGTCGCCAAGGGGACGGAGCGTTGGGTCGACGTGGTCGAGCACCCGAACGCAGAGTCCGCGATAGGTGCCCTCGAGTCGGCGGGCTACGAACTCGTCGCCACCCACCCCAAAGGCGAGCTCGAACCAGAGGACTTGCGGGCGCTGCCGCGGGTTTGCCTCGTGCTCGGCAACGAGCACGAGGGGATCTCGGAAGCGTTGAGTCGCGCCGCCCGCCGTTCCGTGAAAATCCCGATGCGGGGTTTCGTGGAGAGCCTGAACGTGAGCGTGTCGGCCGCCATCCTGCTGCGCGCCGCAACCCTGAACCGCAGCGGAGACCTGCCGGCGGAAGCCCGTGAGCTCGCCTACGCGCGTGCCCTTTTTCACAGCGTCGGTCGGGCTTCGGAGATCCTCCAAGCGGCGCGACGACTCCCCTGACCGCCTACGCGCGATCTTTGCGCACTCCGCTTCGCCTTCTGGCGTTCGGGTTGGGTTACTTGCACAAGCGTCTGGGCGCTGGCGGCGAATTGGCTCCAGTCCGACCAGGAGGTCTCCGATGCAAAGAGTATTGTGGTTGGCATTGGCTTCAGCGGTTTCCCTCGGCTCCCTCGCGGGTTGCGGTGGTGATGACGGCGGCGGCGACGGCAGCGGCGGCAGCAGCACCGGCGGCGGCGGAACCGGCGGCGCGACGGGCGGTTCCAGCGGAACCGGCGCGTCCTCGGGAAGCGGTGGCGCAGCTGGCGGCGGCGGCGTTGCCGGTACCGGGACCGGCGGCGTAGCGGGAAGCGCGACCGGCGGAACCGGCGGCGCGACCGGCGGAACCGGCGGCGCAACCGGTGGAACCGGCGGCGCGACGGGCGGAACCGGTGGCGCGACCGGCGGAACCGGCGGCGCAACCGGTGGAACCGGCGGCGCGACGGGCGGAACCGGCGGCGGCCAGGCCTTCTGGCCAGCGGCCTACAACGCCGCGTGCAACCCCGCGCAGAACTCGCCCAACGGGCACACCGGCGTGAAAGGCCAGGACTGCCTCACTTGCCACAAGGCCGGAGGCGTCGCGTCCGGGAAGAACTGGCTCTTCGGTGGCGTGGTGTGGACCGACTCGACGGCGACGACCGGCGCGCAACACGTCGAGGTGGGCGTGAAGGACGGCACCAACTTCATCTACGCCTGCACCGACAGCAAGGGCCTCTTCTTCGCCGACTCGAAGAACGCGACGGCCCCGAACTGGGCGACGGCGGAGCTTCGCATTCGCTCGGCCACGGGCGAAAAGACGATGCAGACCAAGGCCATCCAGGCCGGTACCTGCAACGCGAGCACGTGCCACGCGGGCACCGTCAAGCTCGTGAAGCCCTGAACAACGTCGAGCACTCCGAAAACGGCACGCGCGGGTGATTCATCCGCGCGTGCCTGCTTTTTTGGGTGCGGGTGACTGACCCTGCATGTCGCCATTCCACGCAAAGCGCCTGCTCGTCGCGTTCGCCATGTTCGGCGCAACGGCATGCGGCTCGGGCGGTGATGGCGAAGGGGGCGAGGGAAACGGCAGCGCCGCGGTCGACGATTCGACGTGCGCAAGCGGCACGCGCTGGGCCGGCGGCAATGAGGAGTCCAACCTCATGCACCCGGGCGGTGCGTGCATCTCGTGCCATGCGCAAGCGGGCGAAGGCCCGCACTACGCCATCGCGGGCACCGTGTTCGCGGACCTCGGCGAGAAGACCGACTGCTTCGGAGTCGCGGCAGTGAACGTCGAGGTCACGGGCTCGGATGGCAAGACCCTGACGCTCCCCACCAACGCGGCCGGGAACTTCGCATCCTCGGGCCCGGTCAGCTTCCCGGTGCAAGTGAAGGTCACACGCGGTGCCGAGTCGCGCGTGATGCTCTCGCCGGTCGCCAGTGGCGACTGCAATGGTTGCCACACCGCGAGTGGGGAACAGGGAGCGCCCGGGCGTATTTCCGCGCCCTAGGCGCCGCAGGCCTCGAAATCCGGCTCGTTCGCCGTGGTGACAGGCCGGCGAGGCTGTATTAGCGTGCGCCCGCGTCCATGGTGAAGATGAGCTCGGACATGAGCGTGGTCGGCGCGCGCTCGCAGGTCACCGGTCGCGTCGCGGGCAGCGGCGGCCTCCGGCTGGAGGGCAGCCTCTCGGGGGATGTCTCGGTCACGGGGCCCGTCGAGGTCGGGTCCGGGGCGGTCCTCGAAGGGGACGTCAGCGCGGCATCGCTCGAGGTGGGTGGAAAGCTGCGCGGAGACGCGACCTGCACGGGCGGCATCGTGGTGCGGGCGGGCGCCGAGGTGCGCGGCGAGCTCAAGGGCTCGAGCGTGAGCATCGAACCGGGAGCCCGCCTCGACGTACGTCTCGACACGGACGTGACCTTGGACCTCGAACGGCGCCGCTGAGCGCCCGATCGCGACGGAGTGAGCATGGCGGGAACGGTGATTGGAGAAGGGCTCACCATCGAAGGTGAGCTCACGGGTGACGAAGAAGTGGTGGTGCACGGCACCCTGCGCGGTGCGCTCACCACCAGTGACGCGCTCTCGGTAGCGGCAGGCGGGGTCGTCGAAGCCGACCTCACCGCGAGCTCGGTGACCATCGCGGGCCAGGTGACGGGCAACGTCACGGCGCAAGAGCGCGTCGACATTCAGGCCGGCGGACGCCTGGTCGGCGACGTGAAGAGCGCGCGATTCACCATTGCGGACGGTGCCTCGTTCAAGGGCAGCGTCGACATGGACGTGTGACGGACCGATGGCAGCTGCATCCATCATTGGTCGCGGGACGACGGTCCGGGGAAATGTCCGGGGCGCGGGGTCCGTGGAGATCCGCGGGCGGGTCGAAGGGGACGTCGAGGTCGACGGCGACGTCGCGGTCGGTGAAGACGGTGCCGTCGGAGGCAACATCAGCGGAGCTCAGATCTTGATCGCCGGCCAAGTGCAGGGCGACTTGACCGGGAGCGAAGCCGTGTTGCTCGAGCGAGGAGCACGGGTCGTGGGCGACCTCGTGGCTCCGCGCATCGGCATCGCCGATGGCGCGCTGGTGCGCGGAAGCGTGCGCACGGAAGGCGAGCCCACAGCTCCGCGACGCGCCGCGGTTTCGCCCACTCGACGAACGGCCGACACCTTCAGCGCCAAACCGAAGCCCGTTGCGCCGCCTGCGAAGGTCGCGCCACCGGTGGCGCAGAAGCCCGTGGCGGCAGCGGCTCCGGCGCCAGCGCCCGCCGTTGCGCAAGCCGACCCTCCGCCCGGCCCACCGGCTCCCGTGGTGCCCGCCCTCGGCAAGGGCGTGCGGGGCAAGAAGAAGGCGAAACGATCGTGATCGACGAAACGCGCCGCCAGCGCTTGATCGCACTGCTTCGCGAGCGCTCCTACGAGAAGAAGCGAGTCATCTTGGCGTCGGGTCGTGAAAGCGACTTCTTCGTCGATTGCAAGCAAACGGTCCTCACCGCCGAGGGCCACGCCTTGGTCGGTGAGTTGATGTTCGCGGCGCTCGACGGTCTGCCGGCTTGCGACGCCGTCGGAGGCGTCGAGCTCGGCGGCTGCCCGCTGGCGAGCGCGGTGAGCCTCGTGAGCTTCCAAAAGGGGCGGCCGCTGCCGGCCCTCTACGTGCGCAAGGCGCAGAAAGACCACGGCAGCGCCAAGCTCGTGGAGGGCGATCGCGCGCTCGTGCCCGGCCTGCGCGTCGTGCTGCTCGAGGACGTCATCACGACCGGCGGCTCGAGCCTCAAGGCCGTGAAGAGCCTGGAGTCGGCGGGCGCCAAGGTCGTCGGCATCTTGGCGCTGGTCGACCGCGAAGAGGGCGGCGCGGACACCATCCGGGGAAACGACATTCCCCTCACGAGCTTGGTGAAGAAGAGCGACATCACGGGCGCGTAGCCCGGGCTCGTGACCGCGGAGTTCGACCGCCGCGCGACGGGTCCAAGTGCGCTCAACGCGGATAACCCCGCGAGTCGGCGCTACAAACGCGACGCGCCTTGAATTGCGCGCATTCGCCTCTATGCTGCGCGGCCTCGGGGCTCGCGCGGGCGTGCCTTTTCTGCGACGACCTTCAGCAACATGGGGAATCGATCATGACTTCGACGATGAAGACCTCTCTCGTGCTTTTGATTGCAGGCGCCTCCTGGCTCTCACTGACTGCCTGCGGCGGTGACGACGGCGGCGGCTCGACGTCCACGGGTGGAGGCGGCGCGGGAGGCGCTGGCGGCTCGGGCGGAAGTCTCGTGGGCGGCGCTGGTGGCGTGGGCGGCGTCGGTGGCGTGGGCGGCGTCGGCGGAGGAACGGGCGGAGGCGGCACTGGTGGCACCGGCGGCGCGAAGCCCGACGGCAACGACACCAAAGAGACCGCCACTCAGACCAAGATCGGAACCGACCCGCAGAAGGACTCGGTGACCGGAACCCTCGACCCGGCAGCCAAGGATCAGGACTGGTACAAGTTCGACGGGACGAAGGGCCAGGCCCTCAGCATCATCACCGCGGCGAAGACGGGCACCGATCCGTTCGATCCCACCTACGTCGACCTCGTGATCTCGCTCTACGACTCCACCGGCAAGAAGATCGCGGAACAGGACGACCCGAACCCCCGCAACAGCAATGATCCCTTCATGCTGACGGTCCTGCCCGCCGACGGCACGTATTACATCCGCGTCGTGGAGTGCACGGCGTGGGAGAAGGGCGGAACGGGCAACTGCGCCGACGTGACCAAGATCACCAAGAAGAACTACAGCCTCTACATCAGCGAGCTCAAGTTCACGGACGCAGGCGAGGTCAAGGAGGCGGAGCCCAACGAGACCGAGGCGCAGGCCACCCCGATCACCTACAAGAAGAACCCGAACCAGGCGGGTAGCTACTACCTCACGACCATGATGGGCACCTTCGGGAGCGCCACGGACGTCGATACCTGGAGCTTCACCGTCCCGAACGACGTCACGGTGGCCGCGGGCTCGCGCCTGAACGCCAGCCTCTACACCCAGACCGGCGGCATCGACGGCAACGGGTCCACGACCTCGCCGGGCGAAGTCTGGATCGCGGAGAAGGCCGCGCCCACGGTGGTGCTCGCCAAGGTCGACGCCTCCAAAGGGCAGAGCATCGACGTACCGCTGCTCGCGAACAAGGAGTACGTCGCCTTCTACAAGCGGGCCGCGAGCCCGTCGGGGAGCAACGACTTCTACTTCGATCTCTCGGGCTTCGGCGCCGGCAATCCGGTCGAGAAGGAAACGACCA
>Ga0268298_10002220_pt1 | contig 21515 bp, 18 predicted proteins | sample WWTPWeurt_MetaG_FD_194462 | JGI IMG/M metagenome (GOLD analysis project Ga0268298, IMG submission 194462) | Activated sludge microbial communities from WWTP in Nijmegen, Gelderland, Netherland - WWTP Weurt | ecosystem: Engineered > WWTP > Aerobic digester > Activated sludge | place... | reverse complement strand
AGGCAGCGCAACGTAGATGGCCGCGTAGCTCGCGAGCACGTAGGCGGCCGGCGCGAGAGCCGTGACGACCGCGAGCGCGCGGAGGCGCGGGAGCTCGAGCCCGAACGCCTGGCGTGGGTTCGGGAGGAGGAGAAACGCGAGGCCGAGGCCCACGGCGAGGCACAGAACCTGGACGCCGGACGTGTAGGCGGCGAGGCTGAGCTCGCGCGCGATGGAGAGCGGGACGGCCCGGAGCAGGTGGTCGGAGAGCAGCCGGAACGACAGGAGCCACACGCACGCGATGGCTGCGTGGCGGGCCACGCGGCCGGGCGAGGGCTCGAGCTCGCTCACCATGGCAATACTTCGCCGTTCATGTGCAAGAAGCGGCCGCTCGAGTCCAGCGTGGTCTCGTCGATGCGCGCGAGGAGTCCCGCCGCCGACTCCGTTGCCTCGATCATGCCGTGGCCATGCGTCATTTCGGTGCGGACGGCTCCCGGGTGCAGAATCACCACGGCGATGCCGCGTGGCGTGAGGTCCCGGGCCAGAGACACGCCTGCGGCATTCAGCGCGGCCTTGCTCATGCGGTAGCCGTAGTAGGCGCCCGAGCCGTTGTCGCCCATGGAACCCATGCGGCTCGTGACGAGCGCCACCTTCGCGCCGGGGGCGAGGCGCGGCAGCAGGGCGCGCGTCAGGAGCAGTGGTGCCAGTGCGTTCACCTCGAACTGCGCGCGCACGTTTTCCGGAGTCAGGTCGTCGAGGCCATCGGCGCGCAGGATGCCCGCGTTCTGGATCAAGAGGTCGATCCGGTCGTGCTCGAGACGGGCCTGGAGGGCGGCAGCAGCCCCGGGCTCGGCGAAGTCGATGCCGGCTTCCACGCGCACGTCGAGCGCGGCGAGCTCCGGCGAGGCTCGGCGACAGACGGCGATGACCTGATCGCCGCGCGCGCGGAGCTGCCGCGCGAGTTCCAGACCAATCCCTCGATTTGCACCCGTGACGACCGCTACTGCCATGAACGAAGCCTCCGTCTTGCAGCTCTCGGGCGGCGGCGAGCCGTCGTCAAGCGCTGCGGCTCTGCTTCGACTTGCCGGCCGTTCGCCGAGAACGCGCTGCGGCTTTGGGCTTCTTGGCCTCGCCGCTGCTCTCGGCAGGAGCCTCGGCGTCGGCGCCGGAGCCGAGCTCCCCTCGGAAGAGTTTCTCTGCGGCCTCGGCTGCCTTCTGTGCCTTCTCGGTCTCGCCGCGCATCTCCATCAAGAAGCGACTCGGGATCTGTGGCCGCGCCTTGCCCCACTTCATACGCGCCTTGCACAAGGACAGGGTGAGCGTCTCGCGAGCCCGCGTCACGCCCACGTAGCAGAGCCGGCGCTCCTCTTCGATGCTCCGACCATCCACGATGGAGCGACCATGGGGCAAGAGGCCTTCCTCCATGCCCACCATGTAGACGTGCGGGAACTCGAGGCCCTTGGCGCTGTGCAGCGTCATCAGCGTGATGGCGTGGAGCTGGCGCTTGTCCTTGTCGTCGTCCTTCTGGTCTTCGCGCCCGGCGAGCGTAGTATCCTCGAGGAAGCCGAGCAGGCTCGGCTGGGCTTCCCGAGCTTCGTATTGGGCGATGGCGTTGACGAGCTCTTCGATGGACTGCCAGCGCGCTTCCACGTCGCCGGCACCTTTGTACACGCGTTCGATCTCCGCCTTGTAGTGCACGGTGCCGATCAGCTCGCGCACGAGCTCCGCGAGCGGCATCGAACCCAAGCGCGAGCGGAAGCCTTCGATCATGCGCCGGAAGGACTCGATGCGTTCGCCTGCGTAGTGAGGGATGTCGCCGTTTTCCGTCGCCTGGGGCAAGACCACCCAGAGCGGCTGCCCCGCGGCCACGGCCGCTCGCAGCAGGGTCTCCACGGTGCTCGCGCCGATCCCGCGGGGCGGCGTGTTCAGGATGCGGAGCAGCGACACTTCGTCGTTGGGGTTCGAGAGCACCTTGAGGTAGGCGAGGACGTCGCGGATTTCCTTGCGGTCGTAGAACGATTGCCCCCCGACCAGTTGGTAGGGCACACGCTCGCGGCGGAGCTCGAGCTCGAAGGCTCGCGGTTGCTCGTTGGTGCGGAACAGAATCGCGATGTCGCTGGGCGACACCCGGTTCGGGTTCTCCGAGTCGGTGCGCCGCTTGATCTCACGCACGACGTTCTCGGCTTCCGCCGTCTCGTCTTCGAAGCGCACGAACCGGGGCGGTTCGCCTTCGGATCGGAACGGGCGCAGCACCTTGTCGTGCCGCGTTCGGTTGTGCGCAATGAGCGTGTTGGCGAGCTGGAGGATGGGCGCCCGGGAGCGATAGTTGTCCTCGAGGCGCACCACTTTGGCCTCGGGCCAGTCGCGTTCGAAGCTCAGGATGTGGGTCACTTCGGCGCCGCGCCAGCCGTAGATGGACTGGTCGTCGTCGCCCACCACACACAGGTTGCGATGACGCTCGGCCAGCGCTTTGACGATGCGATACTGGAGGCCGTTGGTGTCTTGGTACTCGTCGATGAGCAGGTGATCGAAACGCGAGGCCTCGGCGAAGCGGGCCTCCGGAAAATGGGCGAACAGCTCCTCGGTCTTGAGCAAGAGGTCGTCGAAGTCCATGGCGCCGCTGGCTCGCAGGGCGGCTTGGTAGCGCCCGTAGGCCAGCGCCGCGAGCTCTTGCTTGTCCCCCTCCGCCTTGGCCTCGGCCTCTTCGGGCCGCAGCGAGGCACCTTTGAAACCGCCGATGGCATGGATCAAGTCGCCGGGGCGGAGCGTCTCGTGTCCCACGCGGATCTCCCTCAGCGCGGCCCGGGCCACGGTCTCCTGGTCGCCGCGGTCGTAGATCGTGAACTCCTTCGGGTAGCCGAGCTTCTCGGCGTGTCTGCGCAAGACCCGCACGCACAGCGAATGGAACGTGGAGATCTCGGGAGCCGTGCCTTTTCGCCGCCGACCGCCCTTGAGCAGGGTCATGGCGCGCTCTTTCATCTCGCGCGCGGCTTTGTTGGTGAAGGTGACCGCCAAGATTCGGTCGGGTTTGATCCCGCTGTCGATGAGGGCGGCGATGCGATGAGTGATGACCCGCGTCTTGCCCGTGCCGGCACCTGCCAGCACGAGCAGCGGCCCGGAGAGCGTGCGCACGGCGGCGCGTTGCGCGGGGTTGAGGCTCGGTTCGGACATCAGCGCTCACTCGTCGGCAACGCGCAGCGCCCCGCTCGGCCCCGCTGCCCGGCTGGCGTACGAGCCTGCTCCCCTGGGGCGCGGCCTGTGATGGGTCGGAACATGTAGGCATGCGGCCATAGAAAGGTCGCGCCGCAGGGTCAAGCTCCCATCCCCGGGCGTTCCGTGCGTCGGCCCTGGCAGAGTTCCGCGCGCTCGACTACGGTCGGGAGTCGGCCATGTTGAGCGACAAGGTGTTCGAGCTGATGCCGGGGGTGCGCGCGCACTTCGGCTGCGGCAGCCTCGAGAAGCTCCCGCGGCTGGTGCGCGCCACCGAGCGCGAACGCGTCTTCATCATCACCGACGCTGGCGTGGAAACCAGCGGTATTCCGGGGCGCGTCCAGAGCGCACTCGCCGCCGAGGGGCTCCTGGTCGAAGTCCTGCCGGGCGTGCGCTCGAACCCACGCGTCGAACAGGTCGAGGCGCTTTCGGCCCGCGTTCGCACGGCGACGCATCCCGTATTGGTGGCCGTGGGCGGCGGCTCTTCCATGGACTCGGCCAAGGCCGTGGCGCTCCTGTCGGTGAACGGCGGCAGCCTCAGCGATTTTCCTCCCGGCTGCCGCCCGGCGCACGCCGGGCACCCGGTCGTGTGCGTGCCCACCACCGCCGGCACCGGCAGCGAGACCAACATGTTCGCCGCGATCATCGACCCGCGCAGCCGGCGCAAGATGGTCGTGGGCCACCCGAGCGTGCTCCCGGAGGCCGTCATCCTGGATCCGGAGCTGACGCTCGGCGTGCCGGCGGACGTCAGCGCGCACACCGGGATGGACGCGCTGGCTCACGCCATCGAGGCGTTCACCAGCAATCGCCACAATCCGCTCTCGGACGCGCTGGCCCTGCGCGCGCTCGCGGCGCTCGTGACGTTCTTGCCTTCGGCCGTGGAAAATGGCTCGGATCTCGAGGCTCGCGCCCAGATGTTGCTCGCGGCGCACCTCGCGGGGCTCGCATTCGCGAGTTCGGGGCTCGGGCTCTGCCATGCGTTGGCCCACCCGCTCTCGGGTCGGCTCGACGTGTCCCACGGCCAGGCCTTGGCCACGCTCTTGCCCCATGTCATGCGCTTCAACTTCGGCGTGTGCGAGGCTCGCTACGCCCAGCTCTCCATCGCCCTCGGCGTACGCGCACCGGGCGTGAGCGACGCCGAGAACGCGCACCGCAGCATTTCGGCGGTCGAGCGCCTCTCGCAGAGCATCGGCACCCAGCGCTCGGCCACCGAGCTCGGCGTGGAGCGCAAGCATCTGCCCGAGCTGGTCGAAGACGCCATGGCCGACCTCGTGCTCTCGGGGACACCTCGCTTCCCCGAGCCGGGCGACGTGCTCGCGCTGTACGAGGCAGCGCTTTGAGCGGCCCGGAGCGGCTTCGCGTCGACTCCCAAGGTGTTTCCCTCCACGTGGAGCGCTGGGGGACGCGAGGCCCGGTGGTGGTCCTGGGCCACGGCTTCGGCGGCAGCGCGCGGAACTTCCGGCCCCAGGCACGCTTCCTGGCGAGCGTTGCGCAGGTGGTGCTGTTCGACGCGCGGGGACACGCGCGGAGCGATGCCCCGCCCGACGCCGCGAGCTACCGGCCGTCGAGCTTCGTCGCCGACCTGAGCGCCATCTTGGACGGCCTTCGGGTGAGGCGTGCCATCGTGGGCGGGCTCAGCATGGGTGCAGGCATCGCGCTCCGCTTCACGCTCGAGCACCCCGAGCGCGTCGCGGGCCTCGCGCTCTCCGCGTTCCCGCGGGCGGTGGACGAACCCGAACACGTGCCGTGGGCGCTCGAGTTCGCGCGTAGCATCGAGCGCGACGGCCTCGACGTGGCGGGAGAGCGCGCGATCTGGGGACGCTTCGACGGCCAGGCGCGCGAGCTCATCCGTCAGGGCTTCCTCGAGCACCAACCCCAGGCGCTCGCCCACGTGCTGCGGGAGCTGATCGCGATCCAGCCGGCCCCCGCGGCGATCCCGGGGCTCGAATCGATTCGGGCGCCGACGGCGGTCATCGTGGGTGCGCTCGACGGCCCTTCGCTGGGTCCCTGTCGCACCCTCGGTCGCCGCATCCCGGGCGCAGAGCTCTCGGAAGTGGCCGGCGCCGGGCACGTGGTGAACCTGAGCCACGCGGCCGAATACAACCGCATCCTGTCGAGATTGGTCGAGCGCGCTCGGAGCCGCGGAGAGCCTTCCTGAACCAGGTTCCGGTGCCGGCGGGTCGCCCGGCTTTGCCTGCCCGGGCCCGAGCGGTACCATGACCTTGTCGTGATCGCTCGGCTCCCCACCGTCGTCCTCCTGGTCGCGCTCGTCCCGGCGCCGGCCCTCGGAGCCGCCGACGACGCTCAGGATCCGGAGGCCAAGGCGAAGGCGGCCGCGCGCTTCAAGGAAGGTGAAAAGGCCTTCAAACGTCACGAGTACTCCACCGCGGCCAAGGCGTTCGAGGAGGCCTACGACATCGCGCCGCACCCCGCCGCAATCTTCAACGCGGCGACGGCGTACCAGAAGGCGGGCGACCTCGTGCGCGCTGCGAACCTCTGCGCGCGCTACTTGAAAGATGCTCCCGAGACCGATGCGCGTCGCGAGAAAGCCAACGCCCTCATCGGCGAGCTGATCCCGAAGCTCGGGCGCATCGAGCTCGAAGATCGCGGGGCGAAGAACCTGGAGCTCGACGGGGCGCCGGCGAAAGAAAGCTTGATCTACGTCGACGCCGGCGATCACCTGGTGAGCGGCGAATTCGGCGACAAGACCGTGCAGCGGAAGATCACGGTGGTGGCTGGGAGCTTGGTCAAGGTGGCGCTCGACCCGCCGAAGCGCGAGTCTTCGAAGCTCGAAGAAGAAGCGGACGAAGATGCTCCCGCGCCGCCCGCGGACAAAGGTCGAGACGGGAAAGGCAAGCCGCTCTCTCCGACGTGGTTCTACGTCGGGCTCGGCGCGACCGGTGTGCTCGGGGCGGTCACCATCTGGAGCGGGCTCGACACCAACAAGGCCCGGGACGCCTACGCCGAGAACCCGACCCAGAGCGGGCTCGACGAGGGCAAGTCGAAGCAGAGCCGCACGAACCTCCTTTTGGGGGTGACGGCCGCTGCGGGGGTCGGCACGGCAGTGATCGGGCTGTTCTTCACCGACTGGAAGGGGCAGAAGAAGCCCGCGCCCGCGCCCGCGGATGCGGAGCTCTTGGTCTCGCCCGGATTCCTCGGTGCACGAGGGCGCTTCTGATGGGAGTCCGCGACGACGAGGGGGCGTCGCTCGAGGAGCTCACCATGAGCGAAATCGAGCTCACCCGGGCCCTCGACGCCCCCCCGGCGCATGCGTCGAGCCCGAGCGTGACCGCGCCCGCCGTGGGCCGAGCGCACGCCACCGCCGTTGGCCGTTACGAGCTCCTGCTCGAGATCGCGTCGGGAGGCATGGCCACGGTGTACGTGGGCCGCCAACACGGCGCGGGCGGCTTCGAGAGACTCGTGGCCATCAAGCGCATGCACCCGCACATCGGTGCGGTGCCGGAGCTCGCGGCGAGCTTCATGGACGAGGCCCGGATCGCGTCCTTGATTCGCCATCCGAACGTGGTGAACGTCCACGACGTCCACGAGACCGACGGTGAGCACCTGCTCGTGATGGACTACGTGGACGGCCCGTCCCTCGCCGGCGTGATGCGGGCCGCCCGCAAGCGCAAAGAGCGCATCAGCCGTCCGGCGGCGCTCCGCATCCTGATCGACGCGCTGTCCGGCCTCCACGCTGCCCACGAGCTCACGAATCTGGACGGGATACCGCTCGGCGTCGTGCACCGAGACGCGACTCCCCACAACTTGCTCCTCGGCACCGATGGCTCGGTGCGGCTCACGGACTTCGGCATCGCCAAGGCCGCTGAGCGCTCGGTGCACACCGCAACCGGACTCGCCAAGGGGAAGTTCCGCTACATGGCGCCGGAGCAGGCCCGCGGCGGTGCCATCGACCGCCGCGTCGACGTATTCGCCATGGGCATCGTGGCGTGGGAGCTCTTGGCCGGCGAACGCCTGTTCCGAGCCGAGGCGGACGCGCAGATCCTGCTCGAAATCGCCGACGGCAACTACCGCACGCTCTCGAGCGTGGATGCGAGCATCCCGCCGGAGCTCGAGTCCATCGTGATGCGTGCGCTCGAAGTGCGACCCAACGATCGCTGGCCCACGGCTTCGGCGTTCGCGGACGCCCTCGAGGCGTGGGCACGCCTTCACTCGGAGCTCGTGGCGAGCTCCGACGTCGCGCGCCTCGTCCACGAGTTCTGCGGCGCTTCCGTGGTGGAGCGACGCAAGGCTCTGTTGCAGGTGCTGTCCGGTGCGCGTCCGAGCGCCGGCTTCTCGCCTCTCCGCCAGACCCAGCACTCGGGCACCGGCTCGACCGCGGGGACCTCCGCGCCGCTGACCCTCGACAGCGTGAAGGTGCTGCCGGCGGTGACACCAGAGCTTCTCGACGCTCATCGCCGGCGCAAGCGGCTCACGCTGCTGGCCATCGCATCGGTCAGCGCCGCGTCGGCGCTCGTGATGCTCTTGGTCTTCGCGATGCTGATCTCGCGCCGAAAGGAGGCGGCCGAAGAGCCCATCGTGGCGTTGCCGTCACCCTCGGCGCCGAGCGCTTCGCCTGCGCCGGCGGCCAAGGTGCGGGTGATCGTCAGCGCCGACACCGAAATCGCCGAGATCCGTGGCCCCGGCGTCGGAAACGTGCACTTCCGGGAGAAGGGCGCAGAGCTCGAGCTGCCGCGCTCGGACCGCTCGGTGACCCTCGAAGTGCGCTTGGCAGACGGCACGGAGCTCAAGGAGACGCTCGTGCCCAATGACAACACCGCCATCCGCGTGCGCAGCGTGCCCTCCGAGAAACCTGCGGCGCGGGAGGCGGCGCCCCCCGCAACTGGCAAGAAGCCTGCCGGCGAGCGCCCCGCACCCGGGGGCGGCAAGCCCGCGAGCGGTCTCGAAGCCAATCCCTACGAGTGAAGCCCATCTTGGGCGCGCTTCAGGCGGGCCCGCACTTGGCCTTCACCGTCGCGCTCTGGTTGTTGTCGTCGCGACACTCGTTGAACGTCTTGTTGTTGGGATCGATGAGGACCCGGGCGAAGAACCCGTCGGTTTTTTGTGCGCTGCCCGTGGGAACGGTGAACGAGATCACTTCGGTCTGGCCCGGCAGCAGGGGTTTGGAGGTCTGCACGGTTCCGAGCTGAGTCCCGCCGCCGGTGTCGACGAACACGCCCACGACGACGCCCGCCGGCAAACCGGCGAGGCCGATGTTGCGGACCGAGACCTTCACGATCACCGGATTCGTGCACGCGACGTCGACCTTCACCGTCACGTCGGGCGCGTCGAAGATGCCCTTGTCTTGCACGTTCTGGCGGAAGTTGTTGAGCCAAGTCTGGTTCCAGTTGGGCTTCTGCGACGTGGGAATCGAGCCGTAGACGTTGGGCGGATCGCAGGCGCTGTCTCGGGAATCGCAAACGTTCGAGACCGAGTAGGCGTGCTGGTTCCACACCGTTCGCGTCCCGACCCAGCTGTTCTGCTTGTCGCTGAACACGCTGATGCCCCGGTAGGCCGGCTTGCCCGCCGGCGGCGCCCAGGCGGGGCGGTTTTGGGCGGCGTCCGGCTGGTTCCAGGGCGCCATGTCGCACTTCCAACCGTTCGGTCCCGGGTCGGCGCCGTTCGACACCATCACGATGTCGCTGTGACCATCGCCATCCACGTCCGCGACGAGCGAAGCCTCGGTCGCCGTGAACGACGTCGTGGGCGTAGCGAACAGCACCTTTCCGGTCTGCCCGTCGTACACCCAGAGGAAGCACTCGTCGTTGTAGACCACCTCGGCTTTGCCATCGCCTTCGAAGTCGAAGACGCTCGAGCCGGTCACGCTGGAGGACAGGTCGTGGTTCGGGGCCGTCCAAACCACGTCGAGCTTCTTGCCCACGTAGTCCGGTTTCACCATGGCGTACTTCGCTTGTTGCGCCACGCCGATCTCGCGCTTCCCGTCGCCGTCGAAGTCCGCCACGGTCGGGGGCCCACCTTCGCCAGTGCTGGGCAAGGTGAGGGGACCGAGCTCGATGGCGCCCGTCGCACCCTCGAGCACCCAGAGCTTGCCAGCCTGGACCACGACGACCTCGGGTTTGCCATCGGCGTCGAAATCGGCGACGGCGTTGAACCCGTCGCCTACGCCAGCCGTGGTCCAGAGCGTGCTGCCGTCGAGCTCGTAGGCGGTGTTGCCGGCGACGAGCTCGAGCTTTCCGTCGCCGTTCAGGTCGGCGAAGAACGAGAGTTCGCGCGCGGCAGCCCCTCCGCTTCCACCGGAGCCGACCCAAAGCCGGGTGATGCTGCCCCCCTTGGTCGAGAACAGGTTCCGTCCGTAGGCGATTTCGGGGCTTCCATCGCCGTCCATGTCACCGATGGCGAGCCCGCCTCCCCAACCGAACGCGCCCGCACCGGCGCTGTCGACCGGCTTGTCGCTGACTCCGAGCACTGCGCCATTCGCATCGACGACGGCCACGTAACCGTCCCCGGTCATCGCGACGATGTCGACCTTCTTGTCGCCGTCGATGTCGCCGAGTGCAACCGAGAGCCCGGCGAAACCCAGCGCGCCGGTCTTGGCCTTGTCGAGGCTCCAGATCTCCTGGCCCGAAGCCCCGTCGAGCACGCGGAGCTTGCCGGTCAGGCACGTGCTCGGCGTGATGCCGCCGCACGAGCAGCAGGTCTGTTGAGCGTTGCCGGAGACGAAGATCACGTTGGGTGGATCGGTCTCGTCGACCTTGCCGTCGCAGTTGGCGTCGACGACGCGAGCGACGGTGGGAGTAGCCCAGACGTCGGCGAACGCGGGAAACTGCTTCGGAACTTGATCGATACCCCACTGCCACTTCTTGACGGCCGTGAGCACTCCTGCCGGCGGGTGGTATTCGCACTTCTGCACGCAGGTGCCGCCGTCGGGTGCGCCGGCGTCGTCGGGGCAGATGGGCGGAAGCTTCACGCACTTTCCGGCCACCGGAACCGGTTGTGTGCACACCTTGCCACCGTCCGTGACGCCCGCGTCGCCGACGCCGCCGTCCGGTTGCGGCGTGCCGAGGGCCGTTTCGCAGTATTCGCCGACCGCGCAGTCCGCCGCAGTCTGACAGGCTTTGCCGGGGACGACGCACTGCTCGAAAAGGCAGACCTCACTCGCCCCGCAGCAAGCGCTGCCGCAAGCTTGTGCCGCAGACGCGCAGCACTTGCCATTCACGCACACACCCGAGTCGCAGGGCTTCTGGTCGTTGCACTCCTCGGGCGGTCCCGTGTCGATGTTGACCCCGCCTCCCGTCCCGCCGGCGCCGCCGAGGGAGGCGTCGCCACCCTGGCCGCCCAGGCTCGGGCCGGCGGTGCCGCCCTCGTCGCCGCCGCACGAGGCGGCCAGCGCTGCCCCCACACAGAGCACAGCGAGTCCCACACCGAGCTTCGACATGCGATTCGACCTCTCCGGCGATGGTACTGCCGGGTCGGATGAGCCGCAATCAGCGGGCCGGTACAGAGCGCCAGCCACAAAATGAGTCAGGGCGCCGTCGCGAACGACGACGCCCCGAATCTCGGTGCGAGGCTCGAGCTTTGCTCAGCTCATCGCCACGGCCATCATGATGCCGTACGCGATACCGCCCAGCACGTTCAGGCCGAACAGAACGTAGCCCACGATGCAGAGCAGACGCGCGGTCTTGATCTTCTCCTGAGCGCCGTTGGCGTCGCCCTTGGCGAGCGCGTCCTTCGCCTGCATGGCGAACCAGACGTTGATCAGACCGAGCAGACCACAGCCGCAGAAGATCGAAACGATCGACAGCGTGAACCACTTCTTGACGTGCGCCTCGAGATCGGGCGGCGCGCCTCCACCCATGCCCATCCCGGGCGGCATGCCACCGCCGGGCGGCGCCATCGGTGCGCCACCGGGGGGACCCATCGGAGCGCCAGGCATTCCGGGAGGTGCACCGTACCCACCAGGCGCCCCGCCCGGTGGCCCGTATCCGCCCGGAGGCGGTCCGTATCCTCCACCCTGTGCCTGAATGCCGGTCTCTCGCTGCATCATCTGTGTGCTCCTCTTCCGCAGTCTGCTTTCGCTCTGCTACTTCAGTTCCGAACCCGCTTGTCGGTGCACCGGCTGTCGCAGTGCGGCCGCAGGGTAGCCCGAAAGGTCGGCGCAATGCCACACTTCTGGACCTCCGCCAGCGAGGTTCGGTTCGTAGTTGATTCGTTAGTAGTATCGAATACTTGCAGAGTTTTCCGCCGGCCGACTCACTCTTTCGGTGACAGGAGGCGCGTGAGCACCAGCGCGTTGCTGCGTCCGCTCGCGAGCGACAGCTCGACGCGCACGTCGAGCGGTGTGGTGCGCCCGAGCGCACAGGCGCGAGCTCCAGCGGCGTGAGTGCCGAATGCGCGATCGATCTCCGCGTCGGTCGCGCGATCGATCACGCGTGCGAGGACGCCAGTCCCGCCCGCGCCCAGCGCCACCACCACGTCGTTGCAGCGCGCGATGGGCACGCTGAGCTCGAAGACCTCGCGTCGACTCGCGTCGAGCTCGATCGTGCGCGGCGCTCCGAGCTGATCGACGCGCGGTGCGGTCTTGCGCCCGAGCACCGTCGCGAGCAGGCGCGCTGCCGCGACGGGTTCGCGCACGAGTGCCTCCGCCGGGCTGCCGAGTGGCCGCGCTTCTACCGAGACCGGCCCGGCGCTCGCGAGGGCTTCGAGATCCAAGCGTGCGCGCGCAGCCGGACCACACCCGAACAACGTGGCGCGGTCGCCAGCGCGATCGTGGGACAAGAGCAGGCCGTCGTCCCGCCAGAGCCAGGCCTCGACGCCCGAGAGCGGACGACCGCCGATCACGTCCACGCGCGTGCAGCCCGCGGCGAGTGACAACTCCACGCCGGTGCGCCGGGCCACCGCCAGCGCTGTCGAACGCTGGAGCGTCGTCGCGCGCCCGTAGCCCTGGGCTTCGAGGCTTCGCTCGAGAGTCTCCCGCGCGCCATCGAGCACTTCGGTCGGCGTGAGGTCGAGGACGGGCAATTCCGGATCCAGCGCACGCCGGTCGCCGGGCTCGGACTCCGAGAGCACGACGACGCTCGCGCCGCTGCCGTTCTGGGGGCGTACTTCGACGCTGGCGGCGGTCTTTTCGCCGGCGCAAGCCACGATGAAGCGGGTCTTGCCCTGGGACACGGCGCGGCCCCGGATGCGGCCTTCCGCGTCCAGCAGCGCCACGTCGAGATGAGACACATTTTCGGCCGGCTGGACCCAGACGTCCATGCATCGCTCCGGTTCGATCACGAACGACAGAAGGCTCGGCGCGCCCGGGTCGACCGCGAGCACGCCGCGACGCACTTCGCGGAAGCGTCCGCCGAGACGCTTCCGGTGTTCACCGACCAGCGCATCGAGCCGCGGGCTCACTTGCTCGGGGCGTTGAGCGACGAAGCCCGGGATCTCGAGCACCGAGCCGACACGCGCGCGCGCGGCGCTCGGCACACGCGAGGCCGCCAGCGCCACGATCCCGTAGCCGGCCGCGACCCGCGCCGAGACGTAGATCCGCGTCGGCAGCGGCGGACACAGCAGCAGGCTCGGCGTCTTGCCGGGACGTTCGTCCGCACCCAGCAGGCGGCCGTCGTCGTCGAAGGCAAACAGGTCGATGTCGTCGAGCGCCTCGGAGCCGCGCGCGAAGAGCAAAGTGCAATCCTGGGGCGCCGGGCGGAGAAACCCGGAGACGCGATCGCCTGGGGCCGCGGCGTCGATGGCCACCACGGCGTGGGTGCTGGCACCGGCTCCGCGCGCCCGAATCGAGTCGGCCATGAGGAAGCGCTCGCCCTCGAGGGGTGCGCTCCCCATCGCCTCCGGCGGGCGCACCGCGGGCGATGCGGGGCTGCACGCGCAGGCGAGGACCAGCGAAATGAAGAGTCGCCTCACGGCCGTACGCTCCCGGGCGACAGGCGGCCCTTCTGCCAGAGCGCGAGCACGAAGCTCACGCCTTCGCCGCGAGCTTCCACGTTGACCTTCGCGCGCGCTTCGCCCTCGGCGCAGAAGGAAAGCGTGGTGCCGGGGCTGTCGGAGCCTCCCAGGTTTTGGGCTTGGCGTGCGCCGACTTCGAGGGCGAGGGCCAGCGCGCGGTCACGACCCCGCCAGGCAGCCGCCGCGAGGACGTAACAGGCCGCCGGGTCCAGCTCGAGCGAAACCAGCGTGACCCCCGTCGCTCCGCGTAGCACGCGCACGGGTCGTTCGAGTGCCGGTGCGCGAGTGCCCGCGCCGAGCGCGCGCGCGAGCGCGGCCGACTCTTCCGGCCAAGGCGTCGGCGGCAGCCCCTCGGGGAGCGCGTGCACCTCTGCCAGAAGCGTCACGTCGGTGCCGGGGCGTGCTCCCTGGAACAGCAGGCTGGCGATGCGCTGCTCGGCGACGCAGGTGGTGAGCACCGCGTCCGAGGCTTCCGTGCGGTCACTCGCCACCGGTTCGTTCGACGGTGCGAGCCAGAGATCGGCGTCGAGATCGGCTCCGCCCGGTCCGCCATCTGCGGACAGCAGATCGAGCCGGTGGCAACCGGGCTCGAGCACGAAACGCGTCGACCCGCGGCCGCTTTCGTCCGCAGTGATGTCGCGTCGGGCGATGGCGCGCGCCCCGCTCCGTCGCGCGCGCAGCGTGTGGAAGCGCACGCGGTCTGCGAGTGCGCGGGGTCGGGACCTGGGAGCCGCTACTTCGGGCAGGCTCACCGGGCCCGGAGCGCGCTCACCGAGCACGCGCGTCACCGGGACGAAGGGGCGCGGTCCCTTGGCCACCACTACTTCGAGTGCGCCACGTGGCGATCGCAGCTCCACCGCGAGCCGCTCGAGCATCGATTTGCGGATGCCGCAGCGCACGAGCTGGCCCGCGCCGGCCACGGCCAGCTCCGGATGTTCGCCGTCGGGCCAGTCGGGCCCGTTCTTGCCCGGCAAGAAGCGCAAGACGAAGCTCGCGCTCCGCGAGCCCAGCACCACCACCGTCACGCAGTCTTCCCGGAGCGGATCCAAGAAGTCGCGGGGCAGGAGCAGGGGGCGGACCGAGCCGCGTTCCGCGAATCTCGGCGAGAGGCGCCGCACCTCGCCGGCGCCGGAGAACGCTCGGGCGACTCGAGCGGCATCGGCGTCGAGGTCGGCCCAGGCGAGCGAGGCGCGCAGAAACGCCAGCGCGAAAGCGAAGAGCGGAGCGAACCGGTGCCCCGCCTGCACTCAGCCCTCGCTTTCGGTGAACGTTGCCTCTACGAAGCTTCGCGTCGCAGAGTCCCACACGAAGAGCCGGTGCGCGGTGACGCTGCCGAGGTCGACGGCAGTCACTAGGTAGGCGAGCTCGTGCGCGGGCTCGCCGGTATCCCCCATGGTCATGCTGGCGGCGTCCTCTGCGCTGAAGTACGCGCCACAGTCCAGGTGCGAGTGGAAGAACACTTTCACGGCGCGACCCTGGGCGCGCGACTCCGTGATCGCGCGTTCGAAGCGCAGGGAGTGGATCTTGAAGTACTCGCGCCCGGTACGCGGATGGCCCACCGGATCGACCGCGTGGTACTTGTTCGCGAGGTTCTCGAGCTCGACGGCGCGATCGACTTCGCTCGCAGGCTCGAGAGGCCCTTCGAGGTAGCCGCAGGCTTCCTCGTTTCGGCCGTATGCGGCGCGGCCCGCCGCTTCCACGACCGCGAGCACGGCCCGCGGGATGACCAGGCCCCCTCGCGTCCAAGCCGGCTTCACCAGACGTATTTCCTTTCCCACTTCAGGGGCGAAAAGTAGCGATCGGCGCGATCGCAAGCGATGGTCACCACCGTGCCGCCGCCGACGTCGCGCTGCAGGCGCTCGGCCATCTTCACGGCGGCGAAGATGTTGGCGCCCGAGGAATGGCCGACGAAGAGACCCTCGAGCTCGGCGACCCGGTCGGCCATGTCCCAGCCGTCTTCGGTGGACACTCGGAAGATCTCGTCGGGCAACGCGGGGTCGTAGATGGCAGGCACGATGCTCGATTCCATGTGCTTCATCCCTTCGAGACCGTGCAGCGCCTCGGCCGGCTCCACCGCCACGCAGTGGATCTTCCGGGTGTGCTCGTGGAGCCGGCGCGTCGTTCCCATCATCGTACCGCTCGTGCCGAGCCCGGTGACGAAACAAGTGATGCGATCGCCCAGGGCGTCGAGGATCTCGGGGCCCGTGCCGTGGTAGTGGGCCAGGGGGTTGGACGGATTCGAGTACTGATCGGCGTAGAAGTACTTGTCCGGCGCCTCGCTCACCCGTCGCTGCACGAGCCGGATGGCTCCGTCGGAGCCCTCCATCGGGTCGGAGTGCACGAGCCGCGCGCCATAGGCCTGGGTGATGTCTTTCCGCGCGCGGCTCACGTTGCTGGGCATCACGAGCTCGACCTCGAAGCCGAGCGCGGCGCCCACCATGGCGTAGGCGACCCCGGTATTTCCGCTGGTGGCGTCGATCAGGATCTTTTCCGAGGAGAAGCGTCCGTCTGCGAGGGCGTCCTCCACGATGCGCCTCGCGGGGCGGTCTTTCACCGAGCCGCCGGGGTTCATGTATTCGAGCTTCACGTACACCTCGACCGCCGGGGCGCTCTTCGCCACGTGGTTCAGGCGCACGAGCGGGGTCTGGCCCACCGCGTCGATCACGCTTCCGAGCCGTCGTGAGCGCACGCGTCGGGTCACGCCGCCGTCACTCCCAGCGTTCGACGCACGCAGGCGAGCGCCCGCCACGCGCCTGCCGCCACCCGCCGGCTGGCGGCGAAATGGAAGGCCGCTTCGTGAGCGAACGGCTCGGGCTCCTCTCCAGGCACCAAGGCCAGGCGCCCCACGCCGGCGCGGTGCAGGTATTCCACCTCGATGATGGCGCCATCGGTGCCCCGTACCACCACGTCGGCTGCGGCGAGCTTGGCCTGCCCCTCCGCTCCGACCTCGGGCAGGAGCACCTGCCGCGAAGTGGTGGACTCCGCGAGGGTCGTCACGCCGAGCCGCCGGCGATGGCAGGCACGATGCTGATCTCCTGCCCCGCCGTGAGCTCGGTGTCGAGGCCGTCCAGGAAGCGAATGTCCTCTTCGCCGACGTAGATGTTGACGAAGCGGCGGACGCCCTTGTCGTCGAGCAAGCGGTCCTTCATACCCGGGTGGGCGCGCTCGAGCTCGTCGATCACCGCGCGCACCGTGCCGCCGCTGATCTTCACTGCTTCTTCGCCGCCGGTGAGGGTGCGAAGCGGGGTGGGGATGCGAACCGTGACTAGCATGATGTTCTCCTCCGAATCCTAGATACAGGCCGACAGACCGTCGAAATAGCGTGACTCGTCCAGGTCGCGGATCCTGCCATCGCCGCACAGCGGACAGGCAGGTCGCGGCCGGATCTCGGTCGTGCGGAGCACGTCGCGTTTGCCGTCGTAGCTCGCGACGCGGCCGCGAGCCGTGGCGTCCCGAGCGAGCTCGCGGAGCGCGAGGTCTGCCATGAGGGCGCCGACGAAACCGACGACCGGCCCCATGACGCCGGCGACGGCGCAGTTGGCCTGCGCACCGGCCGGGATGTCTTCGAACAGGCAGCGATAGCAGGGCTGGCCGCTGGGGCCCACGAGCCACGCCGTGCCGTGCCAGCGGATCGCCGCGCCGTGCACCACGGGACGCCCGGCCAGAAACGCGGCGTCCGCGGCCAGGAACTTGGTCGCGAAGTTGTCGGCGCCCTCGACCACGATGTCGACCGAGCGCGCGAGCTCGAGGGCATTTTCCGGCAAGAGCCGGCTCCGAACCAACTCGACGCCGCGCGCGCTGCCCCCGCGCGCGAGCAGCGTGCGCTTGGCGGCGTCGAGCTTGTCGAGACCGATGTCGAGCTCCGAGAAGAGGATCTGGCGGTGCAGGTTCGAGGCTTCGACCCGATCGTCGTCGGCGAGCACGACGCGGCCGACGCCGGCTCGCACGAGCGCCAGTGCCGCGGGGCAGCCGAGACCGCCCACGCCCACCACGAGAGCGCTCGCTCGCGCGAACGCTCCGTCCACTTCAGTCTTGGAAATACTCATCGAGGCTGAAGTAGCGCTCCCCTGTGTCGCACAAGAGGGTGACCACGTTTTTCCCCGGCCCGAGCTCCCGCGCGACCTCGAGCGCCACGCCGACGTTGGCCCCGGAGCTCAGCCCGACGAGCAGCCCCTCTATGCGAGCGAGGTCTCGCTTCACGCGGTAGGCCCGCTCGTCGCTCACGGTGATGATCTGGTGCGGGACCGAGGGATCGAAGTTCTTCGGGACGAAGCCGGCGGCGATGCCCTGGATCTTGCTCGGCCCGCGCTCGCCACGGGAGAGCGTCGCGCTGCCTTCCGGTTCGACGGCGATGACCCGGCACTCCGGGTGCCGCTCGCGCAAGGCCCGCCCGACGCCGCTGACCGTGCCCCCCGTGCCGACCGCCGCCACGAAGGCGTGGATCGGCGCGCCCCCCATGGCACTCTCGATCTCTTCGAAGGTCGCTCCGTAGTGTACGTCGGGGTTCGCTTCGTTCTCGAACTGCTGGGGGAGGAATGCATGGGGCGTGCGCGCCGCGATGCTCTGGGCTTCGTCGATGGCCCCCTGCATCTGCAGGGCCTCGGGCGTCAGCACGAGCTCGGCACCGAGCGCCTCGAGCAGCTGGCGGCGTTCGAGACTCATGCTCTCGGGCATGGTGAGCACGCAACGATAGCCGCGCCGCTTCGCCACCAGCGCCAGCCCGATCCCGGTGTTGCCGCTCGTCGGCTCGATGACGGTGCCCCCGGGCGAGAGCTTTCCTTCGCGCTCCGCGCGCTCGATCATCGCGAGGCAGATCCGGTCTTTGACCGAGCCACCCGGGTTCACGTGCTCCATCTTGGCGAACACATTGGCGCGCGGCGGAACGATCTCGAGCTTCGAGAGCTCGATGAGCGGAGTGTCGCCGATCAGGTCGAGCACACCCGCGTAGACGTGGCGGTGATCGGGCAACGGAGGTCGCGGATCAGATGACGTAGACATAGCGCTCCCGCGCTTGGGGCCGGTGGATGCCGAGCGCCACCGCCTTCTCGCAGAGATCGGCCACCGACACCTCGTCGAAACAGGCCTCGATGCGCGCCGAGAGATCCTTGAACACCGCGTCGGTCACGGTGCGACCGTCGGGCGCGTGGCGGTTGCGCCGCCCCGCCGGATCGGCGCGGTCGGCGAGGGCGATGGGGCCCTCGAGGGCTCGCACCACGTCGCCGAGCCGGATGTCCTCCGCCCGCTTCGCCAGGCTGTAGCCACCTTGGGGGCCGCGCTTGCTGCCGACGATCGCAGCCCGCTTCAGGTCCTGGAAGATCTGCTCGAGAAAGCGCGGCGGAATTCCCTGGCGCGCCGCGATGTCCTTGACCTGGGTGGGCTTGCCGTCGTTGTAGAAGGCGATGTCGAACAACGCGCGGACGGCATAGCGACCTTTGTTCGAGAGCTTCACACGCCGTTTGTGCATTCTCACATCGGATTTGTCAAGAACAGTCTTGGGGCCACAATAGCGGGGATTCCGGAGCGAACGGACGGATGTGCGACACGTTGGTGGCGACTGCGGAGGCGACCTGGGATGGGCGCGTCGTGTTCGCGAAAAACAGCGATCGGGAGCCCGGCGAGGCCGAGGTGGTGGAGATCCGCCCGGCGGCGACCCATGGGGAGGGCGCTCGGGTCCGCTGCACGTACCTCGACCTGCCCGAGGTGCGAGCGACGCGCCGCGTGCTCTTGTGCCGGCCCTATTGGATGTGGGGCGCCGAGATGGGCGTGAACGACGCGGGCGTCGTCATCGGCAACGAGGCCGTGTTCACGCGCGCTCCGCATTCGGCGCTGGGTCTCACCGGGATGGACCTCGTGCGGCTCGGGCTCGAACGAGCCGCCGACGCCGAAAGCGCGGTGCGGGTCGTGGGCGAGCTCGTCGAGACGCACGGCCAGGGCGGCAATGCCGGTCACCGCGGCCGCTTTCGCTACCACAACAGCTTCCTCATCGCGGACCGTCACGAGGCCTGGGTGCTCGAAACCGCGGCCAAGGCCTGGGTGGCCAAACGCGTGAGCGGAGTGCGCTCCATTTCCAACGCGCTCACCGTCGGGGACGACTGGGATCTCTCGAGCCGATACCTCCGCGCGCGAGCCCGCGACTACGGGCTCTCGCCCGGCAAGGCTCGCCTGGATTTCCGCGCGCTGTTCGCGAATCCGTGGATGGATCGAGCCGCCAACGCGCTCACGCGCCGGGGCTGCACCGAGGCGTTTCTGGAGCGCCGACGCGGTCGGATCAGCGCCCTCACCGCCATGGAGGCGTTGCGCCAGCACGGCGCGCCCGATCGACCGAGCGCTGCCCTCGTCGGACTCGGGCAAACCGTGTGCGCGCACGCCGGGGCGCTGCCCACACGGTCCCACGGGCAGACGGTCGGCTCGCTCGTGGTGACGCAGAAAGGTGACGAGCTGTCGTGCTTCGTCACCGCTACGGCCGCACCCTGCCTGTCGCTGTTCAAACCGGTGCGCGTCACCGGGAGCGTGCCCTCCATCGGAGAACCGACGGGCCGTTACGATCCGAGCTGTCTCTGGTGGCGCCACGAACGACTGCACCGGCGCGCACTCGCGGATCTGGAGCTCGCTCTCGCCCACGTCGCTCCCCGCCGCGCGGCCCTGGAAGCGGAGCTCGCGTCCGGAGCGGAGCCCGAGGCCGCCTTCGCCCGCGCCGATGCCGAGGAGGGCGCCTGGCTGGAGGCGCTCGAGGAGCTCCTGCCCCGGCGGGCTCCGAGCGGTTACTGGCGGGGCATCGACCGTGGCAGCGGGTTCGAGTCTGGCGGCCGCGCGTCTCGGCCCTGACTGGAACTTTTCGCCTCGTCTGGAAGAAATCTCGGCGCTCCGGGCACTTGGCGCGTGCATCGGCCTTCTGACATGCTCCAATGTCTCGCCGCCTGGGAGGCTCGATGCTGCGCGCCCTTTCGCTTTCGGTGTGTGCTGTCTTGGGACTGTCTGTCTTCGCTTGCAGCTCGTCGGACGAGACGCAGGTGAACCCCAACTGCTCGAACGGTTCGTGTAGCCAGTGCGCGAATTGCTTCGACCTCTGCGTCTGTGCCACGGGCGACACGGCGGCATGTGGTCCCGCGTGTCAGGTGAGCTCGAGCGGCGGAACGGGCGCAGGCGGCGCGGGAGGCAGCCCGAGTGGAGGAGGCGGAACGCCCGCCGGAGGTTCCGGCGGCACGATCCCTTCGGGCGGCCTCGCGACCGGGCTCGCCATCTCGGAGATCCATGTCTTCCAGGCGGTGGACGTCCCGGTGATGCAGAACTGGGCGGAGCCGCCGCGCAAGGCGCCGGTGGTCACCGACCGGGAGGCCGTCTTCCGCGTCTTCGTCACACCCGAGGCGAGCTATCAAGCGCGCGAGATCGTGGCGCGCGTGGAGCTCGGCGGCGGTACGCCGGGTTCATTCGACGGCAAGGCGTTCATCGGCGGCGCCTCGTCCATGACGGATCCGAATTCCACGATCCAGGTGTCCATTCCGCCAGGCGCCATCAAAGCGGACGCGACCTACACAGTGAGCTTGCTCGAAGCGACTCAGGGCGGGAGCTTCTCGGGTTCGAGCGACCAAGCGAAGTTCGGCGCCGTGAACCTGGGAGCCCAGAACTCCGGCACGTTCAACGTCACCGTCGTGCCCATCGTGGTGAACGGCATCACGCCGAAGACGGACGCAAACGCCGTGCAGGCGTACCACGACCGGCTCTTCAAACTGTACCCGACCGCGGAGATCGCGGTGAACGTGCGCGCGCCAGCCAGCTACGGAGGCAACCCGCCGCAGCCCACCAGCATCTCGGGTTGGAACCAGCTCTTGAACTGGCTGATGCAGCTCCGCAGCCAGGACAAGCCGCCGGCCAACACGTTCTACTACGGCGTCTTCACGCCAACGAACTCGTTCTTCCAGTTCTGCAGCGGCGCGTGCATCGCGGGCCTGTCCAACACGCCGGCGAATCAACCGAACGACGTGTTGGCGCGGACGGGCATGGGTCTCGGCTTCTTCCCATCGGACGGCAACCCGTCGTCGTCGGACACCATGGCGCACGAGGTGGGGCACGCTCTCGGGCTGTTCCACGCTCCGTGTCAGACCCAAGACGCCGATCCGAGCTTCCCCTATCCGGGCGGCGGCATCGGCACCTGGGGCTGGGACATCTTCACCAAGAACTTCCTGAATCCGTCGGGCTACAAAGACATCATGGGGTACTGCGATCCGACTTGGACCGCGGACTTCACCTTCAACAAGATGTTCAAGCGCATGGCCTACGTGAACGGCACGGGCGATATCGCGGTCTCGTCGGATCCGAAGCGCGCGCCCGGCTTGTTCCAGACCGCCATCTTCGACGAGGACGGCACGTTGAGCTGGGGCTATCCCATCGACACGCCGTGGCCCGTCCTCACCGACGAGGTG
>Ga0268298_10002219_pt1 | contig 21524 bp, 20 predicted proteins | sample WWTPWeurt_MetaG_FD_194462 | JGI IMG/M metagenome (GOLD analysis project Ga0268298, IMG submission 194462) | Activated sludge microbial communities from WWTP in Nijmegen, Gelderland, Netherland - WWTP Weurt | ecosystem: Engineered > WWTP > Aerobic digester > Activated sludge | place... | reverse complement strand
TATCCGTACGGAAGATCCGCTTGTCCGGGCGCAGGCACCCGTCAAAGGAGGTCGAGTCGGCGCTGCGTTACGCAGAGTCGCGCGGATGGCGAATCGAACTTGGGGGTGGCCATGCCTGGGGCAAGATGTATTGCCCCCAGAATCTCGCAGACTGCCGTTGCGGCGAGTTCTGCATAGCGAGCATCTGGAGCACGCCGTCGAACCCCGAGAGCCACGCCCGCTCCATCCGAAGGGTAGTCGACCACTGCATCGTGGTTAACAAGCCAAGGCCACGGCCGCGAATGCCCAAAGTACGGAGTCATTGAGAATGGAATATGAATTCCAGCTGAATTTCGTCCTTCCCCAGAGCAGGTGGGACCCGGACGAACTGGCCGATCGGCTCGGCCGGGCCGGCTGTACGGACGCGCTGGTGGGCCTGGGGCTGCCGGGGCGTATTGCGCTGGATTTCTCGCGAGAAGCCGCTTCGGCTGAAACCGCGATCCTGTCCGCAATCAGGGACGCAAGGACGGCGATGCCGCTGGCAACGCTGGTCGAAGTCGGCCCAGATTTCGTCGGCCTGTCGGACATCGCGGAGCTGCTCGACGTCACGCGCCAGAACGTACGCAAATTCGCTTTCAAGCGCGACGACTTCCCGGTGCCGTTCCACTCCGGCACGACTGTCCTGTGGCGGCTGCTGCCGGTGCTCGACTGGTTCGGCGCCACTCTTGGCTATGCGATCGATCCGAAACTGCGCGACGTGTGCTCGGTGGCCATGCAGGTGAATTCACTCAGGGCGCCAGTTCCGCGAACGAGGCGGATCGCGCGCGAGCTGGCCGGTCTGATGAAGCCGGACCTACGGACACATTCCGGCCGGCACGCGGCACGCTAGGATCCGAACGTCCAGCACCTTGGAATCGATCCCCGGCAGTTCGAGTGGCAGTGTGGCCTGGTGGGCTTCTTCGTGAATCAGCCGCGCAGCTGTGCCATGAACCGCGACGGCTTCCACGGCGTCTCCTTCAACCATTGATCGAAGACACGCAGTTCCGATGCGCCGGGATGAAGCGCCTCGGCCAGTGCGAGATAGTCCTTGCGGTTGAATTCGGGGGCGCTCGCCAGCGCGACGGCGAGGCCTGCCATGAAGTAAGCAGGCCCTTCGCGGCGCCAGTCCTCGGGTCGTGTGGAACCCGATCGGACGAGGTCGAGCAGCCGGGCCTAGAGTGCGCGATCCATGTGCGAGGGTAGCGGCCCGTCGCGCGTCGTCGCGCCGTCGGCATGCGGGGCGGGCCGGTACATCACCCCGAAGCGTTCTGCCATTGCGCTCAGTCGCCTGTCGAGCGTCCACAGTTCGACGCCCGGCGTCATCAGGGTGGACGCGAGCAGCAGGAGGTCCGCCAGCCCGCAGCCCAGCCCGAACAGATGTTCGCGCTCGATGAAATCCACGACCTCGCGGACGGTGGCCTGTCGACATGACTGCAGCGCGCTGAGGCTCGCGAGCGCCAGGCTGCGCTGCGGCGGCGTACCGCACGCGATCTCGCCGACGATCAGCGGGTGTGTGAGCACGAGGTCGTGTTCGAGCAGGCTGGCCAGCGCATCGTTGCGGCGGCGAAAGTGGTCGACCCACACCGACGTGTCGACCAGCACTCCTTTCACCGGGTGTCCTCGCGGCGGCGAGGTATCTCCTCCATGCCTGGCTGCGTGGCGCCCAGGGCGGCAAGGCGCTTGGCCGCCTGAGCCCGCACGAACACCTTGACGGCCTCACGGAACAGATCGCCCTTTTCCATACTGGGATCAGCGACTTCCAGCGCCTGCTCGTACAAGGCGTCGTCGATCGTCACCGTAGTTCTCATGGCCAGTACCTGAATCCCAATTGATGCGATATTGCATCTGCCTTGATGCAACGGCAACGGGCGGCCGTGACGTTTGGGGCAGACGTTGGAGAGCTCGCGGCCGAACACCGCGTTCAGAAGTGCAGCGACTCATTGCGGTATGGCACATGGAGCTGGACGCATGAATAAAGACATGTTTATATCTGCAAATGCGCGAAAACTTTGACTCCCTCCTGGACAAGCTCCGCGCCGTGGCCGAACCCTCCCGACTGCGCCTGCTCGCCATCCTCGCCGAGGGTGAGTTTTCGGTCACCGAGCTGACGCAGGTCCTCGGCCAGAGCCAGCCGCGCGTGTCGCGGCATCTCAAGCTGCTTTGCGACGTCGGCCTGCTGGAGAAATTCCGCGAGCAACACTGGGTGTACTACCGGGCGCCGGTGGAAGGTGCCGGCCGGGATCTCGTGTCGGGCCTGCTGGCGCAGATCGACCTTGACGATCCGATGCTGCGGGCCGACCGCGAGCGTGTCGAGACGGTGCTCGAACGACGCCGGGCCGAGGGCACTGCCGAGAGCGCTGCAGCGCGCGACGGCGCATCCGACGACGATGCCGCTGAACTGGTCGCCGTACTGGCAGCCGAGCTCGGCGACCGTGGTCGCGGCAGCCTGTTCCATTTCGGTGGCGCGCCGGCCGAAGTCCTCGCGGGCCTCGCCTCGCGGGCGCGGCGCATCGTGGGCATGCACCCGTCCCGCAGGGAGATCCAGCGCGCCCGGGCGACGCTGCATTCACGCGGCGTGAGTCATTGCGTCCTCCAGCAGGGCGAACTGCGCAACCTGCCGTTCACCGCGGCCGACTTCGACGTCGCGCTGATCGACCGTGCACTCGCGGCGCAGGAGCGGCCCGTCGAGGCGCTGCGCGAGGTCGGGCGGCTGCTGCAGCCGGGCGGCGAACTGATCGTCGTCGAGGATTACGACGCGCTCGCGACCGATGCGGCGGCGCAGAATCCGCTGGCGACGCTGCGCACCTGGCTCGTCGACGCGGGCCTCGTCTGCTCGCGTCTGCATCCGTGCGACGTCGCGGGTCAGCACCTGCTGCTCGCCGTCGCCCACGTTTTCGCAAGTGCCGCGACCGAGGCGGCTGTCGCCTGATTCGCAAAGAAGGAAGTCCTGTCGTGCAAGGAAACGTCGCAGTGCCGTTGGCGAAGGCAGGGAGGGGCAGCAGCCCCGTACAGGTCTCCTTCGAGTTCTTCCCGCCCAACGACGAGGCGATGGAACGCACGCTCTGGACGTCGATCCAGCGCCTTGCGCCGCTCGCGCCGCATTTCGTCTCGGTCACCTACGGCGCGGACGGCTCGACGCGCGAGCGCACGCACCACGTGGTCTCGCGCATCCTGCAGGAAACGCCGCTGACGCCGGCACCGCACCTGACCTGCGTCGGTGCGCCGCGCGGCGAGGTCCTCGACGTGGCGCGCGCCTATTGGGACGCCGGCGTGCGTCACATCGTCGCACTGCGGGGCGATCCGCCGGTCGGGCAGCGCGCCTACGAGCCGCACCCCGACGGCTTCGCCTATGCCGTCGACCTCGTGCGCGGCCTGCGCACCGTCGGAGACTTCGACATCACCGTGGCGGCCTATCCGGAGTCGCACCCGGAAGCCCCGAGCGCACAGTTCGACATCGACAACCTGCGCGCCAAGGTCGACGCCGGCGCCACACGCGCCATCACGCAGTTCTTTTTCGACGCCGACGTCTTCCTGCGCTTTCGCGATCGTTGCGCAGCGGCGGGCATTGGCGCCGAGATCGTGCCGGGCATCCTGCCGATCACGCGGTTCCCGCAGATGCTCAGGTTCGCGCAGCGCTGCGGCGCGAGCGTACCGGACTGGCTCGTGCACCGCTTCGACGGCCTCGACGACGACCCCGAGACGCGGCGCATGATCGCCGCGAGTTTCGCCATCGACCAGGTACATCGGCTGCAGCAGCACGGTGTCGGCGAATTCCACTTCTACACGCTCAACCGTTCGGAACTCACCGTGGCGATCTGCCACGCGCTCGGCGTGCGCGCGCCGGCGCCGGTTCTTGCCGCTGCGGAGGGTGCCTGAATGCTGCGCGCCGAACGCATCCGTGAATTCCGCCGCCTGCTCGGCGAACGCGTGCTCGTGCTCGACGGCGCCATGGGCACCGTCATCCAGTCGTATCGGCTGGAGGAGGCGGACTACCGTGGGGACCGGTTCCGCGATCACCCGCGCGACCTCAAGGGCAACAACGACCTTCTGGTGCTGACGCGGCCCGAGGTGATCGGCGAGATCCACCGGCGCTACCTCGAGGCGGGCGCCGACATCGTCGAGACCAACACGTTCAATGCGAACGCCACTTCGCAGGCGGATTACGGCACCGAAGCACTGGTGCGCGAGCTGAACCTCGCGGCGGCGCAGATCGCGCGCCGTGCGGCCGATGACGTCGCGGCACGCACGGGGCGTCCGCGGTTCGTCGCCGGGGCGCTGGGTCCCACCAACCGCACGGCCTCGCTGTCGCCGGACGTCAATGACCCGGGGCGGCGCAACGTCACCTTCGACGATCTTGCCGCGACCTATGCGGAGGCGACGCGCGCGCTGGTCGAGGGTGGCGTGGACCTGCTGCTCGTCGAGACAATTTTCGACACGCTCAACGCGAAGGCGGCGCTCTACGCCGTCCGCGAGGTGCTCGATGAACTCGGTCTCGACCTGCCGCTCATGATCTCCGGCACGATCACCGACGCCTCGGGCCGTACGCTGTCCGGCCAGACGCTCGAGGCGTTCTGGAACTCGGTGCGTCACGCGCGGCCGGCCGTGATCGGCCTCAACTGCGCGCTCGGCGCGCGGCAGTTGCGTCCGTACGTCGAGGAACTCGCCCGCATCGCCGACACCCACGTCTGCTGCTATCCGAACGCCGGGCTGCCGAACGCCTTCGGCGAATACGACGAGACAGCCTGCGAGACTGCCGAACTGGTGCGCGAGTATGCGGCGAGCGGCTTCGTCAACGTCGTCGGCGGCTGTTGTGGCACGACGCCCGAACACATCGCGCATATCGCGGACGCCGTCGCCGGCCTGCCGCCGCGCAGGCCACCGGTGCTCGAGCCGCGCTGCCGCCTGAGCGGGCTCGAGCCTCTCGACATCGGCCCGGACAGCCTGTTCGTCAACGTCGGCGAACGCACCAACGTCACCGGCTCGGCGAAGTTCCGGCGCCTGATCGAGGCCGACGATTACGCCGGCGCGCTCGATGTCGCGCGACAGCAGGTCGCGAGTGGCGCGCAGGTCATCGATGTCAACATGGACGAGGGCATGCTCGACTCGGAAGCCGCGATGGTGCGCTTCCTGAACCTCGTTGCGGCCGAGCCCGACGTCGCGCGCGTGCCGGTGATGATCGACTCGTCGAAGTGGTCGGTCATCGAAGCAGGCTTGAAGTGCCTGCAAGGCAAGGGTGTCGTCAATTCCATCAGCCTCAAGGAAGGCGAGCGCGCGTTCCTCGCGCAGGCGCGCAAGGTGCGTGCCTACGGCGCCGCCGTGGTCGTGATGGCGTTCGACGAGGACGGCCAGGCGGATACCGTCGAGCGCAAGGTATCGATCTGCGAGCGATCGTACAGGCTGTTGACCGGCATCGGGTTTGCGCCCGAGGACATCGTCTTCGACCCGAACATCTTCGCGGTGGCGACGGGCATCGAGCAGCACGACCGTTACGCGCTGGACTTCATTGAGGCCACGACGCGCATCCGCGCAGCCTGTCCGGGCTCGCTGATCAGCGGTGGCGTCAGCAACGTCTCGTTCTCGTTCCGGGGCAACGACGTCGTACGCGAGGCGATGCACTCCGTGTTCCTGTACCACGCGATCCGCGCGGGCCTCGCGATGGGCATCGTCAACGCCGGACAGCTCGCGATCTACGAGGAAATCGACCCCGAACTGCGTGACCGCGTCGAGGACGTCGTGCTGGCGCGCCGGTCCGATGCGACCGAACGGCTGCTCGAGATCGCAGGAAAGTACAAGGGCGAAGCCGGACAGAAGCGCGCCGAGGACCTGTCGTGGCGGGAGTGGCCGGTCGTGAAGCGGCTGGAGCACGCGCTGATCAAGGGCATCGACGAGTTCATCGTCGCGGACACGGAAGCCGCAAGGGTCGAGTTCGGCCGCCCGCTGCGCGTCATCGAGGGGCCGCTCATGGAGGGCATGAACGTCGTCGGCGACCTGTTTGGCGCCGGCAAGATGTTCCTGCCGCAGGTGGTCAAGTCGGCGCGCGTCATGAAGAAGGCCGTGGCGCACCTCGTGCCGTTCCTCGAGCGGGAGCAGGACGGCGCCAGCCGTTCCAACGGCAAGGTCGTGCTCGCGACCGTGAAGGGCGATGTCCACGACATCGGCAAGAACATCGTCGGCGTCGTGCTCCAGTGCAACAACTTCGAGGTCGTCGACCTCGGCGTCATGGTCCCGACCGAGCGCATCCTCGAGACGGCGGAGCGCGAGCGGGCGGACATGATCGGGCTCTCGGGCCTGATCACGCCGTCGCTCGACGAAATGGTCCACGTCGCCCGCGAGATGAAGCGCCGGAACTTCGTCGTGCCGCTGCTGATCGGCGGCGCGACCACCTCGCCGGCACATACGTCGGTCAGGATCGACCCCGAATACGATGGCCTGGTCGTGTACGTCAAGGACGCCTCGCGCGCCGTGGGTGTCTGTCAGTCACTCGTCACAGCGGAGACGCGTGCGCCGTACGCAGCGCGCATCGACGCGGAACATGCGCAGCGTCGCGAGCAGCACAAGGGCCGCAAGGTCAAGGGGCCGGCGCTGACGCTCGCACAGGCGCGCGCGAACCGCTTCGCGCCGGACTGGTCCGCCTACCGGCCGCCCGTGCCGCGATTCACGGGCGTGCGCGTGTTCGAGGACGTCCCGCTCGACGAGCTGGTCCGGTATGTCGACTGGATGCCGTTCTTCAACGCCTGGGAGTTCGCCGGCAAGTTCCCCGACGTGCTGACCGATCCGGTCGTGGGCGAGGCCGCGAGCAACCTGTACGCCGACGCGCGTCGCGTCCTCAAGCAGGCGCTCGCCGGGCGGTGGTTGCGCGCGAGCGCGGTCGTGGGCCTGTTCCCGGCGAACTCCGTCGACGACGACATCGAGGTCTACGTCGACGAGCGCCGCGACCGCGTGGCGTACCGATTGCACATGCTGCGACAGCAGAAGCCCAAGCCGGCGGGCCAGCCGCACTACGCGCTGTCCGACTTCGTCGCGCCGAAGTCGTCCGGTGTCGCGGACTGGATCGGCGCGTTTGCCGTCACCGCGGGCCTCGGGCTCGACGACAAGGTGCGCGAGTACGAGGCGCGGCACGACGATTACGGGGCGATCATGCTCAAGGCCCTCGCCGACCGGCTCGCCGAGGCGCTCGCCGAGTGCATGCATCAGCGCGTGCGTCGCGAGCTCTGGGGCTATGCGCCTGACGAGCGATTCACCAACGACCAGTTGATCCGCGAGGACTACCGCGGAATCCGGCCGGCGCCGGGGTACCCCGCGTGTCCGGACCACACGGAAAAGGCGACGCTGTGGCGCATGCTGGACGTCGAGGCGTGCACTGGCATCCGGCTGACCGAGAACTTCGCGATGCATCCGACCGCAGCCGTGAGCGGCTGGTACTTCGCGCACCCGGAGGCGACCTATTTCCAGGTCGGCAGGATCGACGCCGACCAGGTTCGCGATTACGCGCAGCGCAAGCGCATGACGCTCGCCGAGGCGGAGCGCTGGCTGGCACCAATGCTCGGGTACGAAGTGAGCGCCAGCGCCGCCTGACCTTCAGGTGCGCCTGTGGGCGGCAGCGCCGGGTGAGGGCGTCGCTGCGGTGCGGCCGCTTCAGTGCGGCGCAGCGCGCATGCCGCGGCTCGCGTCACGGACGGCCTGGAACTCCGAACCGGCGTTCCAGGCCGGCCAGACGCGTGAATTCGCGAGTTCCCGCGCCATCTCGTACACGAGCGCGACGTCCTGCGCCGCGCCGCGCAGGTCCCAATCCGCGCTCCAGCGGTCACAGGCCTGGTGATAGCACCTGTCGGTGAACCCGGCGACCCAGCGATCGCCGGCTTCGCGTCCGCCTTTCACCAGATCATGCCCGCCGCCGATGCCCATCAGCAGCAGCGCGGGCACACCGCGCTTGGCGAACGAAAAGTGGTCCGCGCGGAAGGCGAGGCCGCGCTCCGGCTTCGCGTCCGGCGTCACGACGCGGTCCTGGCGGGCGGCCTCGCGGGCGAGCAGTGCATCGAGGTCGCTCTGGCCCGCGCCGACGAGCACGACGTCGCGCGCCGGCCCGTTCGGCTGCAGCACGTCCATGGTCAGGTTCGCAGCCGTCGTCTCGAGCGGCAGCGTCGGGCTCGACGCGTAGTACTCGGAGCCGAGCAGGTTACGCTCCTCGGCCGTCCACGCGGCGAACAGGACGCTGCGGTCCGGACGCGGTCCGTGAGCGAATGCACGCGCGATCTCGAGCGCACCCGCCACACCAATGGCGTCATCGAGTGCGCCGGGACGGAACCTCCGCCCGTCAGCGTCGGGCTCACCCGCGCCATAGGCATCCCAATGGGCGCCGATCATGACGCTCTCGTCCGGATGCCGCCGGCCCGTGATCCGGCCGAGCACGTTGTGACTCTCGATCGTCGCGTGCGCCAGCGGAAAATCGGCGGCGAACGTCGCCTTCAGATCGACCGGCCGAAACTTCGCGCTGCGTGCCTCGCGTCGCGCCGCCTCGAAATCCAGTCCGGCCTTGCGGAACAGCGCCACCGCCGTGTCGCGATGCAGCCATGACTGCAGCAGCACCTTGTCCCTCGCCGGGTCGGGGCGGACGATGTCGTAGCCCTCGCCGTTCGGCGCGATCGCCGTCTTCCAGCCATAGGCCGCGGGCTCCGTCTCGTGCACGATCAGCGCCGCGATTGCCCCACGACGCGCGGCTTCCTCGTACTTGTACGTCCAGCGTGCGTAATAGGTCGCCGCGCCGCCACCGAACTGGCCGTAGGCGTCGTCGCCCGGCACGGCCTCGAAGTCGGGATCGTTCACGAGGTAGACGGCGACCTTGCCGCGCAGGTCGATGCCCTTGTAGTCGTCCCAGTGGCGCTCTGGTGCGTGCACGCCGTAGCCGACGAACACCAGTGGCGCGTCGTGGATCGTGACCCGATCGACTGGACGCAGCGCCAGCGCCGCCATGTCCTTCTGCTGCACCAGGGGGCGCCGCTCGCCGGCGACCGTCACCGACATCGATGCGTCGGTGGGAACCTGCGTCCGCAGCAGCGGAACCACCTGCGTGTACGCACCGCCGGGGCCGGCGGGTTCGAGTCCGGCCGCCTTGAACTGCGCGACGAGGAAGTCGATGGTTTTCCGCTCGCCGGCCGTGCCGGGTGCGCGACCTTCGAACTCGTCGGCCGACAGCGTGCGCGTGAGTTCGGACAGGCGCTCGACGCTGATCGGGCCGGCCGCGTCGGCGCGGACGCCAACCCAGCCGAAACTGCCCGCGATGAGCAGGGCGATCGCGCAAGACGAGAACCCGGAGGTGGCACTGTCAATCATGTCTCGTAGTCCTGTAGGTTTCGCTTCGCGCAGCAGGCGCCGGTCGCGGATGGCGCTGTGAGGATGTAGCCGATGATGGCGATGCGCGTGCGCCGGCCGGGGCTGCCGGGTTCATCGAATCTCCCGATCTTCGCACCGCAACTCCGTTCGATTCAGCCGCACCGTAGCGCGGCTCAGCGCAGTTGGGCCAGATAGGACGTCCCGCCGAGGGCGGTCATCTGCCGCTGGATCCAGGCCTGGCGTCGCTTCACGTAGGCCGACGGCGCCTGGACCTTGAATCGGGTCGGCGCCGGCAGCACCGCGGCCAGCAGGGCCGCCTCGCTGCGGTTCAGGCGAGTCGCATCCTTATGGAAATAGCGCCGACTCGCCGCCTGCACGCCGTACGTACCCCGGCCGAACTCGGCGACGTTCAGGTACACCTCGAGGATACGCTGCTTGCTCCAGCAGAGCTCGATCAGCACCGTGATGCCGGCTTCCAGTCCCTTGCGGAACCAGCTCTGGCCGCGCCAGAGGAAGATGTTCCTGGCGACCTGCTGCGAAATCGTGCTGGCGCCGCGTACGCGACGGCCACGCTCCGCATCGGCGAGCGCCTTGTCGATCTGTTTGAAGTCGAAGCCGTGGTGTTGCGGGAACTTCTGGTCCTCGGCCGCCACGACGGCCATGGCGGCGTGTTTCGAAATCTGCCCCCACTCACGCCACTCGTGACGGAATTCGTAGCCGTCGTCGAGCAGGTGGCTGATGCGGTCGGTGGCCATGAACGTCGTGAACGGCGGGTCGATCCAGCGCAACGCGACGACGGCCGCGACCGTGACGCCCGCCCATGCGAGCGCCGCAAGGAGCAGCCCGCGCAGGGCGCGGCGCGCGGGCCCTCGCCGACGCTTCGCCATGACCGGAAAGGACGGTGCCCGTTCAGCCGGCTTCCGGCGTCACCCGCTTCGCGCTCAGCACCTTGATCGGATCGACCGGGACGTCGTCGTGCATGCCGCGCCGACCGGTCTTCGCCTTCGCCATCGCGTCGACGACCGACATGCCTTCCGTCACGCAACCGAACACCGCGTAGCCCGCACCGCTGCTCGGACCCGGATCGAGGAAGGCATTGTCGACGAGGTTGATGAAGAACTGCGACGTCGCGCTGTGCGGATCGTTGGTGCGAGCCATCGACAGCGTGCCGCGACGGTTCTTGAGGCCGTTGGAGGCCTCGTTGCGGATCGGCGCGCGGGTCGTCTTCTGCTTCATGTCCTCGGTCATGCCGCCGCCCTGGACCATGAAGCCCGGGATGACGCGATGGAAGACCGTGCCGTCGAAGTGGCCGGCGTCGACGTACTCGAGGAAGTTCTGGGCGGAAACGGGGGCGTCCTTGTCGAACAGGTCGATCGTGAACGCGCCGAGGGAGGTTTCGAATCGGACCATGGGGGATGGCTCGCGAGGGTTCCGGAAAGGGTGCGCATAGTGCCACCTCCGCTGCCCGGGCGGGAGGGGCTCGTGCGCCGTGCGGTCGAGGACGGCGGCTTTCAGGCCGCCCGGCGCCCCTCGGTCACGCGTTCGAGCCCGGCAAGGTCGCGGAACGTGGCAACGTCCGTGAAGTCTGCGGCGACCAGCAATGCGCGCACGTCGTGGCCCTGCATGTCGCCGTGCTCGACAACGAGCCACCCGCCCTGCACGAGGTGCCGCGGCGCGCCCGTCGCGACGACGCGCAGGGCCTGCAGCCCGTCGGGGCCGGCGAACAGCGCGGCGTGCGGTTCGTAGCGCCTCACGTCGCGCTCGACACGCGGGTCGACCTCGGCGATGTACGGAGGATTCGCGACGATCAGCGTGAAATGCTCGCCTGCCACCGGCGTGTACCAGTGGCCGGCGCGGAATTCGACGTTCGGCAGGTGGAGTCGCGAGGCGTTGCGGCGGGCGATCTCCAGCGCCTCAGGCGCGACATCCGTCGCGATGACCTGCAGGCGGGGGCGGTCGTGCGCGATCGCGAGCGCGATGGCGCCGCTGCCGGTCGCGACATCGAGCACGCGGCCGGGCGCATCCGGCGGCAGATGCGCGAGGGCGCGCTCGACGGCGAGTTCGGTCTCGGGTCGCGGGATCAGCACGTCGCGCGTCACTTCGAGAGGCAGCGACCAGAACTCCTTCTCGCCCAGGATGTACGCGACCGGCTCGCCGTGCGCGCGACGCGTCACGCTCGCCTCGTAACGGTCGGTTGCTTCGCAGTCGAGGATCTGCCGTTCCGGGTTGGCGAGCAGGTACGCGCGTGTCTTGCCGAGTGCCGCGGCCAGCAGGATCTCCGCCTCGTGGCGAGGCTGATCCGTCACGCGGCCGAGGCGGGCCACGCCTTCCTGGATCAGTTGCGAGATTTCGGTGGCCATCGCTCGTACGGCTCTTGCATGTCCGGGGGGGCTTGCGTGTCCAGCAGGAGACGCCAGGCACCGGCCCGCCCTCACTCCAGACTGGCGAGCTGCTTCGCCTCCCACTCCTGCTGCAGCGGCCCGATCACGTCTTCGAGCGCGCCTTCCATGACGGTCGGCAACTGGTAGAGCGTCAGGTTGATGCGGTGGTCGGTCACGCGGCCCTGCGGGTAGTTGTAGGTCCGGATGCGCTCGGAGCGGTCGCCGCTGCCCACCTGCAGCCTGCGGTCCTGCGCCTGCTGCGCCACCTGCTTCTGCTGCTGCGTCTCGAGCAGCCGCGCCCGCAGCAGCGCCATGGCGCGCGAACGGTTCTTGTGCTGCGAGCGCTCGTCCTGGCATTCGACGACGACGCCGCTCGGCAGGTGCGTGATGCGGATCGCCGAATCAGTCTTGTTGACGTGCTGCCCACCCGCACCGGAGGACCGGAACGTGTCGATGCGCAGGTCGGCGGGGTTGATCGGCACGTCCTCGATCTCCTCGAGCTCCGGCAGGATCGCGACCGTGCAGGCCGACGTGTGGATGCGGCCCTGCGACTCGGTGGCCGGCACGCGCTGCACGCGATGCGTACCCGATTCGAACTTGAGCCGCGAATACGCGCCCTTGCCGACGACGCGACTGATGACTTCCTTGTAGCCGCCGTGCTCGCCCGCGCTGTCCGAGAGCACTTCGACCTTCCAGCCCTGGCGCTCCGCGTAGCGCGAGTACATGCGGAACAGGTCGCCCGCGAAGATTGCGGCTTCGTCGCCGCCGGTGCCGGCGCGGATTTCCAGGAAGATGTTTGCATCGTCGCGCTGGTCCCTGGGCACGAGCAGCCGCGTGAGTTCGCTGCCCCCGGACTCGAGCTGCCCGCGCAGTTCGCGGATCTCGTCCTCGGCGAGTTCCGCATCTCGGCATCGGCGCCCGCGGCCATCTCCTGCGCGGCCCGCAATTCGTCCTCGAGGCGGCGGAATTCACGAAATCGCCCGGCGACGGGTTCCAGCCGCGAGTACTCCATCGACAGTTCGCGGAACTGGCCCTGCCGACCGATGACCTCGGGGTCAGCGAGCAGCGCGCCGACTTCCTCGAAGCGCTCGACCGCCCGGTCGAGACGGCGCCGGATCGAGTCCTTCATCGTCATTCGCCGGGGACGTCGAGCTTGTAGATCTGCGCGATCGTCTCGACGACGTCGCCGTCGCCAGTTTCGGCGGCGTCGCGCAGGCGCTGGCTCGGCGCGTGGATCAGCCGGTTGGTGAGCGTGTTGGCGAGGAAGCTCAGCACGTCCGCCTGGCTCTTGCCGTGCGCGAGCATCTGCTGCGCCTGCTCCAACGTGTGGCGCTTGGTGCGTTCGGCGTCGTCGCGCAGCCGGCGGATCAGCGGCGCGGCGTCGCGCGTGCGCAGCGCATGGGCAAAACGCTCGACCTCGGCCTCGATCAGGCCACTCGCCTCGCGCGCGGCCTGACGACGGCCTTCGAGGTTCTCGTTCACCACGGACTGCAGGTCGTCGACCGTGAACAGGTAGACGTCCTCGAGCTCGGCGACATCGGCATCGATGTCGCGCGGCACCGCGATGTCGACCATGAACATCGGCCTGCGCTTGCGTGCCCGCAGCGCCTGCTCGGTCATGTGCCGCGTGATGATGGAGTGCGGTGCGGCCGTCGATGCCACGACGATGTCGGCCTCCTTCAGGTGGTTCGGGATCTCGTCCAGCGAGATGGCGTAGCCGTGGAAGTCTGCGGCGAGATCGCGCGCACGCTCGATGCTGCGGTTCGCGACGATCATGCGTCGCAGGCCGTCGGCGTACAGGTGCTTGGCGGCGAGCGCGATCGTTTCGCCGGCGCCGACCATCAGGGCCGTGCGGTTCTCGAAGCTGGCGAACACCGTGCGCGCCGTCGCCACCGCGGCGGATGCAACCGAGACGGCATTTGCGCCGATCCTGGTTTCGGTGCGGACGCGTTTGGCGACGGAGAACGCCGACTGGAACAGCCGGTTCAGCACGGGTCCGGTCGTGCCGGCCTCCTGCGCGACACGGTAGGCGTCCTTGAGCTGCCCGAGGATCTGCGGCTCCCCGAGTACTATCGAGTCGAGGCCCGAGGCGACGGCGAACGCGTGCGCGACGGCCTTCTGCTCGTCGTGGTGATACAGGCTGTGGCGCAGCGAGACACCGAGCCCGTGGTACTGCTGCAGCCACTCCCCGAGGACGTCCGGCCCGGCCGACTCCGTCACGCAGTAAAGCTCGGTCCGGTTGCACGTCGACACGATGACCGATTCGCGCACGTCCGGCAGGCCGCGCAGTTGCTCCAGCGCGGAGGGGATCCGGGTGGGCTCGAACACCACGCGTTCGCGCACTTCGACGGGCGCGGTGCGGTGGTTGATGCCGACGACGACGAGAGACATCCGGATCCCGGGATGGAAAGTCGCGAAATTCTCTGGGAACGGCCCCCTCAACACAAGCCGCGACGCGCTTCCGCTATAGTGCCGTGCTATGCCAATCCGCATTTCCCGTGGTCTCCATTGCGGTCTCTGGGTCGTCCCGTTGTGGGTTCTCGCAGCGTGCTCGCGGGGCGCGCCGGTACGCAGCGACGAACCGGCGCAGCCCGTGTCGCCGCAGTCCGCACTGGCCGATGCCGACTCGGCCCTCGAACGTGGCCTGTTCCCCGAGGCGGCGCGTGCCTATCGCGAGGCCGCGCAGCGGTCGGAGGACGAGACGGTGGCGGAGCAGGCGACGCGGGCTGCCTTCGACCGCTTTCAGTTCGTCGAGGCGTCGCTCGCGGCGGAGCGCTGGCTGCAGCTCAATCCGACCAGCGAAAACGCACGTCGTTACGCCGGCATCACCGCCCTGAAACTGCATCAGCTCGACATGGCCGAGCAGCACTTCGCGAGCCTGCTCGAAACGGTCTACATCAGCCCGGCGGCCGGGTTTCTCGCGCTGGCGCCGGTGATCAGCGACGAAGCCGCGCCAGCCGACGTGATGGAGCTGTTCCGGCGACTGTCGGCGCGGCATCCGGACGTGGCCGAGGGCCTCTATGCCTACGGCGGTTCGGCGCTGCGTGGCGACAACTTCGCGGCGGCCGGGCAGGCCGCGGCCGCGGCGGTGGCGAAAGCGCCGTACTGGAAGCCGGCGAAGATGCTGCTGGCCCGCGCGAAGATCGCGAGCGGCAAGGAGGACGAGGGCCTCGCGCTCGCGAAGGGCGTGGTCACCGACTCGGAGTTCGACATCGCGACGCAGCTCGAGTACGCCATGATGCTCGCCGCCACGGGTCACGACGACGAGGCGCGCGCGATGCTGACACCATACACCTCGGGCAAGACGGTCCTGCCGGGCGCCCTGCGTGCGCTCGGTGCGATGGAACTCGACGCCGGCCGGCTCGACGCAGCCACCGTGCAGTTCGAGAACCTGCTTGCCACCGGGGCGCAGTCCTCCGAGGCACTCTATTTCCTCGGCGTCATTGCTGATCGGCGTGACGACCTCGACCGCGCCGAGAGCTATTACCAGCGCGTCACCTCGGGCGATTACGCGATGGCCGCGCAGCAGCGCGTGGCGCAGATCAAGGCGGACCAGTCAGGCGTGCAGGCCGGTGTCGCGCATCTCGCCGAGGTCGCGCGCACGCAGCCGCAGCTCGCGCCGGTGGTCTACGTCGCGCAGGCGGCCCTGCTGTCGTCAAAGGGCAACGACCGACGCGCCGGGCAGACATACGACGAAGCCATCGCGAAGTTCCCCGACGTGCTCGACCTGCGGATGAACCGCATCTTCTTCCTCGAGCGCACCGGCAAGGAAGACATCGCGATCCGCGAGCTGCGCGAGCTCCTCGACCAGCGCCCCGGCGACGCGCAGTTGCAGAACGCGCTCGGCTACACGCTGGCCGACCACGACCGCAGCCTTGACGAGGCGCGCACGCTGATCACGGCCGCACTGGCGCAATCGCCGGACAACGCTGCGACGCTGGACAGCATGGGCTGGGTCCTCTATCGCCAGGAGAAATACGCGGAGGCATTGCACTGCCTGCAGCGGTCGGCGAGTCTCGCTGCCGACCCGGAGATCGCCCTGCACATCGGCGAGGTCCAGTGGGCCATGGGTGACACCGTCGCGGCACGCACGACCTGGCGCGCCGCGCTCGAACGCGCGCCCGGCGACGAGAAACTGCGCAAGCGTCTCGAACGCGCCGGTCCCTGAGAAGCGTCCCATGCGGCGTGCGACATCTGGCCTGCGCAGGCTCCCGGGAAAACCCGCACGCGATCGCGCCCGTGCGGGGCTGCGCGGAGCTTCCCTGGCGTTCGCCGTCCTGCTGACGGGCTGCGCGACGTTGCCGCCGGCCGTGCCGGGCGACGCCCGCCCACCCGTCACCGGCCAGCTGACGCAATGGGTGGCCAAGGGCCGCATTGCGCTCACGGCGCGGGACGAGGGCGGCAGTGGCAGCTTCGTCTGGCAGCAACACTCGGAACGCACCGAGCTCATGGTGCGCGGACCGCTCGGCGCGGGCGGGTTGAGCGTCGTCACCGACGGCGAGACCCTGCAGGTCGACGATGGTTCAGGCCAGTCGATCGATGGCGAGGCGGCGCGTCGAGCGATCGAGCAGCGGCTCGGGGCGAACCTGCCGCTGAGCCATTTCCGCTACTGGATGCTGGGCATCCCGGCTCCAGGCGGCCTCGCCGTGCCGCAATCGGCGACGGGGACGGCGTCGGGCTTCACGCAGGACGGCTGGGTGATCACCTACGAGGGCTTCCGGCAGGCCGGTCAGTGGTCGCTGCCCGCCCGGCTGACCGCGACCGCTGCCGCCGCGCGAGTGCGCATCGTCGTCGACGACTGGCAACTGCCTGCCACGCCATGAACCTGTCGCTGGGACTGCCGGAGCCGTGGCCCGCGCCGGGCAAGCTCAACCTGTTCCTGCACGTGCTCGGGCGCCGGCCGGACGGCTATCACGAGCTGCAGACGGCCTTCCAGTTCATCGAGCTGTGCGACCTGCTGCGGTTTCATCCGCGCCCGTTCGGCGTGATCGAACGACTGGCAGCCGTCCCGGGCGTGGCTGTCGAGGACGACCTGACCGTCCGGGCGGCGCGGCTGCTGGTCGAGCAGGCGAAACGCCGCCGACGGGTGCTGCCCGGTGTGGCGATCGGCCTCGACAAGCGCCTGCCCATGGGCGGGGGTGTCGGCGGCGGCAGCTCGGACGCCGCCACGGTGCTGGTCGCGCTGAACGAGTTGTGGGGGCTCGGCATCCCGATCGAAGAGCTGGCCGACCTGGGGCTCTGCCTCGGTGCCGACGTGCCGGTGTTCGTACTCGGGCGCGCCGCGTGGGCCGAGGGCGTGGGCGAGCGCCTGATGGCCGTGGACTTCCCCGAGCAGACCCATCTGCTGCTCCGCCCGGACGTCGCCATCACCACGGCGGAAATCTTCAAAGCCCCTGAATTGACAAGAGATTCTCCCGTCATGACAATAGGCGGTTTCCTGCAGGCCGGCGGGCGCAACGATTGCGAGCCGGTGGTGCGGGCGCGGTATCCGCAGGTGGCCGCGGCGCTCGACTGGCTCGGGCGTTTCGGCCCGGCGCGGCTCACGGGCACGGGTTCGTGCGTGTTTGCGCCGTTGCCGGATGCCGCGAGCGCGCAGGCCGTGCTCGCGCAGGTGCCGCGGGAATGGCAGGCGTGGGTGACGCGGGGCCGGAACCGGTCGCCGCTGCACGAGCGCCTGCAGCGGGAAAGGCAGGGAGGTGCGTACGCGGAGGGAGCCCGCGGCGTGGAACGGAAGGGCTGAACGACTGCGCACTGGGGTGTCGCCAAGTGGTAAGGCAGCGGGTTTTGATCCCGCCATTCGGAGGTTCGAATCCTTCCACCCCAGCCAACCGACGAGACGTAACAGAGGCAGCACGTAGATGGACGGCCCCATGATGGCGGTGTTCACGGGCAATGCGAATCCGCAGCTCGCCCAGGACATCACGCGCTACCTGCAGGTGCCGCTGGGCCGTGCGCACGTGGGCCGGTTCAGCGACGGTGAGGTGACCGCCGAGCTGATGGAGAACGTCCGCGGACGCGACGTCTTCATCGTGCAGCCGACCTGCCCGCCGGCGAACGATCACCTGATGGAGCTGCTGGTGATGGTCGACGCATGCCGTCGCGCCTCGGCGCAGCGCATCACGGCGGTGGTGCCGTATTTCGGCTATGCGCGTCAGGATCGCCGGCCGCGCGCCACGCGCGTCGCGATCACGGCGAAGGTGGTCGCCAACATGATCGCGGGCGTGGGCGTGCACCGGGTGCTGACGGTCGACCTGCACGCGGACCAGATCCAGGGTTTCTTCGACCTGCCCGTGGACAACGTGTACTCGTCGCCAGTGCTGCTCGGCGAGGTCTGGCGGCAGAAGTACCCCGACCTCGTCGTCGTGTCGCCGGACGTGGGCGGCGTGGTGCGCGCGCGGGCGATCGCGAAGCGGCTCGACGACGCCGACCTCGCCATCATCGACAAGCGTCGCCCGCGTGCGAACGTGTCGGAGGTCATGAACATCATCGGCGAGGTCGAGGGCAAGAGCTGCGTCCTCGTCGACGACATGGTCGACACGGCGGGCACGCTGTGCCAGGCCGCGAAGGCATTGAAGGACCACGGCGCGAAGAGCGTCGCGGCCTACATCACGCACCCCGTGCTCTCGGGCCCGGCGGTGGAACGCATCGAGGCCTCGGCGCTCGACGAGCTGGTGGTGACGGACACGATCCCGTTGCGCGAGAACGCGCAGGCGTGTCGCAAGATCCGCCAGCTCTCGGTCGCGGGGCTGCTGGCGGAGACGATGCGGCGCATCCGGGACGAGGAGAGCGTGAGCTCGCTGTACCTCGACTGAGACGCGCGGGGCATCGCAGGTTCTTTCGGGCTGCCGCCACTGGTCGCGGTGGGGCAGCGTTTCGTTGCAACTGGAGTATTTCGACATGAAAACCGCTTTCGAACTCGTCGCCGAGTTCCGTGACGCGCAGGGCAAGGGTGCGAGCCGCCGCCTGCGTCACGCGAACAAGGTCCCGGCCATCCTCTACGGTGGTCATCGTGAGCCGCGCGCGCTGGCGCTCGATCACACGAAGCTGCTGCTGCTGCTCGACAACGAGCGCTTCTACTCGACGATCATCAACCTGAAGGTCGGCGAGCTGAGCCAGGCGGCGATCCTCAAGGACGTGCAGCGTCATCCGGCCAGGAACGCCGTCCTGCACGTCGACCTGCAGCGCGTGCTCGACGACGAGAAGATCCGCATCGCCATCCCGCTGCACTTCAAGGGCGAGGCGGGCTCGCCGGGCGTCAAGAAGGGCGGTCTCGTCTCGCACCTGCGCAACGAGATCGAGGTGTCGTGCCTGCCCAAGGACCTGCCCGAGTTCATCGAGGTCGACCTGTCGGGCGTCGATCTCAACCAGATGGTCCATCTCGCGGACCTCCCGGTGCCGGAGGGCGTCGAGATCCCCGAGCTGACCCACGGCCGCAACTCGCCCGTCGCGTCGATCCACCACGCGCGTGCGCAGGAAGAGACGGAGGCTCCTGCGGCCGAAGCTGCTGCGGCTGGCGCGACGGCCGCCGCTCCGGCTGCCGCGGCCAAGCCCGCGGCCGAATCGAAGAAGGAAGGCAAGAAGTAACCGACCGGACGTCCCGGCCGCCCCAGTGGCGGCCGGGAAGGACGGGTCGTCCTGCGCGGGCGACCCGGCGTCCTTCATTTCTCCGGTACGCAGGCAGACAGGCACATGGCCGGCACACCGTTGCAGATCGTGGTCGGGCTCGGCAATCCCGGCCCGGAGCATCGCCTCACGCGGCACAACGCGGGCTTCTGGTTCATCGACGCCTTCGCCCAGCGGCACGGCGCGCTGTTCCGTTCGCATTCGCGCTATCAGGGCGAGGTGGCTCGGGCGACGGCCGAGGGCTGCGAGCTGGTGCTGCTCAAGCCGCAGACCTACATGAACCGCAGCGGCCTGTCGATCCGCGCGCTCATGGACTACATCAAGGCCCCCGTGTCACAGGTGCTCGTCGTCCACGACGAACTCGACCTGCCGTGCGGCGTGGCGCGGCTCAAGCTCGGCGGCGGCCACGGCGGCCACAACGGGCTGCGCGACACCATCACGCACTGCGGTGCCGACTTCTGGCGGCTGCGGGTGGGCATCGGTCATCCCGGCGACAAGTCGCAGGTGATCGACTACGTGCTGCAGCGGGCGCAGCCGGCCGAGGAGAACGCGATTGTTGATGCGATCGGCGCCGGCCTCGACGCCTTGCCGGTCTTCCTGCGCGACGGCGCGGAAAAAGCCATGCACAAGCTGCATTCGACGACGGCGCCGGCCGCGGGTCAATAAGGAATCCGATGGGCATCAAGTGTGGCATCGTCGGCCTGCCCAACGTGGGCAAGTCGACGCTCTTCAACGCGGTGACGCAGGCGCAGAACGCCGCGGCCGCGAACTATCCTTTCTGCACCATCGATCCGAACGTCGGCGTCGTCCCGGTGCCGGACCTGCGCCTGAAGGCGCTGGCCGCGATCGCAAAGCCCGAGAAGGTGCTGCCAACCACGGTGGAATTCGTCGACATCGCGGGGCTCGTCGCGGGCGCATCGAAGGGCGAAGGGCTCGGCAACAAGTTCCTGGCTCACATCCGCGAGACGGACGCGGTCGCGCACGTCGTGCGCTGCTTCGTCAACGACGACATCGTGCACGTAGCGGGCCGCATCGATCCAGTCGCCGACATCGAGGTCATCAACACCGAGCTCGCGCTGGCCGATCTGGACACCGTCGAGCGCGGCCTGCAGCGCGCGGAGAAGGCGTCGAAGGCCGGTGACAAGGACGCGATCCGCCTGCGGGACCTGCTGAAGCGCATGCGCGACCATCTCGACTCGGGCCGGCCCGCGCGCACGCTGCCGATGGACGCCGCGACCGAGAAGCCGCTGCTGCGCGAGTTCTGCCTGATCACGCTGAAGCCGCTGATGTACGTCGCCAACGTCGCGGAGGGCGGCTTCGCCGGCAACCCCTACCTCGACGCCGTGCGCGAGCGCGCGGAAGCCGAGGGCGCCGACGTCGTGCCGGTCTGCGCAGCGATCGAAGCCGAGATCGCCCAGCTCGACGAGGGCGACCGGCTCGCGTTCCTCGAGGAACTCGGTCTGCACGAACCCGGTCTCGACCGCGTCATCCGCGCGGCGTATCACCTGCTCGGGCTGCTCACCTTCTTCACGGTGGGGCCGAAGGAAGTGCGCGCCTGGACGACGCACGCCGGCGCGCACGCGCCGCAGGCCGCCGGCGAGATCCACACGGATTTCGAGAAGGGCTTCATCCGCGCCGAAGTGATCTCCTACAACGACTTCATCGCCTGCAAGGGCGAGCACGGCGCGAAGGAAGCCGGGAAGATGCGCCTCGAGGGCAAGGACTACGTCGTCCGCGAGGGCGACGTCATGCACTTCCGCTTCAACGTCTGACCTCCGGCAATTCGGTACACGGTATCGAGCTTCCGGTGCGGCGTCAGTGGCTCACGGTGTCCTTGACGGCCTCCAGCGCGTCCTTCAGCCCGAACTTCTTTTTCTTCTTCTGCGGCTGTTCCCCGGCGGGCTGCGACGGATCCTGCGGCGCCGACGCCGCATCGCCGACCTCGTCGGTGCCCTCCGCGCCATCCATCGACGGCATGCCGAGCATGGCCATTGCGACCGACTTCACGCGGATCTTGAGCGCCCAGTCCGGTTCGTACTGGATTTTAGGGTCGGTCGGGCGCGGCGGGTAGGCGAGGTTCAGTTCGGTGCCGTAGGCGATCATGCGCAGCATGCCGCCCATGCTCTCGCCCTCGCCGAAGACGCCCTTCGGGATGTCGCAGCTCGTCGCCGT
>Ga0268298_10002217_pt1 | contig 21535 bp, 11 predicted proteins | sample WWTPWeurt_MetaG_FD_194462 | JGI IMG/M metagenome (GOLD analysis project Ga0268298, IMG submission 194462) | Activated sludge microbial communities from WWTP in Nijmegen, Gelderland, Netherland - WWTP Weurt | ecosystem: Engineered > WWTP > Aerobic digester > Activated sludge | place... | reverse complement strand
TAGTTCCTCCTGTACCTGCTCCTGTTAAATGTATTTGTTGCTGCCAGCTATTGGCTAAACTTTGGGTTACAGGGCTGCTTAATAAACTCCATTTTCTGGTAGCTTTTGCTGGTATAAAGCGTTCTACAACTACATTACCGGTAATAACACCTGTTCCTATAGGGGCTATACGGGCTGTTCTGGTTGCATCTGATTTTAATACTACCATACCACTTACTGTTCCAACCGTACTACCATCTTCAATTGTTAAGGTATTAGTAACATTTAAAGGACTACCACCATCTAAGGTTATTGTTCCTGTTTTAAAGGTTGTGTTGGCTACTGTTAATGACCCCCCAGTTATAGATAATGTAGTATTATTAAAGGCAGTTAAACTTGCTCCTTCCTGTGTACCTCCTGCAATAGCTGGCTGATTTGGTGCTGTTGAAGGAATAATTATAGCTGTGCTGCTTGTTGGTACACCACCACACCAGTTAGCTGCTTCGGTCCATAAGCTACTTACTGAACCATTCCAGGTACCAGCAGTATAAGCATATACCTCTTTATTTAAAGTGTTCGTATTGCATAAACCATCGTTACCTTGTACAGAATAAGTTGTATTAGCTGAAGGTGCAGCATAAACTGTAGCAAGAGGTGTTCCTGTATAAGGTGTGCTTAAGCCAACATCTGTAAACAGTCCTGTTAATGGTGCCCAAACAGGATTTAAACCATCTGCAGTGAAACTAAACTGCATATTTTGCCTAGTTGCAGAAAAACTGGTTGCAGTACCTACATAAGCTTCGAAGGCAGCTTGTGATAATCCATCTGCTCTATAGAAAAGTGTAGAATTAAATGATGTTGAGCTATAAGTGCCTGAATTAAGAGTGCCACTATCCCAATCACCTGTTGCTTGTATAAACTCTATTACAATATTATCTGTACCATTCCAAACAAATGGCGTTGAAAAAGTTAGCGTTTGCCAACCAGAGCCAGTAATTGTAAGTGTTGCAGCAGTATAAACAGTAGTTAAACCAGTTTTCCAATCTGTATTACTGCTATATGCACTACTTGTTGTATGACCCATTTTTATAATAACATTTGAGAAACTAAGAAAATTAGCAGCCGTCATTTGGAAACCAATTTTATTAATAGTAGTGATACCTGAAATTCCTAAAGCATTTAACTCGGATGCTAAAACAATACTTTGTTGCTTATTTCCTTCGTAATAATATTGAAATACATTAGGCTCTGTACCAGTTGGTGCTGAAGCATTAGATTGAGTACCTAATGTTTTGCTAACAAGTACATCAAGTTTTGCACCACTACCGCTGCAACTATAGGCATAGGCAGGTGTTACCTCATTAATTTGTGGGTTTTGTACGGTTACAGTAAATGAATCAATAGCAGAGCAACCATCATTTGGTCCGCCACTGTTATCTACTGCATTTGCATAATATTTGGTAGTAGAAGCTGGATTAACTACAACTCCTGTACCTGGTAAACTGCCTGGCATCCAAGTATAAGTATAACCTGCATTACTACTTGTAACATTTAAGGTACTGCTACCGCTTACACAAATATTGGCAGGACCAGAAGTTGTTACATCAATGGCAGGTGGAGTATTTATTGTTGCAGTAACTGCAGTACGTGGGCTACTTTCGCAACCTGTTGTAAGTTGTAAATTATAAAAATAATACTGGTAGCTAGGAGATAGAGAGAAATTCATAGAAGCCAAACCAGGCTCTGTCCATGGTAAACCATGGGCAAAAGATCCTGACCTCCAGGTATTTGGATTAGTACCTGTGAAACCAATATAATAGGTACCTATAGGTAACACCCAATTTACAGGCACTGTTTGTGCTACTGTTGGGGTACCGCCGTTTTGTATTGTTGTAGTTCCAGAGTAACTTGCAAAGGTTGGTCCGCTTTGACTAACTGTTCTTGCTTCTAATCCAAATGAGGTACCTACAGTTGCAGAAGGATAAATATCCAATGAAGATAAAGTAAGATCTTTTGATACTGTTAGTATCATATAGGCAGTAGTTATAAGAGATGTTTGGTAGCTACCAGTTGCTGTAACATGGTTCCAGCCCCCATCTCCAGTAATGCTATTTGTTGTATAACCATTATTAGCAGCAGCATAGAAAGTTGTTGTGGTGCTTATAAAAGGTGTTGTAAATGAATTTCCAGAGCCTAATGCTACACCACCTGTTGGATTAGCATACCAATTTATTCCAGACCCGGTTCCTGTAGCACTTAAGTTTACAGTACCTGGTCCGCAACGACTGCCTGGTGTTGTAGTACTGATTAGTGGGTTGTTTAGAGTGGCAGTATCTTCAGTAGAAGTTACTGTTGATGCATCACAAGAAAGTATGGCTTGATAATACATAGTTTGAGTAATATCTGTACCCACAGTATATGGACTTGTAATACCACCTAAAATATCTGTAAATCCAGAGCCAGAAGTAGTACTTTCTTGCCATTGTATGGCACTATAACCAGCATGCCCTGTTAAAGATAAACTTGGCTTACCACCTGTTACACAATAGCTATCGGGTGTTGCTTTTGCAGTGCCTGCTGCAAGTGCTACTTTTGTTCTGGTTGCAGCTGTAGGTAAATCATCGTTGGTAAGGTTACCATCTCCTACAACACTTGTTGTTGCATTAAAGGTATAAGTGCCAACTGTGCTCATATCTAATGTGGTGGACATATCTACATCCATAGAAGCCCCAGATGCCAAAGTGCCACTATTAAGAATTGCATTTAAAGAGGTTATAACTGCACCAGTAACATTTGTTGTAACTGTAACAGGATTAACAGAAAAGTCTATTGTTACGCCAGCATAGTTTTTAATAGTAACAGTTACTGTTTGTGCATTGGTATAACAACCTTGTGCTGCAGTAGCAGGAGCTACAAATGCAGACACACCCATATCTAAGGCAAGTACATCAAACTCATCGGCTCCAATATCAGTTGTTGCATTTCTTGTGGCACAATCAATATCTAAGGTAACCCAAGGTGTATTGGTTGCATAAGCAGGATCGGCAGCATTATTTAATGTTGGAGATGAAGTATGAATATCTGTTGGGGATATAAAGGATGGGTCAACTTCAAGATTATTAGTAGTAGAAGAAGCAGGTGTTGTAAACCCAGCCTCCATATTAGCCACTGTATTATAATTTGTTGTATTTCCTCTTGCAACATGCCCACTAGTACCGTTATCAGTAGGTACATAAAAATCGTTGTATTGTAATAATGAACCGGTATTACCTATTGTACTTACTGCTGTACTAAAATACCCAAAGTGTTTGGCAGTTGCACCCTGTGCACCAGTTAAATTTGCAAAAATATTATTTCTAACTAAAAAAGCAGGACCAGTAGTAGTTGCAATTTCAAAGCATGCACTAGAGCAGTTTGGAGAACTAGAGCCATCTAAACGAACTGTATTAAAATCTATATAATAACTGGTAGTGGCAGTACCACCAGTACCAGAAATATTAATACCTTTAATATACCTGCTAACAGTTGCTGTACCTGTAAACCCACGGGTTATATTATTGATAAAATTATTGTAAACCCTGATATCTTGCGTACCAGATGAAGGGTGTGTTAGCCTAATACCAGTTGCAGAACTTGTACTAGAAGTAGAGGGGTTACTTATATTGGCAATTTTGTTATTATAAACAGAGCTTGTGCCTTGAAATGTTTCTACCAAAATACCATCTACAGTGGTTGTAGAGCCTACATTGTTAATTTCATTATTATATATAAGGAAGTTTTTTTGATTACTGGCTCTTATACCATAATTTTGACTTGACCCAGTTGATAATCCAATATCGAAGGGAGTTAATGGATCTCCTATACTATTATAAGTACCACAAGCAGTAGTACTTATTTCAGTGCTTAAATCTGGATATGTTGCATTTCCTAACATATATATACCTGCATAAACATCTCTTATAGTTAAATTACGATAAATATTATTGGAGTTTGCACCTGTTGCATTGGTAGGTATAGTGAGTACGTTTTGTTGAATGCCAATACCACTACTATTAGCTCTATCTAGGTTAATAGAAATATTGGTAAATGTATTGTTTTGAGCACCAATAGTGGCAGACATATTACCTACCAAAATTGCCCTATCTACTGCATGTGGTGTAATAGTACCATGGCTTTCAAAGTTTAAATTGTTTAAAGTTATATAAGACCCAAAAACACCAATCATAGGCTCATTGCTTGTACTTCCAATAGTTGCACTTGCTTTATTTCCAAAATTACCGCTTTGTGTACCACGGCACATAATAGTTGCAGGAGAACCTGTTTTAGATATTGTAATTGTATTGGTAGGACTTGTGCCAGCTACATTACCAATTAAAATAGGAAAAATATTAGAACCATTTGCACTGGAAGAGTCGTAGATAGCATCGGTTAGATTAAAAGTTACAGCAGCAGAAATACCAAAATGGTTAAGGTCTGCCACGGCATCAGATAGGCTATTGTAAGTTTGCCCAACGCCTACATTATAGGTACCACTTAAAGGAGCAGAAGGTGCACCAGGAGTAAACCTATAATTATATGTTGGCCATTTATAAGGAGTCATCATACTATTATTAATATTGGAACTACCAGTAACAGCATCTAAATAAAAGCCATCGCCAGCACCCCATTTTAACCCTATAGATGCAGAAGAACTTGTTGAAATAGCGTCTGTACCAGTTTTAGTGCCATATCTAAACTCAATAATATTAGTACCCTCGTACAACACAATTTGATGATTTAATCTTTGTGATGTACCTCCTGAGTAATAATGTGGGTACTCAGTAAACTGAATAGTAAAGGTTTGACTACCTGGTGAACCTTGTGTTTGATATAAAATGGATGAGGTAGCATCTTCTGTCAAATCATCAAACCAAGGAGCCAAAACTTCATTAAAATTTGTGGCAGTTACATACAAATTAGTATTTGTTCTACCGATGGTTGCAGTTGGTGCTGTGCTGCCAAAATATGCTGTTCCGTTAGTGTTTAAATTAATGGTAGTACGATCTATACCATTATAGCTGAATGTAAAACCAATGGGTACAGAAAGCTGGTCTGCATCATCGCCAGTTAATGTACCTTCTGTAGCACCACCAATAACAGTTATTGGAGAGTAAGCTGCAGTAAATGTGCTTCTTGTAAATATTGATTGTGCAGATACAGCAACAACCAATACTTGGAAAATTGTAAAAATGAGTACAATCTTTCTCATAATTGATAGATTTAGGTAAATTAAATAGGGTTTAAATGAAGAATAGCGGGTTTTAAACTTTAGACCAAGTTTATCAGTAGTATGATGGATTTGTGAATTGCAATTTATATTATATTTTCTTTAACAAAAAATTTTTTTTTGTTAGAATATATTTCAATATCCAATTCAGATAAGGAGATTTTAATATTTAATTAAATGCTGCATTAGAGTATAAATTTTTTTTATTTTTTTGAACTAGATAATTTGTTTAATAAAAAAGCCAATGCAAATAATGTCATTGGCTATAAAAAAACTGATTGTAAAAATAAATTTATTAATACTTTGCAGGCATAGTTTTAGCTGGAGTAGATTTAATAATAAATGACCTTATATGTTCGTTTGCAACTGCCAAATCTTCTTTTCTTAAATACATCATGTGGCCACTTCTATACCCCTCCCAAGAAATTCTATTTTTAAGTTTATTAGAAATATCTAATTGCCACATATTATATTGGGCACTAAAATAATCGCAAGCCCCATCGTAATAACCACTTTGCACTAAAACATGTAAATATGGGTTTTGGGCCATAGCACTTGCAAGGTTATAACCTGTAGTATTTCTCTCATTATTCCAAGGATATACCGAGCCAAACATATTGTATTTTAAATTAGTTTCATAGCCTAATTCATCTCTTAAATATAGGTTAATGGCAGGTGTAAAACTATGTAACCAAGAAACTAATTCGGAGTTGTATTCAGGGTAATTTCCTGCATCTTTTAAATCTAATCCTAAGTATCTAGAGTCTAACCTTCCTACAGTAAAACCTCTATCTCTTAATAATTCTTTCCAAAAAAAGCCTGTAGAAATTTTTAAATTATTTTCTTTTACCACTTTGGCAGATAAGCCTGAGTATTTACTCACTTTTTCTATTATTTTGTTTCTTTCTACATCTGTAAGTTGGCTGCCTTTGGTTAATGCAGGTATATATTCGTTAATAGTAAATTGTTCTACTTCTGGCAACATATTTACTAAATCTTTTTGTTGTAAATCTGCCGATAGTTTTTTATGGTACCATGCAGTAGCAGCATAATAAGGAAGGGTTAAAGCATCTGCAACTGGTCCATCTCTTTTAATACCTAAATCGGTTGGAGAAACTAAAATTACTCCGTTTAAATACATCCAATGTCTGCTTTGTAATTCCATAGCAAGCCCAGAAACTCTTGTTGTGCCATAGCTTTCGCCAATTAAATATTTTGGCGAAGCCCATCTTTTATTTTTATTTACAAAGCTATTTATCCATTCTGCCAGGTAGGTAATATCTGCATTTACACCAAAGAAAGTTTCGTTACTAACTGATTTTCCTAATGGCCTTGAAAAGCCTGTATTTACAGGATCTACATAAACAATATCGGCAACATCTAAAATAGAATACGGGTTATCTTTTAAGCCATAAGGTTGTAAAGGATTTCCTTCCTCATCAATATGTAAAAGCTTTGGCCCTGTATAGCCAAGCATCATCCATACACTTGCACTTCCTGGGCCACCATTAAATGAAAAAACTATGGGACGTACAGTACTTTTGTCCACATCGGTTCTTTCATAAAAAGTATAAAAAATACCGGCAATTACTTCTCCATCTTTATCCCAAATAGGTCTTGTACCAGCAGTTACCTTATATTTTACTGATTTGCCTTTAATAGTTACCTCATTATTTTTTTCAACTTTTGCATCTACATCTAAAATATTTTTAGGAAAATTACCCGACTTGTTTGCAGTTGAAGATGTTGTAGCCTCTTTAGATGCAGGTGTTGCAGGTGGCTGTGTTCTTGCTGGTGGTTGAGCAATTACAGTACTTATGAATATTGTACTGAACAATAAACTAAATAATTTAGGTTGCATATTGGTTATATTTTTTCTTAAAATGAAAGGTATAATTTTTAGTTAAGAAAGATGAAAATGATTGTATGAGTGGTAGAAAAAAGATTAATCTTAAATCTTCATCACTACTGGTATATAACTACATTTGCAGCAATAAAAATTGTGGAATGATTAAATTGAGCGAATTAGCAATAGGCCAAAAAGCAACCATTCATTCTTTTGAACAAAATGAGTTGTATATTAAATTAATGGAAATGGGTTGTGTACCTGGAGAGTTAGTTAAAGTAGAGCAAATTGCACCACTTGGCGATCCTATTTCTATCAGTATTGCTGGCTACTCTTTAAGTTTAAGGCTTAGTGAAGCAGAAGAAATTTTTGTGGAAGAAATACTATAACTGAATTTATCTACAATGAATATTGGATTGTATTTTGGCTCTTTTAACCCCATTCATACTGCCCATTTATTAATTGCAAGTTATGTGGCAGATAGTGCTTTAGTGGATAAGGTTTGGTTTGTTGTTTCTCCGCAAAACCCATTAAAACCTTCTAATAGTTTATTAAATGAATATGACAGGTTACATTTAGTGAATTTAGCTATAGAAAATGATAACAGGTTTAAAGCTGTTGATATTGAATTTAGATTACCCAAACCATCTTATACAATTGATACTTTAACTTACTTACAAGAGAAATATCCTACTTATACTTTTTATGTAATTATTGGTGCAGATAGTTATGTAAACTTGCCCAAATGGAAGAATTACGAAATACTAAAAAATAACTATCCTTTTATTATTTATAATAGACCTGGCATTGAGTTAAAACAACCATTACCAAAAAATTTTAAAATACTTACTGCTCCACTGTTAGAGATTTCCTCAACCGAAATAAGAAAAAAAATAAAAGCTAAAAAAAGTATTTTATATATGTTGCCCGATGCTGTAAGAATAGAAATAGAAAGGAATGGTTACTATAAATAAATATCTCCTTTTATTCTTTTTACCTCTGCAACATATTCTTTAATTTCTTGTTCTTTATCTTTTTTGCAAATCATTAATACATCTTGAGTATCTACTACAATACAATCATCTAAACCTTGCAATAGCACTAATTTATTATCCGTAGCACTAATCATACATTTGGTAGCATCAATAATAATTACATTATTGCCTACTACTGCATTGGCTAAATAATCTTTTTCTAAATTTTCATAAGCACTGTTCCAGGTTCCTAAATCACTCCAGCCAAATGAGGAAGGCATAACATAAACGTTATCTGCTTTTTCCATAATGGCAAAATCTATAGAAATATTGGTACATAAAGGATAGATACGATTAATTGCTTCTTTTTCTTTTGTAGAATTGAAAAGTGCTTTTTCATTTTCAAAAAGGTCAAACATTTCTGGTTGAAATTTTTCGAATGCCTTAATAATATTGTTTACCTGCCAAACAAATATGCCTGCATTCCATAAAAAATCTCCACTTGCTAAAAAGGTTTTTGCTAATTCTAAATTTGGCTTTTCGGTAAAAGTTTTTACTTTATAAATACCTTCGGCAACACTAAAAGTATCGTGTTGTATATAACCATAGCCTGTATTTGGGTAAGATGGAGTTATGCCTAAAGTAACAAAAGCTTTAATTTGTGTAACAAAATTTAATGCTTTTAAACAAGTATTTTTAAAGGTTTCTACATCTAAAATTACATGATCGCTGGGTGCTACAATTAATGCAGCTTTGGGGTCTTTTTGTAAAAGTTTATAAGATATATAAGCAATACAAGGGGCAGTATTTTTTCTGCTTGGTTCTGTAACAATATTTTGCTTATTTAATTGTGGCAATTGTTGAGCAACAATGTCTTCATAATCTTCGGAAGTAACAACAAAAATATTTTCTTCGGGAATAAATGCTGCAAACCTTTCATAGGTCCATTGAATTAAGCTTTTGCCTGTATTTAAAATATCTAAGAATTGTTTAGGCATAGAGGTTCTGCTTTTAGGCCAAAACCTACTACCAATTCCGCCAGCCATTATTGCAACGTAATAATGTTTATTCATATAGCAAAAAATAAGAAGTGCAAATAAACGTATATTTTAAACAATCCCTTCTCTTAATAAATCATGTAAATGTAAAATACCTAAATATTGGTTATTTTCTGTAACAATTAAATGGGTAATATCAAAAGTTTTAAATACCTCTAAAGCTTGCACAGCCATTGTTTCGGGAGATATTGTTTTTGGGTTTGTAGTTACAATATCTTTTGCAGATAAGTTTAAGAATTGGTCATTCTTTTCTAACATTCTTCTCAAATCTCCATCTGTAATAATGCCTTTTAAATGGTTATTATTATCTAACACGGCAGTGGCACCTAATCTTTTTTCGGTTATTTCTATAATCACCTCTTTTAAAGAGGCATCTTCCATAACCTGTGGTTTTTGATTGCTTTTATACAAATCTTCCACTCTTAAATATAATCTTTTACCTAAGTTTCCGCCTGGGTGATATTTAGCAAAATCTTTTCCTGTAAATCCGTTTAAGTACATTAAAGAAACAGCCAATACATCTCCCATTACCATTTGTGCTGTAGTACTACTTGTGGGAGCCAAATTATTAGGGCAAGCCTCTTTACTAACAGAAGTATTTAATATAATATTACTCTGTAATGCAAGAAAACTTTCTATATTACCAACAATTGAAATTATAGTATTACCAAAATTTTTAATTAGCGGAACCAGTACTTTTATTTCGGGGCTTTCGCCACTTTTACTAATAATAATGGCAACATCTTCTTTTTGTAACATACCCAAATCGCCATGTATAGCATCGGCTGCATGCATAAATAAAGAAGGTGTGCCAGTAGAATTAAAAGTAGCTGCAATTTTTTGAGCTATAATAGCACTTTTGCCAATGCCTGTAATAACTACCCTGCCTTTTGCCTGATGAATTATATTAACTGCATTTTCAAAATTTGAATCAATAAATTTTTTTAAGCCTAACACCGATTGACCTTCTAGTTCAATGGTTTCTAAAGCTATTTTTATGATATTTTCGTTACTCATTTGTCAAAGGTAAAGTTTAACAACTTACTGTTGTAATTCAATACTAATTTCATTAACTTCGCTACCCTTTAAAAATTTACTATAAATTTTTATTTCTGTAATAAGAATAAATTGTATCTTTTAACCTTTAAAGATTTATAGATAAAGAGGAAAAGAACACTTATTATGCCCATATCAAGAAAAGCAGCTACCAAGAAAACCACAACTGCAAAAAAAACTATTAAGCGACCAGTTTTGGAAAACAATCGTTTACCCAAAAAAAAGTATGAGTTTGACTTACAGGAAGGGTTACAAAAATATTTTGGCTTTACAGAGTTTAAAGGAACGCAAGAAAAAGCAATTAAAAGCTTACTTGCAGGCGATGATACTTTTGTAATTATGCCAACAGGTGGTGGCAAAAGTTTATGCTATCAACTGCCAGCAATGCTTATGCCTGGTTGTGCTATTATTGTATCGCCTCTTATTGCATTAATGAAAAACCAGGTAGACTTAGTTAGAGGCTATAGTGAACAAGACGATGTAGCACATTTTTTAAACTCCTCCTTAAATAAAGGGCAAATAAAAATTGTAAAAGATGATTTACTTTCTGGAGCAACCAAGTTACTTTTTGTTGCACCAGAAACATTAACAAAAGAAGAAAACCTTGATTTTTTTAGCGACCTGAATATTTCTTTTTTTGCAGTAGATGAAGCACACTGTATAAGTGAATGGGGGCATGATTTTAGACCAGAATACAGAAGGTTGAGAGAAATGATGGATGTAATTAATCCTCATATTCCTGTAATTGCTTTAACTGCAACTGCAACACCTAAAGTGCAAAGTGATATTATAAAAAACTTAGGATTAAGAGAACCCAATATATTTATTTCATCTTTCAATCGTACAAATTTATATTACGAAATTCAGCCTAAAGGAAAAAAAGAACAAACTGTAAAACACATTGTAAAATTCATCGCCTCACATAAAGGTAAAAGCGGAATTATATACACTTTAAATAGAAAAACAACCGAAGAGTTAGCTGAACTTTTAGTTGCCAATAATATTAAAGCTGTTGCTTACCATGCAGGCTTAGACCAAAAAGTGAGAGCTAAAGGACAAGATCAGTTTTTGAACGAAGATGTTCAAGTAATTGTGGCAACAATAGCTTTTGGAATGGGTATTGATAAGCCAGACATTAGGTTTGTAATTCATTTCAATATTCCAAAATCTATAGAAAATTATTATCAAGAAACAGGACGTGCAGGCAGAGATGGTTTAGAAGGAATTTGTGTACTGTATTATTCTCATAAAGATGTTTCAAAACTAGAACACCTAATGAGAGATAAACCTTTAAGTGAAAGAGAAGTAGGTGCACAACTAATTAATGAAACAGTTGCTTTTGCTGAAAGCAGTGTTTGCCGACGAAAAATTTTATTACATTATTTTGGCGAAGAATGGGGGGATAGAAAATGTGGCAACTGCGATAATTGTAGAAACCCTAAAGAAAAAATTGAAGCAAAAGAAGATGTAGTAAAAGCATTAAAAGTAATAGAAGCTTTAGATGAAAGATTTGTTGCTGATTACACCATCAATGTAATTATGGGTAAATTAACTCCGCAAATTACTATGTTTAGACACGACAAATCTCCTGTATTTGGAATTGGAAAAGATAAAGACACTTTGTTTTGGAATAGTTTGTTAAGGCAGATGATGTTAGAAAACCTTATTACAAAAGATATTGAAGAATACGGATTAATAAAGTTTACAGAAAAAGGACTAGAGTGGAAGAAAAAACCCAGCTCCTTTAAAATTGTAATAAACAATATATTTCATGATACAGACGATGAGGATGAAAATATTGAGATGGGAGAAGGAACTGGTGCAGGGGCAGATGATGCTTTATTCGAAATGCTTAAAGAACTTAGACATAAAGAAGCAAAAAAGAAAGGGCTGCCACCTTTTGTAATTTTCTTAGAAAACTCCTTACAAGATATGAGTACCTTGTACCCAACTACTTTAGATGAGTTAGAAAAATGCCAAGGGGTTAGTAAAGGAAAAGCATTAAAATATGGAAGGCCATTTGTAGAATTAATAGCAAAATATGTAGAAGAAAATGATATAGAAAAACCAGATGATTTTGTGATGAAAAGTGTTGCCAACAAAAGCAGCAATAAAATTTTTATTATACAAAATGTAGATAAAAAAATTCCGTTAGAAACTATTGCAAGTATTAAAGGGCTTACACTTAATGAACTTTTAGAAGAAATGGAAACTATTGCAGCAAGTGGCACAAGGCTCAATTTAGATTATGCTATAGATGATTGGTTAGATGAAATTGACCAGGAAGAAATTTTAGAATACTTTAAAAGTTGCGAAACATCGAGCCTTGAAATAGCTCAAAAAGAATTAGCAGAATATAATTATAATTGGGAGCAACTTAAAATAATGCGAATTAAATTTTTAAGTGTGTATGGAAATTAATGGTTAAAACTTCCTTTTTATATACTTTAAAAAAATTACAAGTTTTGAAATTTATTTATATTTCTAAATATTTAATTACAACCTTAATGGTTGTAACTTTTTTTATTGTTGGGTGTAAACCCAACAAAAATATTCCTGATGTAAGTAGTATTAAAATTGATTTATCTACCGAAAGATTTGAAAAAGACTTTTTTAATTTAGATACGCTACATTTAGATAGCTCTATTCAAAAACTATTCGATAAGTATCCTGACTTTTCTGTAAATTATTTACACAATATTTTAGCAGCTGCACCACATGCAGATAGTGTGATTAATACCATATTACATTTTACAAAAGATTATAAAAAACTGTATAATGATGCTGAAAATTTATTTGCTGATTTTTCTCCTTATGAAAAAGAAATTAAGCAAGGATTTCAATTTGTAAAATATTATTTTCCCAATTATACATTACCCACTAAACTGGTTACATATATTGGCACCTGGGATGCTATTATAATGCTAAGTGATAATAGTGGTGGCTCTGGTTGTATAAGAATGAGTGAAGATGTTTTGGGTATTGGCTTACAGTTAAGCATGGGTACTAATTATGCAATGTATAAAGATGAAATGATGCAACAGTTTTACCCTGAATTTATAAGTAGAAGATTTGACAAAGCTTTTATTGGCGTTAATGCTTTAAAAGTAATTGTAGATGATATTTACCCCATGCAAAACAAGAGCTACACTTTAATAGAACAAATGATTGAGGCAGGCAAAAGATTGTATGTATTAAATGCATTTATGCCTACCACACCCGATAGTTTAAAAACTGGTTATACCCAGCAACAATTAGAAGGTTGTTATAAAAACGAAGCCAACATTTGGAGCTTTTTTATAACTAATAGTTTGTTATACGAAACGCAACCATCTATTGTAATGGAGTATATGAATGATGCACCAAGAACAGCAGCATTGGGAGATGCTGCACCTGGTTTAATAGGAAAATTTGTAGGCTGGCAAATTGTAAAAAAATGGATGGAAAAAAATAATAAAAAAACATTGCAAGATTTATTGAGTACTGCCCCGAAAAATATTTTTGAACAAGCAAAATATAAACCATAATATTTTGTGATTGTTGTAAAGCATTGTATATTTTTTTTTATTTGCTTTTATGCTATAACAGCTAAAGCACAAATACCTACCTATATACATTATGAAGTAAATGATGGCTTACCATCCAATGAAATTTATAGTTTAAAGCAAGACAAAAATGGCTTTTTATGGATAGGTACAGAAGGTGGTTTAGCAAAATATAATGGAAGAAATTTTATCTTATATCCTCACAAAAATTTAAAAGGCTTAGGTATAACAGGTATTCAAGAAGATGCTTTTGGAAAAGTGTGGTGTTATAATTTTTCTGGGCAAATATTGCATACACAAAACGATTCTTTAGTTGTATTTAAACCTTGGGCAAATTTTTATAAAGAGCAGTTTGCAGATTTTGCTTTAGATAATAATAACCAAATTTTCGTTTCTAATTTCAAGAATAATGTGTATGTTTTTAATATTAAATATTTAAACCTAGTAAATAGCTTATCAAATAATACTACCATAAAACAAGGTATTAGTGTTACACATGATAATAAAATTATTTTTACCAATCTTACCGATGGAAAGCCATATATAATTGAACAGAATTTATTAATTCCTGTTCCACTAAAGGCTTGGCAAAACCTACCAGCAGATGCTAAGGCTGAGAATACTCTGGTGTTTTTCAAATCATCCAAAAACCTTCAAACCTTTGCTATTCAAAGGCTACATCCTAACATCCCCTTCCCTTCTTTATATCAATTTGTACATAATCAACTTCAAATTCATCCTGTTACTGCCTATCTAAGAAAAAATAAAATTCATCCTTTAAGTGTATTAAATGACGACGAGGGAAATTTATTTATTGGAACATTTAATGGTTGTTTATGGTTTAAACAACAAGGCGAAAACTGGAATTTTCATAAAAATATTTTCGAGAACAATGCAGTATCTGCCATTATAAAAGACAGAGAAAATAGTTATTGGTTTGCTACATTAAAAAATGGATTATATCAGGTTCCTGATTTGGCATTTCAAATATTTACAAAAGAAGATATTGGAATTTTAGAAACCGAAATTGGCGATGTAGAAACTGATGGCAAGAGTAAATTATTTGTATCAGGATCTACCAATGAACTATTTACCATCAACATCTTAAATAACAAGTTAGTTCATAAAAATTTCACTAAAGATAAAAGGTATGCACAGGCATTTTATTACGATAAGTTATTTAATAGGTTGCTTTTATATAAATCGGAAGTTTCAATTTTAGAAAATAATATTCTTAAAAATATCAGCACTTTAACCAGTGCTGCTAAAAACTTTTATGTAAGAAAAGATGGTGTAATTTTTATTGCAGGCTCTTCCTTAGATGCAATATTTTTAACCTCAAATAAAAATTTAACCCTAACAAGTGAGTTTGGAGAAGTTGAAAAAAGCAATACAGAATTAAACAAACATAATAGCAATATTTGGGGCAGAGTAGTTATTTCAACACAAAGATCTAGAGATGTTTGGTACAATGAAAAAGATAAAATTTTATGGTCGGCAAATTCAGATGGAGTTGTTTATTATAAAAATAAAAAAGTAAATACATTATTTGATACTAAATCAAATAAACAAATTATTGCTACTTGTTTTCAAAATTTAGAGAATAATTTATTATGCATTGGCACTGTGGACCAAGGTATTTATATAATACAAGACACCTCCATTGTTTTACATTATACAACTAAAAATGGGTTGCAGTCTAACCAAATTAATAAAATAAAAGCGGATGAACAAAATATCTGGGCAATTACAGATAAAGGCATTCAACGATTTAATCTTTCTACAAACAATTTTATCAATATATCAAAATCAGATGGGCTTATTTCAAACCAAGTTTTTGATATGGCAATTGCCAATAATACAGTTTATATATCTACCTCTAAAGGCCTACAATTTTTACCTGTTAATGCAATTAAAACAAGTAATCAATTGCCATTTTTAGGAATTAAAAAAGTAAGCATTAATGATAGTATTTATAATTATAAGAACACTATACTACTAAATAGTAAAAATGGAAATATTGAAATTGAATTAGAATATGCATTATTAAAAAACTCTGGAAATATTGCACTTAAATATAGGATGATTGGTTTAGATACTTTATGGATAGAAGATAAAGCATTTAACAATATTATCAGGTACAACACTTTATCTTCTGGAAGTTACAAATTTGAAGCAGTTTGTATGAATGACGATGGGGTTGAAAGTAAACCAGTAACAATACATTTTACTGTTCTAAAGCCTTGGTGGTTACAATGGTGGTTTTTAATTACTGCTGCATGTATTTCTATCCTGTTGGTAATATTTTTCACAAAATTATATCTTAATATTTCTAAAAATAAAATTGCCGAAGAACTAAAAAAATCAAAGTTGCAGGAAGAAGCCAGGCAATCGCAGTTGGCATCCTTAAAAGCTCAAATGAACCCCCATTTTATGTTTAATGCATTAAATTCAATTCAAGAATATATTTTGCTTAGCGATAAAAGGTTAGCCAATATGTACTTGGGCAAGTTTGCAGATTTAATGCGATTGATTTTAGACCAAAGCAATAAAGAAATTATTTCTTTAGAGGAAGAATTGAAAATTTTAAACCTTTATTTAGAATTAGAAGCATTGCGTTTTGAGGAAAATTTTGAATACATTATTCAGAAAGAAAATATTGAAGATGAAGCTGAAATTAATATTCCTGCAATGCTAATACAGCCTTATGTTGAAAATGCAATAAAACATGGGTTATTACATAAGCAAGGGTTGAAAAAAATAAGTATCCATTTTAAATTGCAAAAAAATAAACTACTATGTGTTGTTGAGGATAATGGTATTGGTAGAAAACGGTCAGGAGAAATTAATGCGTTAAGAAATAAAAAATATACTTCTTTTGCAACTGGTGCCACACAAAAAAGATTAGAACTTCTTAACCAAAATAATCCAAATTTAATTGTAGTTAATTATACCGATTTAACATTAAACAATACAACCTATATTGGTACTAAAGTGAGTATTGTAATACCAATTATTGAATTATAATTACAGTTTACAAAACAATTTATACAGCCCACAAAGTTTAGTTCATTGTTTAAATAAGTCAATAAACATTTGTGTTAATAATTTAATAATTTATGACACAAAAATTTACACTTGTATTTACTATTTTTCTCTTTACAACTATTTCGTTAATGGCACAAAAGCCAATTGTTAGCTTTTCATTTGATAATACATTAAATGACACAACTAATACCTTTGCATTTACACCTAGTACTGCTTTAACAGGTAGTGGTTGGGGCTTTGCAACAAATAGGTTTGGAGAAGCCAATAAGGCTTTTGCATGTACTAATAACTCCAATAGATCTTTAACGGCTAATATTACTTCATTGCCACAAGGAAATTCGGCAAGAACAATAGAGTTTTGGTATAAGTTTAACTCAAGTTCTTCCCCAAATTTTTTGGTAGCTTATGGTAGTAATATTACTAGTCAGGGTTATGGAATTACTCAAGAAAGTAATAAAATAATTAATTACGGTTGGGCAAATGATATTGAAGTTGCTCAAACCTTTACTGTAGGTGTTTGGTACCACTATGCAATAGTATATGATGGTGTAACTGCTTATATTTATAGAAATGGATTGTTCTTAACCAGTGCTGCAAAATATTGGAATACAATTGGCACTAATTTATTAATTGGCTCTACCCCAAGCTTATTAAAGAGCTTTAATGGTACAATAGATGATTTAAGAATTTATGATGTAGAATTAGGACTTCCTTCTATTCAATACTTATACAACAATGCAAAAAATTTACCATCACCGCCATATAAATGGAATTTTAATAATTCTTATAGCGATACAACTAACCAAATGTCTTTTTCTTCAAATGCAGGAACCAGTTTTGTAAACGATAGGTTTGGTAATGCAAATAGTGCAATAAATATTAATAATACAGGTTGTACTGCAACAATATTTGGTTTACCATATCATAAAAAACCAAGGTCTATCTCTTTTTGGGTTAAACATAATGTTGTAATAGGCAGTCCTATGTTTAATATGTGGTATAGTTATGGAAAAAATGGAACAAATTATGCAAATGGAGGTGGATATCACCAACTAGATGGCATTTATCATTTTGGATACTTAAATAATCATGCAACAACAATATCAAGCCCTTTATTGCCCAACCAGTGGTATCATATTGTTTTTGTTTTTGATGGCACTTTGTCAAAAATCTATAGCAATGGTACACTTTTGTCATCGCAAACAATGACAGGTTGGAATACACTAGGGATTGATGATGTATTTAAATTAGGTATAGGTATAGGTCATGAAATATCTTTTAATGGAGCTATAGATGATTTAAGGATAATGAACAAAGCATTAACAGATGCAGAAGTAAGTGCATTATATGCTAGTGAAAGTACCTTGCCCATGCAGTTACATCAATTCTCTGCTCAACTAAAAAACAATACTACATTATTAAAATGGAGCACTGCTACCGAAGTAAATACTAGCCATTTTGAAATTGAATATAGTAATAATGGGAAAGAGTTTACTACAGTAGGAACTGTTGCAGCAAAAGGCAATAGTTCTAACTTAAATGCATACAATTTTACACACAATGTAAACAATCAATCCATGCACTACTACAGGTTAAAAATGATAGATAATGATGCAAAATTTGAATACAGTAATATAGTAAAATTAAAAACTACCAATAAATTTTTTGATGCAATAGTTTATCCAACAATAGCAAATAATACAATTACAGCAAGCATTACTGCTAAAGAAAAAGCAAATGCAACTATAGAACTGTTTGGAATGAATGGGAATAAAGTATTACAAAAAACTGTTTCATTTGTTGAAGGAAGTCAAACATACAACATCAATATTGCACATCTTATAAAAGGTAGTTATATAGTAAGCATTAAAGCTGGTAACAATGTACAATCTAGCAGAATAATTATACAATAATAAATAATAACCATCTTGGCAAACAAGGAATGCTTGAACAATAAATTGGGGGATTTATTCATTCAGGCGTTCCAATATTGCCTTTAATTTTTTGAAATGCAAAACAAGTTTTTTAATATATATTAAACTTAATTTGTAAAAAATTAATGCATAATGCTAAAAGCAATAATTGTAGATGATGAGGCTAAAGCTAGAAGAATTTTAGAAAATTTTATTACAGAGTATTGCCCACAAATACAAATTTGTGCATTAGTAGAAGATGTGCCTCAAGCTGTAAAAGCAATTAAAAAACACGAACCAGATGTAGTGTTTTTAGATATTGAAATGCCTGGTTACAATGGGTTTCAGCTGTTTGAATTTTTTGATGAAGTAAATTTTGAAATTATTTTTATCACCGCTTATAGCGAATTTGCTTTAAAAGCTTTTCAGGTTTCGGCTATAGATTATTTATTAAAACCATTACAAATAGATCAGTTAATAAATGCTGTAAAAAAATTAGAAACCAAAGCCAATAAAGCCACTTTAAAAAACAGAGTGGAAGCATTACAAAAAAATATACAAGAGCAGGTAATTAAAAAAATTGTAGTTCCTTTTAGCAATGGCAGTTTGTTTTTAGAAACGAGTGAAATTACTCATTTAAAAGCCGAAGGTAGCTATGTAAATATTTTCATGAAAGATGGCAGTAAAATATTAGTATCAAAAAATATAAAAGATTACGAAGAGATATTAACTGCAAACGAAGGTTTCTTTAGAACACACAGGAGTTTTTTACTAAATAAAAATTATATAGTAAAACTAAACTCAGACTCTACAGAAGCTGTTCTAACTACAGGAAACAGCATTTTAATTGCCCGAGAAAGAAAGCAAGATTTTTTACAGTTTATAAAAAATAGATAACATTTATAAATGCTCCATTTCGTTACTTACGAAATCCATTAGTTGTTGTATATAAGCAGGTGTAAAGTTAAATTGTAAACCTGCTGCATTATATAACTCAGGTAAAGTTTTTGTGCCCCCTAAGCTTAATGCATTGGTATAATTATTTAATGCTTGTTTTTTATTTTGTTTAAACTGCATCCACAAACCAATAGCACCTAATTGTGCTATGCCATACTCAATATAATAAAAAGGCACTTCGAATAAATGCAATTGTTTTTGCCAACTTATTTTTCTATATTCATCTAAACCTGTAAAGTCTATTACATCCGATGAAAATTCTTGTACAATTTCCATCCATTTGTTAGTTCTCTCCTCTTCTGAATGTGTTGGGTTTTCGTAAATCCAATGTTGAAATTTATCAATCGTTGCTATCCACGGAAAAATAGTTATAGTTCTTTCTAGCTGATGTTCTTTAGCTCTTTTTAATTCAGCTTCATTATCAAAAAAGCTATGCCAATAATCCATGCTAAAAAGCTCCATTGCCATACTAGCAACTTCTGCAATTTCCATTGGGTATTCTTTAAAAGCACATAATTCTAAATGGTGGCTTAAAAAAGAATGAATAGCATGTCCTCCTTCGTGTACCATTGTAGTTACATCACTCATTTGCCCAGTAGCATTCATAAAAATAAAGGGTGCTCCACTTTCTGCCAATGGACAGTTATAACCACCTGGAGCTTTTCCTTTTCTACTTTCTAAATCAAAATGTTTAAGCTCATTCATTTGGCGTAAACAATTAGCAAAAAAAGGATCAAGTTGTTCAAAACATTGTACTGTTTTCTCGTACAAGTCCTTAGCTGTTTTAAATGGTTTTAATGGTTCTACGCCTATTGGCTCAGCTTCTGTATCCCATGGTTGTAGAGTTGTTAAACCAAGCTGTGCCTGTTTTTTTGCATAAATCTTATTCACCAAAGGCAAAATATGTTGTTTCACTGCTTCGTGAAATTGGTAGCAGTCTTCTTTAGTATAATCAAATCTTCCAAGATCTACAAATTTAAAATCTCTATAATTTTTAAAACCAGCATTAATTGCAATTGTATTCCTTTTTGAAATAAGAATGGTAAATAAATTTTGCAACTCATTAGCATCTTGCAAACGACGTTCCTGAATTTTTTTATACATCGTTTCTCTTACGCTTCTGTCTTTACTTTCTAAGAACTTAGATGCTTGTTGCAAGGTATATTCTTTACCCTCAAACTCTACAGTCATTTTGCCTGCAATAGCTCCATATTGTTGTTGCAAAACACTTAATTCTGCCTGAATAGGAATATTTGCTTCTCTAAATAAATCTATATTTTTTTTAACCCCACGTAAGTAAGTAAAATATTTTGTTTGGTCTAATTGTTTAGTAAATTGGTTATGGATAAGTTTTTTATTAAGTAAGTCGGCATAAGGTTGAATTTTTGGTTGAATCTCCATACAAAAAAAAGTAAATGCTTCTTCTAAGCTTTTATCAGTAGTATCGCAAGTCATTTTTATTTGACGCCAACAAGCATCTTCACTTACTACTGCTTCTAATTCACTCAAATCTAAAAGCCATTGCTCTAAATCTTCTTTACTATTAATTATTCTATCTACTAAATTTTTAAAATAAGGTTCAAGCTTATCCCAAGTAGTAACAGTAAATTCAAGAGGTAAAAAATTTCTTGATAATTTTTTTATGTTTATATTTAATGGCATCGTAAAATTTTAATGCTGCAAATGTAGTGGGTGATATTAAAAGTTTTGGTTGTTGGTACTAGTTCTTTGTTAAAACTTTTTATAGTGTTAGTATTAATATAGATATACAAATAAATAAATATTTTTTAGCAAATAAACCCCAAAAAATATGCTTTATTATAGGTATTAAAATAGGTAACACCCTATAAATTTTAATAAATAGTTACCTTTTATTGCTTCATTATCTTATAC
>Ga0268298_10002216_pt1 | contig 21536 bp, 9 predicted proteins | sample WWTPWeurt_MetaG_FD_194462 | JGI IMG/M metagenome (GOLD analysis project Ga0268298, IMG submission 194462) | Activated sludge microbial communities from WWTP in Nijmegen, Gelderland, Netherland - WWTP Weurt | ecosystem: Engineered > WWTP > Aerobic digester > Activated sludge | place: Netherlands... | reverse complement strand
AACCACCCAGCTCCCCTTGATCAATTCATCCTCATCGGTGCCGGTGTACCAGCCATTGGCATTCACCGAAAAATCATCTTGAAGCGCCATCGGCAAATCCTTGCCCCGCCGCAGAATGGTTTGGGGGCCCTCCGCTGCCTGGGTTGAGAGAGTCTGCTCGGTGGCCAAAGCTTCCGAAGTCAGTCGAGGCGCCTGCAGCTTAATAACCTGGGCGGTTTGCGTCCTGGCCCAACCGATCGCCTCCTGGGTTGCCTGCTCTTCAGCCTGGCGAGCAGGCAGCGAACCAAAGAACCAGACGCCGCCCGCCAGAAACGCACACAACACGATCAGGCCAATCCCAGCCAACTGCATGCGCAGTGTGTTAAGTTTGTCTGTTTCCTCCAGTGATCGCAGCGCATCTCCTCCCGAAAAATTGCTGATCGAAGGAACGGCTGATGCCGCCGGAACATCCGGCGTATCGGTTTGCACCCATCTGCTGCAGTTCGGGCAGACTGTGGCTGCCGCCGGGATTTGCTGCTGACAGTAAGGGCAGTTCTTCGCAGTACCAGAACTCATGGGTTTCCTCCAATTCTGAGAATTGGCAGGTAGAACAGCGCCGGTGCCTCTTTCAGCACAAGCTTGTAACGCCCCGCCACCACGTCCAAATTAAGATTTTCCACCTTCAGCACTGCAAGCCCGTCCCATGTCGAACGCCACACCAGTTGATTGGGTGTCGGGAATCCACCCGGTAAACTCGCCAGCACCAGGGTTGTTCCATCTGCCGCGAACAGGCTTATTTTCGGAGCAATTAACTGGTTCGGCTCTAGCAAAGCCTGCAGCACATAGGTTCGCCCTGCCTGGACAGTGACCGTAATCCATTCCACATCACCCGCATAGTCTGGCGTGCCTGGGTTGCAGAATGCCCGCTCTTGCTGCCCGCCAGGGGTCAGTGGCTTGGCATCACCCTGGCTGTTATCAGGCTCAAACGGATCCTGGGCTGCTGCACACAACACCGCAGCCGCCGGAACCGTCGTAGAAACCACCTGCGGCACAGACAGATTGCCTGCCCAATCACTGCTGGTCAGGCGGTAGGTGTAGGTATGCCCGGTGGGCACAACCTCCCACAGCGATGTAAGCAGGGTCTGAGTATAGACGGGCACGAAGGCTCCTCCATCCGTTTGGCGCTCAAGAGCAAACGCCTCAACCCCAGACAGGGGGTCCGTCCCCAGCCAATCCAGGCGGAACGTGTTGGTGGTCTGAGTAATCGCCAGCGTGTTCAGGCTGAGCTGAGGAGCAGTAGCATCCAGGGCGATTCCAAACGCCCCCAAAGCCGCTGTACTGCCAGCGTTGCTGGTGGCGCGGACAAAAAACGCCATATTCGCCTGGTCGCCAATCACCGCCGGATCGACCGTCAAAGTGTAAATTCCATTGTCCAACGTGCCCTGCCCAAGCGATGTCCAGCTTGTCGAGGCCCAATTGCTGTTGTGCCAGAAAAACTCCACCTTGGCCAGCCCTGAGGAAGATGCGGTTACCTGCGCCGAAAGTTGGAATGGGTTGCGAGGATAACGGATGTTATAAGCTGGCGAGAAGCTCGTCACCTGCAGCCCTCCCGAATCCAGCCCAAAGTGCAGGTCATACACTCGCGACTCACCGTTATCGGCCGGGGAAGTCCAGAAAACATTCGGGTAATTGTAGGTATGAACCCGGACATAATAGGTTCCATCTTTGGGCAGCGTTGCCCGAATCCACGAATCCACTCGCCCCGTATTCGGGTTATCGTCATTATACGCCAGCACAGATTGCCCGTCGCTGTACAGAAGTTCCATCACCGAGTCCAGGTGAACGGCGGTCTGGTAAGTATCCGTGGCAAGCTCAACCACATCCCCGGCTTTGGCTTCAAACCGAAAAAAGTCCGGGTCATTCTGGCAGGTCCGTCCAGTCGACAATACCTGGGCAGACCCGCTCAACGCATAGGCCTTAGCGGGGGTGTTGTTCCCCAATGCGCCCTCGTAGGCGTCCGGCGTACAGGCGGCAGGCGTGGTGGTATTGACCTGGATTGCGTCGATAAACCAGCCCAGGTCGGCATTATTCACCCCGGGCTGCCCGTCAAGTCCATCCATCGTCTCAAAGTAAAACCGGATCCGCACCGTTTGCCCGGCATATTTCGTAAGGTTAATCGCCGGAACCTGCTTCCAGGCCTTCATAATATCGCCTGAAAGCTGGTAAACCGTCTCAACCCTGCCGTCGGCCAAAACCACCTGAACAAGCCGTTTGTCCCAGTACCGCGGGCTGTCAATCATCACATCCGCGGCCTGCTTCTCACTCTGGTAGTAATACAAAAAGCTCAGATATGCTGTCTGAGCGGGCAGGTTTAACGGGGCAGAAGTCAGGCTGCTGCTGCGCTTCTGATCGTAATTGGAGACACTCCCGCTGGTATTCCCGGCCCACCAGTATGGCGCCGCCCCTGCTGGCGAGCCTGCCACCAGCGGTGTTGCCAGGCTGGATGTTTTCCACCAACCGGTTGCCGTCCAGCCGCCTGCATTGGCAACATTGTCGGAAAAGGGCAGGTTCAGGGTCGTATTGGAAGCATAGCTGCCCATGGTCAAAGTAAATGGCCGGGCGGCCGTCCAGGCTGTGCTGGTGAAGGCATTCCGGCTGCGAACCTGCCATGAATAGCTCCCCGGGGTCAGCCCCAGGTCCGCCAGGGCAAGGCCGGGTTGGGTAAACCAGCCGGTACTGATGGTTCCGGAAGGTCCGACTAACTGCACCTGATACTCCTGATCGCCCCAGCCGCTGTTCCAATACAGGCTGTGCGATTGTGCCCCGTCCAGGGTCTGGCCGGCAGCCGGCCAAAAAGGCAGCGGGCCGAGCACATCAGCCTGATCACTTGCCACCACCAGCGAGACCACACTGTTATCCTGGATCCGGTTGTCCGCAAGATTTGGGTCCGATTGGTAAAAAGTCTCAGAGCGTCCGTCGAAAGTGCTGCCTGTGTAAAGACTGACTCGCGCCCCGCTCCCCACCAGCACAGACGAAGCCGCGCTGGCGCCGACCGGGCTGAGATAGACACTCAAAAAACCGCCGGCCGAAAACACCTTGCAGGCTCCTCCATACGCTGGATTGGCATACAACGCCACCTGTCCCGCGCCGGGCACGCAGGCTGGCGGCTGGGGTGGGCAATTTGGCGCATTCAAAAGCAGTGTCCGCAGCGGCTTCAAGTCAATCATATTTCCCGAGGTATCCAACACCCGCAAACCCAGGTCCAGCGGCCCATTTTGCAGCCCCAGTGAGCAAATGTCCACACTTCCGCTGAACGGCGTCTGGGTATACACACTCCCGGTCGGTTTAAAAACTCCATTTGCTCCTGCCAGCACCTGCGCCGAAGCAAACTCACTGGAGATATCCGCTCCCCAGCCGGCAATATTTAATACCGTCCCGGTCACCAGGGTTCCCGTAGTCAGGTTGCTGAAATCTCCGGTCGGCATATCCGGGTCGCCCGGATAGTTCCCCGAAATATAATTCGACTGGAAAGTATTGCAGACATCATTCGCATACGCGTAGCAATACGGCGCATCCGGCAAAGACCCAGCCCCCCGCGGTCTGCCCCCGTTTATGGAGACATCCTCAAAAATCACATCCACCGAGCAGTTGTACCAGCTAGCCGGTTTCTTCTCAGCCTGGAAGTGCAGGTGCGAGCCCGTACTCCGTCCGGTATTGTCCGCAACACCGATTTTTTCACCCCGCTTGACCACGGCCCCCGCCGATTTGAATTTAGAAGGAATGCTATCAAAGGCAAAGTGCAGGTACAGCTCATAAATCGCCTGTCCATTTTCATCCACATGCGATTCGTCCTTGATCAGGATGTAATTGACATTATTGACATTTGTATTATCGCCAGTCGCCACATCATCCCGCCAACTCACCACCGTCCCGCCGCGCGCCGCCCAGACATCGAACATTTGAACCCCGCCTGCCCAAACAAAATCGAACGAATAATGCTCGGGGTACGACAGCGTCGGCGTATCAAAGCTGTACATGTCGTGATGCATCGCCTGCGTTAAAATTGCTGATTGACCATACGGCCAGGGCAGGTAAAATCCGCGGTAAGTCTTTACCGAGGGCAGCTGGCAGGTTGTCAGAGCTGCAATCTCGTTCCAATGCGCCACCGTTTCCGGGCTCATCAGGCTGTCAGGCAGCGAATTCAGCCATTTCTTCCAATCCGGGTCTCCCGGCAGCGAAGCCCGCCAGATCCCGTCGATTTTCTTCAAAACTGCCAGACCGGGTTCGATTTGCGGCGTTTCGCCTGTAAGCGGATCCGTCAGGCCCATGTGTGCAAACGCCCATGTTCCGCCCTCATCCACATGGATATTAAACACATGGATCGCGTACATCACATACAGCGCACGCGATTCAGTGTGCTCGTAAGCAGCCGTCTCAATAGCCTGCTCTACAGCCTTCTCCTCAACCGTCAGGCTGGCTGGCCCTTCAATTCCAAACCGGGCCGCCTCAGCGGCCTGATCGTGGCCAATCAACGGAATTGCCGCGTTCAACCCCCAAAACGCCCCTGCCAGAAGTCCGGCTACCAATAAAATTCCTGGGAAATTCAGGCTGCGTCTCATTTATTCCTCCAATTATTCTACATTCAACGCCAGTGAGGTTATTTTTTGGTGTTTTTTGGGTGGCTACGCCACCCAAAAAACACCAAAAAATCTCCTATCCCGAACTGACGTTAATTTAATTACCGGCAGATCAATCAGGTGTCGTTTTCTGGCCTCGCTTAACGAATTGTATGCAGCAAGGCCAGGTTGGTTGGGCAAGTTTCACCCACCGGGTAACCGCAGATCAAAACAACCTGCTGCCCCGGCTGGACCAGACTTCCCCTGCGAATGGTGGACTCCACATCAGCAAGCATACTTTCCAGCGTGGTGGCCTGCGGTACAAGCTGGGCCTGCACGCCCCAATACATCGCCAGTCGCTGGTAGGTTCGCCGGTCTGGGGTAAATGCCAGAATCGGCACATCCGGTCGGGTTTTCGACATCATCATAGCGGTCCTGCCGCTCATCGTAAAAATTGCCAGGGCAGCCACATTCCGGTCATGGGCCAGCGCCCGGGCCGCCATGGTCATGAAAAACGTATCATCCCCGCCGGCTTTCGGATCTTCCATCTCATCGCTGCAGCCATCAGCCGGTTTTGGCCCCTGCCAGTGCCCCCACAAGTCTGTATTGGCTTCTGCCTGCACTGAAATTGCATGCATGGTCTGGACTGCTTTGAAAGGATACTTACCCGAGGCTGTCTCGCCTGAAAGCATGACCGCATCTGTGCCGTCAAAAATGGCGTTGGCCACATCCGAAGCCTCGGCGCGCGTTGGACGCGGGTTTTGAATCATCGAATCGAGCATTTGGGTGGCGGTAATCACCAGCCGGGCATGTCGGTTGGCGCATTCAATGATTCTTTTCTGAGCAGTCGGCACAAATTCGGGCGACATTTCAACACCCAAATCACCCCGCGCCACCATCACTCCATCCGAAACCGTCACAATCTCTTCCAAATTTACCAGAGCCTCGGGCCGCTCCAGTTTGGCGATGATTGGGAAATGCTTCAAGTCGGGCTGCAGCCGCTGGATCGCCTGGCGCAGATCGCGCACATCCTGCGCCGAGCGCACAAACGACAGCGCAACTGCATCCACACCCTGTTCCAAACCAAAGGCCAGGTCCTCCAGGTCTTTTTCGGTAAAGGCCGCAATCGAGATCCGCCCGTTGGGCAGGTTCATCCCTTTATGGGTCTTCAAAATCCCGCCGACCACCACCCGGGTTTCCACCCAATCCTCACCGACCGCGGTCACGACCAATTCAAGGTTGCCGTCGTCTAACAGAATTCTTCCACCGGGCAGAACACTTTGAGGCAGTTCTGGAAAATCCACCGACACCAGGCGGGCATTGCCCGGAGTTAGCTGGGTGGTCAGGGTCAGTGTCTCGCCAGCGATCAGCTCGACCGAGCCCGCCGCCAGATCCCCTGTGCGAATCTTCGGCCCCTGCAGATCTTGCAAAATCGCCAGCGGTCGGTTCAGCTCGCTGGCTGCCTGGCGCAGCCGTTGAATGATAGCAGCGTGATCGGCATGGGTTCCATGCGAAAAATTTAATCGGGCGACATTCACCCCGGTTTGCAGCAATTCCCGGATGCTTTCCGCAGAAGAGCAGGCCGGTCCGATGGTTGCAACTATTTTTGTATTGCGTTGATGATTACGATGTTCCATTTAACTCCTCTCACCAGGATAAGTTTATCATACCTGCGAGATGGGGATGAAGTGATTCAGCCAGAACCCTCGATATTTACTCATTATTTATCTTGAATAATCAGATAATCCATCCACTCTATGCTAAAATCTGCTATGGTATAAAACTGCATGTAACCGGGTATATTCATCAGGTTTGCATTCCAGTCCATAGCACTGCAGATATGCCAAAAATTGGGTAAATGGCAAATGCGAAAGTTGATCAATAATCGAATTACGAACCTGTTAGGGCTGCTCCTCGTTGCATTCGTCCTGACAGCGACTCCTTCCCTGGCAGGCCCGGCCGGCATAGACAACCCACCACCGGCCCTGGCGACAGCACCCAACGCCCAACCGCTGCAGAATGTCCCACCAGCGTCGGCCAGGGCTGCCTGCACCACCTGGACACAGGTCAACCTGGATGCCTTTGGGCTCGGGCAAGGCACCGACAATGGCTATTCCGGCGGAATTTATCGCGGCTACATCTCCGAAGAAGGATTCGAAGTCACCGTCTTTAACAATCAGCTTTATCTTGGCATGGAAGGCGACAATATATTTGGCGCTCGACTCTGGCGAACCAAAGCCGGCGTCATCACCGCCCAAAGCCAATTCGACTGGGAAGAAGTGATCTCAGACGCCAATGGTTATCCTTTTGGCCTTCCCAACCCCACCCAGGCAGACCACATAGACAGCATCGAACCTTTCAATGGCTATTTGTACGCCAGCATTGCCAACCGCACCGGCAGCCCTCAGGGAGTCAAGATTTTTCGTTCAGCCAGCGGCAGCCCCGGAACCTGGAGCGACACGCTCAGCAGCCAGATTTCCTCCGAAGGCAATACCATCTCTGCCCAGACAAACGAAAACCTCAAAGACATGCAGGTTTTCCAAAACCACATCTGCGGCGGGTCTGGCAACATGACCACCGGCACCCAGATCTGGTGTTCCAGCGATGGTCAGGCCTGGGAGCAAAAAAACACCAGCGGGTTCGGCAGCCCAGACAACTACATCACCTGGTCTGGGATGGTCTACAGCGACACCCTTCTGTTTGGCGTTCAGAATGCCAACGGCACACCCAGCGATTCCACCGATGACATCGCCTACCTCTTCACCACATCCGACATGAATGGGACTCCCACCTGGACGCCTGTCTTCACCGGAACTGCCGGCAGCGGGCGGGTTGACCTGCTGGGTGAACTGGCAGGCTACCTCTACATTTCCCACAAAAGTCCGAATGGCGTCGTCATCTTGCGCAGCCCCAGCGCCCAGGCTGGCACGTGGGCCCAGGTCAATGATCTTGGTATGACAGCCGGTCACTCAGTCAATGTCGTCCCGATTGTGGATGGTGCGGTGGTTTTTGAGAATGCCCTCTACGTCGCCGTAACCAACCAGATTGACGGCGTTGAAATTTGGAAAACCGAAGCCGCAGCCCCCGACGGGCGCGACTGGGTTGAAGTCGGCACAAACGGCATGGGGAATGCATACAACATCATCGCCGAACTGATCACCTTCAATGGATCCCTCTACGCCTGGACATCCAACTACCTGACCGGGCAGCAAGTGCTGCGCCTGGACTGTGCCGCTAGCCCCATCTCAACCTCAAAAATCATCACCGTCAGCGACTCTGGCTGCACATCATTGGCCGATGCCATCACCGCCGCCAACCAGGGTTCCACCCTCAACGGTTGCAGCGGCAGCTCAGGTTCAGATCAGATCAAGCTGACTAAATCCATCAGCATCGCCAATGCCCTGCCAGCCGTTACCAGCACAATCCTTCTCGATGGCTCCGGCTACACCCTGAGCCAGACGACAGGCAGCGGAAGTTTCTCGCTTTTCAGCACAGCGCCTACCGGCTACCTCCAGATCACCCATCTGGCCGTTCAGGGTTTCAGCGGCCCGAATGGACCAGTCCTGGTAAATTCAGGCCGGGCCGAGTTGAGCAGATCTGTATTCTATAACAACTCCAGCACCGGCAGTGGTGGCGCCGTTTATTCAACTGGAGTACTCCAGATCAATCAAAGCACCTTTTCTGGCAACCAGGCCGGGTCAGGCGGGGCAATTTACAGCACAGGCAGCCTGAACATTTTTGCCTCCACTGTGGTCAACAACTCAGCCAGTGTCTCAGGCGGCGGAATCCTGAGTCAGCCGGTTGCTCCAGCCGTCACGAACATCAAAACATCCATCCTGGCCCAAAACAGCGCCTCGTTCGGGCCAGACTGCAGCGGCAGCCTCTATTCCCAAAATTACAACTTGCTCCAACACCTGACCGGATGCACCATCTCCGGGGCTTCCAGCCAGAACATCACAGACCGCGACCCCGAGCTTGCCCCGCTGAACCGCAACAACCACACCACATTCAATCTTCCTTCCCACCTGCCCTTACCCGGAAGCCCACTGATCGATGTCGCCCCAAAGGAAATCTGCCCCAACCTAGACTTTCGCTACCAAACCAATTCGGTAGATTACCCTCAGGTTGGCCTTGCCAACTCTTGCGACCTGGGTCCCCTCGAACTCCAAAACCCTGAAACCGCCCAGGCTGTCGTCAATAGCAACACCATAAATTTCGCCAATACCCTGGTCGTCATCACCGACAACGCCGCTCCAACTGCCCCCCACCCAGGTGAAACCCTCATCCGCCGCTTCGGCATCCCTCCCGGTGGAATCCCTGCCAGCGCCGAAGAGCTGCCTTTCCAGGTCCAGATCTCTCCGAGTGTCAATGCCGGTCTGGATATCAACCTCACCATTTGCTATTCACCCTGGGAGCTCAGCGCAGCCAATGCCTCCCCTGACAGCCGCCCCCCACAAATTATCGCCCGCTCCATCTCTCCAACCACCCAGGCTCCCTCTGCCCCGCTGATTGACTCGGCCTCCCTTCAGTTATACCGGCTAAACCCATCAACCAAACTTTGGGATCAAATGGGGTTCGACCTGCGCTCAGACGGCTGCCTGACGAAGAACCACGTCAGCCAGCTTTCCACCTGGGCAATCGCAGCCAAACAACCGACTCACCTGACCCTTCTGGAGTTCAGAACTGCACTCACTGCCAGCCTGGCTGAATTGCTCCAAAACCTGCGTTTCTCTGGCTGGCCCATTTTATTGCTATGCGCATTTGCTGCTTTGATTGTCATTTACCGCTGGCTGCGCAAAAAATCACCTTCCGCCTGAGAACCTGCGATTCGTATTGCGGCCTGCTGCCAACAGGCATTTTTAAACGAAATTGGGGATCACACACCAGCCAGTTCAGGCAGGTGGCGATCCCCAAAAACAACCAAAAATCGTATCATCTCAATAAGCGGGGGAAGTTGGGTGTTTTTTGTGGACTTCGCCCACAAAAAACACCCAACTTCCCCACTTTAGGGCTATAAATAGTGCAGTTCGTGCGCTGTCCGGGTCATTTCCTCACGGAACTGCGGGTGCGCAACCTGGATCAGGGCTTGCGCTCGCTCACGGATCGTCTTGCCGTAAAGCGGCGCCACACCGAACTCGGTCACCACATAACGCACATGGTTGCGGCTGGTGACTACCCCGGCGCCCTGCTTGAGCATGGGCACAATCCGGCTGATCAGCGAGCCATCTTTCATCTGCGCCGTGCTGGGCAGCGCAATGATCGGCACGCCGCCCTTCGAACGTGATGCGCCGTAAATGAAGTCGAGCTGCCCGCCCACGCCGGAATACAGTTTCGGTCCGATCGAATCGGCGCACACCTGTCCGGTCAGATCCACCTCGATCGCCGAGTTGACTGCCACCTGCCGGTCATTCTGGGCAACCACAAACGGATCATTGATGTATTCTGTTGGATGCAGCTCAATCATCGGGTTATCATCCACCCAGTTATACAGATTGTGGCTCCCAATAATGAAGCCAGCGACAATCTTGCCCGGGTGCAGGCTCTTGCGAGCCCCGGTCAGCACACCCCGCTCCACCAGGTCGATCACACCATCCGAAAACAGCTCGGTGTGGATCCCCAGATCCTTTTTGTGATAAAGAAACTTCAAAACCGCATCCGGGATAGCCCCAATTCCCATCTGCATCGTCGCCCCATCCGGGATCAGGTCGGCAATAAAGCCTGCGATCTTCTCGGTCGTCTCATCCGGCCCATCCCCGCCCATCGCCATCTCGGCCAGCGGGTAATCCACCGGAACGATATAGTTGATCCGGCTGAGATGAATGAACGAATCGCCCAGGGTTCGAGGCATTTTCTGATTAACTTCAGCGATAATAATCTTCGCCGACTCGGCCGGCGACTTGGTCAGACCGTTCTCGATACCAAAGCTGCAAAAGCCGTGTTCATCTGGCGGCGAAAGATGCACCAGCGCCACATCAATCGGCAGAACTTTGTTCTTAAACAACAGCGGAAACTCAGAAAGTAGCACGGGCGTAAAATCCGCCCGCCCTTCTTGAACTGCCTTTCGAATGTTGGCGGAGATAAACATCGTGTTCACCCGCAAATGGCCTTCCATTTCGGCGCCTACATAATCAGCCGGGCCAACTGTCAGGGCCTGGCAAATTTCCACATTATGCATATTCGGGGCATTCTTCACCAGAGCCGCCAGCAGGGTGCGCGGGGTGGAGCAGTTTCCTGTCAAAAAGATCCGGCTGCCGTCCTGAATCTTGCAGACCGCATCTTCGGCAGAAACAATCTTGGATTGATATAATTTGCTGAAATCCATAGCTATTCTCCCCCTTCTTTAAAAGCCTTGGGCAAATGTTTCTCCGCACCGTGCAGCAGAGCAACCCCGCGTTCCAGGTCTGCGTTCTCCGAGATCGCCCGGTCAACACCCTTGTTGGCGATCTCAAGCAAATAAGGCAGTGCCGCATTCACCATGGCATGGGTAGCAGACCGCGCAACTGCAGACGGCATGTTGGGAACACAGTAATGGATCATCCCTTCCTCAATAAAGGTAGGATGTTCATGGGTGGTTGGGCGTGAAGTTTCAACGCAGCCGCCCTCGTCAATACTGATATCCATGATCACGGATCGAGGCTTCATGGTCTTCAAAATTTCGCGCGTCACCACAATCGGTGGGCGCTCGTTGGGCACCAGTACCGCTGCCACCACCACATCGGCATAGGCGCAAGCCCGGGCGATGTTGTACGGATAAGCCAGTAAAGTCACCACTGAGGGGAAACGGTCATAGACCCGCTGCAATGCGTCAAATGAGGTATCCAGCACGGTGACATGCGCCCCAAGCCCCACATAGGCCTTGATACTCGCCACACCAAATACTCCTGCCCCAATCACCACCACCTCTGCCGGAGCTACACTCGGAATCCCGCCAAGCAGAATACCCTTGCCACCAGCGTTCGACTGCAGCAAACGTCCGCTGATCTGGGCAGCCAGCACGCCGCCGATCTGGCTGAGCGGCTTGCGCACCGGCACTTCGCCAGAGATGGTTTTAATATATTCATAAGGAATTGCCGTGATGTTCTTATCCACCATCAGGTCAATCTTGTCCATCCGGGTGCTGCCCAGGTGCAGCAGACCGGCAATCGTCACCCCCGGGCGCAGCCACTCCAGCTCTTCATACACCGGGCGGGCTACTTTCACCAACAGATCGGCCCGGCCAAAAACTTCGTGGCCAGAATACACAATCCGCGCCCCGCCATTTTCATACTCCACATCTGCGAAGCCGGCGCTCTGACCTGCTCCGTGTTCCACATAAACCGTATGGCCCTGCCCGACAATCATCCGAACACCGGCAGGCGTCATCCCGACCCGGAACTCAAAAGGACGCCGTTCCTTTGGGATCCCTATGTTCATAGCACTCTCCTGTTTTGAATTATGACAAAATCGTAAAACGGGACAAAAGCGGACTGCGCCTGCCTTACTGCCCGGTATTTATTTTTGCAGCAGAACCTCACGGATTTGGACCAGCGCCCAATCGATCTGCTCTTTGGTTACCACCAGCGGCGGCGCAAAGCGAATGACGTGCTGATGGGTCTCCTTGGCCAGAATCCCGCGCTCTGCCAGACCTTCACAGAACCGGCGCGCTCCCCCTGCTTCAGGCTTTAATTCTACCCCGATCAACAGCCCTTTCCCGCGCACTTCCTTCACATGCGGGCTGGGAATTTCTGCCAGCTGCTCCATAAAATACTCGCCCATGCTGGCGGCATTTTCAACCAGCTGCTCTTCTACCAGCACCCGGATCGCAGCCCGGGCAACCGCAGCGCCCAGCGGGTTCCCGCCGAAAGTGGACCCATGTTCGCCCGGCTGGAAAAGCCCCATCAAATAGCGGTCAGCCGCAACAGCCGAAACCGGATAAAATCCACCCGCCAGGGCTTTCCCCATAATCACCATATCTGGGCGGGCGTCTTCGTGGTCCGACGCAAACAGCTTGCCCGTTCGCCCCAAACCTGTCTGGATTTCATCCGCAATCATCAGCACGTTGTTCTCCGTGCATATCTGGCGTAAACCAGCCAAAAAGCCGGCAGGGGGCACAATCACTCCGGCTTCACCCTGGATCGGCTCAAACAAAATCGCCGCCGTATTGGGTGTAATCGCCTTGCGGACTGCATCCAGGTCTCCGTAGGCCACATTGATAAACCCCTCGGTGAAGGGGCCAAAATCGCGCTTATACAGCGGCTCGGTCGAAAACGAGATCACCGTTGTGGTCCGCCCATGGAAATTATTTTCAAAAGTGATGATCTCAGCCTGGTAGCGCGGCACACCTTTGACCGCATAAGCCCATTTGCGGGCCAGCTTCACAGCAGTTTCCACGGCTTCGGCCCCGCTGTTCATCGGGATTGACATCTCATAGCCTGTCAGGTCTGCCAGTTCCTTATAGAACATCGGCAGCTGTTCATTTCGAAACGCCCGCGAAGTCAATGTGACTTTCTCAGCTTGCTCCAACAAGGCGGCCTTGATCTTAGGGTGGCAGTGCCCCTGGTTGAGGGCAGAATAAGCGCTCAAGCAGTCCATATATTTTCGACCGTCGACATCATACACCCACACGCCTTCGCCGCGTTCAATCACCACGTCCAGGGGATGGTAGTTGTGCGCCCCATACTGCTCTTCAATCTCAATCAGTTCGCTCGTTTGCATATATTCGTTTTGCCTCTTATCCTAACAACTTCACCAGAATCGCCTTCTGGGCATGCAGGCGGTTGTGTGCCTGGGGGAATAGTTCTGAATGCTGACCATCCGCAACCGCATCGGTTATTTCCTGGCCGCGGTGGGCGGGCAAACAGTGCAGCACAATCACATCCGGCCGGGCTTCCCCAACCAACTGCTCGTTAACCTGGAAAGGCGGAAAGACACGTTCGCGGATTTTGCTTTCTTCTTCCTGGCCCATACTGGTCCAGGTGTCGGTATAAATCACATGAGCGTCTTTTACAGTCTCATGAGGATCACGCCCAAATGTCAGTCTGGAGCCAGATTCGGCTGCGATCTGCCGGGCCAGATCGACTGCTTCTGGTTTAATATCATAGCCTTCGGGTGAACCAATCCTGAAATTCGCCCCTAGCTTGGCGCATATGTGCATCAAGGAAACCGCTACATTATTGCCATCGCCGACATAGGTCACGTTCAGGCCCTTCAAATTGCCAAACTTTTCCTGGATCGTCAGCGCATCTGCCAGGCCCTGGCAGGGGTGGTTATAATCGCTCAGACCGTTGATCACCGGTACAGAAGCCCAACGGGCCAGCTCAATCACATGGGCGTGGTCAAAAACCCGCGCCATAATCCCATGCACATACCCCGAGAGCACACGCGCAACATCCGCAATCGATTCGCGTTTGCCAAGCCCGATTTCGCTGGGTGAAAGATAAAGCGCATCGCCGCCAACATGGCGCATCGCCATATCAAAAGAAACCCGGGTGCGCAGGCTGGGCTTCTGGAAAATCATCCCCAGAACTTTGCCCTTCAAAAGCGGCTGATTTCCGCCAGCTTTATATTCAGCCTTCAGGGCAACCGCCTGATCCAATAGCTCTTGAATTTCTTGAGCAGACAAATCGGTAATGTGCAGAAAGTCTTTTCCCATACTCATTTCTAAACAGCTCCTCTTGTGTAGGTTACCCGCGCCACTGGCGCGATTTTCTCTATTGCAGCCTGAGATCGGTCCAAACTGCCTGGCGTTGGACGGCAGCAGCTCGGGGCATCTCCTTTCACAGTATAACACACGGTCATTTGTTGGACTATTGGCATAGGTCAGGGTTTATTTTGGATGAATGTCATATCTACAGCCTGCCGTCAGCCCAGATCAAACCCGTACCCAGCCCGCATCAGTTCGACCTACGATTTTACTGGCCTGGCTCAGCCAACAATTTCCGAATAATTTCTGCCAGCTCCTTTAACCCGACAGGCTTGCTGATATAACCCGTTGCGCCCGCTTCAAGACAGCGCTCTTCATCACCGTTCATCGCCATGGCTGTCAGCACAATAATCGGCAAATCAGCAAAGCGCTGCTCAGTGCGCAGCTGGCGGGTAGCCTCCAGCCCATCCATGATTGGCATCTGGACATCCATTAAAACCATATCCGGCGAACATACCCGTACTTTCTCGATCGCTTCTTGCCCATTCAAAGCAAAGATCATTTCATAGCCAATACTTTCCAGATAGTCACCAATTGGAAAATAATTCGCCTCAACGTCATCTGCCAACAAGATCTTTTTTGATTTTTTAGGCATCCCCAGAATATCTTTTTGCACTCGTCCCACAGTGTCAAAGTTCAAAAGCATTTGTCTGGCGCCTGGGTCTGGCTGCCAGGGGATCGATACCGTGAAAGTACTCCCTCTTCCAACTTCACTTTTAACCTGCACACTGCCGCCGTGCAATTCGGCCAATTCCTTCACCAAAGCCAGACCAAGCCCGGTGCCTTCAAACCTGCGAGTCAGGCTGCTGTCCACCTGGGTGAAAGGGCTGAACAACCGTTCCAGGTCCTGCCGCTCAATTCCAATCCCTGTATCGATAACCGAAAACTCCAGGCTGTTTTGGGCTGTGCTGGCATGCACGGCCAGGGTAACTTCCCCATTGGCTGGGGTAAATTTAACTGCATTGCTCAGCAGATTGACCAGGATCTGTTTCAAACGGCGCATGTCTGCCATCACAACCGCCGCTAAAGGATCCACTTCAAATTTCAAAGACAGGTTCTTTTTCCGAGCTGGCTCTCTGACAAAGGCCAGGCTGGCCTGGCAAATATCATAAACTTCAACTGGCTCCAGGAATATCTCTAACTTCCCCACTTCGATTTTGGAAAGATCCAGAATATCATTAATCAAACTCAACAGATGATGCCCACTGCTGTCTATATTCTTAAGTGCTCTAAGCTGCTTATCGTCGAGTGGTCCATAAATTTGCAGCTGCAGTGCCTCCGTCAAGCCCAAAATGCCGCTGAGCGGGGTGCGCAGTTCATGGCTCATGTTCGCCAAAAATTCATCCTTCATCCGCATGGCGCGTTCCAGCTCAAAGTTGGCGTGCCGCAGAGCTTCCTCTGCTTTTTTGTGCATGGAAATATCGATCGTGGTAACCAGAGTATGCTCAACCTCGTTAATCATCAGTCTGTATATCCGGCTTTCGACCGTTCGCTGAACCCCGTCAGCGCTGGTCATGGGAAATTCCACCACTGCAAAATTCTCATTTTTCGATATAGAATCGCGGACTACTTTAATCAAATTTGCAACGACCGTCTGATCAACCAGCCCCAGCTGCTCGGACGTCTTTCCATAGATACTGGCACGTGAAAGGCCAGTCAGTTTTTCATAAGCATGGTTAGCCTGCAGGATAACGCCTGTTTTATCCGACAGGGTAATAGCCACCGGCGACTCCTCAAAAAGCAGTCGATTTTGTACCTCGCTTGCCCGCAGGTCATTCTCTGCTTTTTTGCGTTGTGTATTATTGAACATGGTGGACCGGCTTCGCAAGTAATTGCCTTGGCCATCCCAAATGGCGGCAGCATTTAACAGCACCGGAAAGCAAGTACCGTTTTTTCTCACGATTTCAAATTCGATATCACTGATCTTTCCGTTGCTCTTGAGCAAGCGAAAAGCTTGCTCAAATCGGCTGACGCTGTTGGGAGTGACAAAATCGATAAAAGAGTGTCCCAGCACCTCTGCCCGCCGGTAACCCATCCAATCCAGCTCAGTCTGATTGACAGCCACATATCTGCCATCCCCGTCCAGCGAGTGGTAGCCGGTGGGTGCATTATCATAGAGATCCTGCACCTCAGCAGTCCGCTGACTAACCCGTTCTTCCAACGCTTCAGCAAGCAGGCGGTACTTCTCCTCACTGGCGCGCAGTGCGCCTTCTGAGCGTTTTCTTTCCGTCACATCCTGAATAACTGCCATCATCCGCCGTGGGGTGCCATTTTCAGCGTACGTCACCTTCCCAATCTGATGCAGCCAGCGAATGCTTCCATCCTTCATTTGGATCTGAAATTCATAGTCCAGGTCAGCCTTCTTGTGAAAGGCCAGGTAGTCCAATCCTTTAACCCGATCACGCTCGTCGGGGTCCATCATATTTGCCAGGGTGAATTGAGTTATCTCCGAACCGATCGGCAAATCAAGGATCTCGTACAGCTCTCTAGAGCAGATCAACCCCTGCTCCCTGCCGTTCCATTCCATATGGCCAATCCGGCCAATTCGCTGGGCTTCCAGAAGAAGCGATTCGCTTTTGTTCAATGCTTCTTCCGCCAGCTTACGCTCGTGAATATCGTGAAAGTTGATAATAATTGCTTCTACGCTGGGCAAGGAAAGCAGATTGCTAAAAGTACTTTCAATCCAGCGCCAATCGCCATTCTTGTGCCGGAAGCGATACTGGAGCGTGGGGACATAAGATGGGCTTGTCAACACTATCGTCAGCTCTCTCATAACCCTGGACAGGTCATCCGGGTGCGTCAACCTGTCTGGATCCCCGGAAATCACCTCTTCCTGGGTGTATCCAAATATGCGCGTGGCAGAAGGGCTGGCATATTTGAACTTTCCATCCACACCAACCAGCACAATCCCGTCAACTGCATGTTCAATCAAAGCCCGCGAACGCTTTTCCAATAAGCCCAGTTCTTCTTCCGCCTGTTTGCGCTCGGTTATATCAATACCCACCGATTGGAACTCAATCGCATTTCCTTTTCCGCCCAGGATTGGGGTGTCTATCCACTGGTACTTGCGGATCTCGCCATCTGGCATCTTGACAGAGCGTTCATAGGTCACCTTGCGCGCATGGCAAACCAGTTCGGCATTTACAGCGGCGGCTTCAGCTCTCGATTCTGCCGGCAGAAAATTCAGCCACATTTTCCCAACCACATCATCCTGAAAACCGACTATTTGTCTATATTTTTCATTCGCAAAGGTCAGTGTGGTATCGGGCAGCCAGCGCGACAGACTGACGTCAAGCGATTCAACCAGCGTCCGGTAACGCGCTTCGCTTGTCCATAAGGTCTCCTCCGCAGCTTTTCTATCAGATATATCCTTATGTGTACCGATAACCCGCACAGGCCGGCCATCTTCTGTCCATTCAGTTACTTTACCTCTGGAAAGCATCCATTTATAAACCCCATCCTTGCAGCATATCCGATATTCACTGCTGTAAAGGCCCGTCTTACTACGGACATGCTGATCCATTTTATCCAATACCCGAGGCATATCTTCCGGGTGGATCCTATCCGTCCACTCTTCCATCGTTTCCCCGATTTCATCCTCGCTGTATCCCAGCATAAACTTCCACTGCCGTGAGTAATAGACCTGGTTAGTTTGAAGGTTCACATCCCACACGCCATCCCCTGCGCCATCCAGTGCAAACTGCCAGCGTTCTTCGGATTGCATCTTTTCAGTGATGTCGTTCATCACCGTCAGAAGGAGTTTTCGGCCGTCCGCATATATATATTCTGCCGAAAAAATTCCATGCCGCAGTTCGCCAATTTTAGTGCGAACAAGCACATACTCATCCCGCAAGTATCCCTGCGCCACCATGCGCTGCAGCAGTTCCGTGCGTTTTTCTGGACGGGCGAACAAGTTCAGATCAAGCGCAGTTTTGCCAATAACTTCATCTCGATGCAATCGTAAACTGCGCAGAAAAGCCTCATTCACTTCAATATATTGGCCCGTGTTGGTGTCAGTCAATGCCATTTGAGCCGGGCTGACGCGAAAAATACTGGCAAAACGTTCTTCGCTTTCGCTGGCAAGCTTACCTTCCAATTCGACAATCCGTTTTTGCGCCTTTTCCAGTTCAGTCTGAATATCGGCTTGCGTTAGAATATTGCTCATAAAATCTCCACAGACAGCTCTTGCATAAGCCCATTTGTCCCTTTGGCTTCATAATTTATTGTAGCATGAACCTTTGATAAGGACCCCGCACTTGCGGCAGCAGTTCGAGGCTCAATAACCCCAAGTAATGTTGGGTGGTTTTTGGGTGGCTACGCCACCCAAAACCACTCAAAAATCCTCTATCCGGAACTGCCGTTCAATACAATTGGGTTCCCAGGTGTATTTCGATATACGCTTAATCTCTGCTATAATTCGCAAGTAAAGGAGATTCCGTTTTTGTCTTATTCAGACACAGCCCAAAAGAACCAGCTTCAACTTGCCAGCAAGCTCAGTGGGGCAAACTGGTTGGTCTGGTTTACCTATACAGATCGGGCTGGCTGGCAAATCGGCGGATCATATGGTCTGTCTGCAAAAAAAAAGAAACAATTGGCAGAATTTTTTGCAATCTCCACTCAAGCCAACTGGCTTTCTGGTGCTCTGGCCAGCGGGCGAACCCGTTGGCAGGAGTGCATCAGCGGGTTAGACATGAACTGCGCTCGCTTGTACCTGTTTCCCAATCCGGGTGACCGCAGTATCCTGGCTGCCGGCGTCGATAAGCTGGAATCGGAGGGCGAGAACATCCTCAAACTTCTGGCTTACAGCCCGGCTTCCCTCTCCGCCAGCGAGCAGCCCAATCAATTCCTTGTCGAGCCGCTTGAGTCGATCTGGCTGAAAACTTTTTCCGATATTTTGGCCGAAATTTTCATTGGCCAACAGATCGAATTAATCTTCCAGCAAATCACATCCGCGGCGCTCTCAATTTCTAGTGCAAAGCGAGTTCATCTTGTTGTCGCCCCGTTGGATGCCGAAAACTACGATAAAAAGATCCTCGCCAGCACCTACACCGCCGAGGGTGTGCCGCCGTCCGTCCGTTACCAAAAACTTAACCCAGGCGAAGCGACCAGGATGTCGCCCCCGCTCACCAGTTTCCAAAAGCCAAAACAGGTATTTTCAATCCCCGCCCGGCCCGAATCCCCCGATCAATGCATTGGGTCGCTGGAATTTTTCCAGCCAGACCTTTCCGACCAGACCAACCTGCAAGCAGTGTATGTACTAACGGGTATCACCGCCCTGGCGGTCCATAATACACTCCTGACCTGGAAACTGGCCCAGGCCATCGAAAATCAACAGGGAGACCACAGCCGCCTGCTGCAGTCGCTGCACCTGACCGCCCTCGGTCAGATCTCATCTCAAATCGCAAACAGCCTCAACAACCCCCTGACATCCATAATTCTCTCCCTAGAATTGATGAACCAGCGCATTGAAGAATATCAGCGCTATTTGCCAGCGGAAATTTCAGCCTCACTCATCAGCCATCTGAACACAAGTCTTGAGCAGTCGCTTCGCACCCGAAATATCGTTTGGGAGCTGCTCAATTCCGCCCGCGAAACCCGCCCAATCAACAAGCCCGACCCAGAATCCATTTCTCAAGACCTGAGGGGACAATAAGCGTGGGAAAACGTGTCCTGATCGTTGATGACGAAGAACCAATCGGCTGTTTGAGCGCCGAGATCCTGACAGTACACGGATTCGAAACTGTAACCTATTTCGATCCATTTGACGCCTTGATGGAACTCGATCGCCAGTATTTCGACCTGCTGCTGGTGGATTACCGCATGCCCGGGCTAAACGGATTCCAGGTGATGGAAATGGCCCGCCGCATCCAACCGCAGTTGGCAGTGGTCATGATGACGGGCGTCGGCACAATGGAGACAGCCCTCGAAGCCCTGCGCCGCGGTGCAGATGGCCTGACACTAAAGCCGTTTACCACCAAGGAACTCGTCGATAACATCCATTACGCCCTTAATCTGCGCTCGAAAAAGCAGGACACCCAGCGACTGCAGGCCATCCGCCCACTCTTCGATGTTACCGAACAGCTCTTCAGCAAAACAACTCTGGTAGACCTGGAAACCTTTCTGGTTCGGGCAGTATCCAATCTGATCCCTTGCGCAGCAGTTGGCCTCTTCGACGCCCCATCAGTTGACGACCGCGAAGAACCACAAGAATTAATAACGGAAGATGTTCTTGCCTGGCATCAAGACTATGACAACCCGGATGAAAACATGCCCGTTAACTCGTCAGCCTACGCCAATGAGGAAAGTGGCCTTTTCCTCCAGGCCAAACCAGGCTGGCTGGGTTTATTCTTTGGCGGCGTCACCCTCTACGATACAGCCGTCAGCCCTCAAGCCTTGCTCCTCGCAGCCAGGCTGGTAATCCAGTCCGATCCACAGGTGCGCACGGCCCTGGGTGGCCCACTCGAGCCCTTGATGACCGATCCATCAAACCACCTGGGAAACAATTACGAAAACGAGTTAATCCAGCTTGGTTTTGGTCACTATTTAGGCGCCATCCTCGCCCCGCATGTTTTCCCGCCACACCCCGACGAAATCAGCCAGCTCAATTCCGGTCTACAGGCCAAGGAGGGGATTGCCCAGCCCAAAATGCGCGTGATGGTCATTTTGCGCCAGGCTGGCGAACCAAAATTTCAACAGTCTGAGATCGAAACGTTCCTCATTCTATGCCGGCAGGGTGCCGCAGCCCTCGAAAACGCAACCCTCACCACCGACCTGACCAACACCATTGACCGTCTGGCCGCGTCAGAGAGCACACTGCGCGAAACCATCCAACGCCTGAACGATTCGCAGCGCGCTCTGCTGCATGCCGAAAAGCTTGCGACCGCCGGACGCCTGACCGCCTCCATCGCCCACGAAATCAATAACCCGCTCCAGTCGGTGCAAAACTGCCTCCATCTGGCTCGCCGCGGCGAACTGCCGATCGAGCGCCGGGCTGGGTACATGGATATGGCCGAAAAGGAACTTAACCGCCTGATGAGTACTGTCCAGCGCATGCTCAAATTTTACCGCCCTGGCCAGCTGGACCGCAAACCCACCTACATCAACCAGCTCCTGGGCAGCGTCCTGGAGCTAACCCAAAACCAACTGCTCAGTCAGAACATCGACCTTGTCACTCACTTTGACTCCGATCTGCCCGCCGTCATGGTGGTCGCCGACCAAATTCATCAGGTCTTCGTCAACCTCATTTTAAATGCCTGCCA
>Ga0268298_10002215_pt1 | contig 21548 bp, 6 predicted proteins | sample WWTPWeurt_MetaG_FD_194462 | JGI IMG/M metagenome (GOLD analysis project Ga0268298, IMG submission 194462) | Activated sludge microbial communities from WWTP in Nijmegen, Gelderland, Netherland - WWTP Weurt | ecosystem: Engineered > WWTP > Aerobic digester > Activated sludge | place: Netherlands... | reverse complement strand
TGCCCCCAGGAACGCTGTCGTAGATCACCAGGTAGCAGCGGGGAATCTCCTGGCCAGCAGCCATGCGGATGTCGAGTGCAATGCGCAGGTGGTCTACCGCTCCACGGAAACGCCGCGTGAGCCCCAATTCCAAGGCCGAGACGAAGCTCAGCAGCCGCTCTTCGGTGTCGCCGAACCCCACCTCCGGCAGGAACAGCCGGATCCCCTCACTCGCGAACTCACGATAGAGGAACACGCATTGCTGCGCGGTCGCTTCCGGGTCTTTGCGCTTTGAGCAGTACGGCGCGTGGTTGCGGTACATCTCCTCGGCCTTGCGGCGTCGCTGGATCGTGCCGCACTCCGGGCAGATGCTGAAACCCGGACGGTTCATTTCGGCGCCGGCGATAGTCATCGGGGACGCATCGGGTGCCTGCTCGCCAAAGTTCACTTCGCGAAAGGTCACCCTGTCCAGGAACTCAAAACCGAAGGGGAACTCCGGCTTGTCGATCACGTAGGCGTCGCGCACCGCATCGGGCGGGCTGTCGACCAGCGCCTGGCGAACATAGAAGCCACGCTGGCGTTCGTCGGAGTCGTCCGCAATACGGCTCTCGCGATCCAGCGTGCGGGCGAACACGGTGGTGAGCTTCAGCATCTCACGCACCCGGCCACTGTCGCGCCACATCGTGTCTCCGCAGCGTGGGCAGTTGGCGTGGTGGTCGCCTGACGACAGTGGCTCGGTGTACGAGCACTGCCGGCAGAAGCGCCAGGCCTCCGGCTTGATCTTGGAGACATCGACCTGGTTCACCACCACCCGCCGCCCTTCGGCGTAGAACGTGTTGTTCGGTGCCAGCTCGGTGATCGCGGAGGCGCTTGGCCGCTCGTACTCGAAGGTCAGCGGGTCCGGGGCGCCGCCACCAGGTTTGGCCTCGCGAACGATGATGGACCGCAGCAACACGCCCTGCTCCGGAAATGCGTAGTTCGGCAGCAGGCCCTCGTCGGTCAGCACGTTCAGCGTGGCCTTGCCCTCGATGCTGCCCACCAGGCGCGACAGCGCTGTTCGCTCTTGCATCAGGCGCACCAATTCGGCCTCGTCTTCCTCGCCGCGCACAGCCAGTGCCTGGAGCTTTTCGATCTCCTTCTTCGTTCGCTCCATCTGGCGCTTCAGTTCATCGACATCTTTCGCGATGCCGTTGAGCTTGTCGATGATCTTCCAGCCCAGGGAGCCCGGCTGGTCCTTGCTGCCGTTGATGAACTTCGACAGCCAATCCTGAGTTGACTGCGTGAGCGGGTTCCGATCCGCCTGATTGAAGAGACGGACAAAGCGGTCCAACAGCTCGCCCCTGCGTTGCTCCACAAAGTTCAGCCACGGGTATGGGAACTTCGACAAGGCCTGCCCGCGGATCGCGTTGAACACCGAGCGGATCTCACCGGGGATGGATGCGGACTTGCCGGCCTCCCTGACCCAGCAGTCCAGCGAGAAGGCCGTCAACTGACGCTCCAGGACCGCAGACGCATTCAGGAAGACCCCCGGCGCATCGACGCTGCCCGCCATCATCTCCTTGGGTTCTTCCCAGAAGAACAGGTCATGCGGCCGGCTGGCCGCCATGGTCATCAGCAACGCGTTGCCCGTGCTCCGCCCAGCACGGCCAGCGCGCTGCACATAGTTGGCCTGCGTCGGCGGCACGGAGCACAGTAGCGTCGACGACAGGTCGCCGATGTCGATGCCCATCTCCAAGGTGGGCGTCGCCGACAGGACATTGATGCCGCCGGGCCTGCCACTGTCAGACTTGAAATCGCGCTCGACGCGCTCGCGCGTTTCGCGGGGCAGCAGGCCCGTGTGCTCGTGTGCCACCACACGCTGAATCTCCGCCGTGAGGTAGAGCTTTCGGTAGAAGTCTCCCCAGCCGCCATCGGCATGCAGATTGCCCTTGCAGCCTGTTCGGCGGCATGGCTGGTCATCGAAGTCTTCGGACAGGCCGGATAACACCTCGTTGTGGCATGTGGCGCAACGCCACCTGCGCCCACCCAGCTCGACCTTGAAGGCGGCCGGCTCCAGACCCCAGATCTGAATCTCTGGCTTGTCCAATGCCTGCTCGTTGGCAGCCAGACCGGCCGCCGCCAGGCCTTCCAGCGCCAGTCGGTACACGTCGCGAACAACCTGGTCAGCGCCCAGCGCGACGAGGTTCAGTTCCTGAAATGCCTTCAAGGCCCAGTCTGTGAAGCCACGCGATTCGTCCCGCTCAACGCTTGTGCACAGCTGGTACTCAGGCAGGGTCAGGAACCGTGGGGGCCGAGGCCCTGACAGCATCTTCTCCTGGCTGGGGTTCTTCTTGTACGCCTGCGGCCTGCAGCCCACCCGGGCGTAGAAAGCAAGCATCGGGTCGCGCCAAGCACCAATGCGCTGCATCTCACCAACTAGCCCCCGCAAGAACACGTCGATCTCTGGGGGTGTCACGTCCTTCAGGGCTTCCACCTGCTCGCGCATGCGCAGATGCAGCCACCCGATGGCGCGCGTCCAGGCATCTTCCACGGGCGTTACACAGGCCGTGCCGGTCGCCACCAAGGTGCGCCCGACGTGAGCGTCCTGTCCAAATTCAGCATTCACGACCCACGGCATCACCTGGGCCATCTGCACGGGCACCTGGCTGCCCTCAGGCAACTGCCCCGTAGCCATCAAGGTGTCCATGTCCCGCATCCAGTGCAGCTGCGGCGGCAGGAAGTTCGCCACGTAGTGGTTCTCGCCCAGCGCGGCGTTCCACTGCGCTTCGAATGCCTTTGGCAGTTGCGCCAGCGTCAGTGGCTCGCCGGCTGCGGCAGCGGCGGCAATGGTCTGCGCGAGCGCGGGGCGAAGGTTCAAGCGCCAGGTTCGCGCGGCCAGAAAGCCAGCGCGGTGCGCTGCGTCTTGCACCGAGTCAGAGAAGGCGATGAGCTTCTTGTCCTGGTTGTACCCGCTGCTGAAGAGCTGGCCCACCATCACCGCGGCCAGGCTCGCCGCCTGCGAGCCGACGATGGACAAGGTGTTGTGCCCGCCGCAATAGGGGCAGTTGTGGTGCGACTTGGTGAACGGGGCGCCGTTGCGCGTGCCCTGCTTCAGATTGGCCGTGATGTCTACCTGGAGCAGTGTCTCGTGCCCGCAGTGGGAGCAACCTCGCTGCGTCATCTGATGCAACGAACCGCATCGCGGACATACCTGTTTGCGCTCGAACACCCGACGGTCAGCAGTCGGCGTTGCGGGGAACAGAAATCGGGTGGAAACGTCCTCGCTGAAGAACGCGCTGTAGAAAAGTCGCAGGTCTTGCTGCAGCTGGTTCGGGCTAGTCTTGGGCAGCGTCGCCCCCCAACCCGTGGCATGGCAGTCACGGCAGTGAATCACTGGTAGGTGCTGGTGATCCTTGTCCGCCTTGCCCAGGTCGTCGTGGTGCCTCAGCACCGGCTGCGCATCCACCTTGGCAACCATGCGCCTCAGCTCACGCTGCCAAATCTCGACCTTAACCTGCAGGAAGAAGTCCTGGTGACCCGGCTTCCTGGCGTGCGCTACCAGAGCCAGCAGGCTGGAGAGCCACAGCAGCACGAACCGATCGCCCGCCACGTCACCCGCTGATTCGGCCTGCCGCTTTGGCAGGCGCCTGCGAAGCAGAGCCAACAGGTCATCGACCGGCACCGACTTCGGCCCGAGCCTATCGAGGTCGCGCAGCAGGTTCTGGAACGCAAAGTGGCTCTTCAGCCGTTGGCCCAGTTCGCAACGCCAGCTGAAATCTTCAAGCTGGCCAGCCGGCGCGGCCTCACCAAACCAGAGCCTTGTCTGTTCAGAGAGATAGGCCACCAGATCGGCATGGTTGGATGGGTCCAGGCTTGCCTCGTCGCTGGGCTGCGGGCTCATGGTGTGTTCCACCACGGCATCGCTCAAGTAGTCACCCACCGGCACACGGTCCTCGCCGATCACCGCATCGGCGTCCATGGCCTCGCCAAAGATGTCTCGCGCAAAGTTCAGCAGGCTTTCGCCACCCCCGTCACCCAGCGTGGCCGACGTGCCCACGCACACCAGCTGTCCCGGTGCGGCGCCCAGCCTGCCCTTCAGCCGGCGAATCAAACAGGCCAGGTCAGTGCCCTGCGCGCCGTCGAAGGTGTGCAGCTCGTCGACGACCAGGTAGCGCAATGTGTCTGGGCGCTGATACGCCCACAGCGGCCCGTCCGCCGCGCGCAGCAGAAGGAAGTCGAGCATCTTGTAGTTCGTCAACAAGATGTCCGGCGGGTTGGCTCGCAAGGCGTCGCGATCGGTGATCACGGTGAAGGTCTCGGCGTCCACTTGCCTGACCGTGTTCGACTCCTCTGCGGGTGTCTCACCGACATACAGGCCTGCACGCACCCCGTCCAATGCTGCGGTCTTGACGATCGTCTTTGCCACGCGCCCGGCTTGGTCCGTCGCCAGGGCGTTCATCGGATACAGGATGATGGCCTTGATGCCTGGCCGTCCTTCGGCCCGCGCCTGCCGGCAGTGCTCCAGGATTGGGTACAGGAAGCACTCTGTCTTGCCGGATCCGGTGCCGGTGGCGACCAGCGTGGAACGCGCGCCCTCGCCACCCAGCCGCTGGAACGCTTTCGCTTGGTGGGCATGGGGCTTGAAGTCCTCGGACAGCCACGGAAAGGCTGGCTTGCTCTGCTTTGGGCCCGGGCTGAAAGGAAGCGGCACCGTGAGGTACGGCCCCTTGAAGATGTTGTCGCGCTGCTCAAGGAAGCGCTCCAGCAGTCCGATGAAGCCGGGCGTCGTCGACGGGAATGCTGTTCGCAGGAAGTCTGCGACACCTTGTGTGACCTGTTGCGCGACGATCAGAGGCTGCATGGGCTGGCTATCCTCGCTTCAGCGCGCGGGCTTCGTGGCATGTCCTGCCATTCGAAGCTCAGGCGCCGAGTCGTGCTCTTCGAAGAACCCTTGCTGGCCCAGGCCCGGAAAGAGTTTCTTGAGCTGCGCAACAAACTTCTCATCCGTGATGGTCTCGTAGGTCAGGTCCTTGAAGATCACCTTCACCGTTGGCTGGAAGAACCGGTCGCCCAAGTTGAACGCCTGAGACAGCTCTGTCTCGACCGCCGCGCGGTAGTCGTCTTCGGTGGGCACGAGAGACATCGAGTGCTTCATCAGTCGCGCTGGCGGACGTTGCATCACGCCAGGCAAGAGCGCCTGAGTGAGTTCCTTGACCGACGCTTCCACGGCCTGGTCCAGCTGCTGCTTCACTGCGACGGTGTACGCCGCCACCCTCGCCTTGAACCACGCCAGCCGGATGTCGAATGCTCTGCGCCGCATCTTCGAGATGAGCTGCCCGTGACCCGGCACCGGCGTGAGGAAGTCGGTGTAGATCTTCTTGCGTTCTTCCTCGATGGCCAGCTCAGAGTAGCTAACCATCATGGGCTTCCCCTGTTTGTCGAGCCGTGGCTCGCCGCTGTCCGGGTCTGCATCGGCAATCTGGACAACCAGCGATTCCTTGCCTTCCAGCAGCGAGAAGCTGTTCCGCAGTCTCGCCTCCAGTGTCTTGTCGGTTCCGACCAGCAGGTCGGTAGGGATCTGCACGCGTCGCGCCGTGAGCTTGTAGCCCGTGACCTCGAAGTCGACGTACTGGAGCTTGGTGTTGTAGACGCGCTCAGTGCGCGCCACGTCGAAAGGTTTCGGGGGCAGGCGCTCCAATTCCATCAGGCTCGCCTGCAGGAGCTCCGGGGTGGCGGCCATGGCGCCCACCTCGGCCTCACTGGGCAAAGTGATGTCCGGCCCAGACTCACCCTCGGCCGCGCAGGCCTTCAGCACTCGGTCAAGCGGGTTGCTGGCGCCCAAGGTGATGGCGTTGGGCTGGTCCACCCGTTCGGAGCCCGCTTCAATCAACAACGGCGTTGGCGAGTACACCGCGATCTCGCCATCCGCGATCAACACGCCCAATCGAAGACCGGGTTGATATCGAATCGGGAGCATCTGACCTGCGGCCAGGGCCTGCAACGCCTTCAGGCCCTCCACCGTGCCATAGCCCAGTCGGCAGACTTCAGGGTCGGCATCGATGATCACCGTCAGTGATGGCGGCTGCGTTCTCTGCATCGCCAAGGCCATGGCCGCGACAATCTTCTCCGTGATGCCAGGCGCGACGTAGACGAGCCGCTCACTGCACCGGTCCACGGCTGCAGCCAGCGTCTCTTCGTTGACGACGGTGAATGTAGACAAGCGCAGTGTCCTTTCTCGGGGCGTTCGGCTTCGGTCTACTTCACGCGCAAGGGACCGCCCGCTCGGGACGCGCCCGCGTAGCCCTTCCCAAGCAGATCAAGCTCCTCTGCAGCGAGTCGCTCGACATGGTGCTTCTTGCGAAAGACGATGCCGCGCTCGTCGCGAGGGCTGCCCTGTGAATCACCCTTGTAGGAAAGCCAGTTGAAGCTCGTGACCACCGCGAACTGGTCGTCGCAGACCAGCGACTTTCGGTGCGTGTTGCCGACGTGCACGAAGTGGAAGTGCTTGTACCGGTCCGCAAGCTGGCGAAGATCAGACTCGGCGCGCGGCGTGATGTCCGGCTTCTCCTTGGCTGCGTTCCTCTTCCCGTTGCCGTCGGCTTTCTCGATGCCGTAGCCGATGTACACCTCCACACCCGCCTTCAGCAGCGCCTCCAGCGATGCGATGAACGGCCAGTCGATAACCGAGTCGCGAATCCAAGGCGAGACGATCACCAGCCTGCGCTTCGCCGACAGCAGCGCCTTCTTCAGGAACGGTGGATGCTCATGACACAAGAGTGTCTGCATCGTCTCGACTTCCGGCGCACCCGGCTTGGGAGCAGCTGCATTCGGAGTGCTCGGCGCCATCGCTTGGCTGGGCTGAACGAGTTCTGCAGCCGGCGGCGCCGCTGGGCTGGCAACCTCGGCAGGCACTTCAGGCAAGACCACGCCTGGGGTTGATGCGGCCTCGGCCATCAGCAGCCGCGCGCCAACCAGGTCTGGCCCACCCACGGCCTGGAACCTGACTTCATGCTCCATGGCCGGCCCGTCTTCACGCCAGAACGCGACCTCCACCTCGGGCGGTTGCGCGTGGTTCTTGTAGAACAGCATCACACACCGCAGGAAGTGCAGCTCGCGCCGTTCGATCCTGCGAACCGCCAGCAGCGTGCCGGTCGGTTCGTTCGTGACCGACAGCCGCGCCAGAACCTTGTCGAAGTCCTGCAGCGGGATGTCCTCCACCTCGGGCCGCTTCGAGGTGCCGGTGGGCACTTCGAAGTACCCCATCGCCCGCATGTCGCGGGACCGATCAAGTTGTTCCGGCGCGATCAGCAGCAGCTTCTTTGTCAACGCATCGAAGCAGACCGAAACCACGCGCTCCTGCGGCTTCACGGTTGCCGCCTCGGCCAGTGCAAGGCGTCCCTTGGCAGCGAGCGTCACCTTGGCATCGGCGTCCGCCGCACCGCGCGAGTAGTTGATGAGTTCCGTCGTGTTCAGACTGGCCAGCACCGGGTTGAGAACGGTGCGCGACAGGCCCAGGAACTCGTAGATGCTCCCGGGCGAATCCAGGCCGGCCCTCACGGCCTTCAACACCGCTTCTTCGATGGGGCTGAGTTCCTTGCGTTCCAGAACCAGGATCCGCAGCTTGAGCACATAGACCGGCAGCCCGGCCTCCTTGAACGACACCAGGTCGAAACCGGGCCGAGCGTGTGCTGTCTGTTCGAGGATTTGCTCCAGGCTCATGGCGCAACCTCCTCGATGACGCAGGTCTGTGGGTTGCGGCGGATGTAGTCGATGACATCCCGCAGCGGATTCTTGGCGCCCTGCGCCGCCTGGCAGAACGCGTGGTCGCCGATGATGGCCAGGAGTTCCTTGCCTCGCGACAGCGCCACGTTGATGCGTTCCATCTCCTTCAAGAAGCCCAGCCCCCGAACCTCAGACCGCGTCACCGAGAACACCAGGATGTCCGCCTCTCGGCCTTGAAACGCGTCGACCACGTTCACGAAGACCTCAGAGAAGCTCTTCCATTGGTTTCCTCGGGTCTGAACAGCGGTCTGCAGGCGCTGCCGCTGGGGGTCGTAGCCCGTCAGAACGGCCACGCTCACCCGCTTGTCCTTGTTCCGCCCGCCCTGGATGAAGAAGTCGATGCGCGACAGCAAGCTGATCACCAGCTCAACCTCGGCATCGTTGTAGAACGAGGTTCCCTGCGCCCTCGAACCCCGGTTGGGCTTACGCGCAGTGGAGTACCAAGTGACCGCCTTGGGCATAACCCCCGTCAGGTGCGCAGCCGGCGCCCGCTCGATGCTGCGCAGTTCCTTGCTGTAGAAGCACTCGGAGATAAGGTCACCGATGGCCGGCAGCATCCGGTGCTGGGTCGTCAGCGTCTTCTTCAAGGCGGCAGGCAAGTGGGCGCTCAGATGGTTGAACAGCGTCGCCTTCTGGTCCTCGGGCTTCAACCCCCACTTGTCCAGCAGGCCCATAGCCTTCAGCTCCGGGTCCTGGAACGGTGAGAGCTGCTTGCTGTCGCCCACCACGACCGTGCGGCGCGCGCGCGCCATCGGTACGAGCACCTCGGTGGGGGTGGCGATGGATGCCTCGTCCACTATGCACAGGTCGTAGCTGATGTCGTTGCGCCCGGGAATGCTCATCACACCCAGGCAAGTGCCAGCCACCACCTGGCTGGCCGCGATGACGGCCGTCTGGAATTCCTTGCCACGCCCGAACGCCGTCTCCCACTCTGCATGGGTTTGCAGCAGCTGCTTCAGCTGTCCGCCAGCCGGTGTCTGCGCGGCATAGGCCTCGGCCCACTCGCGCAGGTCCGCCGCCGAGCACTCGGCGAACTCCTTCAGTTCTGCCTTGGAATCCACGTAGGTGCCCAGGTCCTTCATCGACTCCTTGAGCACCCGCTCCAGGCCATCACGCTCCTTGCTCAGTCCTTCAAACTGCTCCTCGATCGCGTCGATCTCGTCGGCCGCCAGCTTCTTGCGGTTGGCATCCGACAACTGCGGCTCCAGGGCCTGCATGTCGGTTTCCACCTGCTCCAGACGCGTCTTGAGGAAGGCGTGGCGCTCCAGCGCCATCGCGCGGCGAACGTCCCGCACGTTCAGGTCGTGCTCCAGCGCCCAGCGTTCCATGAAGGCACGCCCGGCCGCCAAGGCCTGCTTGCGCATCTCCGGCAGCTTGGCCTCCAGCATCAGCTTGCGGGTGGAAGCGGCGATGCGTTCGTCGTCCTCCTGCCCGATGCGCACCGCATTCACGGGCATCCCAGCCTGCCCGACGATGCGTTCCAGAGAGTTGTCCAAGGCCACGTGCGTCTGCGAGGTCAGCAGCACGCGCGCGTTCGGGTTGGCCTTCAGGGTCTGCAGCACCAACTCGGTGATGAAGGTGGTCTTGCCCGTTCCTGGCGGCCCTTCCACCAGCAGCAGGGCGGGCCCAGACAGCGCCGCGATCACGGCCTCCTTCTTGTCGTCGTCGATGTTCGGATTGATGAACTCGACCGCCACCGGCTCGGGCACCGGCACCCGATCGGGGCTGACGATGTAGCCACCCAGTTCCGGGTTGACCGAGCGACCGTATCGGACAGCATCGACCGCGGTCTTCTGCTTCCCCAACGATCCGTCGGCCTTGGCGGTGTCCGTCTCGACGATGCCTTCTTCGGGAATGGCACCCGCATCGATGCGGTTCCGGAGGCTCGGCCGGATGATCAGATGACCATCCGAGCGCGACACCGCCTTGCCCCGGAACTCACCCAGCCTGCCGGCCTGCACCATCACGTCTTGGCCGACGAGCGCTGAGCCATCCGTATCTGGCTTCAGCTTCAGCCGAACGAACTCGCCCGTGGCCTCGCGCCCCGCATACGCCAGGCGAACACACCGCATCTTCTCCAGCTCGGTCTTGGCACTGAGGAGATCGACCCATGTCTGGTACAACGCCAGCTCTCGCTGCTCGAGTTTGCGCTGCTTCTGATCGGCCGCAAAGGTGAGCAAGCGGTCCAGCAGGCCATCCAACGCTTCGCTCGAAGCCTGGGTGGTGGTGCCCGACAGCGCGAACCTCACCTCGGGGTCTGCGGCGTTGTTGCGCTTGCGGTCGATCTCCGAAGGCTGGTACTCCAGCGCGGCAACCAGGAGCAACTTGCCGCCCGTGGTATCGCGCAGAGCGGTGTAGCCATACTTGCCGCCGTACACGCGGAAGCTGCGGTCGGGCTTGTCGGGCGTTGAGGGCAGCTCTTCCATGCGGGCCCCCTCCAGGTCTCGCTCGATGAAGCGCTCCGCCTGTGGGCCCCGCAAGCCGAGGTCATGCTCGACCGCGTCGCGGACCTTGTTCGTCAAGGCTAGTAGCACCAGCGGTAGCGACTGCGAGGCCGGCGCTGGCGCAGCGCGCTCCAGCTCCGCCTGCAGCAGCACCGCGTTGGCCGGCCGCAGGTCAGGTTGATTCAGTTCCAGACAGCGCCGTAGCACGCGACGGATTGGCTCTACGAGCGGCGCCTCTTCCAGCAACGCGAACAGCTCTTCGTACTTGGCCGGCGCCTTGCCAGTAAGCGCGGCCACGCTCAGCGCCGCGAACCCGAATACATCCCGGCTGTAGCTGTAGCTGCCGTCGTCCAGTTCAGGCGGCGAGTACGGCGCCGACGAGAACCGGGCCAGCGTCACCCCCGGGGCGAGGAAGTTGCGGATCTTTGAGATACCAAAATCGCAGAGCTTGACCTGCCCTTCGTCAGTAACGAGAACGTTAGACGGCTTCACATCCCGGTGCGCGGTAGAACGCGTATGGGCAAAGGCCAGTGCGTCGAGTACGCCTTTGCCGACAGCTCGGTAGTAGGCCTCCCAGCTCTCGTACCGGCCTGGCGCCATCACCGCGCCGAGATCCCGCTCCACCCACTCCATCACAACGAAGTGCACTCCGTTCTCATCGTCGCGCCCGGAGTCGAGGATGCGCACGATGTGCGGGTGCTTCAGGTCCGACAGCGCCTGAACTTCGCGTCGAAACGACTCCTCGATGACCTCGTCAGTGCCGCCCTCGCTCCTGAACACCTTCAATGCGACCATGCTGCTGGTCTCGATGTCAGTGGCACGGTAGACGGACGACAGGCCGCCACTCTTTGGGTTGCCACGCGTGACGTAGCGCCCGTCGCTCAGGCTCAGCCGCTTGGCTTCCTTGCGGTCAGCCAAGTCTTTCAGCGTGATCTTGCTGGTCTCCGACATCTCCGTGTTCCTCCCTGGTGGCCCTTGCGCTTGTCTTCTTATGCCAAGGGCCAATAAACGGCCATGTTTGACTCGCCGGCTATATCCCTGCTACTTGATCATGTTTACCAGGTTGATCGCACTAGGCATGACCTGCACGCCCTGCGGGCTCTTCCCGCTTTCGAACACCTTCTGCCAGAAGCTGTTGTTCTGCTTGCCCCCGAACACCGTGGCTGACAGATCCTTGTTCACCCACAAGGGCAACGCGGCGAGGTTGCGCACGAACTTGCGGATGTTCTCCCACAACTGCGCAGGGAACTCGTACTGAAAGAGCTTGTCCTCGTCGATGGGCTTGCCGGTGTTGATGAAGTAGCTCTTGATGATCTGCTCCACGTACCGCAGCCAGCTGTGCAGCACCTCTTCCTTGCTCATGCGGAACGCGATCAGGTGCGGATGCGCGAAGTTTTCGCCCTTTTGCAGCCGGCTCTCCAGCCTGTCCGTCCCCACATCGACGTCGAACTTGCCGATGTAGATTTCTTCGGCAATCACATTCATCAGCCGGATCAGCTGCGAAGTCTCCAGCTCCCGCGGGTTCTCACCGTTGTCCGCACCGTAGTCCAGGGACGTGTCCAGCACATCCTGATAGACGAAGAACGAGTAAAAGGTCTTGTCAATCGAGCTGTACGACAAGGGCCGCTCCTTGCCTCTACCGCCATAGTCGATGAAGTCGCGCAGCTTGTTTTCAGCTGACGACGTGACGCCGTCGCGCACTGCGTCCAATATGTACCGCTTCATCTCGCGCGACTGGCCCTTGAAGTAGCTTACGAGTTGGCGCTCGCTGAAGCTCAGGTCGGTCTCCGCCCTGCCGGTGTCCCGGCGGTAGCGCTCGATCCGGTCCCTATAGAGCGTGCTGCCTAGGTGGCGCTGGACCGACTTGTCGAAGGCCACCTGCTTGAGCGTGGTACCTGCATTGGTATTGGTGGTGATTAGCGTGTCCGGGTCGGGATCGATGAACACCCGCACCGGCAGCGCCTTGGCCCCCAGCATGATCTGCGCAGCCGCCTTATGCTGGCCGTCGAACACATGCACGGCGCTCTTGCCACCCTTGGACGTCATCCACGCCAGCGGCACGTGCAGTTGCGGGCGTCGGGCGTAGAACTCCTCGACCAGCTTGCCGATGTTGTTGCCGATTGCCCGCGGGTTGATGCGGTCGTCGTGTCGCAAGTACTGGATGGGCAGCCTGACGAAGAAATACTGGAAGCCGCTGAGTTCGTCTTCGTATACCGGTACGTCGTAGATCGCCACATCGCCGACGGCGCTGAGGGTGAACTTGATGTGGCCGCCCTCCAGCTTGAAGCTCAGGTCGGCTTGAGCGCCATGGGCCTGCTTGAGGATGTCACCCAGATTCGGGCTGCGGTTCTCGGCCTCCAGGCTCTCCTTAAGCGCCGCGAAACGCTGGAGCACGCGCGCCACTTCCAGGTTGCTCGCCTGCTTGGAGCGGTTGCAGCTGGCGTGAGTGATCGCGAAGTTGCTGGGGTCATCCTTGCCACCCGTCGCGGACGGAATGACATGGTCGATGTCCAAATCGTCCTTATGCAGCTGCAAGTCAATGGGCTTCTCGCAAATGAAGCAATGGCCCTTCTGCGCTTCGTGCAACTTGGCGATGAGTGCCGTGCGGTCTTCGGCGGACTGGTTTCGGAGGAACAGTGACGACATTAATGGGCTCCATTGTTTCGTTGTTCGAAGTGCGTCCAAGCAGTGCGGTAGTCCTCCTCACGGTCGGCCAGCGCGAAGGGGGCTACGTACTGGATCATGCGGTCGACTGAGCCGCCCGGAAGGGTGTCGTCGCGAATGGGGCGCTCGACCACGGTGCCGTCGGGCACTTGGGGCTGACCGTTCTTGGGTTGAACGTCTTCCCAGCCAAGGCGGCGAGTTTCCTTACGGCCATCCAAATGGCGCAAGGTGCAGGGCCTGTCGGCGCGCCCAGACTTGCGGGGCAGGCCGATGCCGACAAGGCCCTTGCTAGCGGTGAAGACGATTCGGCCGACGGCGTCATACCAGGTATCGCGCTCGTTCTGGCGCAGAACCGGGAACTGCACGCGATAGACGGTGAGCAGTTCGTTCAGCGTGAACCCCAGAGCTTGCGCGGCAAGCACGTCAATCTCAACCAGCGCCTGGCGGCGCGCGTAGTCACTGCGCAGCGCGCAGTGACGTCGCCATTCGGAGGTGAGCTTGGCGAAGTAGTCGGCGGGCAGGCGCGGATCGGTACTGGCCCAGCGGTCTTCAGTGAAGGCGTCTCGCCAAGCGTCGTGCCACAGGTTGGCGTACGAGTTGGTAAGGCAGTTAAGCGCTAACGCCCGCAGATGCAGAGCGCTCCGACCCAGCGCGTCCGCCGACAGCACGGGCAATTGGTTGATGAGCGTAGTGTTAGCGTGCCCCATGCCTGTGCTCTTGACGCGATAGTCAACCGGCACGGATATGCAGAGCGCGTGAAAGTCGAGGAGGTCCTCATGCTTGCGGAACGCAGTGGCGAGAACCGTGTTGATGTGACCCAGTAACGGGGGCACGATTGCGGAGACGAGAGTCCGCTCGCCGGGTGGCGTAATCATTTCTCGGTTTACGTGGCGGTAGTACGCCGTGACCGGCTTCGCAAGCTCCTCTCCAGCTTCGACCCAACTTACGCGCGGGGTGCGCCTTGCATATTCGGCGATAGTCGCCGCCCGCTGGTAGTTGCAGCGCGGCAAGTAGCCGTCGGGGGCCGCTTGTAAGTCCACCACGTCGTAGTGACTGTTTGCAGTGCACACGGCGCGTGGCGTCTTGTTCAGCGGGTTACCAACGAAGAAGTGCGGCCCAGAAAGCACAAGGTCAGCACGACTTTCGACGAAGCCAGTTTCGCGCTTGATAGTCCCGTCGCGCTGACTGATAGTTTCGTTCCAGTGCTGCGTGAAGTAGATGGCGTCGCCTACGTCGCTTAGCCGCTTAGGATGTTGCGCGAACTTCTCCAGTACCGATACTAGTTCGCGACTGTGCAGCGCTGGCAGACGCGCATGCAACGCAGGTGTGCCGGGTTCGTCGTAAAGGCGCGCAAAGGTGGCGAGTACGGCTTCATCGACTTCAATCACGCGGCTAGCGTGGCCGGCTGTGGCCCAGCCGCCTTCGTCGCGCTTGATGCCGGGCACGGCACCGCCACCAGGGTGGGTGAGGCTGTCGGCAATTGTTGAAGGCCAGAACAGGTTGGACATGGACTTGAACTTGACCTGCTTCTGCGGTGCGCCGTAGACGTGCAAGCCAAAGCGCATCCGGCCGTGGTCGTTCGTGCCCTCGAAGAGTTGAAGCTCATTCTGAAACTGATAGTGCCCACGCAACCGAGGGTAGATCGCTGCGCGAAACTCCCCCGCTCCGGGGTCGTCGTAAGGCCCTTCGGGGTGGACCAATGCCTGCACGCCACTGCCAACCCGCCACACAAGGGGCATGAAGCACTTGTAGAGATTCGCCTTCTGGCCGGCGAGCATCGGATAGTTCGGCACCGCATTCAAGAAGGTCGCCGCGCCCTCTGTCGCCGTGCACTCTGAGAGATATTCCCTCCGCGCTCGTGGCACTGCCTCGAACACGTCGGTGCGCTGATCAGTAGCTTGCTTAGCACTGAGTTGCCGAATCGCAAATCTCGGATCGAAGTCCGACAGCAGGGCCTGCTCGTTCCACTCCACCTTGATCCACGGTGGATTGCCCAGAACCATGTCGAAGCCGCGTCGCTGCCTGAATTGATCAGCGAACTCCAACTCCCAGTGAAAGAAGCGCTGCTCGTGCGCCACGCGCTCGGCCACGCACAGCGGAGCGAATGCAGAGACAAGCGCGTCGATATCCACCAAGCCATATCGGTCGCGCTCAGGCGCAAAGTCCAGGCGACTTTGCGGCTGGGTCTCCGGGAACAATTCTGTTGGCGGTTCGGCTTCGGCCAGCGAGGCGCTGCCCAGCAGCAGCATTTCCAGAGCGCCCCACCACTCCTCGCGCGTCGGCAGCTTGGCAGCTTCACCGAGTGGCCAGAACCACAGCGCGCACCACCAGTCCATTGCTAGCTTCAGGCGCCGGTACGGGCTGGCGTTCTTCACCTGCTCCGAGAGCATCTCTCGCTGAAAGGTCGCATCCTTTTGCGCGGTGGTAGTGGGCGCGCGATTGGGTGCCGGGTCAGGCCACACATGCAATTCGTCGCTAGTCGCCTTGCGTACGCGCGCCAGCTCCAGCGCGTGCTGCTGCCAAAGGGCTTCAGCAGCCACCGTCAGCGCCTTCACGCGGCGCACTTCGTCCGTCGTCAGCGGCGCAATGAAATCCGAACGCCACTTCTTGAAGGTCTCAAAGGCCTTGGGCTCCAGCGCCTTGACAACCTTGTCGGTGCACGCGGCCATGCCCTCGGCCGGCAGCAGAAAGTGGAAGACATCGCTATCGGCTGGCGCTGCCGTCATCGCCACCGCCCGCGGCACGGCGGCGCGCCAGTCTCGCTCAGCCTTACCCTTCTCGCCACGGCCGGGAGTCAGCTGGGCGGCACTGAACACGTCTCGCCGCGCGCCCACCAGCGAGTTGCCTCTGCGCAGTTGCATGCCGAACCAAGGCACGTGGCTGCCCTTGAAGATGGCGTTCAGCCACAGCGAAACCTCGGCCAGTTCCACCGCCACCGGATTCAGGTCCACGCCGAACACGTTGTTGTCAGCGATGAACATCTTCACCCGCTGCTTCTCTTCGGTGTACTGGTCGTGCGGAATGGTCTGGCCCAGTTCCTTCTGCTTGGCCTGGAGGTAGGCCTCGGCCAACTGGTTGATGGCCTCGTTCAAGAACGCCGCGCTGCCCATGGCGGGTTCGCAGACGGTGATCTTCAGGATGTCGTCGGCCGTCTTGCAGGTGGCCAGCAGTTCCTTCAGCGCGTGCTCCACGAGGCACTTGGTCAGCACCTCGGGCGTGTAGTACGAGGCCGACTTCTCCCGCGCCCGGCCAGCCAGGCGGTAGATGAAGGTGCCCTTCTTGTACTGGCGTGGCTCACCGCCGAACAGGCGTTCTGCGTCGGTGTACTGGTCGATCTTGCTGGCGGGCACGAAGTAGGCCGCGTCCAGCGGGTCGACCTCGGCGTCCTTTTTCTTCTCGGCCGCGGTGGGCACCGCGTCACTGGCGTCTTCGGCAGCGCCGGTGTCGTCAGTATTGGCGTCTTCATCCCCAACGTCCGTGTTGTCACCAGCGCCGTCGCCGTCCTCGGCAGCCGGCTTGTCCTTCTTGCGCTTCGGGTCGGGCCGCACCTCGAACAGGTCATCTTCGGCAAAGAAGCCGCGGAAGGACAGCAGCGACTCGTACACCGCACCCAGTTGGTTGATGCCCAGGGTGCCGTAGCTGATGCGGCCCCGGCTGCCGCCCTTGCGGCCCGTCTTGCCGCTGCCCTCGCCGGACAGTGACATGAGCCGGATGACCCGCTGCAAAACTCGATTGCGCAGCTTCACGCTGCCCAGCAGCGGCGTCTGCTTGGGGTCGAACAGGTGGCCCTGCAGCGGGGCGATGGTGAAGCCGGTGTCCAGGACCTGCTCGCCACCGGCCAACAGTTCGTCTTGAATCTCACCCTGGGGGCCGCCCTGGGCGCCGCGCTTGGGGAAGCCCTCCCAGATCAGCGTGAAGAGCTGCTTTAGGCTTTCGTGGAAGTAGGTGCCCTCCAGCGCCTCGGGCGTGGTGAGCGGCATCTGCTCCAGCTCTCGCAGGTGCTCCAGGCTGTAGCCCTTGAGGTACGACTCGGCGGTGATGGGCGCGTAGCCCAGGTCGGGCCGTGCCTCGATGTAGAAGAGAAACAGCAGCCGGTACATGTAGCGCAGGCACTCGCGGCTGAGCTGGTCGGCCAGGTCGATGTCGTTGCGGTCGAAGACCTTTTCCTTGGCCACCTCGCGCTTGTAGCGGATGGCCTCGTTGCCGATCTCTTCGATACAGGCGCGCAGCGCGTACTTCAGGTCCGTGGAGACTTCGAAGGCATGCTTATGCGAGCTGTCGTCCAGCGTGTCCAGCAAGGCGGTGCCGCCCGCGGCGGGCAGCACTGACTCAGCGCCCGCCAGCGCGACAAACGCGCGGAACTGCTTGTCGTCGCGCGGGCCGAAAAGTTCGGGCAGGTTGAAGCTGAGCAAGGCTTTGCGGCCCCACTTGCCACGCTCGATGAGCAGCCAGGTCTCGTGGTGCACCAGAAGCACCCAGCGCGGCGGCGTGTCGTCACTGAACACGGCCTTCGTCAGCGTCTCTTCCCAGTCGGCCGCGCTCGGCTTGCCGTCGGCACCCAGAGGCTGACACTGCAGCGGGTGGGCCTCGTCTTCACCGGGGGCAGCTGGGGGTGCCACGGCGGCTGCGATCACCAGCAGTGGGTGCGCCTTGGCATCGCGGTACACCGCCAGCACCGGCAGGCCATGGCCCTTGCCATCGGCTGACTCCAGTTCTTGCGGCGCGATTTCGTAGCCGATGGCTTGCAGCAGCGGCTGCACCAGGTCGATCAGCAGGGGCAGCCTGTCGGCAGCCTTGCGTTCGGAGACGAAGCGCTCGCGGGCGCGAAAGTAGGCCGCGCCGCCGGCCGTGCGCACGCGTGAGACGGGGCTATTGGCGCCCTGTTCCTTCCAGCGGTTGAACAGCGGCTTGAGATCGTTCTCGACGATCTCGTCCAGGTAGTGCTGGCTGTAGAACTCGTTGGTGTTTTCGAGGCCGGTGATCGCGAAGGTCATGGTCGTTCGTGCCTGTGGGTGCCGGTTCAGGCGTTCAGGCGGCCAGCGCGGCCAGCGCGGCCACGATGGTGAGCTGGGCGCGGTCGTCCAACTCCAGCGTGTCTTTGATCCACTGCTGGTAATTCTTGAAGAGGTCGGCGGTGTCGTTCTCGCGCTGCTTGCGGCGCGCCGCATTCACCTGCTCGATGCCCTTGGCAAAGTCCAGCTCCAGCTGGGCGAAGTGCTTGTGCTGCAGCATCTTGAGCTTGTCCAGCTCGCGCCCCAGGCGCGCGCGGCAATCGGCATCGAAGGCCTGCTTGATGGGCTTGAGGTGGCGCTCGGCCGTCTGCACCACGGCCGGCAGCGCGGCCTGGATGTGTGCCATGGGCACGGCCTGGCCGTCATTGGCCAAGGCGCTGCTGCCGAAGCCGGTGCGTTGCATCACCTCCTCGAGCGAAAGCACTGCCTGGGGTTGACCGTCCTTCCCAAGGTGCACGCCCATCCACTGGGTGAGCATGGTCTGGCCGCGTCGGTTGGGCGCCTGCCCCAGCACGACGATGATCGCCTCGCCAGGTGCAACGCCTTGCTGCACCCGAATGACCGGGGCGCGCTGGCGGCCGAACAGGGCCATGAGCTTGTAGTCGAGCCACTGGCAGATGGGGTGCAACGGCCACAGGTAGTGCACCTGCGGCCAGGTGTTGGCGTCGCGGGCTTGCTGAATGGCAGCGTCGACCAGCACCTTGTCGGCGCTGAGAGCGAACTGGTTGTCGGTAGGCCACATGTCGCTGGCCACTTCGCGCTTGAGCAGCGGCGCGAGGTCGCTGCTGGGCTGGAAGCTGAGCGTTCGCTTGGCATCGTCGCTCTGCACCGGGTTGTACTCGCGGGGCGAGGCTTTGCGCAGCCAGGTGAGCGCGTCGCGCACGTAGGTGTAGTCGTCGCCGAACAGGCTGGTGACAGAGCCTGTGGGGGCGGATGTGGGCGCCGGTGTAAGGGGGCTGGGCGTGTGGTGCGCGCCAGCAGCCACCGCTTCGTTCGCTTCGGGCGCAGTGCCGGCCTGGGCGGCACCCCACAGGGCCTCGAAAGGGTCCACGTCACCCTGGGCCAGCTGCGCGGCAAACGCTTCTGCGGTGGTGTTCGACTCCATCGCAGCGGCCACCTTGGCAACCTCCAGCTCCTCGTCGTAGAGGCCCATGAAGGCCGACGGGTCGCCAATGTTCTTGGCTGCCTGCTCGTCCTTGTCGATCAGGATTTCCAGGTAGCGCAGGTCGCCGCGGATACGCTCGTGCTGGGGCACGGTGAGCATGTAGCCGATCTGCGGCACCTTGAGCTGGCCATATCGGTCAACGCGACCGTTGCGCTGCTGGAAGACCATCAGTGACCAGGAGATGTCGAAGTGGATGAGCCGATGCGACTGGTAGTGCAGGTTCAAGCCTTCTGACGCCACGTCCGAAGCGATCAACAGGCGCAGTGGCGTGTGAGCACTGCCGAATGCCTTGACCGTGTTCTGGATGTCCACGTCGGGCATCTGGCCGTGCAGAACAGCCACCGCTTCGGCCGGCAGGCCCAGAGCCTTGGTCAGCTCGGCCTGCAGAAACTTGAGCGTCTCAATGCGCTCGGTGAAGATCACCAGGCGATCGGTGGGATCGCTTCCGTTCCACTTCCAATGCTTGCCGCCGCGAAGTTGTTCGAGGAGGTGCTGGAACTTGCTGAACTGCGCCGGGCCGATGGCCGCAACCAGCTCTTGCAGTTGGCTGAGGGCGGCGATGTCTGGGTGGGCAGTGTCTTTGGCCTGAAGCTTTCGCAGGCGCTCCTTCAGGGTCTGAAGGCAGGCCGCGGGGGACGAGAACAGCGCCTTCTCCAGCGTGGTGCGGAAGAGCATCGCTCCCTCGCGCTGCTGGCCTGCATCGGAGGCCAGCTTCAGATCGCCCAGGCAGTTGAAGACCGCGTTCTCGGCCGCGCTGGCGGGGCTTTGCAGGCGGTGCACCTCGCGCTCAGGAAAGTCCTGGCGCATCTGGTCTTTTACGTCCTTCTTGAAGCGCCGCACGAACAGGTGCGCCACGTCGTCGCGGGTGTAGTCGGCACCGGCGGGCAGCACAGTCGGGTCCAGCATTCGCATCAGGCTGGCGAAGCTGTCGCGCTTGCCGTTGTGCGGCGTGGCGGTCAGCAGCACCAGCGCATCCGAGCGCGTGGCCAGCAGGCCGGCGAGACGGTTGCTCTGCGTGCGGTTGCCCTTGTAGGACACGTTGTGGGCCTCATCAATGATGATGAGATCCCACCAGGCCTTCTCCAGGTAGTGCCGGTACTCGCTGTCGCGTTTGAGGGTGTCGACCGAGATGATCGTGCGGTCGAAGTAGTTGAACGGGTTGTGGTTGGACGGGATCTCGCGCCGGATGCGCTGGATGCCTGCTGAATCGAGCCGGGTCAACGCGATGGTGAAGCGGTTCCAGAACTCCTGCTGGAACTGCAGCATCATCGACTTGGTGGTGACCACAAGCACCCGCCGGGCCTTGCCGCGACGCATCAGCTCGGCGGTCAAGATGCCCGCTTCCAAGGTCTTGCCCAGGCCGACGGTGTCGGCGATCAGCAGGCGGGGTCGCAACTGGCAAAGCACTTGGTACGCAGGCACCAGCTGGAACGGCAGCGCATCCATCACGGCCCGCTGGCCCTGAACGACCGCGTCGCCCTGCAGGGCCGCCTGTCGCAGCTTGGATTCGACGTAGAGGCGCGAGGCGATGAAGCTTGGCGATTCGTCGAACACCAGCTCGGTCTTGGCCGGGTCGATGAGGGTCACGTCCTCCAACTGAGACAGGAACAGCGCCCGGTGGTTGCGGACGGTCTCGGAAATGCCGATGCAGCTGAGCTGCCAGCCGCCAAGCTGGCAGACATCGGCGTTCTGGACAATCCACTCCTCGTCGCGGATCAGGGCTCGCGCGCCGGGCGCGGGGGCCTGAAGTAAGGACATACCCTAAAACTCCCATGGTGGCGCTTGGCGCTTCTGCGCGCTACGCGTCTTTCAGACCATTCTGGCCCGAAAGATGGCTGCGGGCGTCACCGGACGGCCTGGCGACGAGATGAATACTCAAGCGGATGTGCCTCCAGGGCTTGACCAACGGATCGGCGCACCTGTTGAAACGTTAGGCCGAGGCGACTCAGCTCCTGTTGATAAGCATCCCTACCGCGCAGGAGGGAGGCTGCCCATGGCGAAGTTGGTGGTAGGCCACAGGTCGCCATCGCTGGAGCGACGAAGAGTTCTATCGCTGGCAAGTGACCGCGCCCGTAGAAGACGCTATCAAAACCAGCCCAAAACGACCTGAAGTCAGTCTCGATGCGCCCACCGAAATGGAAGTACCTGTCAGACCAAGCCACCGCCATAGCACTAAGCCCGGCGGAGGCCATGTCGAGCGACCAAGCCGATAGGGCTTCGCCCTGGAGAAAGTCATCGTCCGCCGCCACCACGAAGAGAAGTTTGTGAACATGTTGATGTGCCGCATCGCGATCGACTTCCAAGGACCGCCAGTCAGGCTCACGCCGTGCTTGGAGGTGCGTTTCGAAGAGGTTGGGCTTCAGTCTTGCGTACGCGATCTTGATGCGGTGCCGCTCGACCCGGTTTGCCGATGTCAGGCGACATGAAAAACTGACCCCCTGGCGACATTGAGAACTGACCCCCTTCGAGGACGAAGGAGGTCCGATGGACGAGGTGTTTCAAGCTCCGCAGGTCGCAGCAGGC
>Ga0268298_10002214_pt1 | contig 21555 bp, 26 predicted proteins | sample WWTPWeurt_MetaG_FD_194462 | JGI IMG/M metagenome (GOLD analysis project Ga0268298, IMG submission 194462) | Activated sludge microbial communities from WWTP in Nijmegen, Gelderland, Netherland - WWTP Weurt | ecosystem: Engineered > WWTP > Aerobic digester > Activated sludge | place... | reverse complement strand
TGCAATACACTGTGTTTTGTTGCCATATTCATATGGCGGACACAGTAAACGACTTTTTGTCTATACGGGAGCGGGTGGGTAACCGAACTTATTAGTTATAGCGGGAACCTATTTGTGGCCTATTATAACGCAACCTTGACTTTACGTACCATCTATGCTTCCATATACCTGTGGTCGCGCCGATGTCCCCGAACGGGGGCACTTTTAGTTTATAGTGTGTTAGGTGGGACACAGGGAACGTCGTCTCCAAGTGTTCGTGTGCGAAGGTGTGTACGGAACGCACATCATCCCATGCGAGCAGCGTTTATTCAGCAGTAGTAATGTGTAATAGAGTATGCTTGATCTCAAGATCATCAACGCCGTCATGGGCGAGCTCGAGGAAGAGCGAGGTATTCCGCGTGAAGCGATGGTGGAAGCGATTGGTACGGCACTGGCCACAGCGTACAAGAAGGAGTATGGCAAGCGCGGCCAGGTCGTGCGTGCCAAATTCGATATTGAAACGGGCACCACCGAGTTCTACCAGGTGAAGTTCGTCGTTGACGAAAGCCGCGTGTGGTTTCCCGAGGAGGGCGAGGAGGAAAACGAAGATGAGGGTGTGGTGCCGCGTGTGCGTACGGACGGCGAGGAGGACGATCGGGTACGATACGATCCTGAAAAGCACATTCTCCTCGAGGATGCGCGGCGTATCAAGAAGGACGTGCAGGTGGACGACGAGCTCGTGTTTCCGCTTGAGGCGCACGAAGAGTTCGGGCGTATCGCCGCACAGACCGCAAAGCAAGTGATCATCCAGAAAATCCGTGAGGCCGAGAAGGTCTCGATTCTCGGAGAGTTCGGGGGGCGAGAAGGTGAGATTGTTTCGGGAACCGTGCAGCGGGTTGAGCGAGGTACCGTATTCCTCGACCTTGGACGCACACAAGCCATGATGCCCTATGACGAGCAGATACCGGGGGAGCGATTTCGCCAGGGTGAGCGAGTACGTGCGTATCTGTACGCGGTCGAAGAAGGGCCGCGGGGTGTCGTGGTGCGCGTGTCGCGCAGTCATCCGCGCTTTCTCCTGCGTCTATTCGAGTTAGAGGTGCCAGAGCTCGCGAACGGCGCCATAGCGGTGAAGGCGATCGCACGTGAACCTGGCAGTCGTTCCAAGGTTGCGGTACAGGCGATCGACACCCACGTGGATCCGGTCGGTGCTCTTGTGGGGCAACGGGGCGTGCGCGTCTCGACCGTCATGGGAGAGCTCGGAGGGGAAAAGATAGACATCATCGAGTGGTCCGAGGAGCCGGCACACTTCATCGAGGATGCGCTCTCACCGGCAAAGGTGCTCGACGTTTTGATCCAGGAAGATGACCACACGGCGATCGTCGAGGTGACCGAGGACCAGCAATCGCTTGCGATCGGTCGCGGGGGGCAGAACGTACGTCTCGCAGCGAAGCTCACCGGGTGGCGTATCGACATCCGCTCCACCCAGGGCGCCAGTCTCACCGAAGTTGGTGCTGACATGAGTGAGAACACCGCTGACCCGGAAGCACCCACACCGGACTCTATAGAGGAACGCAGTGAGGGACCCGCCGAGGAAGGTGCTGCGAACCCCACGTCGAAGGCCCCCGAAACAACAGACGAACAAACACCGGCCGCCTAGTGCTCTGCGGTGGCACTCCACCCTGTTTGGTGGCATACTGCGTATTATTTTTGGCTAATACCCACACCACACCATGAACCTCTGGCACGAGATCGCCATCGGCGACAAGGCTCCCGAAGAGTTCAACGCCATCATCGAGATCCCCAAAGGATCCTTCAACAAGTATGAGATTGATAAGGAGACCGGCCTCATCGCGCTCGATCGCGCGAACTACAGTGCCGCGCCGTACCCCTTTGACTATGGCTTCGTACCGCAAACGTACTGGGAGGACAACGATCCGCTCGATGTGATTGTGCTCACGACCTTTCCCCTAAGTCTCGGGATACTCGTGCGCGTACGTCCGGTCGCGGTACTGGACATGATCGACGACGGTGATTCCGACATGAAGGTGCTTGCGGTGCCTGCTGCGGACAGGCGTTGGGATGACGTACAAGATCTCGCCGACCTCAACAGACACAATCTGAAGGAGTACGAGCACTTTTTCCAAACGTACAAGATGCTCAAGGGAAAGCCGGCCCCCGTCGAGACCCGTGGGTACAAAGGTCGTCTCGAAACACTCGAGATCATACGGAAAGCGCAGCGTCTCTACAAAGAGAAGTTCGGTGCGTGATGATCGTACGGTGCATCCCACACACACGCCTTTCAGGTGTGTGTGGTGTATACTGGGACGTATCGCGTTCGCGTGGACGAGAACAAGGTATGCAGTGGAAAGAGAAATACGTGGTTCACACCGCACGAGTTGCCGTGGTATGCGGGGTGGTGTGTGGTGCGTGGGCAGTGTGTGCAGAGGACGGTCCGGGCGCGCGCGTTCATCGTAATTTGTTCGAGCCTGCCCCCACAAATACAGCGACCACTGCACTCGCGACCCGGTCGCAGGAGGAGGGTTTTGCGGCGCAATCTGCGCATGCTGGTGAGCGGGCGCGTACACGCGCATTCCTTGAGGAACGACGCGCGTCTCTGCGCACAGTACGTACACAGACATCGCCCGGTCCCGGTGGAGCGTACGTGCATGCCGGTCAGTACGTAACGCGCATGACAGAGCGCATGAGCAGTGCGCTCGAGCGGCTCAAGCGTATTACGGACCGTGTCGCGTCACGTATCGAAAAGGCAGAGGCCATGGGTGCTGATGTTGCCATGGCGCGTGCCACGCTTGACGAGGTGTATCCGCTCATGGAGAGCGCTCGGATAGATATCGCGTATGTGGGGCAGGTGGCGGCGTCCCTCCTTGCGGCGGACGTTCCACGAACCCACGTGGAAGAGCTGCGCGACGCTGCCCTGGTCGCCCGTGATGGGCTCGTGGCGGTCCATGCAGCATTGACGGACACGGTATACGAGATACGTTCGGGCATATTACGTAGTGCCACCACCACACCTGTTTCGGGTGTACCGGACGCGGCAACCACCGCACCCGCCTTCGAGGGAACGTCATCCAACTTTGTACCATGAAGGATCACGAAGCAGTCACACCGCCGAGAACTTCACCCTCCGCACGGCTTTCTATGGCGTGCGCGGTGCTTGCGGTGGTACTGCTGCTCTTGTACGTGTGGGGGTCCTGGGGTACCTACACTCCGACCGAAGCGCCACCACCGTTGCCACCCGATGCTCGAACTGAAGCCTTGCGTCACGATGAACGCTCGGACGACCTTGAGGCGATCGAGCGTGATCTCAGCGCCACAGTCCTTTCTGATTTGGATGCCGATGTGGTGGATATCGAGCGCGAACTCGAGCAGCCGACGCACTAAAACAACCCATTGCATCTTCTACGTGTGCAGGGTATGCTCTCGCTCACATGACACATAACCACGGGCATGACCACGGCGTACTCTACACCGACGTTCAGGTGACGCAAAAACCAAGGTCAGAAATCGAAATCACGGGGGAGATACCGTTGAGTATCGTGGAGGCGACCCGCGATCGGGCGGTGCGCAGGATTGTGCGTGATCTTGAGTTGCCTGGGTTTCGTAAGGGGCATGTACCCGCGGACGTGGCGGTGGCGCACGTTGGAGATTTGGCGGTACTCCGTGAGATTGCCGAGCTCGTGCTTACCCATGCGTATCCCCATTTGGTGGAGGAAAAGCATCTTGAGGTTATTGGTAGGCCACACATGCAGGTCACGAAGCTCGCCCTTGGCAATCCGATTGGTTTCAAGATCGTGACGGCGGTGTTTCCCACGGTCATACTCCCCGACTATCATACTATCGCGCGTGACGAACGTTCCAAGCACCCAGACCCAAGCTCACAGCAAGTGGAGGATGCCGAACTCGACGTTGAGCTCGAGCGTTTGCGCACAGTCTTGGTACGTTCTGACCGCGGGGAGACGGAAGGTGCCGGGGAGGTTGCCCCCCTGCCCATCGATGATGCGTTCGCACAACAGCTTGGAGATTTCAAGGACCTTGCCGATCTCAAAGAGAAGGTACGTAAAGGGTTGCTTCTCGATAAGCAAACGAAAGCCCACGACAAGCGTCGCCTCGCGATCGTGGACGCCATCCTTGCGAAAACAAGCGTGGAGCCGCCCGACGTGCTCGTTGCGGGCGAACTCGAGCAGATGTTTGGAGAGTTCACGGAACGCGTGGAGCGCGCCGGCCTACGCCTTGACCAGTACCTCGCCACAATCGAGAAAACGGAGAGCGACCTGCGGCGCGAGTGGCACAAGGATGCAGAGAAACGGGCGAAGCTTCAGCTTGTGTTAGGGGAGATCGCAAAACGGGAACACGTGGAGGTGGATGTGTCACGGATTGAGCGTGACGTGGCGTACCTGACAGAGCACTACCCCGACGCCGATCCGGACGCGGCACGTACGTACAGCGAAGCACGCATCAAGAACGAGATGGTACTCGTCCTGCTTGAGGGCGAGGAGCGCTCGGACGCAGCGTCACTTGCATTCGAACGTAGCTCGTAGTAGAGTAGCGGCACTGTGCTTCGCACAGCAAGGGTTTTTCATATGCCCACCATCAACCAACTCATACGAAAGCCTCGCAAAGAGCGAGCAAAGAAATCGAAAGTACCGGCGCTCGCGCGAGGTTTCAACCTGCTTAAGAACAAGCCCGCACTCTATCCTTCGCCCTTTAAGCGCGGTGTGTGTACAAAGGTCACCACGAAAACCCCCCGCAAACCGAACTCGGCCATTCGCAAGTACGCCCGCGTGCGCCTCACGAACGGCATCGAGGTGTCCGCATATATACCGGGCGAAAAACACAACCTTCAGGAGCACTCGGTGGTACTGGTGCGCGGCGGTCGTGTGAAAGACGTCAACATTCGCTACACGATCGTGCGCGGTAAGTTGGATGCCGCAGGTGTCGACAAGCGTCGCAAGGGTCGTTCGCAATACGGTGCGAAGAGGCCGAAAGCGTAAGACGCGATATATTTCATACCATGAGGCGACCCATAGCGAGAAAGCTGAAAATCACCCCTGACATTCGTTACCACAGCGAGCGTCTTGAGAAGTTCATCAACGACGTTATGTTGGATGGCAAAAAGGAAGCCGCGCGAAAGGTGGTGTATGGGGCATTCGACATCATCAAAAAGAACGCGAATACCGAAGAGCCACTCGAGGTGTTCGAGGCCGCACTGCGCAACGTGGGTCCCGCGGTTGAGGTGCGTTCGCGCCGGGTCGGAGGAGCGAACTACCAGGTACCCCGTGAGGTGCGTCCCGAACGTCGGCAAGCACTCGCAATGCGCTGGATTCTCACTGCGGCGAGGGCGAAATCGGGCGCTCCTATGGCGAAGTTCCTCGCGGAGGAGATTATCGCAGCCTCGAAAAACGAGGGGAGCGCGGTAAAGAAGAAAGAAGACACTCACCGCATGGCCGACGCGAACCGTGCGTTCGCACACTTTGCGTGGTAGGGCTGTGGTCACCACGTGTTGCATAGAACAACCCCGCATAGGCGGGGTGTTGTGTTTTGTTTATGCTTCCTTGAGGAATGCCGTGAGGAGCAGGGGGTGTGCAACCCTCCACCACGCACGGAGTACCTCACGGCATTCCGGTGCCGGTTCGTGTTCGATTGTCACCGTGAGCTCATCGAGAGCGACCGCAAGCTCCGCCAGGTTGTCGGCCGCTTGCAGGGTGATGGCGCGCAACAGGTACCGTTTCGGAGTGGCGCAAGAGTCCTTGAGGAACGCGAACCCGAACGCCTGCACATCATCGTTTTCGTCGATGAGTAGCGCGGCGTCCACGGCCCGAGTGCCTTTGATGTCCTGCGCATTCGGCAACTCGAGCACACGTCGCACGAACGGCGAACGTTCGAGTTGTTCAAGGGTAGTGTAGGGAAGGTGCGCGGCGTGGGGTACGAAGGTCTTCGTACCCATTCGTTTCCAGGGGGTCAGCTGCATGGGTGCCTCCATAAGGCAAGTATTCCCGCTACAGCGAAGCATCGTGTGTGTTTGTTGTCAAATGGCGCGTTTTTGTGCTAGAGTGGAGCGCACACAGCGCGCAGCGCTTTTTTATTCGTAACGTTTGTAGCATGAGCAGAGATTACCCCCTTGAGAAGGTACGCAACTTCGGTATCATCGCCCACATTGACGCCGGTAAAACGACCACATCCGAGCGTGTGCTCTTCTATACCGGCATGAGTCACAAGATCGGTGAGGTGCACGAGGGCGCGACCGTGACCGACTGGATGGAGCAGGAGCGTGAACGGGGTATCACTATCACCTCCGCCGCGATCACATGCTTCTGGACAAAGATAGGGGAAGATCCCAAAGATCCGAACACAAAAACTCGCTTCAACATCATCGATACCCCCGGGCACATCGACTTCACCGCGGAAGTGAAACGCTCGATGCGTGTCCTCGACGGTGCGGTGGTGGTCTTCGACGGTGTGGCGGGTGTGGAGCCCCAGAGCGAAACCAACTGGCGCTACGCGGACGAGGCGAACGTACCGCGCCTCTGTTTCATCAACAAGCTCGACCGTACCGGCGCATCATTCGAGCGAAGCTACGCCTCGATCCTCGCCCGCCTTTCGAAGCGCGCGGTACGTCTGCAGGTGCCTGTCGGCGAGGAAGACACCTTTGAAGGGCAGATCGATCTCCTCTCCCGCACCGTGTATCGCTACAGTGGCAAAATGGGCGAGGTGGTGGAGGTGTCCCACGACATCCCCGCGCACCTCGTGGAGGATGTCGAAAAGTACCGCGCGGAACTCATCGAGCGTATCGTCGAGAACGACGAGACGCTCATGAATGCGTACCTTGAGGGAAACGAGCCCTCGCTCGCGGATCTCAAACGAGTACTCCGTAAGGCGGTCATTGCGAACGAGATCTTCCCCGTGCTTTGCGGGACAGCTCTGCGGAACAAGGGCGTGCAGACCGTGCTCGACGCGGTTGTTGACTATCTTCCCTCGCCGCTCGATCTTCCGCCGGTGCGGGGACTGAACCCGAAGACCGACGCCGGGGAGGTGCGGCTTCCTTCAGATGAGCAGCCGTTTTGCGCCCTCGCTTTTAAGCTCCAGACGGATCCGTTCGTTGGTGCGCTCACGTTCTTTCGCGTTTACAGCGGTACGCTCGAGGCAGGTTCGTACGTGTACAACTCGACCACTGGCACGAAGGAGCGTATCGGTCGCATCGTGCGCCTTCAGGCGGACAAGCGGGAGGATCTCAAGATCGTGTACGCGGGGGAAATAGCCGCGGCGGTCGGTCTCAAAGATACGAAGACGAGCCACACCCTCTGCGACGAGACGCACCAGATCGTTCTCGAACAAATCGAGTTTCCCGAGCCGGTGGTGTCCGTGCGTATCGAACCGAAGACAAAACAAGATCAAGAGAAAATGGGTATCGCCCTCAAAAAGCTCACCGACGAGGATCCGACGTTCCGTGTGTCGAGCGACAACGAGACCAACGAGACCATCATCTCGGGCATGGGCGAGCTGCACCTCGACATCATCGTCGACCGCATGAAGCGTGAGTTCAAGGTCGAAGCGAACATCGGTCGACCCCAGGTCGCGTACCGTGAGACCATCCAGCGTCTCGCGGAAGCGGAGTGCAAGTACATCAAGCAGACGGGTGGGCGCGGCCAGTACGGACACGTGAAGCTCAGCATCAAGCCCCTTGAACCTGTCGTGGAGGGTGCAAAGGTGCCGAAAAACACCCACCGTGAGGACCATTTTGAGTTCATCAACAGCATCAAGGGTGGCGTCATCCCCAATGAGTATATTCCCGCGGTACAGAAAGGTATCCAAGAGGCCATGGATCGTGGCATCTCCGCCGGGTTCAAGATGGTCGACGTGTCGGTCGATCTCTTCGACGGTTCGTTCCATGAAGTGGACTCGAGCGAGATCGCGTTCAAGATCGCCGCAAGTAAAGCGTTTCAGGATGCGGCGCGGCGTGCAAGTCCCGTTCTCCTCGAACCTATCATGCGGGTCGAAGTGGTGGTGCCGGAGAAGTTCATGGGCGACATCAACGGCCACCTTTCCTCAAAGCGTGGACAGATCGAGGGCATGGAGCCGCGCGGTGTTGACCTGCAAACGGTGCACGCAAAGGTACCGCTCTCGGAGATGTTCGGGTACACAACCACGCTGCGCAGCATGACCGAAGGTCGTGGCCAGATGACCATGGAGTTCGACCACTACGCGGTGGTGCCACCGAACGTTGCCGAGGAAATCAAGAAAGCACGCGGTGTCGTGACCCCCACAACCGACGACTAATCTTACAAGCCATACACAAAGGCCGCCTTGAGGGCGGCTTTTGTGTATGGGCCATATCCGGTAGTTCTATCGGAGCGAGAACGTGGCGCGAACGGTCACCATGACATCTTTTTGTTTGCTCTGCGTATCGTACGTACCGTAGTCGCTGATCTCGACGCCGCCGGCCGGAAGCACCTGGACCACGCCGCTCGATGCGGTACGTAGAGCCCCCACGCTCCGACCCGAGTCCTTGGCGATGGCCTCGGTGCGTGCGCGTGCGTCCTGGATAGCTGCTGAGAGTAGCTTGACACGAAGTTCATCGAGTCCGCGGTACGTTAGCTCGATTCCGTAGATGGACACATTGTACCCGGCACCGGTAAACGGGCCAACGTTGTTGGCAATATCGTTCAAGCTCTCGATCTGATCGCTCCGCACGATGACCTGGCGTGACGCACTGTACCCTGTCTGTATGGGAGCCCCGTGTTCCGGGTACGAGTACATGGGGTTCACCTGTGGCGCCGGCGTCTCGATGTCCGTGAGGCCCTTCTCGCGCAGTACGGCGGTGATCCGCTCCGCGGCTTTGGAGAGTCGGTCGAGCCCCTCCTGCTGACCGTCCACGCCTGTCGTGGTGTCGAGGTTCAAGGTGAGGCGCGCGTAGTCTGCGGTCACGGATTCTTTCGCCGATCCGGTCACCGTAACGGTATCCGCCGCAACCTTGATTCCGTACGCGGTATACCCGGCGATGCATGCCACGATGATGCCGCCGATACCGAGAACGGTGGCAGCCGCGACGAGCGGCTGCGAGTAGTCCACGAGTTGTTTGATGCTCATATGGGTCGGGTTAATGGTGGTGCGGCACGAGCAAGCGTGTCGCTGTACCTCAAGTATACGCTTGGTGTTTGATGCCACAAGATACCCACGGCCCGGTGCCTAAAGGGTAAAGCCGCCCCGGGGGCGGCTTTGTATCATGAGCCTCTCAGCCTAGATGGGCAGATCCAAATGTACCGAGAAGCATGTGCTGCGCTCGGTGTACCCGAGCCCTGCGTAGAGAGTGCGTGCGTTGATGCGTGTTGCGTTGCAGGTGAGCTCACCCTCGTATGCGTCGTGTGCGCGGGCAATCTCGTGCAGGTGTGTCACGGGCGCTTTTCCGATGCCGTGGTGACGGCAGTGCTTGTCGACCAGCACATCATCAATGCGGAACGATACACCCTCACAGTCAGGCACCATCTGCGCGCGCCGTGCCGGCAATCGCCCCATTGTAGTATGCAAACACGACGAACACATCTTGGTGCGATAGCAACTGTTGCACCGCGACCGGGGTGGGGCGAAGGTCGGGGTTGAGCTGGCGTAGTAGGTTCGCGTATGCGGCGAACTCGTCTTCGGTCAGGTACCAGCGTTTGCGCCGCAGCACGATCGTAGCGACATTGTTCATGGAACACCTCCTCTTGGCGGGGACCAAGGCCGCATGGTAGCACCGCTTGTGGCCCCTACAAGCAATGGGTATACTGGCACCATGGACCCCGTTACGGAGCGCATCGATGCACTGCTCGCCAAGGTGCGGCCATACATACAGATGCATGGCGGAGACGTACAGCTCGCGCGTTTCGCCGATGGTGTCGCGTACCTCAAGGTGTACGGCGCCTGTGTCGGTTGTGGTCTTGCCGACATCACGTATACTAAGACCATTGGCCCGCTTCTCGTGAAGGAGATCGAAGAGGTCACTGCCGTGGCGTTCGAGTAAAGGCGACCGAACACCTACGACGGCGAACACTTTACCAAGCAATCAGACCATAACCATGGCAGACCTACGCGAATACCCTCGCTCAAAAGAGGGTTCCACCATTAGCAAGATCGTCGTCGACCGCGACCTGTGCATCGCGGCGGTATCCTGCATCGCGGTCGCGGGTGAGGTGTGGGAGCTCGACGGTGAGAGCAAGGTCGTCGTGAAAGACGCGAACAGCGTTGACGATGCGACCCTCATCGCTTCGGCGGAAGCGTGCCCTACGAAAGCCATCTACCTCTACGGTACGGACGGGCAGCAGGTCTGGCCAAAGTAGTACGTATCCGCGCGTAACGGACACACACGGCCCCCGCACCTACGCGGGGCCGTGTGTGTACACACCCCACCCGTGCCGCACCACTCGTGTACTGGTACACTGGTGGGTACATAGGCTGCGCGCCTTGATCCAACCATGCAACCATATCAGTATGTCATCATCGGTGGCGGTATCGCGGGTACGACCGCGGCGGAGACCATACGCAAGCGCGACGGCACGGGAAAGATCGCGATCATCTCCGATGAGCCGCACCCGCTCTACTCACGCGTGCTCCTCTCAAAGCCGGGGTGGGTCCTGGGCGAGCAGCCGTTCGACAACGTGTGGCTCAAGAAAGACGCATGGTACCACGAGCAGGACATTCACCTCTTCCGCGGGATCAAAGCGAGTACCCTCGACACCGATCGGCGCGTCGTGTCGCTTTCGGACGGTGACGAGCTTGCGTACGACAAGCTACTGCTCGCGACGGGTGCCCATAGCAGGCGCTGGCAAGTGCCCGGCGCCGCTGCTGCGGGGATCCACTACCTCCGTACGGTGGATGATGCACGTGCGCTTGGTGAGGTGGCACGAGGCGAACCCAAGCACGTGGTCATGATCGGCAGCGCGTGCGTTTCGTTCGAGATCATCGAGATCCTCCATACGCGCGGGTTTCGGGTCACCGAGGTCATGCGGGAGGGTTACTTCTTCGAGCCGCAGCTTTCTCGTGAGGAGGTCGCGCCGATTGAGCGTACCCTTGTTGAACGGGGTATCGAGATTATTCGGCAGGCGGAAGTGGCGGAGGTGGTGGGGGGCGAGCGCGTGGTGGGTGTCAAACTCACCGACGGGAGGAATCTGGCGTGCGATCTCATTCTGCCCTTTATCGGTGTCGAGCTGCCGGTGGGGTGGCTCGCGAACGCAGGTATCGCGACACGTCGTGGCATTTGCGCCAACGAGTACCTTGAAACAAACGTGCCGAACGTGTGGACAGCCGGTGACACCGCGGAGAATTGGGACCGCGCGCTCGGCGAGACAGTGATCATGGGCAACTGGATGAGCGCGCGTTTACAGGGTGAGATCGCGGGCATGAACATGGTGGGGCCCGTGCGTACCCCCTACGAACAGGTCTCGTTCCACACGAGCCATGGTTTTGGGTACCAGATCGGTTGGGTGGGCGATGTGCGTCCCCTGCCCGATCGCAGGGTCGTGCACGTTCCCGTGGAGCGCAACGAAACGGACCACTGTCGCATGCTCGTGCGCAATGGTCGCGTGGTGGGCGGTACCACGGTGAATCGCCCCGATCTCCTCGGAGTTGTCACGAAGCTCATCAAGGCGCGCACGAACGTACAGGAACTCCTCGACGGGCTCGGGCGGGGTACGGTGGACCTGAAAACTATTGCGGCGTAGTGCGATCCCTGCGTGTACCGAAGCCCCTCCACCACACCATTTGACAGGCGATACGTGCGGTGTAGGGTTGTGAGTAGAGTAACCACACACGGTGGAGGTGGGTCATGGCAAGAGTATTTCGCTACCTCAATGAGGTTGGAGAAAACGTGTACAGCCTTACGAGCATCAGTCCTCCTTTCGATATGTCCCTCATGGACCTGGGACGGCTCGCGGAGTACTTTGCCGAGGCGTGCATACGGCATAGCGGTGTCACCTGTTTCGATAATGTGCTGCATACGCTCGACACCACACCACCGCCCGGTGGTATGCTGCGGGGTGTCGTGCGCGTGCCATGCTACGCACTGAACTCGAAAGAGCTTCAGGTACTACGCGGTCGTTTCGGTGCGGTGTACAGGACCAAAGCACTCCACCACGCGTTACGCCGCACGAAGGATTTTTTATGCTAATGTTTTTACGACACCCCCCACCGGGGGTGTCTTACGTCTTCTCACTACGAACAAAAACTTTGACGTTTCCCCCACGGTACTCCTAGAGTAGAGGGTGGGTGAGTACTATGAGAGGAGGGTGTATGACCCAAGCGCGGCTGTTCCATATGACCGATGCACGTGGATGCTCCACGTACGTGTTGGCGATGGAGATCATGGGGTACCCGGTCGTTGACCTGGTGTTTCCAAACCTGGTACGGCACGCACGCGTGTTCGTGGGGGTCCGTGTTGCACGGGGTGAGTTGCCTATCGACGTGAATACCTCCGTGGAGACGGTTTCACCACCGGACTATACCCGATACGCAGGAGAGTGTCGTTCCTTGACGGCAGAAGAATGTCGTACGTTCTACGCCGCATGTCGGAAAGCCTACACTGCATGGCAGCTATGCGGGGCGTAGCGGACCACCCCCGCACCACACGGAGGTGGTTTTTTGTGAGATGCCTGCATCAGGCATCTCACCGCACCATGAGGCGCGCATCGACGATCGTCGCACCGGAAGGGGAAGCGAGAACAGGATTGAGGTCGGCCTCCTCGATCTCGGGGTGCTCGAGTGCGAGGCGAGACAGCGCAGCGATCGTTGCAGCGAGTATTTCAAGCGCCACTGGTTCGCGGCCGCGTGCGCCCATGAGGAGTGGTAGGCCCTTGATCTCAAGGATCTGTGCGAGCGCTTCGGCTTCCGATACGGGCGCAATGCGCATGCTGACGTCCTTCAGGGTTTCCACGAAGATGCCCCCTAGCCCGAACACCACGACCGGTCCAAAGATGCGATCGCGCTTCATGCCGACAATGCATTCTACCCCACCTGTCATGCGCTGGAGGAGCATGCCAGTGCACGTCGCTTCGGGAGCGTGTTCATGCACGTGTGCAAGGAGTGTGTCCCAGGCTTCCGAAAGCTCGTGTGCGGCAAGGTTGAGGCGGAGTGCACCAACGTCGCTCTTGTGCACGAGCTCGGGAGACACCACCTTGAGCGCGTAGGGACCGTCCCCAAGCTCGCGGGTGGCGCGTGGGAGATCGTCGCGCTCCTCGGCGAGCACACCCGCAAGCGGTATGTGGTACGCGGCGAGGAGTTCCTGCATCTCTGTGAAGGGAAGCATAGAAAGGGAAGCGTGGGGGGCGGTGGTGGCGCTCGTGGGTTCTAGGGGTGTGGTGCGCAGTGAAATGGGCACGCTCGCGGCGAGCGCAGCGAGCGCTTCCACGGCGTCCGACGGTGCGTTGAAGTTCACCATGCCATGCTCATGCAAGGTACGGATACCGCCTGTAACGGCACCTCCTCCCATGAAGACAGGTATGATGGGTTTTCGTCCACGGTACGTGGCGAACGTGTTGGCGATCCCCTCAGGGTCGGTCATCATCTGAGGTGTGACGAGTCCTAGGACCGCATCCACCGTATCAAGCCCCGCGAGCGTGTCGAGCGCATGGGCGTAGCGGTCCGGTCCCGCATCGCCGATCACGTCGATCGGGTTGCCGACCGCGGCCATCGACGGGAGCCCCGTGCGCAGCGCGGCTTTCGTCGCATCCGTGAACGGTGCGAGAGTGAGGGTGCCTGAGAGGTCGATGAGGTCGGCGGTATTCACGGACGGCCCGCCTCCGTTCGTGAGCACCGCGAGACGCGTGCGAGGTGTGGTGATACCGAGCGTGAGCAGTTTCGCCACCGAGAAGAACGCGCGGGTGGAGTCCACGATCACGGCACCCGCCTGACGCAGTGCCGCAGTGAAGACCGCATCGCTCGGTGCGAGGGAACCGGTATGGCTTGCGACGGCCGCAGCGCCGCGGCTGCTCCTACCGGCTCGTAGGACGACGAGCGGCTTCGTGCGGGTGAGCGCGGTGGCCGCCTCAAGGAAGCGCGGCCCGTCAGCGACCTGCTCAAGGTAGAGGAGCACCGCGGCGGTGTCACTATCATCCGCGAGGTACGCGAGGCACTCGAGCTCCGTGAGTGCCGCTTCGTTCCCCAAACTGATGAACTTCGAGAACCCGACACCCTCCGCATTCGCCTGGTCGAGGATCGCGGTGCCGAGCGCGCCGGACTGGGAAACAAACGCGAGGTGTCCGGTGCGTGGCGCCCCGACCGCGAACGTGGCGTTCCAACCCGCGTGTGTGTTCATCACCCCAAGGCAGTTGGGGCCCACGAGCGTGATCTTGCGTTCGTGGGCGATGCGCGCCACTTCCCGTTCGTGCGCGGCGCCCTCCTCGCTCATCTCCTTGAACCCCGCCGATATAATGACCGCACTCTCGACTCCTTTGTCAGCGCACTCCGTGAGGATTTTTGGCACCAGGTCCGCCCGCACCGCGATGATGGCGCAGTTGATGCTGCCAGCGACCATGCTCACCGTCGGGTATGCTGCATGTCCGAGCACCTCCACCTCACCGAGCGTGATGGGGTACACCTCGCGCGGGCTGCCAGCGAGGATGTTCTTCATGAGCGCATAGCCGACCTTCTGTGGTTCATTGCATGCGCCGATCACGGCGACCGAACGTGGGTTGAAAAGGGTGGTGAGTGACATATGTCATCCATTGTACAGGAGTGGGGGGTCGGGAGGAATGTTCCGTGCGCGCTGTGGGAGAAGGGCTCTGGGGGTGACTACTTCGTACGTACGGCCTCGGTAAGGTAGAGTGGAAGTATTGCTCATGGGGAACGGTTCGCACAGGTCGTCCGTCGGGAAGGGTGCGCGCATCAGCACGATCCGTATGCTTGCCGCCGTCGGCGTGTGCGTCTTTGGGGGCGCTCTCCTCGCAGCGTCCGTGCTGCGCGAGCGCGCGCCCGAAGTCACGGCACAGGTGGCAGAACCGCTCTCTGTGACGCCCGTAGTGTCGTCTACCCCACCCCCCGCAAAGAAGGAGAGCACAAACCCCATGGTGCTCACCTTCGTGGGCGACCTCATGTTCGATCGGTACGTGCGTGAACGTGCCGCGGTATACGGATACGACCGGATACTCCGCGACGCGCTGCCGCTCTTCGCCTCGAGCACCCTTCTCGTGGGCAACCTCGAGGGCCCCGTATCCACCCATGTGCCGGTGTCCGACTACCGCGACCCGGGCCCCGACCACTACCGTTTCACCTTCGCCACGACCGTGGCGCGCGCGCTGCGCGATACCGGCTTTTCGGCGGTGTCGCTCTCGAACAACCACATCCGTAACTTCGGCGCGGACGGGGTGGCGCAGACCCAACAGTGGCTTGCTGCTGCAGGGGTTGGCTTTGTTGGGCCGGCGGGGGAGCACGCCGACCCCTGGCGGGTGGCGACGAGCGGCGTTTCCCTGGTGCTCTACGCGTACGACCCCTGGAGCGCACAGGACGGCGGCGAAGCGTTGCTCCGTCTCCTTGCTGCGGAAGCGTCCGCCACGTTCGTGGTGGTGTATGCGCACTGGGGCGAGGAGTATGAACCGCTACCGTCAGCCTCACAGCGCGCGCTCGCGCATCGCTTTGTGGATGCGGGTGCGGACCTTGTCGTCGGCGCGCATCCGCACGTGGTGCAGCGCAAAGAGCGCTACCGCGACGTATGGGTGTACTACTCGCTCGGCAACTTCGTGTTCGACCAGTACTTCAGCCCCGAGGTGCGCTGCGGCGCCGTGGTGTCCTTCACCGTGGTGCCGCGCGGGGTGGTGGACGTGCGAGAGGCGTTCAGCGAGCTGCGGCGGGATGGTACGGTCGCCACGAGCACGTGCGCGAGTGAGGTTCCGCTGCTTTGAGCGGTCTTCATAAGGACCATGCACCTTTTCAGAACAGAATACCGACGACACCCGCGATAGCATTTCAGGAGTAGCGGTATTCTGTCAAGTTCAATACATGAAAACCGGCCCGCTGCGAATGTGCAGCGGGCCGGGCAGCCGGTCAAGGGGAGGTGATGCGCACCAGATTATTTTCTAGCCTCGTCCGAGTGTGTCAATCCACACAACCGGCGCGCCCGTTTTCGGGCAATGTTCTTCTTTTCAAGCTCCCGCAGGATCAGACTGTCGACCTTCTCCAAGCAGCGCTCCCTCACTTGCTCGGAATCCGCCATACCGCGCAGCTGCCACACCCGTTTTCGGGTAATGTTCTTCTTTTTGAGCTCCCGCAGGATGAGGCTGTCGACCTTCTCCAAGCAGCGCTCCCTCACTTGCTCGGAATCTATCAAAGGACATATCCGCAGGATCTTTTCTGGGGTGATTTTTTTCCTCCTGAGCATGGCACATACCAGGTCGTCTATGGAAACTCTCCCCAAGATTCTTTGTAACTTTCGAACATTAACACCGAAAAAATCGGCGGTCTCGTTCGGTTTCATCTTGAGCCACCTCTCGAGTTGCCGTCTGAGGGGTACTGTACATAAAATTGTATCCGTATCAAAATGGCACTACCTGCCCACTGGGCACCCCCGGTACCAGCGACAAAAAATGGGACTATGAACAGCTTCCCCGTTCCCAGACTCTCAGTACCGATCCGGTCGTTTTTCGACACCCCGATGAACAGAGTATGCTACGTTGGGTATTTGAGGAGCTAGCTAATAAAGGGTACGATCCATGTTCTCGTTTTTCACGTGGGCACCGAACCTATCAACTATAGCGAAATGCTTGCTTTTTACCGATTTCGTGTTATATTCCCAGGTGGAAGGAGTTTTTTTACACAAGGAATGAGCTGTAACAAATTGCAGTAAAACCTGGAGGAAAAAAAGTGAAGCGATTGAAAATATTCGTGTTTGATGACTCCCCAATCCACCGTCGTTCGGCGCAACTGACCCTCGGCAGGGACCATGAACTCACGGTTGTATCAAACTACGATAGGGCACAAGATGCGCTGGCTCCGAGGGTGGATGGAGATCGGCAGCTTAACATCTTCGCCGACAAGTTCGGCGATCGTGAACCATTCAGGAGTACTGGGCTCAGCGAAAATCAACGCAAAGAGCGTATAGAATATTACTGCGGGGATGCCGAAAAGGGCGCCGTGGTTCGTCCCGACTTCGACGTCGTTCTGACGGATCTCCTGGTGCTTCCTTCAGCACAACAACAGGGTCCAGAAGGATCCCGTCTCCTCCGGACACAGATGCCATTGGGGGCTATAATTGCGCTCTTGGCCTTGGCCGGCGGCGTGAAGAAGGTGGCAGTGGTGACAGACACAAATCACCACAATCACCCAGCTTCGGCGGCGTTCGACTGTTTCGGAATCCTAAACAAGTGCGGCAACAATATCATTTGCACGAACCGTGTGAATATGGTGCCGCTTGACGAAGCAACTAACGATTTGGTGGATATAAATTTCCTCTATGACGAAGAAGGCCGAGATACAGAGGAAGGCTTGATAAGATACCCCTTCCCTAAAGGCCAAACCTGGGGTAAGCGGAAGGGACTCTCCATGGGCAAAAACTGGGCCGACGTCCTCGATGCTCTCTTCGGGGCAGATGAAGAGGCTGTCTGAAACAAGAGGGCGCACAACCGTAAGGAAGTGCGCCCTTTCTAAATTAGGGTATTCCAACTTTTCTGTGGGTAGCAATCAACAACCCCGCGGCTTGCCGCGGGGTTGTTGATTGCCGCGACTCCGTATCGCGGACATATTTTTTGATCTCTGTTCTTTGGTGTGAACATCAGCCATTTGCTATGTCTGCTGTATACCGCTTACCACTGGTTCCATAAAAGTATCAAGAATCATGTACAAAGATAAAGAGCTAACTCTACTTTAGATCATTTATCTAGCTTCAAGTGCACCAAGGTAACCGAGTAAACTATCTTCAATCGAATTTAGGAATGAGATAGTCATGTCTATTTTCTCTCTGTCTGAACGATAACTTGAGTAGTCATGTCTGTGTGTCGAGGCTATGTCGGAAATAGAGGATGGATTTCTCTCCCGCAAAATACCGTTTAACCTATCGTTAAATGTCTGCAAAGACATGATATCGTCCTGACCAAAGACCCTTTGTCCACCTGTCGGTACTGAGACCATTCTGAACTTAAAATTCAATAAACCATCTTTGATTGCGTGACCTGACCCCCAAAATTTAGACACTCGTTCCGGATAGGAATTATCCGTTAGAATAGAGTGCATATGAAAAAGCATCGCATCGCTCCCGAAGTAAAGGAGCAGATTATCAACCGGATCAAGAACGACGGTATCACCGTCGCACAGGCTGCCAAGGACCATGGTGTCTCCGAAGGCAGCATATACGACTGGCTCGGCAAGAAGACCACCGAGGTACCGAGCATCCTCGAAGTCAACAAACTCCGCCGTGAGAACGAGGAGCTGTTGCGTCTCGTGGGAGAGATCACCCTCAAACTATCCGAAACCCAAAAAAAGAGGTGATGGAGGGTACGACGATCTCAAAGAGTGCACAGGCGCAACTCCTTGGTGTCTCTCGTTCATCCCTCTACTACCAACACCGAAAGCCTCCCAAGGATTGGGAACTCAAACAACGTATCGAACTAGTCCTGCGCGATCACCCAGGGTACGGATACCGCAGGGTGGCCCTTGCACTCAAAGAGAACAAGAAAAAGGTACAACGGGTCATGCACTTGTATGGCATCAAAGCATACCGACGACGGGGCAAGAAGTGGCATAGATCCAAGGACAAAGCCGTGGTATACCCAAACATGCTCCTCACCGTCACCCCACAGTACCCAGGCCACGTATGGGTTGCAGACTTCACCCATGTGACGTGGCGAAACACCATCGTATACATTGCGACCGTCATGGATGTGTATACGCGAACGATCGTCGGTATGAGCGTACTCACGACGCACGCGACGATACTCGTGACACAAGCGTTGTACGCAGCACTCCTGGATCACCCTCGCCCCACTATCTTTCACTCCGACAACGGGAGTGAGTATGACAGCGCTTTGTTCAAAGAAGCACTCACAAGTGTTGGTATCACCATCTCCCGTTCAGCACCCGGTTGTCCCTGGGAGAATGGGTACCAGGAGTCCTTCTATGGAAAGTTCAAGATTGATCTGGGTGATCCGAACCGCTTCACCGCGCTCGGCAAACTGGTCGCAGAGATCTACCGCACCGTGTGGTATTACAATCACCTACGCATTCACTCCGCACTCAATATGTCGCCACGAGAGTTTGCGCAACGTGTTATGAGCGGTATTATGAGTGCACCTGATCTGGAGGAGACTGTCTAAAGAATGGGGGTCAGTTCACTCGGGAAGGTTACCTCCTTCGTCGTGCGCTTCGGCGTGCGATGATCGGCATTTTCCTGCGAGGGATCAACCTGACCATTCTCCAAGAGTGGGCAGATTCCCTCAGCGAGGTGATCGATAACAAGGATCTGACCATGCGTCAGAAATCGGTTATCGCGCACTGGCTCAGCGAGGAGCGTGACAGCTTCGAAAAGCTGATGCATCGCAGCAGGAAGTATCTCGACAAGATCGTTGCCGCAAAGCAGCTGGATGCCCAACACGCATTCACGCTGAAGACCGGCATGGGAATCCCCGAAGACCTTCTCGAGGAATTCTGCGTTCGCCACGGTATCGCTTTTCCGAAGGCCGAGTTTCTCCAGCTGATCGAAGGTCACAAGGAGATTTCTCGGCGGCCGAAGAAGTGATTTCAGATCTTTCGACAAAAAACAACCCACCTCGTTCATCGGGGTGGGTCTTTTTTATCATTTTGTGAATTTATTCTATAAGAATTATTTTCTTTTCTTTGATACTGATCTTGCTCTTGAGGCATTGAATCAAGTCGCGCTTTTCGAAGAGTGATCCGTTGCTCAGCAGATACTTTGCATAGTTACGGATGTCTGCGTCTTTCACGCTGTATTCCATGTCAGGCTTTCCCATGATCCCAGAGTGGAACTTTTTGTGTCGTTCAATAAATATTTAAATTTGTACAGTGCGTATTGAAAGTTACTGCAAAATGATTTAAGATAATAAAAATTACCTATACAATGCCCATTAACACCGACCCAATTAAAATTGACGACCTATTACACCGATCGGTGCAGAATATACTTCCTGACCGTGAGGGTCTGCGTGAAAGGCTCCTGTCTGGTGAACGTTTGCGCATTTACATCGGCACCGATGCCACTGGTACTTCGCTACATATTGGGCACGCCACTAACTATTTGATTTTAGAAAAGTTTCGCCAGCTTGGACACGAGGTCATTTTTTTGGTGGGAGACTTTACCTCACGCATTGGCGACCCAACCGATAAGAGTGACTCGGCACGCAAGCAGCTTACGCGTGAACAGGTGATCGAACACACCAAGACATGGATTGCGCAGGTGCGGCCAATTATCGATGTTGATAATTTAGAAAATCCGGTAAAGATCCTGTACAACCACGACTGGTTGTCAAAGTTAACCTTTGAGGACATCATCAGCCTAGCGTCGAACTTTACGGTCCAGCAGATGATTGAGCGCGATATGTTTCAAGAGCGATTCAAGGAGAATAAGCCGCTGTTTTTGCATGAGCTGTTCTACCCGCTCATGCAAGGGTATGACTCCGTCGCAATGGAGGTAGATATTGAGATGTGTGGTACCGACCAAACCTTTAATGCATTGGCCGGGCGCACTCTCCTTAAGAAGCTCAAAAATAAAGAAAAGTTTGTCTTCATCACCACCTTGCTTGAAAACCCAAAGACGAGAGAAAAGATGATGTCTAAGTCGCAAGGCACTGGCGTTTTTCTTGATCAGGATGCCAAGACGATGTATGGAGGCATAATGGCCCAGCCCGATGAGAATATGCGTCAGTTGTTTGTCGACTGTACTCGGCTCTCGATCACGGAAATTAAGGATATATTTGGCCAGACTGATAACAATCGTGATATTAAGATGCGGCTGGCTCGCGAGATAACCGCTCTATACCATGGCGCTGCTGAAGCAGAAAATGCTGAAACTCACTTTGTTGACACCTTTCAGAAAAAACTAATGCCGGAAGACATTCTTGATATTCGTACGCCTTATGTGGACAATTTGATTACCACAGGGGTAATTAAATCGAAATCAGAACTTCATCGCTTACTTGAGTCTGGTAGTGTCCGGACTGTAGAGTCGGAAAAAAAGTTTGTAACCCTCCCTGAAACCGTTACAGAGAACCTAGTGCTTCGTATTGGTAAACGCCGGTTTGTACGATTACTGCCAGAGTAAGACGCTGTATATCGCGACACCAACTATCCTCGAGCATAGAGTATAGTGGCAGGGGAAAACTAGACACCTTCCCGCGATCAACTCCCCCTCGTATACGGTGTACTACTGACCTTTTCTACATACTTTAATCATACAACTCACTCGCCCTCAGGAACCCTCGCAAAAGTTCATTGTCGTTCATCGCCCGTTTCGCTCGTTTGAGTGCACGTCCAAGTGCGGACCTTGTCGTCGGCGCGCATCCGCACGTGGTGCAGCGCAAAGAGCGCTACCGCGACGTATGGGTGTACTACTCGCTCGGCAACTTCGTGTTCGACCAGTACTTCAGCCCCGAGGTG
>Ga0268298_10002213_pt1 | contig 21556 bp, 18 predicted proteins | sample WWTPWeurt_MetaG_FD_194462 | JGI IMG/M metagenome (GOLD analysis project Ga0268298, IMG submission 194462) | Activated sludge microbial communities from WWTP in Nijmegen, Gelderland, Netherland - WWTP Weurt | ecosystem: Engineered > WWTP > Aerobic digester > Activated sludge | place... | reverse complement strand
TGCCAATTATGCGCATATAAATCTCGATGTAGCCCGCGGTCGATCACCTATTCAGAGGCGCCTGCCTTGCGCAAGTACGTGACGATGTCCGAATGGTCCTGCTTCTTGGCCAAGCCAATGGCCGTAAGCCCGTCCGGGTCCGCCAGATCCTTCTTCGCTCCGGCCTCGACCAAAAGTTGAACCAGTTCGAGCTTTCCGAACTTTACCGCCAGCATCAGCGCCGTTTGTCCATTCGGCGCAGGTGCGTCGATCTTGGCGCCCTTGGTAATCAGCACTGCGGTCATGTCCCTGCTGCCGCTGAACATCGCATAGTGGAGTGGCGCCCAACCCGAGGGGTTGAGTTCGGCGCCATGTTCGATCAGCAACCTTGCCGCCTCGACGTCGGGTTTGATCGCGGCCATGAGCAAGGCCGTGTCGCCGTGCTGGTTGCGTCGATTTACATTGGCACGGCTGGCAAGCAGCGATTTCACCAAGGGTATGTTGCCGCTACGGGAAGCGATCATGAGCAGCGTATTGCCCGCACGGTCGGCCGTGTTCACATCCATCCCTCGTTGCAAAAGACTGACGACCGTTGCCGTGTCGTCATTGCTGGCCGCAGTGAGAATGTCTTCGTAGGCGCCGCCGTGGGCAATCGAGCAAACCACGGATAAAACACATGAGACCAGGAAGTTACGCATTGCCTTCGACTCCGAACAGGCGGAAAAAATTGGTGGTGGTGGCATCGGCCAAGGCTTCCAACCCGATCCCTTTCAACGTCGCCACTTCTTCGGCAACGTGACGCACCAGGGCCGGATGGTTCAGTTTGCCGCGGTGCGGGACGGGCGCCAGATAGGGGGCATCGGTTTCGACAAGAAGCCGATCAAGCGGAACGAAGCGTGCAACCTCTTTGATCTGCAGGGCATTCTTGAACGTGACAATGCCTGAAAAGGAGATGTAAAAGCCGAGTGCGAGGGCGGCCTTGGCAACGTCCAGAGTTTCGGTGAAGCAATGGAATACGCCTCCGACAGCTGCGGCCCCCTCCTCTTCGAGTATCCGCAAGGTATCGGCAGCAGCCTCGCGAGTATGAATAATCAATGGCTTGCGCGTTTCCCGCGCGGCACGGATATGGGTACGGAAGCGCTCGCGTTGCCAATCCAGATCGCCCTCGAGGCGGTAATAATCGAGACCGGTTTCGCCGATGGCCACGACCCTGGGATGATCCGCAAGCCGGATCAGCGTTTCCGCATCCGGATCCCGTCCATCTTGCGTATCGGGATGGACGCCGACGGCCGCATAGAGGTTGGGATAACGTCCGGTCAATGCCAGCACGTCGGGAAAACGCTCGAGTGTCACGCCCGCGACCAGTGCCCAGCCGACACCATTGGCCTTCATCGCGGCCAGCAGTTCGTCCTCCCGACCCGAAAAATCAGAAAAATCGAGATGACAGTGGGAATCGACCAAAAGGGAATTCATGCGGTGGCAGGACGCAGGGCGCGCAAAAAATGGCTTGCAATACTTTCCAGAAAAAGCAATTGATTCAATGGGTGACGCGCACTGCGCCGAAACTGGCCAAGCTCGCGCCAGGCGGCCAGCAGGGCCATCGGATTCAGGGCGTCGATGCCCTGCGGGCGCGGCCAGCCGGCGTGATAACGAACCTCGCCGGTCAAACGTTCCTGCGCCAGATCGAAAAGCCAACGCTGTATTCCTTCGACCAAGTGCTCCATGCGAAACTGGCCGTCGCCCTTGAGCAAAGCATCCCAACGGGCGGCAAGCTGACCAGGATCTGCCGGCGGGGCAATCAGGGTATCGACCAATGCGTCGATCGGTGCCAGTTGTCCCTCCTCTTTCCACTGGGCTACGCGCATCGGTGCTCCGCCGGCAAGGCCGAGATAGCGCCTCGCCTGCTTTTCCAGGCCGGCACCCCGTAGCCAGTCGGTCGCGGTAGCGGCGTCCGGAGCGCCGAAGGCAAGCACGCGGCAACGGCTGCGAAGGGTGGGTAATAGTGATTTAGGTCGCGTAGAAATCATTAAGAAATAAACGCTTGAAGGAGGTTCTTCAAGTATTTTAAGAAGTGCATTTGCGGCAGCCGAATTCATCGCCTCGGCTTCCGTGACCAGTACGACCCGATTGCCGTTACGGTGGCTACCGATAAAAACAAATCCCTCGAGATCTCGAATCTGGTCGATGCGGATAATGCCGGGGCTACGTTTCTTGCCCTTTTCTGGGCTCTTCTCAGTCTGGCCCGTTTCCGCCTCGCCCTCGTCGTCCGGCGCAACTCGCCGGAAGTCCGGATGATTGCCGGCTACCAGCCAGCGGCATGAATCGCATTCACCGCAAGCGGTCATGGGGGAAGATGGCGACTCGCAAAGCAGGAGGGCGGCGACCTGCTCGGCGAATGCCACCTTCCCAACGCCGGAAGGGCCTATCAGCAATGTCGCATGGGGAAGCCGGGCGAGGCTCTGTCCGAGAAACTGCCTGCGCAGCTCCGTGTTCCAATCTATATTCGATATATCAGATCGTTGCAATTATTATCTCAAGTTCTTTGTTAATTGCAGCCGGGGTCCTGGTTGCATCGACGACGCGCACCCGAGCGGGATTTTCCCGCGCAATGCGCAAGTAGGCCGCGCGCACCTTTTCGAAAAACGCGGCTTGCTCCTGCTCGAAACGATCCGGGTTGGACGTCGCGGCGTGGAGGCGTTGCTGGGCGATCTCGACCGGAGCATCGAAAATCAGCGTCAGATCGGGTTGCAGGTCACCCAATACCCAATGTGACAGGTCGTCGAGTTTTTTCCAGTCGAGTCCGCGCCCTCCTCCCTGATAGGCAAACGAAGCATCGACGAAACGGTCGCAGAGAACCCATTCGCCACGTTCCAGAGCGGGTTGAATCACCTGCGCGACATGCTCGCGGCGGGCGGCAAACATCAGCAACGCCTCGGTTTCCAGGTGCATGGGTTCGGCCAGCAGCAGGGCACGCAGCTTCTCTCCGAGTGGTGTTCCGCCCGGTTCGCGGGTGGCGACCACGGTATGCCCCGCTCGGCGCAAGCGATCGACCATCCAGGCGTGCTGGGTGCTTTTTCCGGCACCATCGATGCCCTCGAAGCTGATGAAGCGGCCGCGCGCCATGGTCGGCTAGCGCTTCTGGTACCTGGCGACGGCGCTGTTGTGCTCGTCGAGGGTGGCGGAAAACTCGCTCGAGCCATCGCCGCGAGCGACGAAGTACAGCATGTCGCTCGGCGGTGGTTTGGCGGCGGCCTGCAACGAAGCCAGCCCCGGCATGGCGATCGGGGTGGGTGGCAAGCCTGCACGGGTGTAGGTATTCCACGGTGTATCGGTCTGCAGATCGACCTTGCGCAAATTGCCGTCGAAGCGCTCTCCCAAGCCGTAAATCACCGTCGGATCGGTCTGCAGCAGCATTCCGCGGCGCAAGCGATTGACGAAAACCGCCGCCACCTGGGGCCGGTCGGCGGGCAAGCCGGTTTCCTTTTCCACGATGGAGGCCAGTATCAGCAGTTCGTAGGGTGTTTTCACCGGCAGCGTGGTTTCGCGTCGCTCCCAGGCCGCGGCCAGCTTGGGCTGCATGGCCTTGTAGGCCCGGCGCAGGACGTCGATGTCGCTGCTGCCCTTGTTGAAGAGATAGGTATCGGGGAAAAACAAGCCCTCCGGATGGGCTTCCTTTGCACCCAGCAGGGAGAGGATCTTGGCATCGCTCAGCTTCAGGGTGTCGTGGTCGAGATCGGGATGTTCATTGAGCAGGGTGCGAAACTGGCGGAAGGTCTTGCCTTCTGCCAGCAGCAGTTCGCCCTGGGTGACATCGCCGCGCGTCAGTTTGTCCAGCAGCGCCAGTGCCGTGATGCCCTCTTCCACCTCATAGCTGCCGGCCTTGATCTTCGCCGAGCGCCCCATGGCGCGCCCCAGGATTTCCAGCTGCCAGGCCGGTAGATCGATGCCCGCGGATTCGATGACCTGTGCCGCCGTGCGCAGGCTGGCGCCGGCCGGTATCGAGAACATGGTCGGATCGCTGCGCATGGGCAGGTGCCGTGTGGTGAACCAATTGACACCGGCGATCGCGGCCAGAAATGCGAGAAGCACCGCAAGCAGGACGAACTTGAATGTACGCATGGAGTCTTGAATAAACAGGGGGCCGGCGCAATCTCTACCGTGCGCGCGATGATAGCATTTCGAAACCCTCAACCCGGACGCACTTCATGACCCAGGAATGGAATTCCTACCTTGCCGGCCAGGGGCTGGCAGCGGACAGCAGCCACTTCGGCAGCATTACGGATGAACTGCTTGCGGCGCGCGACGGCGCCGTCATGGCGCCTCTGGCTGACCTCGGCCTGATCCGAGTCAGCGGCGTCGATTCCGCCGTTTTCCTGCACAACCTGCTGACCAACGACATCAACGGCATCCGACCCGACGGTGCGCGCTTCGCCGGCTTTTGCACCGCCAAGGGACGCCTGCTGGCCTTGCTGCTGATCTGGCGCGAGGGCGACGATTTCCTGCTGATGCTGCCGCGCGACATCCTGCCCATGATTTTGAAAAAGTTGTCGATGTACGTGCTGCGCTCGAAAGTCAAGCTGAGTGACGCGAGCGAAGAAAAGGTCTTGATCGGACTTTCCGGCGCCGTCTCGCCAACGCCGACTTTTGCTCGAGAACTCGACAAGCTTGAACGCTTCGGCGTCACAAGCATCGATGGGACCCAGGCGATCCGGCTGGATGAAACGCGGTGGCTGTTGGTGCTTGATCCGGCCACGGCGACGTCCAACTGGCAGCAACTGGCGACGTCCGTCCGGCCGGTCGGTACCGCCGCATGGCATTGGCTGGAGATCGCCGCCGGGCAGCCGAGCGTCGTTGCGGCCACCCAGGAGGCCTTCGTGCCGCAGATGCTGAACATGGAACTGGCCGCAGTCGGTGGGGTAAGTTTCAGCAAGGGCTGCTATCCCGGCCAGGAAATCGTGGCCCGCACGCAATACCTGGGCAAGGTCAAGCGGCGCACCTACCGCGCCAGGCTCGCGACCGCCGCAACGCCCGGCACTCATGTCTATGCACCGGAAACCGGCGACCAACATTGCGGTGCGATCGTCAGCCTGGCGCCCTCCCCGGCCGGCGGTTTCGAATGCCTGGTTTGCGTCCAGATCGGCGCCGTCGAAGCCGGCGAGGTGCATGTCGGCGCACCGACCGGAGAAGTCCTCGAGTTCCTGCAACTGCCTTACGCACTGGGCTGATTTTCCCGCATGTGCCTGATCCTGGTCGCGTGGAAGGTGCATCCGGCCTTCCCTCTGGTCGTCGCGGCCAATCGCGACGAGTTCTTCGCCCGTCCCACATCGGCGGCGGCCTTCTGGAAGGATGCCCCGCAGGTTCTTGCCGGGCGGGACCTGGATGCCGGCGGCACCTGGATGGGCGTCACCTGTGCGGGACGCTTCGCCGCACTCACCAATTTTCGCGATCCGGCCCAGATGCGCGCCAGTGCCCCCTCGCGCGGTCCGCTGGTGGCGGAATTTCTGGCGGGAAGCGATGCGCCGCAGGGCTATCTCCAACGCATTGCCGCGCGGGGCCGCGATTACAATGGCTACAACCTGCTGGCAGGTGATGGTCAGACCCTGTGGTGGTCCTCGAACATGGGCGGCTCACCACGGCAACTCGGGCCGGGCATCTATGGCGTATCCAATCACCTGCTCGATACCCCATGGCCAAAAGTCGGCGCCGGCAAGACGGCGTTGACACAAGCCCTGGAGCGGCTGCCCGACGACACCGCGCTGTTTTCGCTGCTGCGCGACGACGGCATCCATCCTGACGCGCATTTGCCGCAGACCGGGATCCCGCTTGACTGGGAGCGCCTGCTGTCGGCGGCCTTCGTCAGGTCGCCGGACTACGGTACGCGAAGTTCCACGGTGCTGTGCACGGGCGAAGACGGCTGGATCAGCTTCGACGAGCAGACCTGGCTGCCCGGTGCCAAACCCGGCGGACGGGTGCGTTACCGGTTAAAGATGGGTCGCCGGTGATATCGAGCGCAGCGAGCCATCTGGGAACCCCCCGCGAGGGGGGCGAAGGGGGGCGGGCCGAGCTTGCCCGCTCATGACAAGACGAAGCTGCGAGCGTTTCGCGATCTGCAGTTGGCCGTCGAAGCCATGAGCGTTAGCTTGAACGCACCATGGCCCGGTGCGGAATCCCGGCTTCCATGAATTCCGGCCCTTCCTCGACGAAGCCGAAGCGGCGGTAGAAGCCGCTGGCATGCGTCTGCGCGTGCAGGGCCAGGTGCCGCACGCTGCGGCCGGCCGCCTCTTCCAGCAGGCGTTCCAGCAGGGCGCGGCCGACACCCTTGCCGCGCCAGTCGGCCAGCACCGCCATGCGTCCGATGTGCCCGTCCGCAAGCAGACGCCCGGTACCGATCGCCCCGCCGTCGGCATCGCGGGCGATGACATGGCGGCTCACGGCGTCGTGCTCATCCAGTTCGATTTCGCGCGGTACGTTCTGTTCCTCGACAAAGACCGACTCGCGCACCTGCCGCGCCGGCCCGCCGAGTTCATCCCATGAACCGGACACAAGGCCGAACTCGACGATATCCACCGGCGTGCGCGCAGGGACCAGGTCGAACAACTCGATAATGTCGCTGTTATGCATGCGCACGCAACCGATCGAACCGGGGGTGCCCATCGCCACCGTATCGGGCGACCCATGCAGATAGATGTAGCGGCGCATGGTGTCGACCTCGCCGAGCCGGTTGCGCCCCGGCTCCTTGCCCGACAGCCAGAGGATGCGCGTCAGGATCCAGTCGCGGCCGGGAAACTGCTCGGCGAGTTGCGGCGTCCATGTCTCGCCGGTCGGACGGCGGCGCACGAAGACCGTGTTCGCCGTCGCGCCGGCGCCGACTTTTGCCCGCACGATATGCCGTCCGCGCGGCGTGCAAAAGCTGCCGTTCTGCTCGCCGGGACCGTTTTTGGCCGTGGAGACGCGGTAGCGGCGCAGCAGCATGCCGAGTTCGTCGTGCAGTTCGAGGGTTTGTTGCGGCAGGCTGATGCGGATGCGCATGGCGGGAGGGCTCACGCCACCAGCGTGCGCCCGCGCCGCGCGGCGAAGAAGGCCGACAGCAGGCTGCCGCATTCGTCCGCCAGCACATCGCCGGACACCGACGTATGGTGGTTGAGGCGCGCTTCGGCGAACAGGTCGACCACGCTGCCGGCTGCCCCCGTCTTCGGGTCGCGCGCACCGAACACGACGCGCGCGACGCGCGCATGCATGATCGCGCCGGCGCACATGGCGCAGGGTTCCAGGGTTACGTAGAGGGTGCAGCCCGGCAAACGGTAGTTGCCAAGCCGGGCCGCGGCATCGCGCAAGGCGACGATTTCGGCATGGGCAGTGGGATCGCGGCGGCCGACCGGCTGGTTGAAGCCGCGTCCGACCACTTCCCCGTCGATCACCACCAGAGCGCCGACCGGCACTTCGCCGCAGGCGCCCGCCTCGCGCGCCAGATCGAGCGCCAGCCCCATGAATTCACTGTCATCCATGGGGCCGATTATGGCATTGCCGCCGGTATCTTTGCCCTAGGCGTTCTTGCTGACCGTGCCACCCGAGTCCATCAGTTGCGCCTGTGCGGCAGCGAGGCGTGCAATCGGTACGCGCGGCCCGGAACAGGAGACGTAGGTGAGGCCGATGCCATGGCAGAAATGGATCGATGCCGGATGTCCGCCATGCTCGCCGCAGATACCGACCTTGAGCTCCGGATTGGTCTTGCGGCCTTCGGCCACGGCAAACTTCATCAACTCGCCGACGCCCTTCTGGTCGAGCACCTCGAACGGGTTGTCCTCGAGGATCCCTGTCTCGATGTAGGCCGGCAGGAACTTGTTCTCCGCATCCTCGCGGCTGAAGGAGAACGTCGCCTGGGTCAGGTCATTGGTGCCGAAGCTGAAGAACTGCGCGTCTTCCGCCATGCGGCCGGCGCGCAGGCAGGCGCGCACCACTTCCAGCATGCTGCCGAACTTGACGCCGACGTTGATGCCGTGGGTCAGTTCGACCACCTTGTGGATGCGCTGCACGTAACCATGAATGCGTTTGAGTTCCTCGACGGTGGCGACTTGCGGCACCATGATTTCGGGATGGACCTCGATGCCCTCCTTGGCGCAGAGCGCAGCGGCTTCCAGAATCGCCTTGATCTGCATCTCGTAGATTTCCGGGTAGGTGACCCCCAGGCGCACGCCGCGGTGGCCTAGCATGGGATTGACCTCGGAGAGTGCGCGCACCTTTTTCAGTGTCTTTTCCTTCTTGTGGATGACATCTTCCTCGAGGTGGCTGTCCTTGAACTCTTCCATGCCGCGGCTGAGCTTGTTCAGGCCGTCGGCATACTGCTGGTACAGGCGCGGACTAAGCAGTTTCAGCGTCTCCGGCAGCTCCTCGACCGCCTTCAGCGAATCGCGCAGATGGTGCAGGTGGGCGATTTCCAGTTCGAGCTGGGCGGCCGTGGGCAGGAACTCGTGCAACGGCGGGTCCATCAGGCGCACCGTGACCGGCAGCCCCTTCATGGCCTTGAAGATGCCCTTGAAATCGGCGCGCTGGATCGGCAGCAGGCGGTCGAGCGCGGCCTGGCGTTCCTCGCTCGACTCGGCGAGGATCATCTCCTGCACGATGGGCAGGCGGTCGGTGGCGTTGAACATGCGCTCGGTGCGGCACAGGCCGATGCCCATGGCGCCGAAGCCGCGGGCCTTGGCCGCATCATCCGGCGTATCGGCGTTGGCCATTACCTTCAGCCGCGCCACCTGGTCGGCCCACTTGAGCAGGGTTTCCATGTACTCGTTGAACTCGGCCTGCACCGTCGGCACCTCTCCGGCATACACTTTGCCGTTGCCGCCGTCGATGGTGACGACATCGCCCTCGTGCAGGGTCGTGTCGCCGATGGTCGCGCAGCGTTTGATGTCATCGATGTGGATTGCATCGCAGCCTGAAACGCAGGGCTTGCCCATGCCGCGCGCGACCACCGCTGCATGCGAAGTCTTGCCGCCGCGGCTGGTGAGGATGCCCTGGGCCTGGAAGAAACCGTGGATGTCTTCGGGTTTTGTTTCCTCGCGCACCAGGATGATGCGCTCGCCGTTGCGGCCGCGCGCCTCCGCCGTGTCGGCGTCGAACACGATCTTGCCCGAAGCGGCGCCGGGTGAAGCCGGCAGGCCGACGGCCAGCGGCTTGCCCTTGAAATCCGGTGCCAGTTGCGGCACCAGGAGTTGTTCCAGCATCGCCGGATCGATGCGCAGCAGCGCCTTTTCCTTGGTGACCAGGCCTTCCTTGAACATCTCGACCGACGTGCGCACCATCGCCGTGGCATTCATCTTGCCGTTGCGCGTCTGCAGGCAATAGAGGGTGCCCCGCTCGATGGTGAACTCGAAATCCTGAACTTCCTTGTAGTGGGATTCGAGGCGGTTGTGCAGTTCCAGAAGTTGCCGGTAGATCTCCGGCATGTCGCTCTCCATTTCGGCGATGGCCTTCGGGGTGCGAATTCCGGCAACCACGTCTTCGCCCTGGGCGTTGACCAGGTACTCGCCGTAGATCAGGTTTTCGCCGGTGCCGGGATTGCGCGTGAAGCCGACGCCGGTGCCGGAGTCGTTGCCCATGTTGCCGAACACCATGGTGCAGATATTCACCGCCGTGCCGTTGGCCTGGGCCCGGGTGATCCTGAACTGCTTGCGGTAGTCGATCGCCCGCTTGCCGTTCCATGAGCGGAATACGGCCTGGATCGCCAATTCGAGCTGTTTGTAGGGATCTTCCGGAAAGGGCTTGCCGGTGTTGGCCTCGATGATCCTGGCGAACTGGTCGGCCAGTTCCGCGAGATGTTCGGCCTTGAGGTCGACGTCCTGCGAAACGCCCACCTTCTTCTTCATCGCCGCCATGGCGTCGTCGAAATGCTTGTCCTCGACGCCGAGGGCGATCTTGCCGTAGAGCTGGATGAAACGACGGTAGGCGTCGTAGCCGAAACGCGGGTTGTCCGTCAGCTTGATCAGGCCCTGCAGGGTGGTCTTGTTCAGCCCCAGGTTGAGGATGGTATCCATCATGCCCGGCATGGACATCGAAGAACCGGAGCGGACCGATACGAGCAAAGGATTTTCGGCGCCGCCGAAAGTCTTGCCGGTCTTGGCTTCGAGATCCTTCATGTTCTTCAGGATCTCCTCCCAGGCGCCCTTGGGCAGTTCATCGTGCTCCAGGTAGGCAAGGCAAGCGTCCGTGGTAATCGTGAAGCCCGGAGGAACATTCAGGCCGATCTGCGTCATCTCGCACAGGTTGGCGCCCTTGCCGCCCAGCAGCATCTTGTTTTTGCCGTCGCCATCCTCGAATGCAAACACCCATTTCTGCTTCATTGCCGTCTCCCCCATTCCGCTGAAGTAATCAAATTTCCGCCGTGCACAAATATTGCCATTCTATGGTCGTCGCGGGAATAATTTCACGATGTAAACGATTTTCTCCCGGATAAGAAAATTCCATCCGGGCGCAAGATGCGCTATAAACCGGAAATCCGGGATCAATCTGTGGCGCCCCGGTCCATCGTGCATGGCTGCATAAGTTCTTCCCTCGAACGCGGGCGACACCGCACGCGCCCCGGGGTGGAGCGTCGGCAAGGGATCGAGCATGGATATCGTCAGGCAAAAACAAATCAGGGAATGGACCTTGCTGGGGCTTGTGGGGGCGATGGCATTGATCGCCAACCTGCCCCGTCATCTGGTCGATCGGATCGGGCTGGATTCCGGCGTGTTGATGGCGCTGCTGGGCGTGATGGTCGTGATCGCCCTGTTTCTCTATGTCAGGTTTTTTTTCTTCCTGTTGTATGCCTTGCTCGCCGTCGGCGCCAACCTGCCGGACCAGTGGGCCAACAGCCTGGGCATCAGCCAGTTTCCGATGCTGGTGGCATTGATCATGATGGTTGCGCTGTCCTTGCTCAACTACGGTGCAAAAATGCTTCCTTCAGGTTTGGAACCGAAACCGCGCAAGCAAAATACCGAAGCAACCCATGTCCTGCTCGACGCCATCGCGCGCGATAATCTGCCCTACATCAGGACCCTCCTGACCATGCAGTTCGATCTCGACACCGTAGATGATCAAGGCATGACACCCTTGATGCGCGCCGCCGAGCGCGGCAATTTCAAGGTGGTGCAGATGTTCATCAAATGCGGCGCGTCACCCTTGCTGAGCGGGCCGTCAGGCCGGGCTTCCGATGTGGCGTTGCGACATAACTTTCCGGCTATCAGCGAGTTCCTCAAGAAGGTCGAAGAGGTCCAGCTGGCCGAGGCCACGCGCAGGGCAGGAACCGAAGGGCAGACCAGTTCCGCTGTGGTTTCCTAGGGTTTGTTGCAACCACGCCAGCCGCCAGACGGACTCTGGCGTGCGGCTTTTCGTTCACGGAATCCGCCGCATTGCCGGCCAGCGGTCGATGCCTTCATGCCGTCTTGGCTTCCTCCAGCGCCAGTTCGTCCTTCATCTTCTGGCGAATCAGGTACTTTTGCACCTTCCCGGTGACGGTCATCGGAAAGCTCTCGACAAAGCGGATGTATTTCGGAATCTTGTAATGGGCGATCTGTCCGTCGCAGAACGCGCGAATCTCTGCTTCCGTGGCTTTTTGCCCTTCGCGCAGCACGATCCAGGCGCATAACTCCTCGCCATATTTTTTATCCGGCAGGCCGACCACCTGGACGTCCTGCACCTTGGGATGGCGAAACAGGTATTCCTCGACTTCACGCGGATAGATGTTTTCGCCGCCTCGAATGATCATGTCCTTGATGCGGCCGACTATGTTGCAGTAGCCCTGCTCGTCGATCACCGCCATGTCTCCGGTATGCATCCAGCCCGCGGTATTCACCGCAGCACGGGTTTTTTCTTCATCGTCCCAATAACCCAGCATCACCGAATAGCCGCGCGTCAGGAGTTCGCCGGGCTGTCCCCGCGCCACGATCCGGCCGTTGTCGTCGACGATCTTGACTTCCACATGGGGATGGATCCGACCCACCGTCGATACGCGTTTTTCCAAAGGGTCGTCGGTCGAACTCTGGAAACTGACCGGAGAGGTTTCGGTCATGCCATAGGCGATCGTCACTTCGCGCATGTTCATCTGGCTCACCACCCGCTTCATCACTTCCACCGGGCACGGCGAACCGGCCATGATTCCGGTGCGCAGCGTGGATAAATCGTGGCTGGCGAAATCGGGATGATCCAGCATCGCGATGAACATGGTCGGCACGCCGTGCAGCCCGGTACAGCGTTCGGCGGCGACGGTGCGCAAGGTGGCGAGCGGGTCGAAACCTTCGGCCGGATAGACCATGGTCGTGCCGTGGGTCAGGCACGCCATGTTGCCGAGGACCATGCCGAAACAGTGGTACAGCGGGACGGGAATGCACAGCCGGTCATTTTCCGTCAGGCGCATCGCCTCGCCGACGAAGTAACCGTTGTTGAGGATGTTGTGATGCGATAGCGTCGCTCCTTTGGGCGCGCCAGTGGTGCCCGAGGTGAACTGGATGTTGATCGCATCGTCGAACTGCAGGCGCTCGCCGAGCATTTCCAGGGCCTCGATTTCGGCAGCCGACGGATTGCCGAGGAGTTCATCGAAGTTCAGCATGCCTGGAGTCTGCGCGGTACCCATCCGGATCACGTATTCAAGTGCCGGCAGGCGAACCGCCTTGAGGCTGCCCACCGCGGCGTGTGCCAGTTCCGGAGCGAGGTCGCCGATCATTTCCAGATAATTGCTGGTCTTGAATTCGGGCGCCAGAATCACGGCACGGCAACCGGCCTTGTTCAGGGCGTATTCAAGTTCGGCGCGCCTGTAGGCCGGATTGATGTTCACCATGACCAGGCCAGCCTTGGCGGTCGCAAACTGGGTCAGCGCCCATTCCAGGTTGTTTTGTGACCAGATACCGATGCGGTCACCCGGTGTGAGGCCGAGTCGCAACAGGCTGCATGCCAACGCATCAACTCTGGCCTTGAGTTCTAAAAAACTGAGGCGAACGTTCTGATGCACGACCACCAGGGCATCGCGAGCGCCAAAACGGGCGCAAGCCGCATCGAAATAGCTGCCGATGGTGCTGCCGATCAGCGGCTTGTCACTGGCGCCATGCACGTAACTGGACTGCTGCATAGTTACCTCCTCCTCATCGTAGTATTCACGGTCAGGCCGTCACGGGGAGTCGGCTCACTTGGCAACCGGTGCAATGACTCCCGTCAGGCCGAATATCGCATCCCCCGCCGATCTTGCGACGATGGCGGTCAGATTGGCGCGATCCGGGCGTATCGCGATCGAGAAACTGCGCCCGCCATCCGGGCTGGCAAGCACGATTCCGGAATTGCCGACCATCACCACGCTGCCGTCGCTGCGCTGGTCGATGCCGGTGATCGACTGCTGGGTGCCACTGGCGACTTTTGTCCAGTTGTTACCACGATCATCGCTGCGATACACGTGTCCGCGCATGCCGGCAACCAGCAGCCCGCCGTCGGCCAGTGCCCTGCCGGTCCAGAAGGAGCCCTTGTTGTCGGTCTGGATGGCTTTCCAGGTCCGGCCGGCGTCTTCGGAACGGAAAATCGAACCGGACTCGGCCGTAACAAAGACCAGCCCGTTGGCGCCGGCAAAGATCTGCATCAGGTGTTTTTCCGCCTGGTCCGGATCGTCCACGATCTTGCGTTCCCGCCAGGTCTTGCCACCGTCATCGGTTTCCAGCATCAGGCCGAACTGGCCGATGGCGATTCCGTGCAGCGCGTTCTCGAACCAGATGGACAGCAAAACGCGTTCCTTGCCAGGCTCCTCGCGCATGACCTGCCACGTTTCGCCGCCATCGGCGGTAGCCAGGACGGTGCCGTCGTGGCCGGCGGCCCAGCCGCCCTTGTCGTCGATAAAGAAAACGCTGGTCAGAACGGCCCGGGTCGGCACCGCTTTTGCCTGACGGTAGGTCTTGCCGTCATCGGACAGGATAACGACGCCATAATCGCCTACGGCCACCAGTCGCTTGCCGGCCGGCGTGGCCGCGATCAGCTGCGCTTTATGCGGCAGCACAAGGCGTGGCGCCTCCTTCAATCTGACACTGGCGCGCGCCGGCGAGGTCTCGACCGCGAAGGTCGCAGAACACCAGACCAGGGCTGACAGCGCCAGTGCGACAACGGGCAGCTTGAGTTTCATGTTCAACATCCAGATCAGAACCGGTCAATGACCGATGGCCGGCGCCTTGACAGGCCCCTTGCGCGGGAACAGGGAATCGAGCTTTACGGCGAACGCGGGCAGCACGGTAATCGCCATCACCATGTTCACCATGAACATGAACGTCAGCAGGATGCCCATGTCGGCCTGGAACTTGAGGTCGGAAAACGACCAGGTGGCGACACCGACCGACAGGGTAATCGCCGTGAATATCGTGGCGATGCCGACTTCCCGCAAGGCGCCTTCCAGGGCCGCCCTCATCGGCTGGCCTTGAGACAGATGAATCAGCAGGCGGTTGTAAATGTAGAACGCGTAGTCGACGCCGATACCGGTGGCCAGTACCATCACCGGCAGCGTGGCCACGGTCAGGCCGATGTCGAGCGTCTTCATGAACCAGTAGCCGAGGAAAGTCGCCACTGTCAGCGGTACGCAACAGGCCAGCATGGCCCGCCAGTCACGGTAGGCGAGCAGCACCAGGATCATGATAGCCGCATAGACGTACAGCATCATCGGCAGCTCGCGTGCCTCGATCTCCTCGTTGGTGGCGCCCAGTACGCCGATGTTTCCCGAGGCCAGCAACACCTTGATGCCCAGCGTTTCCGGGTTGACCTGCTGGCGGAACTCCTTCACCGCGGCGATGGCCGGGGTGATCGTGGTCGCCTTGTGGTCGGCCAGATAGACGTTGGCCGCCATCATGGTACAGGCGCGATTGAACAACCCCCCCGCCTCCGGCAGGTAGCCGACGGCCACCTGCAGGGCCTTGCTGTCGCGCGGCAGCGCGGTCATTTTCGGGTTGCCCTCGTTCAGGCCGACGTTGGCAAACTTCGCCAGGGTGGAGATGGAGGTCACCGACAACACCCCGGGCACCTGGGTCATGTGCTGCGTAAATTGATCGATGTAATTGACGACATGGAAACTGTTGCAGGAATCGTTGGGTGTTTCAAAGACCACGGTCAGCACATCCATGCCGAGATCGAAACGGCTGACGATGTTTTCCACGTCCTGGTTGTAACGTGAGTCGGCGCGCAGTTCCGGCGCTCCCGGCTGCAATGCGCCGATGTGGCGGCCATGGCTTTGCCATACGGCAATGCCGAACAGCACCGCCGAGACCCCGAGAACCAGCCGCGCGTGGTTGATGTCGGCAATGAAGCCAAGGCGCTCGATGATCAGCCCGCGTTTGGCCTGGAGTTCCTCCAGATGCAGTGCATAGGACCGCGAGTAGCGGAAGAAGGAGGCCACGACCGGCAGCATGATCAGATTGGTGATGATCTTGTATCCGACGCCGATCGATGCCGTGATACCCAGTTCGCGAATCATCGGGATCGGGATCAGCACCAGGGTGATGAAACCAACGAATGCGGTGACCAGCGCAAGGGTACCGGGAATGAACAGGCTGGAAAAGCTTTCGCGTGCCGCGCCCATCGAATCGGCGCCTTCGGCGACCGCTTTAGAAATGGCGTTGATCTGCTGCACGCCATGCGAGACACCGATGGCAAAGACCAGGAAGGGAACCAGGATCGCCAGGGGATCGAGGCCGTAACCGAGCAGCGTCAATGTGCCGAACTGCCAGACCACAGAGACCATGGAACAGGCGATGGGCAACAAGGTCAGCAGGATCGAGCGGCAATACCAATATACGGATAGCGCCGTCAGCAGGGCGGCCAGTGCAAAAAACCCCGCCACGCCCTTGGCGCCGGCGGCGATGTCGCCGATCTGCTTGGCGAAGCCGATGATCTCGATGGCATGATCGCCGGTTTCGAGCTTGCCGCGGATATCGGTTTCCAGCTTTTGTGCAAGCGCGAGGTAGTCGAGCTGTTGATGCGTCTGCGGATCTTCTTCGAGCAGGTCGGCCACTACCATTGCCGCGCTGTTGTCGTTGGCAACCAGGCTGCCCATGTAGCCGCCGCGCACCACGCGATCGCGGATGCGGGCCATTTTCTCGGCATCGAGCGCATCCGCCGTGATGTTGCCGCCGATCACGTCTTCGGCGTTGAAGCCTTCTTCGGTCAGTTCATAGATGCGCGTGTTCGGTGTCCACAGCGACTGAACCGAACGCCGGTCGACGCCGGGCAGGAAGAGTACCGCCTCGGTGACCTCGTGCAGCTTTTTCAGCGAGGCCTGGGTCCAGATATCCCCCTTCTTCGCCCGGACCACGACCATCACGCGGTTGGCGCCGAAGAGCTGGGTGCGGTACTTGAAGAAGGTGTCGGTATATTCGTGGCCGAGCGGCAGTTGCTTGTCGAAGCCGGCCGTCATGTGCAGGCGCGTCGCCAGCCAGCCCATCGCCACGGTAAACACCAGCAGCACGACGAGCGTCTGCACGCGAAAACGGAAGAAGAAGTTCTCGAGCGACTTGACGAAAGTGACAATGCTGGGCATCGAGCGGGCAATCCTCGGGTTCAGGTGTGAAGCGGATTAGGCGGAAAGTCACGGGGAAACCAGCGCTGTCGCCGGCTTCCCCGTTTGCCGCAGAGACGTCAGAAAGTACGGGAAACCGACATCGTGACGACGTCGCGGTCACGCAGCATGTTCATGTTGCCGCCGCCCCAGTAGGTGACGTAGCCGATGCCGGCCTTCCATTCGTTGTGATAATCGAAGTTGAGGTTGAGCGCCACCGCCTTGCGGCCTTCGACGAAGGGTAATGCCGTCGGACTCGTGCCCTGCACATCATGGTAGAAATCAAGTATCGGTGACATCGTCCAGCCCGACTGGAAAATGTTGGCGTAGGTCAGACCGAACTCGGCGACATAGCCCCACGAAGTCTTGTCCGGCATCGTGTAGTTGTTCAGCAGATAGGGGATCGCACCTGAGCGGTCGAGATCCGGGTAGTGGGTGAACGCCATTTCGCCAAGGAAGAAGCCTTCGGCGGCGCCGAACGCAGACGTGATCGATTGCGGCAGAAGATAAAAGCCCGTCAAATGGGCCTGGTACTTCTTCTCTTCGACATAACCGTCGACGGTTGCAGAGCCACCGGTTGCTATAGCAGCATCTATAGCCTGCGTCATCAGGTTGTACTTCGGCTTCGCCTTTGAAATTACACCTGCATATTGAGGTCCTCCACGAACATCTACTGGTACAGTCGGATCGATAGCCACACTTTCGCGCGGGCGGTACGATAGCTCTGCGCCAATGGCCCAATCACCAAGTTTGGTATTCATTGATATGCCAAACAGATCCTTGTCTTCGCCATATTGCTCAATCGCGGTGTAGCCGGCAATGTTCTGACCTGCAGCGCAAGGGGGGGCAGCCGCCGCCGCACAACCTGTTGCAAGGTCCTGTCGGAAGCCAACGAAGGGGATCTTGTCGTGATAGCGAATATAGTAGCCGGCAAACTCAGTATCGCCGTCGGCTGGTTTGAATCGAAGGTTGATACCATATTGGCCGCTATGAAGATCATCTGGCTCGTCCCGTTCGACGGGGACGATTCCCGGGAATGTAGTGAGGGTGGCACGATCGCGACCGGCGAGCTTATTATTTATGTCGCCGAAAGTTCCGCGTGGCGTGCCAAGAGCATAGTTGGGATCAAGTAGCGAAGTGGCAATGAATGCACCACGCTTGCCGCCCTTGCCGAGGAAGTCGGCAGCAGACCAGTAAGTTCCCGCCGGATCGAACTTGAAGCTGTTCCAGCGGAACTGGTAATAGGCCTCTGTCGAAAAACCGTTCCCGAGGCCGGTAGTGAAGGAGATCATCGGCGCAGGGATGAAGACTTCCTTGACCTGGACACCGGGGATGTGAATCTTGCGCAGGTCGAGAGCATTGACCGCATTAATGCCGCCGATGATGAAAATGTCCTCGCCCCAGTTCATGACCTGGTTGCCAAGCTTGATCTTGGCTGAGTTGTCGCCGAGCTTGAATTCCTTGGACACCCAGAAGTCAAGTAGGCTAATGTTTTTTTCCATCGCGTCCTTGGCATCGTCATGTAGCCCCGGCGAGCGCTGGGTGTGATCGGCGCGGAAATCGGACGACCAGGTGAAGCGGCCAAGTGCCGACCAGTTACCCTTCTGCGTCAGGAACAGTTCGTGAGTCCCCTTGATGACAGCTGAAACAACGTCGTGTTTTTTGTAGTTCAGGTTGCCATCGTCGGCCTGTAGGTAGTTGAAATCGGGATCGGCGGTGAATCCAAAACCCGCTCCGTTGACCTTTACGCCAAGCTCGGACTGGGTTGGCGTATTACCTCCATTGTCGTTGCCGATGATCGACTTGTCCGTCGATTGCATACGCGTCTGCATGCCGAAGGAAATCGTCGAATCGAAACTGCCGGTGATGCCGTTTTCCATTTCGAACTTGAAGGCCGCCGCCGGGTTGGCGAACGTGGCGCCGATTGCCGCGATGGCGAGTGCCAGCGGCTTGAGTTGCAGGCTTATTTTTCTCATGGTGTCATCCTCCTCTTATCTATGAGCGCGGATCAGCGTTCGCCGGCACGGCGCAGTTCGTCGGAATTGAAGCGCTTGAGATCGATGCGCCCCTCGTCGCCGGCCAGCCAGTCGGTCGGCTTTGCTTCCTGGGTCGCGTTTTCGGCCATGTAGCGGTTGACGTTCAGGTCCCAGGACATGAACTCCTGGCTGACGCAAGCGCCGAGTTCGACCGCCGGATAGATCGTTGCTTCCATCACGCGCCAGAGCTTGCCCTGGGCATCGTACTGGTCGGCATTGAGCAGCATCCAGGTATCTTCATCGAGGTAGAAGGTCCGCTTGGCGAACATGTGGCGCATGCCCTGCTTGACCGTCGCCTCGACCTTCCAGACACGGTGCAGTTCGTAGCGCGAAAGGTCGCGATTCGGATAGAGGCCGCCATAAACATCCTTGACCGGGCGCTTGGCGACGAACTTGAAGCTGTTGTAGGGCACGTACAGTTCCTGCTTGCCGACCAGCTTCCAGTCGTATCGGTCGAGGCTGCCGGCGAACATCGGGTACTGGTCGGCGGTCTCGAGGTTCTCGTAGCCCGGAATCGGATTATCGTAGTCGAAGGCCGGCAGGCGACGGACACGGCGCTGGCCGGGGAAGTACATCCAGGCGTTGGTGCCACCGGTCAGGGAGTAGTGCGCGAGAATTATCTCGCCGGTACGCGAGGCCGGTGCGGTCGCCGTATTGAGAATCATCATCTGTACGTCGTTGACATCCTGCGGCGAATTGGCCTTGGTCGAGGCAAACGGCATTACAAGAATCTGATCCTGAGCCAAGCCGTAGAAGGTCCCGTCAGGATTCATGAAATTGGTCTGGTAGTACTCGAAGCGACCCGTACCCTGCCAGCGCAGCTTGTGGTTCCAGACCGCCTCGGCGCCGTTCTTCGGAATCGGGAAGGGGAAGGCGCCGCCGAGTCCGGCGGCGAGGTTGTCCTTGCCGTCGGTGGTGAGCTTGGCCAGGGTCGCGTTCTTCTTGGTCCGCTCGTTGACGATGTCCGGATAGCCGCAGCTGCGGCGCGTCGGATAAACATCCATGCGGTAGCCCTTGCGCGTCTTGAGCAGTTCGATCTGGCCGGCGGTCAGCTTGTCCTTGTACTTGTCGACGTTGGTCGCATCGATCGAGAACAGGGGTTTGTCGGCGGCAAAGGGGTCAACCCGCGGATCGGTGAGCTTGCGCGTTCCCTTCGGCGTACCGCCCTTGAATTCAGGGATGGTGCCATCCTTGTTGCCGGCACGTTCGGCGCCGACGAAGGTCAGCTCCTTGCCCAGTTTGGCGGCTTCGGCCTCGGATATTGCGGCCTGTGCGCTACCGGCCATCAAAGCCAGTACTGCGGCCGACACGGTTGACTGCAAAAAATTACTGTTTGATTTCATCTCACTCCCCCATTTATTGACACATTGTTTAATTCTATAGCCCATTTGCTGCAGGCACCTGATTCCTGTACCCGTGTTGCGGAAATCTCACCGAGCGGTGTTGCGCGCAGACGACTCACCTCTTCCAGCGTAATACGGCAAAACCTTGCCTGCCAAGGTATTCACCAACCAGACGCAGCGATCGAATCCTCTTGTCACGCCCTACTCCCCGACTTCCGCAAGCACGCGCTCGCGCAGCTGGCGCACCGCCGACGGCGCCAGCGCCTTGCCCCGTGCGGCGATGAAAAGCTCGACCGGCAGGGGCTGCGAAACACCATTGAAGGTGGCGAGAACATGCCCCATGACCGCGACCAGCTCTTCGTCGGACAAGGTTGCCGCCGGCATGTTGCCGTTGTACTTGACGCCGCGCGAGGTGATGGTGCCGATCATGCCGGACACCAGCACCTGGGCCAGGTACTCGCGGCCACTGGTCGACTGCGCCCGTTTGGTCAGCACGCCGGCCAGCGGTGGCGCCAGACCTTCGGCACCGTTGCCATCCGGTTGATGGCAAGCCACGCAGTGTGCCTCGTAGAGCTTCGCTCCGTCGGCGGCCTGCAGACTTCCGCTGGCGGCGACCATCAGCAACACGGTGCTGCCGGCCAGGAAGAATCTGCGCACATGCATCTCAGCCCTTGCTCTTCTCTGCCGTGCCGACGACCGCGGCCACGGTGCAGTGATAGGAATTCGAGCTGTTGGTCATGCACCAGTTGATGTCATTGTGCACGCCCATCCTGTAGCCGGGCCGCTCGCCTTCGTTGGAATTGCAGCCGCAGCGGTTGCAGGTGACGCCACCGCAGCAGTCGTTGTAGCTGATCAGGTAGTCCTTGCCGTCGTTCGGATTGTGGCAAGTGCCAACCCAGGTGACCTTGGAAACGTCGGTGCCCGGCGGGCAGGCGGAAATCGTGCCGCCGCAGCAGGTGCAGAGAAAACCGTCGAGTGCGCAATAACGCCAGTATTCGCAGGCGGTGTCGTCGTTGCGTTTGTCCTTTTCCTTGGCCTTGGTCGCCGCAACCGCCTTGCCGATCCGGTCGAAGGGCAAGATCGGCAGCAGGAAGGCCGTGCCCACCAGCAATTTGCCCATCCGCGATATCGCGCTGCGCCGCGAGATCGACTGCGCCGCGCGGCGGCTGCGAGCCTCGAAAAAATCGTCAAACCATTGCATTTTTGTCTCCTTGCGATCTCGTCAGATCAGGCTTGCTGATCAATGTATTCCTGTACCGAAGCGACGCCCAGTTCCTTGGCGGCGAAGAGGCTTTCGAGCTGCTCCCTCGAGTTGACCAGGCCCTTGGCGCGAATCCGGCCATCCTCCCCGATCAATATGGCGTAGGGCAGTTTGCCCACCTGAAAGGCCATGCCGAGATCGGTGGACAAGACATAGGGGAATTCGCTCAGCCCGGCCTTGCGATAAAACTCGGCATGCTCCGGGCGGTCGCCGTCGCTGGCGAGCACGACATCCAGCCATTTGGCTTCCACGTTCCTGATGGACTTGAGGACCGGCAACAGCTTCTTGCAGACCGGGCAAGTCGGCGACAGGAAGAACAGCAACTGGCTCTTGTTGTTACCGGCCCAGCCTACGCTCAGGCTGCCACCGCCCAGCGATTCGAGATTGAACA
>Ga0268298_10002211_pt1 | contig 21568 bp, 29 predicted proteins | sample WWTPWeurt_MetaG_FD_194462 | JGI IMG/M metagenome (GOLD analysis project Ga0268298, IMG submission 194462) | Activated sludge microbial communities from WWTP in Nijmegen, Gelderland, Netherland - WWTP Weurt | ecosystem: Engineered > WWTP > Aerobic digester > Activated sludge | place... | reverse complement strand
CTCCAGGGGGTCACGGTACCCTTCCCGCCCAATGCCTACCAAGGCGACTACGTGCGGGAGATGGCGAAGCAGATGGTCGCGGCCCACGGCGGCCAGTTCGTGCGCTCCGCAGAAGATGTCCTCGCCTGCACCCCGGGGCTTCCCCCTGCCGACCGGGCTGACGACGAGGCCAAGAACCAGCGGGAATTGCATCTCGACGCCCTGATCGCCCGCGCCAAGGATCTCCTGGGCCCCGACTGGTCCTACGTCCACGCCCATGCCCTCTCGGAGCAGTTGGCGGACTGCCGCAACGATCTGGAAGAATTCGGCGTCGAGTTCGAAGTGTGGTTCTCGGAAAAGGCTCTCTACGACACTGGCCTGGTCGCCCGCTGCGTCGACCTGCTGGAGAAGAAAGGGCACCTCTACGTCCAGGACGGCGCCAAGTGGTTCAAGTCCACCGCCTTCGGCGACGAAAAGGATCGCGTCGTCCAGCGGGAAAACGGCCTCTACACCTATTTCGCTTCCGATATCGCCTACCACCTGAACAAATACGAGCGGGGCTTCGAAGAGATCATCAACATCTGGGGCGCTGATCATCACGGCTACATCCCGCGGGTGAAGGGCGCCGTCGCCGCCCTGGAATTGGATCCGGCCCGGCTGCATGTGGCCCTGGTCCAGTTCGCCGTCCTCTACCGCAACGGCCAGAAGGCGTCCATGTCCACCCGCTCCGGCGAATTCGTCACCTTGCGGGAACTCAGGCAAGAGGTGGGCAACGATGCCTGTCGCTTCTTTTACGCCTTGCGCAAATCCGACCAGCACCTGGATTTCGATCTCGATCTCGCCAAGAGTCAGACCAATGAAAACCCGGTCTACTACGTCCAGTACGCCCACGCCCGCATCTGCTCGGTGGTCGCCCAGTGGGGCGGGGATCTCGCCGAGTTGGCGCAGGCCGACCTCGGCCGCCTGGAAAATCCGCGGGAACTGGTGCTGACCAACAAGCTGGCCGAATTTGCCGATATCATTAATACTGCCGCCAAGGATCTCGCCCCCCACCAGATCGCTTTCTACCTCAAGGATCTGGCCGGCGAATTCCACGGCTGGTACAACGCCGAACGCATGCTGGTGGACGACCCCGGCCTGCGCGACGCCCGGGTGGCTTTGGCTGCCGCCGTGCGCCAGGTGATCCGGAACGGGATGGCCCTGCTCGGTGTGTCCTGCCCAGAATCGATGTAAGGAAGCATCATGACCCGCAATGCCAAGCCCCGCAAAAACAAGGCCACCGCTCGGAAATCCGGCGGCGGCACCCTGGTTGGCATGTTCATCGGCTTGGTCCTGGGAGTAGGCATCGCCGCCGGCGTGGTGTGGTACCTGAACAAGTCGCCCATGCCCTTCCAGAATACCAAACCCCAACCGCCGCGACCGGAGGCTGCCATCGGACCGGACGGCAAGCCGGCCCAGCCCATTGCTCTGCCGGGCAAACCCGGCGATCCGGCACCCGAAAAGCGCTTCCAGTTCTACGACATCCTCCCCGGCAAAGCCGAGGCGGTTCCCGACAAGGCTGCCCCCAGACCGGCCGAGACCAAGGAAGCCAAGAAGGAAGAGCCTCCCCGGGAAGAGCCCAAGCAGACCCTCTTCATCCAGGCCGGTTCCTTTAGCGCCGCCCAGGATGCCGACAACCAGAAAGCCAATCTCGCGTTAATGGGACTTGAGGCGACGGTGCAGCAGGTCATGGTCCAGGACAAGACCTACTACCGGGTGCGCCTCGGACCATTCTCCCGCCCCGAGGAAGCCAGCAAGGTCCGCAGCGAACTCGCGAAATCGGGAATCGAAGCCTCTCTCGTCAAGAACAAGGAGTGATGATGAACCTCAACCGCCGCGACGCCGTCCGCGTCCTTATCGGTGGCGCCCTCGCCGCCAGCCTTCCCGCCTTGGCCCAGGACTCCCGCCCCGAAGTCATCACCATCGAGCCTCCCCAGCCCACCGACAACCCCGGGAAGATCGAGGTGCTCGAATTCTTCAGCTATGGATGCCCCCACTGCGCGGAGTTCTATGCGCCCTTGAGCGCCTGGGTCGCCAAGCAGGGTCCAGACGTCGTCGTCCGCAAGGTGCCGATCACCTTCGGCCGCGCCGCCTGGGTCAACCTGGCACGCCTGTACTACGCGCTGGAGATCACCGGGGACATCGCCAAGCTTGACGGCGAGGTGTTCAAGGCCATCCACGTCGAGCGCATCAACCTGTTCGACGAAAAGACCGTCAATGAATGGGCGGCCAAGAAGGGCGTCGATCCCAAGAAGTTCAACGAGGCGTTCAATTCCTTCGGCGTCCAAAGCCGGGTCAAGCGCGGCGACCAGATGGCTCAGACCTACCGCATCCAGGGTGTTCCCGCCCTGGCCATCGATGGACGCTATCTGATCGGCGAAAGGCACTTGGCCAACGCCGACCGTCTCATCGCCCAGGTCCGTTCTCAGAAGAAGAAGTAGGCTTCGGGGCGCGGTCGCGGGAAGGTCCGGTCGACACCCCAGGCTCTAGGGTGAGCATCCCTGTGACAGCCACCGTCTTTCTCACCGGAGCCTCGTCGGGAATCGGCGAGGCTCTCGCCAGGCACTATGCCGGCCAGGGCTGCCGGCTGGGCCTCACTGGACGAAGGGAAGACGCCCTGGCCGCGCTCAACGCGCGCCTGGGCGGCAACCATCTCTGCTATCCCCTCGACGTCACCGATGCTCCCGCCCTCGCCGCAGCGGCGATGGATTTCATCGCCCGCTGCGGCGTTCCGGACATCGTCATCGCCTGCGCCGGAGTTTCCGTCGGGACCCTGACCGAATGTGCCGAAGACTTGTCCGTTTTTCGGCGGGTCATGGACACCAACGTCTTCGGCATGGCAGCCACCTTTGCCCCATTCATCCCCGCCATGCAGGCCGCCGGCGGCGGGCGGCGACGGCTGGTGGGCATCGCTTCGGTGTCCGGAATCCGCGGACTGCCCGGCGCAGAAGCCTATTCTGCCTCCAAGGCGGCCGCCATCGCCTATCTGGAAAGCCTGCGCCTGGAAATGCGCCCTTACGGTATTCCCGTGGTGACCATCACGCCGGGATACATCGCCACCCCGATGACGGCTGTCAATCCCTATCCCATGCCCTTCCTGCTCGCTGCGGACGAGGCTGCCCGCCGCTTTGCGCGGGCCATTGAGCGGGGCGTGAGCTATACCGTGATCCCCTGGCAGATGGGCTTGGTCGCCAAAGGCCTGCGGCTGATGCCGAATTGGCTTTATGATCGCCTGTTCACCAATGCGCCGAGGAAACCACGGGGATTGGTAAAATAGCGGCAATGCTTCAAATCACCGTTAACGGCGAGCTTCGCCGCTTTTCTTCGCCTCTCACCGTCGCCACCCTGACCGCAAGCCTGGGTCTCGCCGGCAAACGCATCGCCGTCGAAAAGAACGGCGAGATCGTCCCCAGGAGCCAGCACGAAGCCACTCCCCTCGCCGAGGGCGACTGCCTGGAGATCGTCGTCGCCGTCGGCGGCGGATGAACGCTTCCGAGCTGTTAGGATGCAGTACCTGATTCGGCCGAACACGACCGGGCTTTGCCGCAGAATCCTAGATCCCACGACCTGAATCCACAATCCCGACCGATCCACTCATGGCCCCACTCACTATCGCCGGCACTCCCTATGCCTCCCGCCTCCTGGTAGGGACAGGCAAGTACAAGGATTTCGCCGAGACTCGCGCCGCCATCGATGCTTCCGGCGCCGCCATCGTCACCGTCGCCATCCGCCGAACCAATATTGGCCAGGATCCTTCCCAGCCCAATCTGCTGGAGGCCCTGCCGCCCTCGCAATTCACCATCCTGCCCAACACCGCCGGCTGCTATACCGCCGACGACGCCGTGCGCACCCTGCGGCTGGCCCGGGAACTGCTGGATGGCCATCCCTTGTGCAAGCTGGAAGTGCTGGGCGACCCCAAGAGCCTTTTCCCCAACATGCCGGAAACCCTGAAGGCCGCCGAAACCCTGGTCAAGGAGGGCTTTCACGTGATGGTCTACTGCTCCGACGACCCCATCCAGGCGAAGATGCTGGAGGAGATCGGTTGCGTCGCCGTGATGCCGCTCGCTTCGCTGATCGGCTCCGGCATGGGCATCCTCAACCCCTGGAACCTGCGCCTCATCATCGACGCCGCCAAGGTGCCCATCATCGTGGATGCCGGCGTCGGCACCGCGTCGGATGCCGCCATCGCCATGGAGTTGGGCTGCGACGGGGTGCTCATGAACACTGCCATCGCCCACGCCAAAGACCCGGTGCTCATGGCCAGCGCCATGAAGAAGGGCGTCGAGGCCGGCCGCGAGGCCTTCCTCGCCGGGCGCATGCCGCGCAAGCTCTATTCGGCCGACCCCTCCTCGCCGACCAGCGGACTCATCGGCTCGTGAGCGAGGGCGTCTACACCGACGGCCGGGCCGGCGAAGACCATGGCCACATCAGGAGCTTCGTGCGCCGGGCGGGTCGCATGTCGGAAGCCCAGGAGCGCTATTACGCCGAGATGATGCCCAAGATCGGCATCGCCTATGCTGCCGCGGCCCTCGACCTGTCTGCCGTCTTTGGCCGTCCGGCCCCCAAGATTCTCGAAATCGGCTTCGGCATGGGCGAGACCACGGCCAGGATCGCCGCTGCCTGTCCGGACCGGGACTACCTCGGCATCGAAGTGCACGTACCCGGCGTCGGCGCCCTATGCAAGCTCGTCGCCACCCAGGGCTTAAGCAACCTGCGCATCTGCCAGCACGACGCCGTCGAAGTGGTGCGCGACATGCTGCCGGAAAGCTGTCTGGACGGCATCCACGTCTTTTTCCCCGACCCCTGGCACAAGAAGCGCCATAACAAGCGCCGCCTCATCCAGCCGCCCTTCGTGGCCCTCCTGGCATCGCGGCTGAAGCTCGGTGGCTACTTTCACTGCGCGACGGACTGGGAGGAATACGGCGCCCAGATGCTGGAAGTGCTCTCCGGCGAAGCGACCCTGGCCAACACGGCGGAAGGCTTTGCGCCGCGCCCGGATTACCGACCTCTGACCAAGTTCGAGAACCGCGGATTGCGGCTAGGCCACGGCGTCTGGGACGTGATCTTCAAGAAGCGTTGAGGAGTCTGCCATGATCGTCCTGAATGCCCACCGCACCACCGCCATCGTCATCCGCCACGACGGCAGCAATGTCCGTCTGGTACCCATGAAGTCGGGACGCCTGACGGTGACCCGCACCACCCGGGCCAAGTTCGACGCCGAGTGGCGGCAGGTCGACTACCCCCTCGACCAGGCCCTGGCCTCCTTCCTCGACCACGCCCACCAGCAGGGCGCCACCGCCGAGGCCCTGAAGGGCCTGGAAACACTGGCCCAGCGAGACCGCTGGGTCGTCAACAACCTTTTCTAAGAATCCCGACCATGTGGTTCAAGAACCTGCAGCTTTATCGTCTGCCGGTGCCCTGGGGCATCGATCTCGCCAAACTCGAAGAACAACTGGCCCGCGGGCCCTTCAAGCGCTGTGCCAGCCACGAAGCCATGAGCCGGGGCTGGGTCTCGCCGCGGGGTGATGGGGCCCTGGTCCATGCCATCAATCGCCAGTGGCTGATCGCCCTGCGGGTCGAGCAGCGTCTGCTCCCTGCGTCCGTCATCAACGACGAGGTCAGGGACAGGGCCGCAGCCCTCGAAGTCCAGCAGGGCTACTCGCCGGGCCGCAAGCAATTGCGCGAGTTGAAGGAGCGCGTTACCGAGGAACTGATGCCTCGGGCCTTCACCAAGCGCCGCACCACCCACGTCTGGATCGACCCCCAGGCAGGCTGGTTCTGCGTCGATGCCGGCAGTCCGGCCAAGGCCGAGGAAGTCATCGAGCACCTGCGCTGGTCCCTGGACGAATTTCCGCTACAGCTGCTTCGCACCCAGGTTTCGCCCATGTCCGCCATGGCTGACTGGCTCGCGGCGGGCGAGGCCCCGGCCGGCTTCTCCATCGATCGCGACTGTGAGTTGAAGTCCGTGGGCGAGGAAAAGGCTGCGGTGCGCTACGTGCGCCACTCCCTGGAAGGCGACGAAATCAAATCCCACCTCGCCGGCGGCAAGCAACCCACCCGGCTGGCGCTCACCTGGAACGACCGCATTTCCTTCGTCATCACCGAGAAGCTGGAAATCAAGCGCCTGGCCTTCCTCGACCTGCTCAAGGAAGAGGCCGAGCAGAGCGTGGAAAATGCAGACGAACAATTCGATGCCGATCTTGCCCTGATGACCGGCGAGCTTTCCCGATTCCTGCCCGATTTGGTGCAGGCCCTGGGGGGCGAGAAACAGGAAGAAAAATGAAGCCCCCGGGGGACCCCTGTCCCTGCGGGAGCAGCCGCCCCTATGCCGCGTGCTGCGGCCTATGCCATGCGGGCGCCCCGGCAGCCACCGCCGAAGCCCTCATGCGTTCCCGCTACAGCGCCTACGTCAAGGGCCTGACCGATTATCTCCTGGCAACTTGGCATCCCGACACCCGGCCGGCTACGCTCGATCTAGCCCCCGAGCAGGCCACCCGATGGCTCGGGCTGGAGGTGCGGCGGCACGATATTCAGGATGCGGACCATGCCACAGTTGAATTCGTCGCCCGCTACCGGATCGCCGGGCGGGGTCACCGGCTCCGGGAGACGAGCCGATTTTCGAAGATCGCCGGAGTCTGGCTCTACGTCGACGGTGACATCGCGGGTTGATCCGCCTGGGCTGCCTCGGCATCTTTACCGCACATCGCGGACTCCGTAGAATCCTGGAATACGAAGTTTGCTGCGCTGCACCGCGTGCTGACGAGCAATCGCTTCCTTTTCCTGCTCACCCTGCCTCAACTCGGAATCCAGATCATGCAGACTTTCGTCGAGCGCCGCGCCGGCTCCGACCGGCGCCATGCCAATCTTGGCCCTCCCACCGGACTCGTGGATCGGCGTCATATCCTGCAGCGCCGTATCCTCAATCTCGGCGGCAATTCAGTGAAGGACTGGGTCGCCTCGGGATCCGGGTTCGTCTGGGGCAAGCCTCGCCACCGGGGTTGATAAGGTCGGCGCCGCCCGCCAAACGGGCAATTGGCCTTTGCTTTTCTTCTCGTACGCCCGGAAGGGGCGATCAAAAGGAGTTTTGAATGGACGCAATTTGGCTGTGGGCGGGACGCCTTGCCGGATTTCTGGGCTTGGCGCTTTGTCTTTTCTCTGCCTCGGGACGTCTGGGCGGCTATTTCTGGCTGATCGGCTTCCAGACCGGCACCCTGCTGCTCACCGGAACCGCTTTGGTGGTGGCTGGCTGCTTTTTTCTCCTGCTGCACCTGGCGAGCACTGGTCGGCAGGCGGGGCTGTAAGTCTCCGTAACCTGGATCAGCCGAGGTCCAGGAAGCGCTCCAACAGAATATTCAGATAGCGGCGACCGCGAGGGGTCGGGACCACCCGATCGGCGGAGAGGGTCAACAGGCCTTCGTCCGCTGCCGCCCGCAAGCGCGGCAGTAGAGCTGCAACCCGCGTCGCGGTCCGCGATTCGAAAAGTGCGAGCGGGAATCCGTCGGCCAGACGCAGGGCATTCATCAGAAACTCGAAGGGCAGGGCGCTCGCAGCCACGGTCGATTCCTCCTGGATCGGCGTTCCGCTGGCGACATGGGCGAGATAGGCATCCGGATGCTTCCAGCGCATCTGGCGCAGGACTCGGTCGTGGAGAGTGAGTTTCGAGTGGGCTCCGGCTCCGATCCCCAGATAGTCGCCGAAGTGCCAGTAATTGAGGTTGTGGCGGCAGGGATGGCGGGGCTGCGCGTAGGCCGAGGTCTCGTAATGGACATAGCCGGCCCCCACCAAGCGGGATTCGATGGCCTCTTCCATGTCGGCGCACGTGTCGCCGTCGGGCAGCCCCGCCGGGGGCTGCGCGGCGAAGCGGGTATTGGGCTCCAGGGTCAACTGGTAGCAGGAGAGATGCGGGGGAGCGAAGCCCAGGGCGAACTCCAGGTCGGCAACAGCGCCGGCAACCTCCTGGCCGGGCAAGCCATACATCAGATCCAGGTTGAAGGTCGCGAAATGGCGGGCAGCCACCTCGGCGGCTACCCGTGCCTCGGCTGCACCGTGGATACGTCCCAGAACTCTGAGCGCCTCGTCGTCAAAGCTTTGAATGCCAAGCGAGACGCGATTGATCCCCGCCTCCCGGAATTCGGCGAAGCGGCCCGTCTCCACGGTACCGGGGTTGGCTTCCAGGGTGATTTCGGCATCGGGCTGGATGGGCAGGCGCATGCGCAGGTCTGCCAGCAGGCGCTCCACCCCGGCCGGACTCAAGAGGCTGGGGGTGCCGCCACCGAAGAAGAGACTGACGACGGGCCGCCCCCAGACCAGAGGAAGGGCAGCCTCGACATCGGCCACCAGGGCGGCAAGGTAGGCAGCTTCCGGAATTTCGCCCCGCAACTCGTGGGAATTGAAATCGCAGTAGGGGCATTTGCGTACGCACCACGGCACGTGGATGTAGAGCGCGAGCGGCGGCGAAACGCGGAATTCCAGGTTACCGACCTCCGCAGCGGGAGCGGGCGCAATGGGGATGACGCGAGACATCAGGAAGACGGGGCGAGCCTTTGTACCAGTTGGGCCATGGCCCGAGCCCGATGGGAAATACGATTCTTTTCTTCGGCATCCAGCTCGGCCATGGTCTTGCCTAGCTCGGGAATCCAGAACAGGGGATCGTAGCCGAAGCCCCCGCTTCCCCGCAGGGCGGCAAGCATGTGTCCGTGGCACTCGCCTTCGGCGATGATGGGTCGAGGATCGTCGGCCGCACGGAGCAGGACGAGGACGCAGGCAAAATGGGCACCGCGCTGGGCCATGTCGGGATAGCGCGCCAGGTCGGCCAGCAGTCTTTCATTGTTGCGGGCGTCCGACTTCGGTTCTCCGGCATAGCGGGCCGAGATCACGCCGGGGGCGCCGCCGAGGGCGTCGACGCATAAGCCGGAATCGTCTGCCAGGGCGGGCAAACCCGTGGCCCGCGCCGCGTGGCGCGCTTTCTCCAGGGCATTCTCGACAAAAGTGCAGTGGGGCTCGTCGGCCTCGGCCACCCCCAACGCTTCCTGCGGGACGATCTCGATTCCGAGCGGGGCCAGGAGAGTCTGGAGTTCGTTAACCTTCTTCCGATTGTTGGAGGCGAGGCACAGGCGCTTCATGAGACGAGCGCCGTTTCCTGCGCGGCGATCAGGCGCCGGATGCCAGCTTCGGCGAGGTCCACGAGGGCGTTCATCTGGGTTCGGGTGAAAGGCTCGCCCTCCGCGGTACCCTGGATTTCCACCAGACCGCCGGCACCCGTCATGACGACGTTCATGTCGGTGTCGCAGGCCGAATCCTCGGGATAGTCGAGATCGAGGACGGGCGCCCCCTTGAAGAGGCCGACCGATACCGCGGCGACGTGATCCCGGACCGGATTGGCGGCCAGCTTGCCGGCCCTGACCAAGCCATCGCAAGCGTCGAACAAGGCGACCCAGGCGCCGGTGATCGACGCGCAGCGGGTCCCACCATCGGCCTGGAGCACGTCGCAGTCGAGCGTGATCTGGCGCTCGCCCAGGGCCTGGAGGTCCACGACGGCCCGCAGACTGCGGCCGATCAGGCGCTGAATTTCCTGGGTCCGGCCGCTCTGCTTGCCCTTGGCCGCTTCGCGCGGACTCCGGGTATGGGTCGAACGGGGCAGCATGCCGTACTCGGCCGTCACCCAGCCGCTGCCCTTGCCGCGCAGAAATGAGGGGACCGATTCTTCGACACTCGCGGTGCACAGCACCCGGGTTTCGCCCATTTCGATGAGCACCGATCCTTCGGCGTGACAGGTAAAACGGCGGGTAAGCCGGAGGGGACGGAGCTCGTCCGGTTGACGCTGACTGGGACGCATGGAAAGCCCTATTTCTTGGGGGTGTATTTGTCGATGGCCAAGCGGATTTCTTCGATAGCCTGCTCGATTTCGTCTTCCGAGAGGTCGGTTTTTGCGCTCGGGTTGCGGCCGAATTCGTCGAGGCGGGTCGTCACCTGGTCCATGGTCATGGCCTGGGTCGAGACCGAGGATTCGGAAGGCTCGACGTAGGATTCCTCCCAGCGCACGGCTACCATGGAGAGGTTGTCACCCTGGGTGCCGCCCTTGACTTCCGCCTGGGCCATGACCATGGGAGCCGCCTGGAGCAGGTTGGCGCCCTTGAGGGTCACCGCCATGGACTCTCCGGAAGTCACTCCCCACAGTCCATCGGAACAGACCAGAATGATGTCGCCGTCCTCGAGGGGGGTCTTGCGGGAAAATTCGATCTCCGGCGCCTGACCGCCCCCCAGGCAACTGTAGATTTTGTTGCGCTCCGGATGCACCGCGGCCTGGGCTTCGCTGATCACCCCTTCCTCCATCAGCAGCCGGACTCGCGAATGATCCTTGGTCTGGGCGACCACCTTGCCGCGGCGCATGAGGAAGAGCCGTGAATCTCCCGCGTGAGCCCAGTAGGCCAGGCTGTCCTGGATCAGGCAGGCAACGCAGGTGGTGCGGGGCGAATCGTTGAGCCGGTGTTTGGCCGAATAATCCAGGATGGCGTGATGGGCGTTGGTCATTCCTTTCTGAAGGAAGCGGAAGGGGTCGCCCACACCCGGATGGGCCTCCTGCTGAAAGCTGTCGGTGAGGGTCTGCACGGCAATCTGAGCAGCAATCTCACCGTAAAAGTGCCCCCCCATCCCATCGGCCACCACCATCAGCAGGGCGTCGCGGGAATAGCAGTAGGCGACACGGTCCTCGTTGTTGGCGCGCCCGCCTTGACGCGACTCCTGATAAATCGTGAATCTCATTTTTTGGCTGCTCCCTTGATCTTGCCGACCACGCGGTTGATCCATCCAGGAGGCTTCTTCTCGGTCGGCGGGGTGATCGCTTCGACCAGAGCCTTCTGGAGAGCGAAAACGCTCTGCGGCCGGTAGAGGTGGTTGAGATTAAGACACCAATCGATGATTTCCAGCAGCCGGTCCGAGTACTGGCCATCCCAGCGCACCATCGCCGGGGTGAGCGAGTCCTTCTTGATGCGGTCGTCGGCTGCCTGCGGCGCGCAACCGGCAAGACAGGCATACATGGACGCGCCGACACTGTAGATATCGCTCCAGGGACCGAGGTCGTTACGCGACCCGTAGTGTTCCGGGGACGCGAAACCCGGGGTGTACATGGGTTTGAGCATGGGCTGATCCGAGGCCAAGGTCTGACGGGCAGCGCCAAAGTCGATCAGAACCGGCGCATTGTCGGTTCGCATGTAGACATTCGAGGGCTTGATGTCCAGATGAAGCAGCTTGTTGGAATGGACTTCCCGCAGACCATTGAGCATGCGGGTGAAAAGCCCTCGCATAAAGCGTTCGGAAATATGGCCCTGATGCTTCTGGATGAATTCCTGCAGGGTTCGCCCATGCTCATATTCCATGACCATATAGACGGTATCGTTGGCGCGGAAGAAATTGAGCACTCGAATTACATTGGGATGGGAAAGGCGGGCCAAAGCCCGTCCTTCCTCGAAAAAGCATTTCATCCCGTAGCGGAAGGCGGCCTGGTGATCGGGTGCGATCTGGGGTTTGATCTCGCCTTCGCCGCGCAGGGCCAGACTGTTGGGCAGGTATTCCTTGATGGCGACCTGACGCCCCTCCAGATCCTGAGCGAGATAGACAATCGAAAACCCGCCCAGGGAAAGCTGGCGCTCGATGGTGTATTCCTCAAGTTGGAACCCGTTCGGAAGAGCGTGGTTGGCTTGTTGAGCCATCAATGTCCCGGTTATGATGCATTTTTCCAGCCATTTTCGGTTCTCGGGCCTGACCTGTAAAGCCGAGATTCCCTGATACCATGATCTTCAGTATGACCGGCTATGCGGTAAAAACCCGCGACGTCGAGCGAGGCACGCTGCAACTCGAGCTCAAGAGCGTCAATTCCCGCTTCCTCGACCTCCATTTCCGCACCGCCGACGAACTCCGCTTTGTCGAGATTCCCCTGCGGGAGCTCTTCGTCAGCCGGCTTGCCCGGGGCAAGGTCGAATGCCGCCTGGCCTACAACGGCACCGCCGGTCGAGTCGACCAGATGGTCCTGCGCGGCGACCTGGTCGCCACCCTCGCCAATCTGGACCGCCAGGTCCGCACCGCCCTGCCCGACGCGCCCCCCCTCGGCGTGAATGACATCTTGCGCTGGCCCGGGATCTTCGGCGACCAGACAGTCGATTTCCCCGCCATGGCGCCGGCGGTGCTGGAACTCGCGGAAGCGGTCCTAGGTGATTTCGCCGCCACCCGTGCCCGGGAGGGAGCCAAGCTGGCCACCATGATCGCCGACCGGGTCGCCCGTATGCGGGAAATCGTCGCCTCCGTCGGCCCGCGCATCCCCGAGGCCCAGGCGCTCTTCACCGATAAACTCCGCCAGCGTTTGCAGGAGGCTCTGGGAAACAGCAGCGAAGAGCGCATCCTCCAGGAAGTGGCGGTCTTCGCCACCCGAATCGACGTGGCCGAGGAACTGTCGCGCCTGGTGGCCCACCTGGACGAAGTGGATCGCATTCTCAAGGAAGGCGGAGCCTGCGGGAAGCGCCTCGACTTCCTCATGCAGGAACTCAACCGGGAAGCCAATACCCTGGGGTCGAAGTCGGCGGTCACCGAGGTTTCCCAGGCATCGATGGAACTCAAGCTGCTCATCGAGCAGATGCGCGAGCAGATCCAAAATTTGGAATGATTCTTCAGGCCGTTTCACGACGGTGCAGCAAGCCAACTAAAGCCCCTATCCACGGGGCTTTTTAACGTCTTGTAATTGCATGTCGTATCAGAAGAGCGCAGAATTGCCGTGTACCCAGACGTGTACCCTTGGTGTTTTTAGGCGTCGAAATTGGGTACACGCACAGATGCGGATTCCGGGGGCGATATGAGCAAGCTGACAGACATTGAGATTCGGGGCTGGATCAAGGCGGGCGAACGTTTTGAAGGCCGTGCCGATGGCGACGGGCTATATCTCCGCTTCCGTGAAGGCGATACCGGCGCATCCTGGCGCTTTCGTTACCGTTTCGACGGCAAGCAGCGGGTAATGAATTTGGGCAGCTATGCCGTGCTGTCACTGGCAAACGCCCGCAAGACCGCAAAAGAATTGGCGGCGCGGGTATCCCTTGGCTACGACGTGGCAGGCGAGAAACAAGAGCGCAAGCGCGAAGCTGTTGCCAAGATTGAGGACGAAAAAAACGCTTGGACGGTTGCCAAGCTGGCCGATGAATACTTTGAGCGAACCATTCTCGGACGCTGGAAACACCCCAACATTGTGCGATCCCGGATCGAGAACGACATCAAACCCGCAATCGGCAAGATGAAAGCCGAGGATGTACGCCCCCGCGACATTGACGCCATGATTCAGGTCGCAGTGAAGCGCGGCGCACCAACGATTGCGAACGACGTACTGCGCTGGTCAAAGCGGATATTCGACTTCGGCATCAAGCGGCAAGTGATCGAAATCAACCCGGCAAGCGCCTTCGATCCGTCGGACGCTGGCGGCAAGGAAGAAGCCCGCGACCGCTGGCTGACCCGCGACGAAATCATCAAGCTGTTTCAGGCGATGCGCGACAAGGCCGGAACCTTCACCATCGAAAATGCCTATGCGGTGCGCTTGCTGCTGTTGCTGGCCGTGCGGAAAGAAGAACTGATCGCGGCGCAGTGGAAAGAATTTGATCTTGATGGCGCTGTCTGGAACTTGCCGGAAGAGCGCACCAAGACGAGCGCGGCGATTGATATTCCCTTGCCTGCGGAGGCAGTGGATACCTTGCGCGAACTGCAACGGCTGGCCTGCGGCAGTGCCTACGTATTCCCGGCAAGGAAGATGCAAAGCCGGATGATTCCGCATATCGACCTGAACACCTTGAACGCGGCAATCTCGAAGCACATCAAGCCCCAGTTAAAGGACGTGCCGAATTTCACCATACACGACTTCCGGCGCACAGCCCGCACCCACTTGGCGGCATTGGGCGTCGATCCGCACATTGCCGAGCGTTGCCTGAATCACAAGCTGAAAGGCGTGGAGGGCATTTACAACCGGCACGATTACTTTGACGAGAGGAAAAAGGCACTGAATGAATGGGCGCGATTGCTGGCGGCGCTGGAAGAAGGACGGCCCGATTACAACGTCGTGCCGATGAAGAAGAGCAAAGGGGGCTGATCCGGTTTTGCTGCGCCTAGCCTGCGGCTGATCCCCAAGGGCGAAAACCGGGAACCTTTGCCCGGCAGGCGCTGCATCTTATTCAAAGGCGATGCGTGAAAGGGGCGCTATGAAATGGTGCGATGTTAAGGACGCCGACCTGAACGGCGCGCTGGCAGCTGTGAAGTACGGGCATGATCCAGTCGCAGCGATGAACCTGATCGAATATTTCCATGAGCGATTCAAAGGTGACTTTCCCTATAACGAGCGCATCCTGATCGAATTCATCGGCCATGCTTTTTCGAAAATCATCGAAGACCGCTGGGGGGCGGATCATGCCTTCGGGTTAAAGCTTACACGGGGTAAGTACGAGCGGGAGGACAACTACGAACGGAATGTCATCGCGGCGGCATACGTAATTCTGCTCATGCGTAAAAAATGGACTTATCTCGATGCGAGGGGGGAAGCAGCAAATCTTTTGTTTCCGGATGGCAAGGGAGAAAAAGCTGTCGAAGCCGCCTATGCCATGTATTCGTGCCACTTCAAGTCTCTTCCTTCCGGTCTTCTGGAAGCTATGCTTCCGCTTGGCACTCCGGTCATATCGCGCCATATGACCGGTTAGAAATCGTTTTTCCTGTCGCCATGCTCGCAGCGTCTAACTCACAAAGGCGCACGACATGGCACAACGCACCGACCAGAGCGCAATTCCTGACGCGCTCAAAAACTTCGATTCATCCCCCGATTCGGCAAACGTCCGTTTGCCCGTCGTTCAATCCCTTTTCGCCTGTTCAGCGGCGACCGTCTGGCGCATGGTGAAGCGCGGCACCCTGCCTGCGCCTCGCAAACTGTCCGAGCGTGTGACCGCCTGGAACGTGGGCGAACTTCGCAAAGCATTGACGAAGTAAGGGGCGGGCAATGACGACAAAAGAAAAGGCCCGCAACGGTGGCGACCGTGCGAGCCAAAAAGGAAGAACAAGCAACCGCGACTCTATCCCGGCTGACCCGCTGCAAGGCTGGTTCAATATTGCCGAGCCTTCACGCAATCGCCAGCAAAAGCGCGGATGGCGGAGGGGGCGCAAATGACAGGCGACATTGTCAGCGCCTGAGGCACGGTCTGCTGACACGATTCGTTGAATCGATAGTCAGGACGAATGTCATCTATCGTCCGGGTCAGGTCATAGCCAAACGTGTCGGCGATATAACCGCGAATGAAAGCCTGACTGCGGCCAGTTCTTGCCAGATACCCGGCGGCTGACGTTGCCCTGGCCCCCTTGATGCCTTCGGGGTGGTTGTGGGTGACTTCGGTGACCTTCGTCGCCAGTTCAACGGCCTCCTCGAGGGAGGCTGCCAATAGCGCCGCCGGTGCAACCCGCATGGCTGCTCCATTTCCATAACTGTTGTACGGCTCGAGGCTCTCAGAGCCTAGCCAATGCGCAAAGGAACGCCCCCAGCCCCCGTTTTCCCAATATTTGTTGCCCCAATCCTTCAAGGCGACAGCCGGATGGCGGCAATTGAGCAAGGCATCGGCAACCGCCACCGTGCATACGGTGTCGTCGGTAAAGAATGCATCGTGGCGAAACAAGGGCGAGAAGTCTTTGGCGCGATAGTTGTCGAACTCATAGACTGAACCGACGATGTCACCGATGATGGCTCCTAACATCTGTCGTCCCTCGTTAGTTATGGTTGATGCGATGCGTACGGTGGCCAACGGTCACGACAGCACCATCGCTATCCAGAACGGCGTAGGCATTCATCGCGCCCTGAAGCTGCATCAGTTCTGAATGCGACATGACTTTCGCGATGCGCTCGCGAGCCCTCTTATTGAAGTACAACATCATCGTACCGTGGTGGTCGTACTCTTCTTCCCCGTATTCGAATAGCAGCGGCAAAACCCGCTCGGGAATACCGCGCTGTTGCAGTCGCTTCGAAGCATGATGGGTCATCGGAACATTCAACATGGCAATCTCCTTTTCGAGTGAGTGCCATTGAGTCTGAGCCAAGTCTAGCTCATAGGATGAGCCAGGCCCGGCAAAAATGCAAAACACTTAACTTGTTCAAGTGAATCGACTCGCCACCATGAGCTCAGAACGCGCACCCAGGTTAATCATCTGGGGACCTAAGGGCTCATCCATGCCGGCCATTTCTGCGCCAAACCGCCGGTAGGCGCAATGCCTGCGCCGTTTCCTGCCAGTTCGGCTGATGAAAGAAGGCTTGGGGCAGCGGTTGAAATGGACGCACGCCAACGAACGCATCCATTACGTTCTGAAGCTGAGCGATAACACTTTGTATCTTGTTCATGGTCATCTCCTTAAGCGATACGACCATCCTAGATAGCCAATAGCTCAAATCATGAGCCACTAAAAATCCGGATACGCAGGCAACTGGTAGAGACACACAAACGGTCACCGCTTCGACTTCCTGGGAGCTCACTGAATCGCCCCGGGTTTTGAGGAGGCTCCCTTCTTTGAGAAGATGGAGCCATGATGAAGAAATCGACGAAGTTTTCCCCCGAAGTCCGCGAGCGTGCCGTGCGCCTAGTGTTCGAGTCGCGTGGCGACCATGGATCGCAATGGGCGGCCATTGAAGCGATTGCGCCGAAGATCGGCTGCAGCACGCAGACGCTATGCAATTGGGTCAGGCAATACGAACGCGACACCGGGCAGCGCGACGGGGTCGCCACGGCCGAAGCTGACCGTATCAAGCAATTGGAACGGGAGAACCGCGAACTGAAGAAGGCCAACGAGATTCTGCGGCTGGCGAGCGCGTTTTTCGCCCAGGCGGAGCTCGACCGCCGCTTCAAGCCGTGAGGGCGTTCGTCGATGAACATCGGGAGCGCTTCGGGGTCGAGCCGATCTGCAAGCAATTGCAGGTCGCCCCGTCGGCGTATTGGCGTCACGCGGCGCGGCAGCGCAACCCAGAGTTGCGCTCTTGCCGTTCCCGGCGCGATGCTGAACTGATCGGCGAGATCGAACGCGTCTGGCAGGTCAATCTGCGAGTCTATGGCGCCGACAAGGTCTGGCGGCAGCTCAATCGGGAAGGCATTGCCGTCGCCCGTTGCACGGTCGAACGCCTCATGCGACAGCAAGGATTGCGTGGCGCCATGCGGGGCAAGCCGGTGAAGACGACACGTCCCGATCCGGCGGCACCGTGCCCACTGGATCGCGTCAATCGGCAGTTCTCGGCAACCCGTCCGAATCAGTTGTGGGTCGCCGACTTCACCTACGTCTCGACCTGGCAGGGCTTCGTCTATGTTGCCTTTGTCGTCGACGTCTATGCCCGATACATTGTCGGCTGGCGCGTCAGCCGGAGCATGCACACGGACTTTGTCCTGGATGCCCTGGAGCAAGCCCTGTACGCCCGCCAGCCGGATCGGAACACGCTGATTCACCACAGCGACCGCGGCGCCCAGTATGTTTCGATTCGCTATTCGGAGCGCCTCGGGGAAGCAGGCATCGAGCCCTCCGTCGGCAGCAAGGGCGACAGCTACGACAACGCCCTCGCAGAGACTATCAACGGCCTGTACAAGGCGGAAATCATTCACCGTCGCGGGCCGTGGAAGACCAAGGAGGCAGTCGAACTGGCCACGCTCGAATGGGTCTCGTGGTTCAACCATCATCGATTGCTTGAGCCCATCGAATATATCCCTCCTGCAGAAGCTGAGGCAAACTACTACCGCTGTCACACCGAGCAGGCCGTCACTGCCTGACTCAAATCAACTGGCCTCCGCAACTCCCGGGGCGATTCACACCCCATGAGCCATCACCCCATCAAACTCATTCCATTGTTCGTGGGGGAAAACGTGCAGCCGAACCGAATGCTTACCTTTATTTGCTTGCTATTGGGGATTTTGCTGGGCTTCCTCATTGGCAAATCCATCAAGAGGGCTGCTCTCCGGACATCGGTGTCCGTCGAGATGCCGGCTGAAAGTTTCATGTCTCTCGATACCTCACCTAAACCCAGCCATCACCGCCATTTTGGTTCCGGCTTATTAAAGCGGCATTACTGAGAGACCTATCGTGCTATCGGAATCGCACTACGAAACTTTGGGTGTTCCCAAAAATGCCTCACTCCATGAAATCAAGCGAGCCTATCGAAAACTCGCAATGAAATGGCATCCCGACCGGAATCTCAATGAAACACAAGAAGCCGAACAACGGTTTAAGCGGATTGCAGAGGCTTACGCTACGCTATCCGATGAATACAAGCGGCGTTATTACGACGAAACGGAGCCTGCCAGAGCTACACGGCGGCACGAATCGCAACAAACTTCGAGCGCTGTACCTGTTCCGGGCAAAGATGCTTACGCAAAAATCGTCATCTCAATCGCCCAAGCCCTGCAAGGCTTTATCGTCGAAGCAACCTACCGGACCGATGAATATTGCAGCGAGTGCCAGGGGGACGGTGAAGTTATCCCGGGCTATCGCTGCCCGAACTGTAATGGAACGGGCCAGAAAGCTTATTCCGACGGGAGTAATCGGTGCAGGAAATGTTCGGGGAGCGGTCGACACGCTTACTCGCGTTGTCAAACCTGCAAAGGCAAGAAGACGCTACAGAAGAAGCACGCGCTTCGGGTGAAGCTGCCCGCTGGCGTGTACGACGGATGCGTGTTCAGTATCTCTGGAAAAGGCGGAACTGGGCTATTCGGTGGCAAAGATGGGGCACTGAACCTGGAGGTAAAAATCGCTACCCGAGGCAAACTGAGAGTCGAGAACAATGATGTAATCATTCCCTTGGTTATCGACTGTTTTACTGCATTGCTGGGTGGCGCCATCACCGCAAACTCCGCATTGGGGAGAATGAATATCGACATCCCTCCATTGACTAGAGCCGGAACCCGAATTGTCAGCGAGATACCCGGGTTTAGAGAAAAAAACTCAACCCGTTGGGGTGTCGTCTACGCTGAAATTGCAATAGACCTCCCGAAATCCCTTAAATCAGTGCCTCCGGAACTGGAAAGCATCCTACGAGCACTCAAGTCATAGCTTACCGGGATACGTTGCCCCATTTGGAACCATCGAACTTACGGCTGCATTCATATGCCACATGCAGCTTTTGGTGTTCAACGACAAAAGTTCGCCAAATATCATCAAGAACGGATTGAGACATTGGTGCGACGTCCGTTCGTCTCCCCTTGGGCAGTTTTTTAAATCCATCGTCTATACGAATCCCACCTCTATTTGAGAACAAATATCTGCCGTGCATTTCCTCCGGATTTTGTTTGTCATTCAATAGGACATAGGTAACAAGCAATTCCTTTGGGGGTGAAAACTGTGCCAAGAAGCCATCTAGCTTAGTCACAACCTCATCCCAGGTTTTATTTTTTGGTTCGTCACATTTATTTCTGGCGAATATTTTAACGGCGCGACATTGCCCAACAATCAAGGAAGTGAACAACTTCTGCAAAACGGACTCGACATCGTGTTTGCAAGGATTCAAAAACGGGTCAACGAGGAATACTTCGGTATTGAGCTTAAGAAAAACATCGCTCACCCTTCCGAGTTCATCTGGAATTGCATCAATACGTTCCTCTGCTGTGGGTGGCATATCTAACAGTTGGTCCATCGTCAGATGGCTCGATTGTTGAGCGGCGGCTTCATGGTCAACCACGATTGCATCTATGCACCTGCTCGAAGTGAAGTAAGCGTCAGCATTGGCCAGCCAACTCTGCTGGTCATCCCAAAAAGCGCGTGAATGCACTATCAACGACTTCTGTTCTTTCGCCTTTTGTAGCAGGCGACTCAAGCGTAATTTCTCTATCTCCGATTCACCAGAAAATCGAACCTTGAGGACCTTCTTCCATGCTTCCGGCAGGCAAACGATGTAGCGTCCAGTCGAGAAGCCAAACTTACTGAGCAAGGCTTTCGCCTCTGTCACAGACTTACAACAGGACGGTTCGACCAAAAACTGGTTATTCACTGAACAAGTCCTCATCTCGCTCCGCAAAAAATCCATTCGGCCAACGGTCAAGGAAATCTCCCGTTTCCGAAACCCTCAGCAAACGCACCTCAGTCGTCCCATCCCCCCGTGGCAAAAAGTAGTTAACCGCCACCTGTTCTGCTGCAAAGGAATACTCCTGATTCAGAAGCGACCCAGATGACGTTTGCCGGATTCTACGAAGCACACGCAGCAATAGATGCTCACTATGCGTTTCAATGAAGGCCTGCCGTAGGTTCACATTGAGGACATCAATGAAAATATCCCCCAGGACGGATTGAAGTGCAGGATGCAGGTGAAGCTCTGGCTGCTGGATATACGCCGACTTTTCCGGATTCCAGACGGCCAGAATAACGGGCAGCACATATCCCAACCCGCTACCCACATCCGTGAAATTGAGCTCAACCCCATTTTTATCCCTGAGGAACAACCTGAGATACATCGGGCATATTTGTTTCAGCCATTCATCGTCTGACTTAGTGCCAATTTTTGCGAAATTTTCGGGCGAGACAATTAGGCGGTATTCGTAATCGATGCGATACCCGGTATCCACGAATAGGTGGTCAAGCATCGTACGTTGGACGTTTTCAACAAACGGAAGATATTCCTCCTCGGCTAAAGGCTGAAGATGCGCATTTCCGTCAACTAACCAACTACAGGCGTAAGCGAAATCTTGATATGCGGAACACCCGTCAGCAGTGGGAAGATTAAATTTAGATAGGCCGAAGTCCGCATCGTTTTGGTAGAGCCAAGGTTCGGCAATCAAATGACCATTGTCAAAGAAATAAACGAGTTCGTTTGCTTTAGGGATTTGTCGTGAAGCGGTAACTGTAGCCAAGTCAATCGACTTACCTAGCTCTTCCATCGCATGTCTATGTAGCGACTGTACCGAAGCGGGTAAATCCTCACAACTCGCTGAACTGTCCGACGAAAACGATAGCTGTCCATTTGCATAAATCTCGAGGCGCCTGGACGTTGCCGCATTCCATTCTTCGTTCACGCACCCCTGAAACGAGTAGACGATTTTCAGCAGGTCGTACTTATCTGAATTGCAATAACGGCTTAGGGTGATTGCGATGCAAACCACCATTTCGTTATCAACCTCACCATATATCCGCCCACCGCGTCGTTTACAACGATTCAAGACGTCATACGATGGCTCACTGTGAGTAGCCAGCTCTTGAAGCAACTCAAACACATCATCAACAGTGCTTTTCCCGGCGGAATTGGGCCCATAAAACAAGGTCATCGGCGCGAAACGAATGATGACTGGCTCAGCAAATGCTTGGACGTTTTGTAGTTCGATTTCAGTGATTTGCATAATTTAATCCGGTCGTTCTTATCCGTCAGGATGACTTTGCAACTAAAGCGTTTCGCTATGTTAGCGGAACCCGTAAATTGATACAGGGTGGAAATTGAATCTTGATACAGCGACCTTGGGAAAGTCTGCATAAGTGACCGTCATGCGGTCTGATTTGAGAGAATTGCACCATTGTCATGGTGGCTGATGAACAGATGAAA
>Ga0268298_10002210_pt1 | contig 21572 bp, 17 predicted proteins | sample WWTPWeurt_MetaG_FD_194462 | JGI IMG/M metagenome (GOLD analysis project Ga0268298, IMG submission 194462) | Activated sludge microbial communities from WWTP in Nijmegen, Gelderland, Netherland - WWTP Weurt | ecosystem: Engineered > WWTP > Aerobic digester > Activated sludge | place... | reverse complement strand
CGGGTCGGCATCGCGCCCGACGGGATCACGAGCTGTCCCTCGACCAGCGGCTGGTGCGGTAGCTGTGGCGGTGGTGGTGGCGGTGGTGGTGGCGGCGGTGGTGGTGGTGGGGTCTGCAGCGGTTGTCGCCGCCTCGACGGTAGCTGTGTCGCGCTCGGCGCTGGCCAGGGAATGAGCGATGGGCAATGCGGGCGCGACGGCGAGCAGTGCCTGTCGTGCCGCGATCAGGGGGCCACCTGCGACGCCGTGCAGGGCATCTGCAAGGGCCGTGAGCGGAACTGGCGCGTGTGCGTCAACAGCGCGGTGGTCGACGGTGACGTGGAGTGGGATCTATTCGAGAGCTTCTCGCCGCCGAGCTTCTCCGGTCTCGTGACCCTCGGCGCGCCAAGCGCCACGCAGAACATGACCGGGATGCCCGCGATCGAGGGCAGGGCGGGCGCCAAGAAAACCTGGACGGCGGTCTTCGGCGGCTCGACCTGCGTGCGCGGCGTCAGCGAGGCCGCGCTCGCCGGTGGCTCGGCCAGCGGCGTCGTCGTCTCCGTCTGGGAGGATGATCTGTTCCAGGACGACTCGGCCGGCTCCTGCTCGTTGCGCATCGAGTCGATGGACCTGCTACGGGGGTCCCAGACGATGCAGCTCACTCAGGCCAACGGCGAGTGCTCGGGCCACGTCGGCATGGTGACCATCTCGCTGACGCCGGAGAGCTGAGCTCCCGCCAGTTCCGGGGCCCGGTAAGCACCACTGTGTCGGATTTCGGACCGAGCCTGGCGAAGGGCTCGGAATCACAGGCACGAAGCGAGGAGGGAGGTTGCTGGTGGCAAGCGACCGACGAGCGACGAAGCCTGTGATTTCGGGAACGAGCCAGGCGACGGGAGAGATCCGACACAGTAGCGTTAGGAGGCTTTCTGAAATTTTCTTGCCAGGTTGGCGGTCGAGGCGCCCGCGACGCAAGGCGCGAGGAGGACGCGTACGGCCTGTACGCAACCGACGAGCAACGCAGACGCGCGGGATGGATCGGCCGCTCAAGTTGGTAAGATAGTTTCGGCCAGCCTCCTCAGCCCGCGGGTTCCAGCGCCGTGATGCGCATCGGCGCGCCCCCGGCGAGCAGCGAGCGCGCGGCCGCGTCCAGCACCTTCACCACGGCGAGGCCGTCGCGCGCGCTGGTGCGAGGTGGCGTGCCCGTCCGCACGCAGTGCAGGAAATGCAGGCACTCGGCCGCCAGCGGCTCATTGAGCGCCACGCTCGGGATGTGCACGTCGCCGTCGCGCAGCGCGAGGAACTCGCCGAAGGACTCGTAGTCGGGGGGCCGATCGAAGCCCTTGTCGTAGACGCGCAGCTTCTCGTTCGCGTGCGTGTCGTCGAAGATCACCATCTTGCGCGAGCCGACCACCGTCAGGCGCCGCTCCTTGTGCGGATCGAGCCAGGAGAGCTGGATCTGCGCCATCGTCTGATCCGGGTAGTCGAGGTTGAGGAAGACCACGTCCTCGACGCCCGGCTGCAGATAGGCGTGGCCGCGCGCGGCGACGGTCTCCGGCTGCTGCTCGAGCAGGCACTGGATGATGCTCAGATCGTGCGGAGCGAAGCTCCAGAGCGCATTCTCGTCGCGCCGCACCTGCCCCAGGTTCACGCGCAGCGCGTACATGTAATAGATGCGACCCAGCTCGCCGGCGCGCACCATCCGCTGCAGGCGCTCGACCGCCGGATGGTAGAGCATCAGGTGACCGACCATCAGCGTGCGGCCCGCCGCGTCGGCGGCGGCGACCATCGCGGCCGCGTCGGCCGTCGTCGTGGCCATCGGCTTCTCGACGAGCACGTGCTTTCCGGCGCGTAGCGCCGCGATCGTCGGCGCGGCGTGGACGGGGGCGGGCGTGGCGACCACGATGGCCTGCACCGTCGGGTCGGCCAGCACCTCGTCGAGCTCGGCCGTCAGCCGGGCCCCGGGCGCCAGCCGCGCGCAGCGCGCCAGCGCCTGCGGGTCACGGTCGCAGACCCAGCGCAGGTTCGCGCCCGGCAGGTGCGCCAGGTTGCGCACGTAGTTCTTGCCCCAGTAGCCCGCGCCGACCACCGCCACGCTCACAGGCTCGACGGCGCCGCTCACGACTGCACCGCGATCGACTGCCCGTCCGCCGCCGGGGCATAGCGGCTCGCGCAGCCCGGGCACTGTAGCCCCGTCGGGGCGCCGGCCGCGCCGGCACCGGCGGCCACCAGCCGCACGCCGCAGCGACAAACCCAACCCACCTGCCGGGCGGGTACGCCGACCACCAACGCGTGAGCGGGCACATCGTGGGTCACCACGGCCCCCGCGCCGACCAGCGCGAAGGCGCCGATCGCCGCGCCGCAGAGCACGGTGCAGTTCGCGCCGAGCGTGGCGCCGCGGCGCACCAGCGTGGCGCGGTACTCGTGCTTGCGCTCGATGAAGGCGCGCGGGGTGCTGACGTTGGTGAAGACCATCGAGGGCCCACAGAAGACGTCGTCCTCCAGCACGACCTCGTCATAGACCGAGACGTTGTTCTGGATCTTCACGCCGTCGCCGATCTTCACGCGCGCGCCGACGAAGACGTTCTGTCCGAGCACGCAGCGCGCGCCGATGCGGGCGCCGCCCATCACGTGGGAGAAGTGCCAGATGCGCGTGCCTTCGCCGACCTCGGCGCCGGCGTCGACGACTGCAGTCGGGTGAACCACCGGTCGCAACTCGCTCATGGTGCGGCGCTCCTGTCCTGGTCACGCAGATAGCAGCCGACGATAGGAGCGGACCACGCCGCGGTCCAATTTGCTGCTAGAGCACCGACCGGGTTGACGGACCGAGCGACGCGAAGCAATTGGAATCATTGGCTAGTCGCGACGAGGACGCCTGCTCTTGGCAGGCAACCGACGAGCAGCGACGCCAATGATTTCAAGGGCAAGCCTCGCGACGGGAGCCCACCCGATCGGTGCTCTGGGGCTCGCGCCGGGCCCGCTGGCCACCCGCCGCTGTTTTGGCACACGCGCGGCGCTCGGCTATCATCGCCGCCGCCGCTGGTGCTCGCCGTCCGTCCCGCCGCGGCATCGGGAGCCCGCCCATGGATACGCCCGCAGTCGGCATCGATCTCGGCACCTCCAACTCGGTGATCGCCGTCGTCCAGGGCGACCAGGCCACCGTCGTTCCCGACGGCGCCGGTCGACGCACCCATCCGTCGATCATCTCGTTCCATCCCAACGGCACGGTGCTGGCGGGCTACGCCGCGCGCGATCGGCGCACGATCGACCCCGTCAACACGATCTTCTCCGCCAAGCGCATGATCGGCCGGCCCTTCCGCTCACGCGAGGTGCAGGCGATGGCCAAGCGCGTGCCCTACAAGATCGTCGAGGGCGAGAACCAGCAGCCGCTGATCGTCGCTCGCAACCAGCAGCACACCGTCGCCGAGATCTCGAGCTACGTGCTGCGCTACGTCGCCACCTTGGCCACCCAGCACGTCGGCGCGCCGCTCGAGCACGCGGTGATCACCGTCCCGGCCAACTTCGACGACGCGCAGCGCGAGGCCACGCGCGTCGCGGGCCGCGTCGCCGGGCTCAACGTGCTGCGCATCCTCAACGAGCCGACGGCCGCGGCGTTGGCCTACGGCTACGGGCGGGGGCTCAGCACGCGGATCGCCGTCTACGACTTCGGCGGCGGGACCTTCGACATCACGATCCTCCAGCTCAACGAGCAGGTGTTCGAGGTGCTCTCGACGGCCGGCGACACCTTCCTCGGCGGCGACGACGTCGACGAGCAGATCGTCAACCAGATGATCGAGCAGTTCGTGCGGCAGCATCGCATCGACCTGCGCTTCAACAGCAGTGCCGTGGCGCGGCTGCGCGGCGTGGCCGAGCAGCTCAAGTGCCAGCTCTCGGAGAGCGCGATCGCCGTAGCTCAGGTGCAGGAGGTGGCCTACGGCGAGACCGGCCAGCCCCTCGACCTCGAGTTCCAGATCGCGATGCAGCAGCTCAACACGCTGGCGGGCGACCTGGTGCGGCGCACCTTCCTGATCTGCGACGAGGCCCTGCGCCTGGCCAACCTCACGGCGACGCAGATCGACGATGTGGTGCTGGTCGGTGGCATGACGCGGATGCCGCTGGTCCGCGACAGCGTCGCCAAGTACTTCGGGCGCCCGCCGCGCACCGACATCAACCCGGACGAGGTCGTGGCGGTGGGGGCGGCGATCCAGGCCGCGATCTTGACCTACGGTGAGCTCGAGCCCGGGGAGGAGGAGGCCGCGCCGGGGCCGCAGTCGGTGCTGCTCGACGTGGTGCCGCGGGCGCTCGGGATCGGCGTCGTCGGCGGGTTCACGGAGACGATCATCCGCCGCAATGCCCAGATCCCGCTCGAGCAGACGCGGCGCTTCACCACCAGCCAGGACGGGCAGACGACGGTGCGGCTGCAGATCTGCCAGGGCGAGGCCCGGATGTTCGAGGAGAACCAGGCGCTCGGCGAGCTGGTGCTCGAGGACCTGCCGCCCGCGGCGCGGGGCGAGCTGCAGGTCGCCGTCACCTTCGAGATCGACACCAACGGTCTGCTACAGGTCTCGGCGGTCGATCAGCGGACCGGCCGGGTGCAGAAGGTCCACGTGCGGCTGATCGGCGCGGCCTCCGAGGAGCAAATCGAGGCCCTCCGGGTCAAGCACCAGGAGCTGCCGGCCCCCGTCTGAGGTGTCCTGCCGGCGGTCGCCGGCGCGGCGCCGGCTTGAGCGGCGCGGGTCGCTTCGCTATCTTACCCGCCATGGTTACGCCGCAGCGCCGCGAGCGCATCGCCCAGATTCACCGCGACCTCGAGCAGTACAGCTATTACGAGCTGCTCAACATCGACGCCAGCGCCGCTGCCGATGACGTTCGCCAGGCCTTTCACCGGATGGCCCTGGGGCTGCACCCGGATCGCTACCAGGCCGCCGCGGATCCGGCGCTGCAGCAGCAGGTCTACGCGATCTACAAGCGCATCACCGAGGGCTACCGGGTGCTGATGGAGCCCCAGCTGCGACGCGAGTACGACGAGGCGCTGCAGCAGGGACAGCGCCGGCTGGTCAAGACCGAGCGCGAGAAGACGGTGCCGCAGCGCAAGAGCGATAGCATCGCCAACCCGCAGGCCCGCAAGTACTTCACCATGGCGCAGGAGGCCGAGCGCCAGGGTGACAAGAAGAAGGCCAAGCTCTACTACAAGTTCGCCGCCGATCTGGGTGGTGAGGATCCCGTCATCAAGGCGCGCCTCGAGGCGCTGCAGGAGGGCTGAGCGGCGCGGTCCCGCCGCCCCTGCTGCGCGACCCGGTGACCGCGACGACAGCCCCCCGGCGCCGCCGGCGATGACGATGAAAGTTGCCCGTCGCGCGGCGAAGCTCTAAGGTCGCCGCGGCGCGGCTTCTGCGGCCGCAACGTGGCCCGACCTTGGGCCCGACCTTGGGCCCGACCCTGAGTTCGACCTCCAACGCCCCGCGGACGGGGCGAGGGTGCCCGATGACGCGATGCACGATCACGGCCCGCCGTCCCTTCGACCAGACGGTGCTGCTCTGGGTTCCCGGTCAGGAGCAAAGCGTGACCGCTCGGGCCCGCGACCTCGGTCAAGGGGGGATCTTCGTCCGTCTTTCGCAACCGCCGCCGGTCGACAGCGAGCTTCGCCTATGCTTCGACGTCCCCGGTGCGGGCCCCGTCGAGGCCACCGCCGTCGTGGTTCGCGTCACCAGCGCCGACGATCCGCTCGATCCACCCGGCGTGGCGCTGCGCTTCAGCGCGCTGACCGCCAGCGCCAGCGCTCGCTTGGCCTGTGTGTTGACGCCGCGCCCGTCGTTTCCGGTCGTGAGCCTGGATCACGACGACGAGTGGGATCCCGTGCACACGGACGCCTACGCGCAGCACGCCAGCAGCCGCCGCGCGACGCCGTCGGGCGCCGAGGGCGCGCTAGCGTCGGGCGCGCAGCCCGCGAGGTAGCTGCCCGCGCCGCACCAGCCGCTGCTCGGCCGTGGCGGCGAGATGGCGTGCCAAGGGCTGCCCGTCGCAGGGGTGGCACAGCTTCGGCCGCAGCTCGAGTAGCGGCCGGAGCACGAAGGCGCGTTCGCACAGCCGTGGATGGGGTAGCATCGGCACACCGTGCGGTCGCACGTCCTCGTCGTAGAGCAACAGATCGAGGTCGATCAGCCGCGGTCCTTGCGCCCGCAGGCGCCGGCGCCCCAGGGCGCGCTCGACGCCCAGCAGCGCCCGCAGCAGCGCCTCGGCGCCGAACTGGGTGCGAACGGCCACCACGGCATTGAGAAAGGGCGGCTGGTCGGGCCACGGCCCGAGCGGGGCGCTCTCGTAGATCGACGACCAGGCACAGGGCACGATGCCCCGGCAGGCCAGCAGGCGCAGCGCGCGGACCAGGAGCCGGGCGCGTGGCCCTAGATTCGAGCCGAGCCCGAGAAAGGCGAGGTGCGTGCCGATGCGCGCGGGTTTGGCGGCGCCCAGGAGCGCCCCTGCGGCGGGTGCCGGGTGCGGCCGAAGATCTGCGCGAGCAGCCGAGTTCGTCATCTGTGCTCGCTGGGGCAGCCGTCCGGGGCCCGCGCGTCGTGGCGACGACGCTGGCGCGGTGGCGTATCGAGTGGCGTGCCGTGCCGCGCGCAGTATCGCGCACCAGCTTGGCGTTGACCACGCTGGCCGATCGCCCCAGCGCGCGGCCGCGGCGCGGCCGCGCCGCGGTCTTTACCGGCTCGGCGACGGCGTGGTAAGCGCCAGGCGAGGGGTGGGTCATCCCCTCGACGGGCTCGTGCGTTTCCTCTCAGGCAAGGTGCCGCGGCATGCTCAGGTTCAACGTCACGCTGCAGGAGGGTGTCGAGGTGCTGGCGCTCGAGGGCCGACTCGATGCGGTGACGGCGCCCGAGCTGCGACCGACGATCGACGCCTTGGTGGCGCGCGGCCCGAAGCAACGCGTCGTCTGCGATCTGCGATCGCTCGAGACCATCGACAGCTCCGGCGTCGGGGCGATCATCTCGTTGTTCAAGCGCCTGCGGCTCAAGGGCGGCGACGTGTGCATCGCGCGGCTGCGCGGCCAGCCCAAGGAGATCTTCCGGCTGCTGCGGCTCGATCGGGCCTTCGACCTCTACGAGACGATCGAGCAGGCCACCGAGCTCTAGAGCGAAGACAAGCGCGTTCGCGGGGCCCACCACCTCAGAGCCAGCCGCAGTGCTCGCGGGCGATCGCCACCACGGCATCCGCCCAGGCCGCGCTGGCGTTCGGGCAGGGCGCGAGCACGAGCTCGCGTCCGCCGGCGGCGCGGAACGCCTCGGCGCCCCGTAGGCCGATCTCCTCCAGCGTCTCGAGGCAGTCGGCGACGAAGGCCGGCGTCAAGACGACGACGCGCTCGACGCCCTGGCGCGGCAGCTCGGCCAGCACCTGGTCGGTGTAGGGGCGAATCCAGGGTTCGCGGCCCAGCCGCGACTGGAAGCCGATCACGCGCTCGTGCTCGGCGAGGCCCAGCGCGTCGCCGAGCGCGCGCGTGGTGGCGAAGCACTGGGCGCGGTAGCAGTGATGGTTGCTCTCGCCGAGCGCCGCGCAGCAGTCCTCGCGCCGCAGGCAATGCTGGCCCGAGCGATCGCTCTTGTGACAGTGCCGCTCGGGCAGCCCGTGATAGCTGAAGATCACGCGCTGCGGTCGCACCGTGTCGAGCACCCCGCGCGCAGTGGCGGCGAAGGCCGCGATGAAGGCCGGGTGCGCGTAGAAGGCTGGGACGACATGGACGCAGGGCGTGTTCCATTCGGCGGCCACCTGGCGCAACACCGCCTCGACGGTCGAACCGGTCGCCGCCGCGCTGTACTGCGGGTAGAGCGGGAACACGACGATGCGGTCGGCGCCGGCCGCGCGCAAGCGGCTCAGCGCGCTGGCGATCGAGGGCTGGCCATAGCGCATCGCCAGCGCCACGCTGACGCGGGGTCCGACTCGCGCCTGGACCTGTTGCGTGAGCGCTCGGCCGTGGACCAGCAGCGGTGAGCCCTCGGCGGTCCAGATCTTGGCGTAGGCGGCGGCCGAGTGGCGCGGGCGACGGGGCAGGATGAAGAGGTTGAGGATCAGCCAGCGCTGCCAGGCCGGCCGATCGATGACGCGCGGGTCGGAGAGGAACTCGCGCAGGTAGCGCCGCACGTCGCGGACGGCGGTGCTGTCCGGGGTGCCGAGATTGACCAACAGCAGCCCGCTGCGCGCTGTCCTGGAGCTCGGTGTCGTGGAGGACATGCCGTCCGTGCCTGCTCCCCCCCCCGCTGCCCGGCCCGGGAAGCGGCGGGCACTATAGCAGCTCGCCCGCGGGCGCGGTGGGCTGGGTCTCTCGCTCCAGCGGCACGACCAGGCCACGCGCGCCGTCGAGCCAGACCCACTCCCCCTCGCGTAGCGACTGGGTGGCCGAGCCCGTGCCGACGACCGCCGGCAGCCCTTGCTCGCGTGCCAACAGGGCCGCATGCGAGAGCCGGCCGCCGTGATCCGTCACGAGGCCCGCGAGCTGCGCCAGCGCCGGCGCCAGCGCGGGCGTGAGCGTGGGACAGACCAACACCAGCCCCCGCAGGTCCTGCGTCAGCAGCGCGGCGGGATCGTGCAGCACCCGCACGGGCCCCTGCCCCGTCCCGCCGCAGCCGATGCCGCGCAGGGCGTGGTCGCACGCGCTCGGCATGCCCCAGTGACAGCGCCCGGCGCTGATCGCCAGCGGGGGTCGCAGGCGGCTGCGCGCCCGGCGCAGCGCTGCCCCGGCCTCGGCCTCGGCCCGCAGGGTGGGCGGCGGGGGGTCGTCGCTGAGGGCCGTCAGCAGGCGCTCGAGCGGCAGCTCGAAGACCTGCGCGGCCGTCGCGAGCGCGCCGCAACTCACCAACGCAGCGCCCGCCTGGAGCCAGGCCGCGCGCAGTGGCCACAGCGCGCGCGCAAAGTACCAGTCGTCGTCCTCGGCGCTGGCGCGGGCCTGCCGCGCGGACGCGACCTGTCGCTCGAGCCTTCGGCGGGCCGCCGTGGGCAGGCCTTGCAGCAGCTCGCTCAGCGCGGCGTCGGCGCGCGCGCGCTGAGCGGCGACCAGCGCCAGCGGGTCGTCGTCGGGCGCGCCGAGCAGCCGCGCGCGGAGCCAGCGCTGACCCTCGGCCGAGCTCTCGGCGAAGGTGGGCTCGGCCACGTCCCAGCGCGCGGCCAGCACGCCGTGGTCCCGCAAGTAGGCGTCCACCGCGGGCGGCACGGCCGTGGCTGTGTCGTCGGCGAGCCAACCCTGGAGGGCGGGGTCCTCGCGTGCGGCCCGCGCGAGTCGCCAAAGCGCGGCGCTGTGCAGCCAGGCCTGGTGCGCCGCCCCGAGGCTCAGCGCCGTGGCGCGCTCGGCCGGTGCGGCCACACCGCAGGCGGCGAGCCCCTGTTCGAGCGCGGCCTGGGCGCGGCGCCGGAGGGCCACGGGCGCGCCCTGGTAGCGCAGGTAGAACGCCTTGAAGTCGGTCAACGCCCGCTCGAGCGCGCTCAGCGCGGCCGCCCGCGACCCCTCGGGGCCGTCGCGGGCCGTCGTCGCCAGCTGCGGGCTGGGCGTGGCCAGCCCGGCCAGCGCGGCCGCGAAGGCCCCGTCCTCCACCGCCGCCGTCGAGGCCGGTGGGTCGGGGTCCGCGCGCTCGGCGACCGCCGTGAAGAGATAGCCCTCGCGCACCGCGAGCCGAGGCGGCCCGCCGAGCTGGCGGTCGAGCCAGGTCACGAAGCTGGCGTGGGCCGCGGAGAGCGGCTCTGGATTGTGCTCGCGGTCCCAGCGCCAGTCGCCGCCCTCGGCCGCGCCGGCGCCCCAGCGAGTGTCCTCCTGGCCGGCCGGCCGCAGCGGCGGCGCGCGCCGCGCCTGGACCACCCACAGTCGCTCGCCGTCATCGACCCACTCGAGCTCCACCGCGGCACCGAACGCCTGCTCGCTGCGCAACAGGGCAGCGCGCAGCGCCTCGAGGATCCGCGGGGCCAGCAGCGGCGCGGGCCCGGGCATGGCGGCGCGAGCCGGCCCGGCGCGCGGCAGCAACAGGACGCTCGGCACGGCCGTTCCCTGCGCCAGCGCCAGGGGTGGCCCGCCGGTGGCCTCGATGCGCAGCCGGCTCGGATCCTCCGAGTCGTGCGAGGCCGCGAAGCCGCTGTGGCGCGCCCGCACCTGCCGTTGCAGCACCACCGCCATCGCCTCGTCGTGCGGGCTCCGGCCCCAGGCGCGGAGCGCAGCCCACGCCGCGGGCTGCCAGAGTGAGGCCCAGCTCGCGCGCACCGCGGCGACGAGCGCGGGTAGCGCGCGCAGCTCGAGGGTCGTGACGAAGAGCCCCGCCGCGCTGCGGCCCGCTTGATCCTCGCAGCTCGCCGAGGACCGCAGAGCGAGCGGGGCGCCCAGCTCTGCGCAGGCGCGTGTCAGAGCGTCGCGCAGCGCGCTGCTGGGCTCCCAGCGAGCGAGGGCCGTGGCCAGGTCGCCGCAGGCCGCGGCCACGGCGCGCAGCGGCGTCGCGGGATCGGGCAGCGCAGCCGGCAACGCTGCGCGGTAGGCGCCCGTGTCGAGGCAGTAGCCCTCGGGCACCGGCAGGCCGGCGTCGAGCAGGGCGCGCAGACCGGCCGCCTTGCCGCCGCAGCGCTCCTGCGTCGCCTCGCGCAGCGGGATCAGCATCGGCGCACGCTAGTGCCCCGCCGCAGCCGGCGCGGGTCGCGAAGCCCACCCGACGCCGGCGCTGCGCGCGAACGCGGCCGCGTCGATCAGCAGCAGATCGGTGCCCGCGGCCTGCGTGAGGGCGAAGGAGGCCAGCCCGAGCTCGCGGGCGGCCGGCTCGTGCATGATCAGGAAGCCGACGCGCCAGCGTGCGATCCAGGCCAGGAAGTGCGCACGCCGCGCGATATTCGTCGGCAGGTAGATCGCCCGAAAGCCGGTGAAGTAGTTGAGGTGCTCGGCGCCGTAGATGGCCACCACGCTGCCCCTGGGGACGAAGCGGCCGAAGGCCGCGACGAGCGGCACATAGTGCGAAGCCACCTCCTCCGGACCGTGCGGGATGATCTGGCCGCGCAGGAGCCCGCCGCGCACCGCCTCCCAGTCGCCGCTGCGACCGCCCAGCACCAGCAGGCCGAGGAGGCCCAGCGCCTGGGTCAGCCGCCGCCAGCGGGCTCGCGGTAGCCATCGACCGAGGGCGGCCGCCAGGGCCAGGGCGAGCAGCAGCGTCAACCACAGGTGCGTCGGCGCGAAGAAGCGCGGGTCGGGATAGGGCGTCAAGCTGACAGTGGCGAAGGTGGCCACGGTCTGCAGCAGCGCGAGGCTCGCGAACAGACGCCGTCGCCGGCCGAGCGCGCCCCAGCTCGCCAGCAGCGCCAGCGGCGCCAAGGCAAGCAGCGGCCCCGCGGTGTGCGCGAGCGTGCGCAGGTTGCGCTGGGCGTAGCCGAGTCGCTGGCGCACCCAGAGCCCCGGGTCCGTGCGGAGGGTCGGCGGCTCCTGGCCCGGGATCCAATAGCTCAGGTGGGTCTCGGAGGCGTAGGTCGAGAAGATCATCGGCCAGTTGTCGCTGGCGAAGGGACGTCCGAAGCGTAGGGTGTTGCGAAGGGCCCAGGGTGCCATCGTGAGGCTGAAGGCCGCGAGCACGAGCAACATCGGTCGGATCGCCGCGCGCCACGATCCCAGCCGTCGCGCGAGGGCCCCGAGCAGCAGCGGGAAGGTCGCCAGACAGAACGCGAGCTGGTCGAAGCGGGTCAACGGCAGCGCGGCGAGGCCGACGCCCGCGAGCAGCGCCGCGCGCCTCGGGGGTCGCGAGCTCGCCAGTAGCCGGTCCGCGGCCACGGCGAACGCGAGGAAGAGCATCATCGTCAGGGGAATGGCCCGCCCGGCCACGGCTTCGCCCCGATAGCCCGCATCATGGGCAAAGAACCACAGGTAGGCGGCCGGGAGCAGCCAGGCCTGCGCCGGCGCCAGGCGACGCAGCGGCCAGGCCAGCAGCGCCAAGGTCCCCAGCAGCACGACGAGATTCGCTGCCGGCCCCGCAGGCAACCCGAGCTCGAGCAGGCGATCGGTGATCCCGACGACCAGCGGGTAGAGCGGCGGGAAGGCGCGATTCGGCAGGGGCCAGCGCGGCTCGGCGTAGAAGTCGCGGCAGTAGTCCACGCTGTAGCCGCGTCCGTGGGTCAGGCTGCGGCCGAGCAGGTTGTAGCCGATGGCGTCCGGCGAGTAGATGCGGCCCAGGCCGCCGTGCAGCTGGCTCCAGAGCCAGCACCAGGCCAGCGCCAGCAGCAGGGCGGTGGCGAGCGGCCGCAGCGCGCGCGGCAGAGGTCGCTGGTGGGCGCGCAGCGCCCGTGCCAGGGCTCCGCCTGAAGCCCCACGGAGACCCTGCGGGACGCCCTTCTCCGGCCGTGCCGTCGTCTTGGACAACCGAACCCCAACTTCGAGCGAGCGAGGCTACAGACCGCCTCCGCGACTGTCCAGACAGGAGCCCAACTGGCAGGAGCTCGGCAGACGGGAGGTCCGCCCGCCGCGAGGCTCGAGCTGAAGGCGCGACCGACGACCCTACTCGGCGAGCTGCCGAATCGCCGGTCCGAGATGGCGGAAGTAGTTGGCGCTGAAATCGCTCCGCTCGATCACCTCGATACAGCGGGTCATGAAGGCCGGGCTTAGCGTGCGATTGTTGCAGTACACGTCCCCGAGGCGCTTCTCGCCCCCGGTGCCGTAGCCCAGCGCCGCATCGAGCTGAGGCTGGAACGCCTCGATGACGCGCACGACCGCCGCCTGGTAAGCCGCGAGTCCGAGCATCGTCCCCGCGCTGGCGATCATCTCGGCGGTCGTATCGAGGTGGTGCTCGAAGTCGTCGCTGGCGTAGCGCCGACTATCCAGGTCCATATAGGAGCCGTTGAGGGCCTCCAGGTTCTTGTAGATCGGGAACATCGCCCAGTGGCCGATGTTGGGGTAGCTGCGCGCCACCCGGCCGCCGTGGCCGTCATCGAGCACGAGCCGCGCCGTCGGGGCCAGACGGCCCATCTTCGTCATGACCAACCCGAGCAGGGCGGCGCAGTTGAGCGTGTACAGCCCGGGGTCCCGCGGGGTGTAGTGGTAGCGAATCGCCAGCTGGGTCGGGTCGCCCGGGTCACCGCTAAAACGCGAGCCACCGACCGTGTAGAGTCGCCGGATCGCGAAGGGCGGATAGCGTTTGAGCGGGGCGCTGAGCTCGTCCTGCGTCTCGGACGAGGCAAAGCGCTGCACTGTCCCGCCGGGGGCGTCCAGATGTCCATCGGCGCCGGGCACCGGCGCCGGCTCGGCGTCTTGGTGCCAGTAGGCCGCGCCCTTTTCGAAGGCCGCGCGGTAGTGGGCCTGGCCGGTCAGCCCGTAGGCGTCGGCCAGCACCAGCAGGGCAAAGCCCTGGGCGTAGAGGTTCGGCTCGCCCGCCGGGGAACAGCTGTTGTTGGCCCACGCGTCCCAGCCTGCGCCGAGGTTGTTCCAGCCGAGGTACTGCACGCTGTCGAGCCAGCGCCAGTCGTCTGTGCGGGGTGCGACGACGCCCGCACTGGGCCGTGACTCCTTGAAGGTCGCATGGACAATCACATGGTCGGCGATGCGCAGGAGCGCTTGCCGCAGCACCTCGTTCAGCGTCAGCCTTGACCCCGCTGCCCACGCCTCGGGGTCGTCGCGCGTGACGTGGTAGCCGTCGTAGAACAGCTCGGCGATGCGGCTGATGCTCGCCCACTCCAGCGGCACCGGCACCCGGTTGGGGTAGTAGTCCTTGCCGTCGCGATCGAGCTCCTTGACCGCGCCGAAGGCGTGGATGCCGTTGCTCGAGTAGCAGTCGCTCGAGAGGTTGAGGTGGCGTGGGTCGGTGGGCGGCGCCGCGGCGTAGTCGAAGTACCCCTCGGGAACCGTCTGGCGCGTCCGCCCCCACGCGTTGCCCGCGTAGTGGATGTAGCTCTCGAGGTTGGCGCGCAGGCCGACCTTGACTTCGTCGTAGGACAAGCCCCGGTGGTTCGAGCCCTGGCGCGCGATCGGCAGGCGGTAGAGTTCCTCTTTGCAACGGGCGAAGGCCGCCGGGCCGCTGCTCAGCTCGGGCGCGCACTCGACGCAACGCCCCTGCTGACAACTCCGCTGCGTCCCACAGCTCAGGCCATCAGCGACCTGTTGCGGTCGGCACTGGCGCGAGCCATCGGCGGCGCAGCCCAGCACGCCGACCTGGCAGGGCGCGTCGACCGCGCAGGGGCCACTGAAGGCGCAGCCCGTCGTCGGGCTAGCCGCGCCGCGATCAGCGCCGCTCGCGCCGCTCCCGTCGGTGCGCGTTCGTGCCTCGCCTCCGCCTTCTTGCGTGGCAGGGCTGGTGGCGTCGCGCCAGGCCCCCTGGGCATCACCGACGCCCGGGTCAGGCGCCGCAGCACTCAGACAGCCCCCCACCGCCAGCGCGCCGAGCGCCAGAAGACCCGCGCCCGCGCGCCCCCCGGCGGGCCGCCGCACGGGGTCAGGACTCGATCGTGGCGGCGTCAACTCAACCACCGGTGGTGGGCCCTCTGGCTTGACGGAAGGCCCTCGTGGCGCGCCGAGCTCGCCGCTGCCGCACCACAGGACCTTCCAGCAGCATGACCCGCGCGTCGCGAAGGTCAACCGCCGGCCTGGCGCCCGGGCGACCCGGCTCGCTTGCGGTCAACGCTCGCGTTGCGGCATCGTAGGCGCTCGACGGAGGTGAGCGATGGATCGGATGTTCTCGCGCGAGCTGACCGAGCGGGCGATCGTCGCCTGTAACGAGGACCGCGAGCACCTGCAGCGCGCGCAGCTGCTGACCGGACGGGTGATCTTGCGCGCGCTCGACGCACCCGATGGCAACGACGTGCAGATCAGCTACGACTTCGAGCGCGGTCGCTGCACGGCGCACCGCTTCGACGAGGCGCCCGCCCCGGCGCCGTTTCGCGCGACGCGCTTCACCGTGCTGCGCGATGGGCTGGTGCGCATCACGGCGCGCTACGAGACCTGGGCGCGGCTCGATCGCGGCGAGCTGGAGCCGGAGGACGCGCTCCACTCACCCGACTACAAGCTCGACGGCAACATGGCCCTGCTCGTGCCGCTGACGCAGGCCGTCAACTCGTGGACGGCGAAGATTCGGGCGCTGCCGAAGTCGTACTGATGCGGCTGGCTGGCGCCAGGCTGGCAGCGGGCGGCGCACCCCGCGTTGGGTACCGGACTTGGGGGTGGGGTCGAAGAGTCACGCCCAATCGTCGAGGCGGTCGGGGCGGGGGAATGGGACACCCCCCCGTGGACGCGTATGACGTGGCCAGCCTGTCAAGGGCACAGTGTCCACTGGGAGCTCGGGGCTCCCTCTGTCAGGGCGATGGCAAGACGACGCACATCAGCGCAGCGACGCGTTGTCGCATGCGAGTATTCGCGCTCGTGGCGCAGGGGTTGATCCGTCGGCGGGTCGCAATCGCTTACACGAGGTCTGAGCCTCGCCTCACGTCCACGAGCCGCGATCGCCGGCTCTGGACAACCGTCACCGCTCTGATGACGCCATCGGTCTGTTAGCCCGCGCGCGGCGCCGCAGCCAGCACTGGGCTCGGGGTGTCGTGCTGGGGCTCGACCAGGCGCCGTGCAGCACGCCGTGGGTCGTAGGGGGTGCCGTCGCGCCACAGCGCAAACAAGATCCCACCCAGCTCGGCGCGCCAGCGCGACGATCGCCACCGGTCGTCCACGTCGCCGGCGACCCGCTCGGCCCACTGCACGATCGCTTCGCCCGGCCGGCTGCGCCAGAGGCTCCAGGCGACCTGCACGAGCAACCAGCGCAGCTCCCCCTGGCCTGCCTTGGTCATCGCCCCGCGACGTTGCCGATCCGAGCTCGAGCGCTCCGACGGCACCAGCCCCACGTACGAGCTGACCCGGTGCGCGTCGGCAAAGCGCTGCGGCGTGTCCAACGTCGCCACGAAACGCAACGCGGTCACCCGTCCCACCCCAGGCACACTCATCAGCCGCGAGCAGACCTCGTCGTGCTGCGCCTGCTGCGCGATCTCGGCGTTGGCCACCCCGATCTGTTCGGTCAGCATCTCGACCACCACCAGCTGCCGCTCGACATACGTGGGTACACCCTCGGGCGATGACAAAAGCGCGTCGCGCACCCGCTCGGCGAAGCTCTCGACCTGCCCGCTGCGCACCCGCACCAGCTCCAGCCGCAGCTACCCGCGCACCGCGCCGATCACCTGGGTCCGTGAGCGCACCAGCGCCTGGCGCATACTGCACAGCGTCTTGCGCTCGCGCGAGCACGCCGAGCGCAAGTGCACCGTCGGCAGGTCGATACGGCTCGACGCCTCGCTGAGGGCCTGGCCTCGCGCGGGTCCGTCTTCAGCCGCCGCGCCCCCCACCCCCAGCGTCCGCACCAGACTCCCTGGTACCACCCGCACCTCGTGGCCCGCGGGCTGTGCCGCCGCTGCCACCGCGTACGACTCCGCGCACGTCTCCATCACCGCCCGACTCGGCCCTCGCCCCGCCAGCACCTGCCCCAGCGCTGCCGTCGCGTAGCGACGCTCGTGCACCACCTGCCCTTGCCCGTTCCGGATGCAAGTCTGAGATTCCCTTCCACGCCGATCGATGGCTACATGTTCCATGGTCGGCGGCATTGCGTGCGCCTCGAGCGCGCTTCTTGCGGGGCCTAACACTACTGTGTCGAAGTTCGGACCGAGCCTGGCGAAGGGCTCGGAAGCACAGGCACGAAGCGAGGAGGGAGGTGCTGGTGGCAAGCGACCGACGAGCGACAAAGCCTGTGATTTCGCGAACGAGCCAGGCGACGGGAGAGATCCGACACAGTCGTGCTAACAGGGCTACCGCGTCCGTGCGGAGGCCGGAGGCCGGCCACTTCATCCAAGCTCTTACCGTCGTCGCTCCTTGCCGGCCGCGCGCCTCGACAGCCCCCGTGAAGGGACGAACGACCGATGCTCCGCCACCCACCGCTCGGACTGCTGCTGCTCTTGGCCGGCGCCGCTTGGCCACGCGTCGCGGTGGCCACACCCTCGGCCTCCGCCAGCGCCGCGGCGCCGACGCTCGCGGCCGAGGTCTCTGCCCCGTTGCTCCCGACGCTGCGCCGCATGCCCTCGGCCGAGGCGGCCCTGCGCGCGGTCCTGCGCCAAGAGCGGCCGCTGGTGCTTGGGCTGGGCGAGTACCACCAGCGTGAGGGCCAGCGCGCGCCGGCCTCGTCGCTGCACCGCTTCATTCGGCAGTTGCTGCCAAGGCTCGCGCGTCGCACCTCGGACCTCGTGATCGAGACCTGGATCACCGACGGGAGCTGCGGCGCGCACGAGCAGCAAGTCGTCAGCGATGTGGCGCAGACCATCAAGCGTCCCGCGCGCACGGAGGACGAGATCCTCACCTTGGTGAAGCGGGCGCAGCGCTACCGCATCCGGCCGCAGATCCTGACCCTCAGCTGCGGCGAGTACGAGCGCCTGCTCGCCCCCGGCGCCGTCGATTACGCCGGCCTGCTGGCGCTGACGGCGAACAAGCTGCGCGACAAGGTCGAGGCGCTGGTGCGCCTGCGCACCGACCCGGCGCGTCGCGCCGTCGACGACGCGCTGCGCGGCTTCAGCGGCAGCGGTGCGGGTGGGCGCGACCTGATCCTCGTCTACGGTGGGGCCCTGCACAACGAGCTCCACCCCACGCCGGAGAACGCCAGCCTCAGCTACGGGCCGGCGGTGAGCCGAGCCGCCGGGGACCACTACGTCGAGCTCGACCTCTTCGTGCCGGAGTACATCGAGGAGCACGATTCGTTGCTGCGCGAGGAGGCATGGTTCCCGCTCTTCGAGCGCGCCTCGTCGCCCGGCCACACGCTGCTGATCCAGCGCGCGGCGAGGTCCTACGTGATCATCTTCCCGCGGCAGCGCCCGGCGCGGGGAGGGCCGGGGCGGGCGCCTGGCTGATGCCAGGCGGGCAGCGCACAGGGCGCACCCCGCCCTGAGCGGCGGGGGTCAGGGCGCGCCGTAGTGAAAGCCCAGGTCGACGACCCCCGTGTCGGTGCCTTGATCGGAGCGGGTGTGCGCCGCCGCCAGGCCGAGCACCGTGGCCAGCGCATGGCCCGCGTCCACCGCCGGGCTCGTCTGCGGCTGCCCCGCGGCCGTCTGGCTCAAGTAGTAACCGCCGAGCGGGCCGACGACGAAGCGCGGATCGACCGCCAGGTTGTGGGTACCGACCTGGGCGTGGGTCTGCGCCCAACCGCCATAGCTTCCACCTGCATTCGCCCAGTAGAGGTTGAAGTCGACGAGCGGCCGATTGCTGGTCGCGTTGCCGACGTAGACCGCCTCGCCGCCCGCCCCGGCGGCGCCGCGACGGCTCTCCGCGATGATGTTGCTCTGCAGCTCGCCGGCGGCGCGCTCGTAGAAGCCGTCCGCCGTGCCATACGCGAGCCCACCGCCAAAGTCGGCGGCGTTGTCGACGAGGGTGTTGTTGGTGATGGTCGGCGCAGCGGCGTAGATGAAGCCGCCGACGTAGATGCCACCGCCGTAGCCCCCGGCGTTGCCGCCGCCGTAGTAGGCCGTCGCGCTGTTGCCGACGATCAGGTTGTTCTGCACCGTCGGCGCGCCCTCGTCGCAGCTCAGCCCCCCGCCGCGCCCGACCGAGCTGGCGCCCGTGCGGTTGCCGCGAAGCGTGTTGCCGCGCACGATGGCCTGGCAGCGCTGGCAGCTCACGCCGCCGCCCCAGTACTCGCTGTTGACGTTCTCGCCGATCACGTTGCTCTCGACCACCGCGGTGGCGCCCTCGTCGAGGTAGATGCCCGCACCGCCGTAGCGACTCTGGTTGACGAGGATCTGATTGCGCCGCACGAGGGCGTTCGAGCGCTTGCCGACGCAGATACCGCCACCCGTGGTGGCGAAGTTCTCGCGCACGAGGTTGCCCTCGACGGTCGGCGAGGCCTCGTCCGCGATCAGCAGGCCACCACCGCAGAGGTCGAGGCCGTTGCCGTTGCGAATCGTGAAGCCGGTCAAGATCAGCGTGCGGTCGACGCCCGTGGTCACCCAGACGGTATGCGCGCAGCCGGTCCCGTCGAGAATGGTCGCGGCGACGCTCTCGCCGCGCAGGGTCAAGCCCTGGTGACTCTGCTGGAGCACCACACACTCGCGGTAGGTGCCGGCCAGCACGACCAGCTCGGGCTCGCTCGTGCGCTGGCGCAGGGCGTGGCCGATCGTGCGCCAGGGCGTGGCTCGCGAGCCGTCGCCCGTGCGGTCATCGCCGGTCTGCGCCGACACGAAGAGCGCGGCGCGGCGCGGCCCATCCGGCCCACCATCAGGGAGGAGCGCGGGGCGATCCGGCCGTGGGCCATCCACCCGCTCGTCGCGGCGCGGACCGTCGGCGCGCCCAGCGTCGCGGCGCGCTGCGTCGGTCGCGTCGCTCCGTGCCTCTCGACCGAAGGCGGCCTCGAGCACCGGCGGGCCGACATCGCCCCGGGGCAGCACCCGCGCGCAACGCTGGCTCGCCGGATCGCAGGACCAGCCCGGCAGGCAGGGGCAGGCTCGTCCCTCGAGGGCGAGGCGATCGACGCAACCGCTGACCGCCGCGACGGCGACCCACACCAGCGCGCACGCCCGCCCACCTGCCCCAAACCCGCGCTCCCGCGGCTGGCCTCGCTTCGGTCGCATCAGAAGTTGCCTCCGAACTGCAGGGTCCAGCCCCAAGGGGTCGCCAGCACCGCCGCGCCGGCCACACCCGTCGACCGCGGCGCCGTCCCGACCGGGAAGAACCGCCGCCATACCAGCGCCGCGCCGCCGCCGACGACCGCCGCACCACCCACGGCGTAGAGCACCGCTGCCCCGCGCTCGCCGCGCCGGAGCTCGCGGTTGCGCTCGGCTGCCGCCTGCTGCGAGAGCGCGTCGTCTGCGGCGGAGCGGCGGGCCACGCGCCACGAGAGCGCGACCGCGGCGCCCAGCGCGGCCGCACCGGCGCCGACGGCGCTCCAGCCGAGCCAGTGACGAAGCGCCGCGCGCGACCCACGCTCGGCCCCTGCTCGACCCGCGTAGGCCCAGGCGAAGCGCTGCACGAAGCCCTCGTCGAAAGCCAGCGCGAACACCCGCTGAAAGGCCTCGTGGGCCGCCCCACGCGCGCGCACGCCGCTCGGCCGCGCGCTCAGGGCCGCCACCTGCACCACCGCGCCCCCCTCGCGAAGCTCGTATTCTTCGCCCTGCGCGCCGAGGTTTTGCAGGAACAAGACCTCGGGCACGTCGGGCCGCACCAAGCGGACCGCCTGCCCCGGCGCGCTGTGGAAGTCCGCCACCCGCACGCCGCGGCTGTCCTCGAGCTGGTAGCGCCCGTGCAGTCGTGCGGCGACCTCGAGCGTGCGGCGGGCGCCGCGCAGGTCGAGGAGCGCCGGCACCCCCGCCGGTGGACGCGCGAAGACCTGCGGGCGGTAGCGCTCGTTGACGACCGCCTCGTTGGCCCGAGCGACGAAGGCCGCCAGCTCGCGGTAGCTGACGCGCCCGTCGCGGTCGGCGTCGGCGGCGCCGTAGAGGCCCGAGCGGACCTCGTGGCTGAAGACCCCCGCCTGAAAGCCCTCCCATTCGTGGCTCGCGCGGGCGGTCGAGGTCGAGAGCAGCAGCCCCACGCGCTGGTCGGGGAAGGCCTCGCGGAGCTGCGCGAAGCCGCTCCACGGCCGTCGGCGACCGCCCGGGCCGCGACTGTAGGCGAGGTAGTAGGAGTTACAGGCATCGACGATCAGGTGCGTCTCGTCGGCGCCGACGCGTTCGATGATCTCGCGGCGCAACATCGCGCCCGAGAGCCGGCGGTCCTCGAGCAGCACGAAGCCCTCGCTGCGCTCGACCTGGCCATGACCTGCATACACGACGTAGAGCAGCACCCGGCGCCCATGCTCGCGGGCCCGCGCCGCCGCACTGGCCAGCAGCGCGACGGCGGCCGTCAGCTCCTGGCCGCGCGGAAGGTAGGCCTCTCCGGCCAGCTCGCGGTGCACGCGCTCGGTGTTGGCGTCGAGGCGTGCCAGCAGAAAGGTGCGGAAGCCGAGCGCGCGGAACAGCTCCTGATAGCGGGCCGCATCGTCGTCCGCGTAGCGCAGCTCGGGCAGCGAGCGGTCGCCGGCGCGGTTGACGCCGATGATAAGCGCGAAGCGGCTGGTCTCCGTCGCCAGCTCGGTCGCGGCCCGCCGCACCACGGTGGGCGTGACGGCGCGCACGGGCCCCGCCGCCAGGGCCAGGGTCAGCCCCAGGACCAGCGCGACGCCGCTCCCGCGGCCCGTCCGCATCTGGCCTTCGTCCCCACCCGCCAACGCGTCCTCCCACCCCAGGCGCCGCCGTGCGCCGGGGCGCACCCCTGAACAACGCCCGTCGCCCCGCCGCCGGACCAATCGTCGCCGCCGGAGCCTGCGCCAGCCCGGCGCCATGGCGGCAGTATCCACGGCGCGAAGGCCCTCGAGCAAGCGGGCGGCCACCCGCACCGAGAGCGTCGATTCGGTCCGGGTAGGCGTTCACGAGGTGGCTACACCGATGGCCGCGAACCACGTCAAACATCGCACGCGAGCGCGACGAAGCGAACCCCTCGCCTGCGGCTCGGCGGGCGGCGCCTGGCTGACGCCAGGCTGGCAGCGCGCGGGGCGCACCCCGGCCCTGAAAGGGCCGCGGAACGAGCCCGCAGGGCGAGAGCGGAGGGCGCGAAGCGACCGGAG
>Ga0268298_10002207_pt1 | contig 21581 bp, 24 predicted proteins | sample WWTPWeurt_MetaG_FD_194462 | JGI IMG/M metagenome (GOLD analysis project Ga0268298, IMG submission 194462) | Activated sludge microbial communities from WWTP in Nijmegen, Gelderland, Netherland - WWTP Weurt | ecosystem: Engineered > WWTP > Aerobic digester > Activated sludge | place... | reverse complement strand
TCGGACAATACATTTAGTCAAGGTATTTCCATGAAAAGTTTCATGGGTTCGTAGTGTGTAACCAGAGATCTGGCCGGCAGCGGGACGTTCACGGTGACCACTGGACCCGAAAAAAAGGGAACTGACGGCCACCCCGCCATACTGTTCATATTCTCTCAGCAGCTCTTTCAAATCCAAGCAGTTTTTCGGAACCAGAAATTCATCCGTATCGATGAAGCCCATCCAGCGGGTATACATTCCAAAGGTCTGCAGGCAGTGATCGTAGGCATATAACTGCACTCCCCTGCCAGGTATATCCATCACCACGACCCACTCACGTTCAATATATTCCTTGAGCGTCTCACGCAAACTAACCTGACTTTCATTATCATAGATGTAAAAACGATCGACTCCCATAAGAATATGGTAATCCAGCCATTCCGACAGGTAATCATTCTCATCTTTGCAGATCAGGCATAAACTTAGATAATCCATTTTTAAACCTTGATATCGCTTATTTAATTAATGACCGATAACATTTGCCTGCTTGGACAGGTTCAGTACAATCTCGTTCCGCGGAGCAAGTTCCTGGGCACGGGTCAGGTACTTGAGAGTGCCTGATCTATCGCCGGCAAGCAGCGTTGCTTGAATAAGTTCAAGCAACGCGTTCAGGTCATCAGGCTGGCATTTCACCCCGCTTTCCCAGAGGCTTACGGCTCCTTGATAATCCTTCTTTTCCAAAAGGTAATCTGCCATTTTCTTGACTAGAAACACACCCATCCGATCCGGCAATTCCCCCACTTGTGCAGAAAGTTCCACAACCGGCGTGCCGATCCGAATGGCTTCCTCAAATCGTTTCTGCCCAAGCAGGCTGTGTGTCAGCATTCCCAATGCAACCATATCGTGAGGCGCTAATTCCAACAAAAGACGGCAGGTGCTCTCGGCCATAGTAAAATTTTTTACTCTGAGAAAATAAAACGCCATGCCGCCTAAAATAACATAATTATTTGGCGAGATTTGCCATGCTCGGCTTAACATCTGCCAGGCCGCAGCAGGCTCGCCCAGATCAAGCAGGCAACTTGACAGATCGGAATAAAGAATAATGATCTGCGGTACCATTTGCAGACGAAGCAGCATAAGGCGTTTTGCCTCATGCAAATCCTTTTTGTCGAGGGCTGTTTGAATTTGATCCCTTAGAACCGCCATATTGGAGAATTCGGCCCGAAAATTCTTTGCTGTAACCGGCAGCGCTGTTTCCAGCCCGGACGCATACCGGAATCGAGTTAGTGCAGACATATTTTCGAGCAGGCGAGCGCGCCTGAGGTCAGTTAAAAGAACAGAAGAGTCGAGATTTACTTTCTGAAAGTGCTGATCTAATTTTTGGAGGATGCTAAGTTCTTCGTAAGTGGCAAGAAAATTTATCACATCAAACCGTCTGCGCGGCCAGGCGGCGTTCATTGCCCCGCGCCCGCGCCGTACTTTTAGTTCAATTTCATCTTCAGAGCGGCAATAATAGTGATTAAGTTGAATCTTTTCTGTCTTGATCGGAAAACGCTGTCCATCAACACGCAGAAAACCTTCATTCACACAATATGCATCTTCCTTATAAATAAAATCATGCGGGGAATTCGGCATCAGCGTCTGCGCCGGCTGGACAATGCTTTTTACGAACTCATATTCTTTGAAGGCCTCATGAACGCAGCTTGTATAAGAAGCGATCTGCCCCGCGGCAGGACGGGACTGATTCCCATTGGACCCAAAAAATATAGAGCTTACTGCCAATCCGCCAAATCCCTCATACTCCTTAAGCAATTCCTTCAGGTCGAAGGTGGTTTTTGGTACGAGAAATTCATCCGTGTCGATAAATCCCATCCAAAAAGTATTCCCCCCAAAATTCTGCAGGCAATGATCGTAGGCGGATAACTGCATCGCTCTTCCAGTAATGTCCACCACTACGACCCAACTGCGATCGATATAATCCTTAAGACTCTCACGCAGGCTCACCCGACTTTCGTTATCATAAATGTAAAAACGATCAACACCCATCAGAATGTGATAATCCAGCCATTCTGGCAGGTAATCATTCTCATCCTTGCAGATCAAGCATAAACTTAGATAGTCCATACAGCACCTTCAGAAAATAACACAGCCTGCCCCCTCCTCACTTTCCACCAGTCAGATGGTTTATGTAAGTGGACTGTCTGTTTTCACCTGTTTTCAAATCAATATGACGTAAAGCTAGTTGCGCAAGATCCACAGAGCCATACATATCATGCAAGATACGCGCCAGCTTCAGTAACTCTGATGGAGCCAAATCCTTGAAATCCATAAAGGAACGTACATAGACCGCATCTGCATAATGAAGTTGGCTCAGACCTGCATAAATATCATTATTACGTATCAACGGCTTGAAAATTTTGCTGACCATATGATCAAATTTATGAAAAAGAAATCCAGACTTACGCAAAGCAAGATCAATCTCAGCAAATAATGGTTGGTTCTTATAACGAGGAATAAAAGGCGTTTCGACATGAACAACTAGAGTATGCTTAAGCTGTTCTGTCGCATTTTCCAAAATTGTCAACTCACTACCCTGCACGTCCAGCTTGATAAAGTCTATAGCATTGACCTGCTTCAGATCATCTAAGCGGTAGGTGCTTAAGGGTATTTGGCTAACAACTCTCCCCCATTCTGTATACCCGTGAAACAATTCAAGCAACTCAAAATATGGCTCAATAAGTGAATTCATACCAGGAGCGACACATAGATTTAACATAGCATCCCTGCCATCCCCAATGGCATAAGGAAAGCAGGTCATGTTGGGAGTAGGTTGTTTTTTTAATTCTTCAAACATTGAAGGGTTCGGCTCAAAGCAAGTCAACCTGTACCCGCCTTGCTCAAGAACGGGTTTATAGACCGGGTCTCCATCAATAGGGCTCGCGCCAACATCTACTATATGGATATCAGGAATATCATTGAATAATTCGCGAAATTGAAACATAATTTATTCCTTTATGCTCGGTCAAGTTTTTATTAAACCCAACCTTGTTACAGCCTGTACCCAGGTATCAGAAACACTGACCACAGGCTCAAAACCATTAACATTTAGTGCAGATTCTTTTGGAACACAAATCATATTCGCCTCAGGAACAATATTTTCCCAGATATTTTCTGCATTATGAAAGAAATTATTTGGATTGTAATAGGGCGCGATATGCCACCAACAGTTGTAACCAAGATCAAACAAGGATTGCACCAACTCCGGATCGCCATTACGATCATTATTTTCAACAAACAGCAACGGGCGGCAATCTCTGATGGTTTTCTCTGCTCCTTTTAAAACCTTGAGCTCCATTCCTTCCACATCGATCTTGATCAAGTTACAGCGTTTTAATCCCAGTGTGTCGAGCGGCTGCACTTTTACAAAATCTCCAGCAGCATGGCCTTCAATTTTTAGAGCCGCAAAATTTTGTGCAATAGCGGGATTTAATATTGGCACTACTATTTCGCCAGGCAGGTCGCTCGCGCCATTCTGCAGAGGAATAACATTAAGAAGACCATTCAAGGCAAGGTTGGCGCATAGGAATTCAAAAGTGATCCGCTGCGGCTCAAAGGCATAAACCAGCCCGCCTGGGGAGACTTTTTGGGAAAAGAAAACCGTATGCGTTCCGATATTCGCGCCAACATCTACGACCACATCACCGCTTTTTAATATTTGTCCCAAACAATCAAGTTCCGCCTCGCACCATTCACCGTAAATATCCATCCCGCGCCCTACAAACAAGTCATTTAAGTTGTACATGAAAAGCCCATGACGGCATTGCTTTATTGCAACATAATTATTTACCAACAGTCGTGAGTGGAGTGTGTTTTGTGGCTGGATGATTGGTTTTATGTTGTGTTTAAAATTACGTTTGCTCATCGGTTTCTCTTTGATTTCAATCTGATTATTCAGGGCATTACTTCGCAGTATAACAACCTATGAATAATTAATTGATAAAAATGATGTAAAAAGATGATGCTTCTCATGAAATTTATGCCGCGTTTATGCTTTTCCAAAACAACCTGACACTCCCAAATCCCAATTTAAGAGGCATGAAGCACCACGCATTTCCGAAATACTGACATGAATTATCGGTTTGTCGAATCTTTATTGATATAATCCTTTTTCAAGAAGGAGTAAAACCATGTTAAATAACCTGTCAAATAGTCAGAAAAATGCGCTTCAAATTATTTTTGTGTTTGCATTATTGGCAGGCGCTTTTATCCTGTTGAACTATTTAGGCGCAACAAAGACCAGCAAGACCAGCAGCATGGTTCGATTTGAAGTCGAAGCGTCCGGCGGTTTTGCGCTGATCACCTTGAAGAGCGGGGATGAATATATTTTCAAATCGACCACCGTCACCGCGCCGTGGTCGAAAAGCATAAAGATCAAAAGCGGCATGACAGTCTATCTAACGGCGTCAAACCCGACCGCGACCGGTGAAATCACCTGCAATATCACTCTGGACGGGACCCCCTGGAAAACAGAATCGATCAGCACGCCCAAGGACGGAGTGGCTTGTGCCGGGATCGTTCCATAACCCATACTAAACCTGATAAATTCTGCGCTCATTCCTGGTACTATTTTAAATATTAAGAGACCTTCCCTGCCGACGAACCATGTCAGCAGAAAAGGTCTCTTTTTTATTTTCAGTTAAGCGGTCTACTTCTTCAAGATATCCACTTTCGGGGTCTGAAGTTGGGGCGTCTTTAAACTGGATTGAACGCCTTCGTGCAGGGCAAGGTGGATCGTCAATGGACCGATGGTAGTAACCAGCGGCACGATCAAGCGCGGAAACTCAAGCGTGGATATGGTTGCGCCCTTGCCGATGATCAGGGAAGGCGTGGAAATATTCGATTCATAGCCCGCTGCTGCCAGTTTCATACTGGCCTGCCCTGTAATGACATTGCCAAGTTCCGCGATCCCGCTCTGCGCCAGGCGGTCCAAAGAGTCGAATTTACTACCCATCAAGACCGAAGCCAGTCCCACGGCCACGTCTTTTGACATGCTATAAAAAACGGTACCATCAACAGCGCCGATCAGCGAAATGATCACGGTCACATCATCCGTTTGATATGATCCAGCGTCAAGTCGAAGGTCCCCGCGCTGAACGGATTGATGCGTCTCAAAGCTCAAGATATCATGGGCGGCATCAACAAAGGGATTTAAAAATTTAACATTCATGATTTTCTCCAGTTCACCGTACTGACGAATGACATCAGGAACCCTTTTGGGAATTTGGGTCGTTGATCAGTGATATTAATGCGTCCGGGATGGCCGGCTCGCCCGGATTCTTCTCCCTTAATGCGATGTGAACCGTTAATGTGCCGAATTGAGTGATCAAAGGCACCACAATACGCGGGAAGCCTAGCGTGGAGATCTCGATACCATTCCCATTCACGACCGTTGGAGTGGAAATATTCGACACATATCCGGCCTCTGAAAATCTGATCGTCGCACGTCCGCTGATCACGTTTCCCAGTTCGGCTACACCGCTCTGCGCAAGAGAGGAAAGTTCAGTGATCTCCTGCCCCAGCATCTTTGAAACCAGGTTCAGACAGGTGGGAGTGTGCATCCCGTACATCACAACACCATAGACATCCCCCACCAGATTGATCAATACGGTAATATCATCGGAAGTGAGCGAGGATTTTTGCAGAGAGATCTCTCCGCGGGAAACATTCGCTTCCACTTCCGCCTTCAACACATCCACCGCAGCTTGAATAAACGGGTTTAACAGTTTTGCATCCACTTATTTTCTACCTCCAGGAGTCAGCATAAAGCCTGACCGAATTTCAACCAAGATTGATTAATTCCTTGGCCTTGGTTAATTGCTCAGCTACTTGCTCAACGTGATGGAACAGATCTTCCCAGGTCATGCCCAGGCGCTTCAGAGCGCTTTCCTCAAGGGGATAGCGCAGCCCATCGACCCCGATTCCAACTCCCAGGATCATCATGGACACATCCGCAACGTGTATGGTGGCCGCCAGAAGTTGATGGTTCTGCGCCATTTGTGGTTCGTGATGATGGGCGATCGCTGTCACCAGGCTTTCAGGAAGCTGCCAGCGGCGGGCGATCTCCGCTCCCAGCATGGCATGATCAACTCCAAAGTTATCGCGTTCCATTTCCAAAAAAGAATGCTGCCCCCATTCTATTCGATTAACATCGGTCTCGCGCAAAAGTTTTTCAAACACCAGCTTGCCGACATCACATAGCAGACCGGCAAAATACGCCTCGTCGTCGATCTTCAGACGGAACCGTTTCGAGATCAACTTCGCGCCGATGGCAGTGCCAAGCGCATGATGCCAGAGTTCGCCGCCCGGCAGGATATACCCGGGCAGAGGTTTGTTCAGGTGGTCGGACAGGGAATAGTTCATAATCAATTCCTGCACAATATCCAGTCCCAGAACAACGATGGCCTGCTGCACGGTCGCGATGCGGCTTTCCATTCCATAAAACGCGGAATTGGCCCAGCGCAGCACATGCGTGGTTAGAACCTGATCCGTCCCAATGACACTTGCCAGATTGGCAGCGCTTGAGTCCGGCGAGCGGATAAGCGCAAGCGCTTTCAGGGCCGCCTGGGGCATGGGAGGCAGCTTGCCAGCCTCTGCAATAAGCTGATCAACTGAGTATTTCATCATTCATCCATCATAGTTTCTTATAGAAAGAAATGCCAAAATTTTGCAGGCCGAACTTCGCGGCTCCTGAGAGGATCTCCGTGCCGCCCACGAACAAGACACCGCCGGGGCGCAGCGCCGCGCTGAATTTTGCGTACAGGACATCTTTTGTTTCGGTCGTAAAATAAATGACAACATTCCGGCAAACAATCAGATCAAAACCAGCATCAAAGCGATCTGTGATTAAGTTCTGTTCCTGAAAGTGGATGTTCTTTTGTATATTTTCGCTGGCATGATACGGAGCAGCAGCACTGATATATTTCTTGCGCTGGGCCGGGGTCAGATTGCGGATATCCTCTTGTGTATACGGTCCGCGCGCCCTGGCTTTTAACAGCGCGCCGCGATCAAGGTCCGTGGCCAGGATCGAATATTTTTGATTTGGAAATGCCTCTTCCATCAGGATTGCCAGGGTGTAGGGTTCTGTCCCGATCGAGCAACCGGCGCTCCATATTTTCAATTCCCTGGAGAGCGGGTTTTCCCTGGCATTTTTTATCAGATAGGGCATAATGTCCTGACGCACCAGGTCCCAGCGGGCCGGGTCGCGGAAAAATTCAGTGACATTGATCGTCAGATAATTTCGAAAACGCTCAAGTTCAGTCGTGTCAGTTGTCAGTAACTGAAAATAATCCTTCCAGGTATCCTTATGAACGCGCACCAGCCATGAATCCAGGCGCCGTTTCATCTGCTCGTCTTTATAATGATCGAGATCTATATTAAACGAGCGTTTGATCGAAGCTTTGACCTGAGTATAATCACTTGCATCCATATTTTTTAATCCTGCTTAGTATAAAAGTTAATTAATGACCATGTCTCGGATCGCAGCCTCAATGGCTTTGGCGATCTGCGGACGCGGCAAAATTTCACTGGCCGCGCCAGCCTCGACCACACTGCGCGGCATCCCCCAAACCACACAAGTGCTCTCATGTTCGGCAATAACGTGCCCGCCGGCGCTGTGCAGAATTTTCGCGCCGAGTGTGCCGTCACTGCCCATTCCCGTCAGGATCACAGCAACCACATTCTTTCCGAAGCGCTGGATGACAGAGTTTAATGTCACATCCACGGAAGGACGTACCCCGTGCACAGTTGGTTTTTGATTCAACACGACCTGTTCGTTGTCATCCAGGATCATGTGAAAGCCGCCGGGCGCGAGCAATATCTGCCCGACCATAAGTTGATCGCCCGGCTCGGCTTCCTTGACCTTGAGCGGGGAGATCGAATTAAGACGTTCAGCCAGCGAGCGTGTAAATCCGCTTGGCATATGCTGTACGATCATAACTGGGGAAGATAAATTTGCGGGTAAAGCGGGGATAATTTCATTTAACGCACCTGGTCCGCCTGTGGATGACCCGATCAGGATCACGGGGGTGTTCTTGCGATAAGGGCGTACAGGCTTTTCTGGTTTATTGGATTTGGACGAATCTGAAGGTAGTTTTCGTGATGCGATCGCGGTCGTTGATTTGACCTTCGCTTTGGCAGCCTGCTTTATTTTGACGGCAATATCACCCATCTCAGAGCGAATATCGAGACGGTTGTCCGGCTTGGCAATGAAATCGACTGCGCCAAGCATAAGCGCCTGGATCGTTTCAGCAGCACCTTCCTTGGTTAAACTACTGAACATGATGACCGGGCGCGGAAAATTCTTCATGATCTCGCGCAGAGTCGACAATCCGTCCAGATGCGGCATTTCCACATCCAGTGTGATCACATCCGGCTTCATTTGCGGGATGAGCAGGAGAGCTTCCTTGCCATTACTCGCCGTGCCGACAACCTGCAGATCAGGATCCGCGTTGAGCTGCTGGGTAATGGCAAAGCGCATAAACGCGGAATCATCCACCACCATCACCCGCACCGGGTTCGGCGATTTTATACCTGCCTGAGATACTACCTTATCTGCCATAATTTGATTATGCCAGAAGTTTTGTAATTGCTTTCATCACACGTTCATGTTCGAAGGGTTTTACAATGAAATCGCGCGCGCCTGATTTGACAGCTTCCAGCACAACCGATTCCTGACCCAGCGCAGTCAGCATGATCACACGCGCTTTGGCATCAAAACCGATAATTTCTTTAAGCGCCGCCAACCCGTCCATTTCAGGCATGGTCACATCCATCAAGACAACATCAGGACGGGTCTCTTTATAAGTGTTCACGGCGACCAGACCGTTCTCAGCCTGCAAGACTTCATAACCGTCTGATACGAGCATCTTGGTCAACCGTACTCGCAGAAATTCTGCATCATCCACAACCAAAATCTTTGCCATAATTTACTCCTCTTGGGTTTCTAGATATCGCGTTCTTTTTCGCCGATGACCCTGACGGTCACGCGGCTATCGGCAACATAAACATGAACAGTGCGCCCGGTATGTCCGCCCACTTCCTCAGCAGTGATCTTTAAATTCAAGCGTTGTAAAGTCTTACGGGCAGTTTCCATGTTGCGTGTCCCGATATCAAAAGCATTTGCCATCCCTGGCGCGATTAACATATTGGCTCCTCCAACGATACGAATGATCAGCCTGTTCTTGTTCGCGCCTTCCTTAACCACAGCCTCAAGCAAACCTACAATTCCAGTGTCAACATATTTTTGAGAGACGGGATCATTCGATGAGACTCCATTCGCCGCCCCGGGAAGTACGGCATGAAGTAGTCCGGAAACCCGCGTACTCGGATCAACCATTGAAATTCCCAGGCATGAGCCCAGTCCATAGGCTACCAGCACATCATCCGGGTTCCGGCTGATGGCGCGTTCACCTAATCCCAGGCTTATCGGATCTTTCTTCATATTTAAGAATTCTTCTTAAGCAAATTTTGGAGCGCGTTCATGTCCGGGATGACCCAGAAATTCGCCTCAACACTGCGGACACCATCCATAAAATTGGCCTGCATCAACAAGATCTGGTCGCTGATGCCGCCGGATGTCGCGACAACGATATCGAGGATCGCCCCAACCATATCAACCATCACAGCCGGGGGAGTGGGTTTGATGCTGGCTCCCACCAGCTTCGCAAGGGAATTCAGGAAGAATGTGCCGCACATGTTCCCCAATTCACCGAGCGCGGACCTTTCGATCGAGCCTAGATGCTGCGTGGTTCCCTGGGGAATATCCATTAATAGGTCCACCAATTCCATGGCTTTTTGATAAGGCATGATCATCATGATCTGCCCAACCATATCACCTTCAAAGCGCAAATAGATGCCGACCGCATCGTCTTCCGGCCCGCCGACAAGTTCCGGTATTGTCAATAAGGGCACAAGCCGCAGCGCCGGATTACTGACCTCGATCTTACGACCGATCATTCCCGAAAATCCGTGCGCCGCATTCTTAATGCCTTCACTGGCGATGGTTTTCAGTATCTCCAACAAGTCCTGATCAAACGGGGCGATATCGTTCATAGTCGAGCACCTTTCCTTTTTAAATTCCAGCCAGCTTGAATAAACCAAAAACATCAACGATCAAAGCGACCTGGCCCTCGCTAAGAATGGCCGCGCTTGAGATTCCAGGAATGTCGCCAATGAATCCGCCCAGGGGTTTCACAACAACATCCTCTTCCCCGACCAGAGAGTCGACGATCAAGCCAACCCGTTGTTTGCCCGATTGCACGACCACGGCAAAAATATTCCTGCCCTGATCGTCACCCTGTTGGGAGTGGAAAATATCCGAAAGGTTGATCAGGGAGAGCACACTCTGCCGCAACACTGTGACGGGTTTTTGGGATATATACTTTATTTCACCCTGCTCAAGGCGCAGGGTTTCCGTGATCATCACCAGGGGAATCGCAAATGTGGCATCAGCGACCTTGACCAGCAAAGCGGGCACAATGGCAAGTGTGAGCGGCAGAACGATCTTGAACTGCGTACCACGGCCGATCTGGGTCTCCACTTGAATGGAACCGTTTACGCGCTGAATATTCGTACTGACAATATCAAGACCGACGCCGCGTCCGGAAATATCAGTGACTTTTTGGGCGGTCGAAAGGCCCGCCATGAACATCAGATCAATGGACTGGTCCTCGGTCAAAGCGGCCGCTTCCTCGGCAGTGATCAAGCCTTTTTGCACGGCGCTCCTGCGGAGTTTTTCTCCATCAATGCCGCCGCCGTCATCTTCAACGGTCAGGATGATGCGCCCCTGTTCGTGGCGGGCGGTCAAGGTGATTGTGCCCCGCTCCGGTTTTCCGGCAGCGCGGCGCTCTTCTGGAGATTCGATACCGTGGTCAACAGAATTACGGACAAGGTGGATCAACGGGTCGTTGATCTCTTCGATCATCGAACGATCCATCTCAGTCTCTTCGCCGTGGATGACCACATCAATGGGCTTGCCGATCTTCTGCGACATATCGCGCACCATGCGCGGGAACTTTCCGAAGGAACTCGAGATCGGCAGCATGCGGATGTGCATGACCTCTTCCTGGAGCTGGTCGGTGATGCGCCCCAAATGCGTGATCGTCTCAGCGATCTGATCGTCATTGCTGTTATTGCGCGCAACACGGCTGTGGATTTTCTTTAAATGGTTCCGATCAGTGATCAATTCGCCAACCAGGTTCATCAGATTATCCAGACGCTCCACATTCGCGCGAATAGTCATATCAGCGCTGCGCCTGCCAAAGGGAGTAGAAGCACGCCTATCATTCGATGAAACAGCGGGCACAGCAGCGGCAGGGGTCTTAACAGGCAGGGTGGAGGTATTTTCCACTTTCTCTGGAACCTTTGGCGGCTCTGGCTGGTCGGGCAGGGCCTGCTGGGGAGGCTCTATCACAACGGCTCCATTCGCGATAACGATCACGCTGTCAATGGAAGCCTCATCCACATCAGAGATCCTGGCCAGGGCAGATCTGACCATTTCAACAGACCAGGATGTATTGACAACAGCTGTAAAGACACTGACGGAGGCGGATGTCTCAATCTGCCCCTGACTTGGCTCCATCGACTGAATGTCCCCCATATCCTGCAGCGCCATCATTAATTGAAAAGCGCGCGCCGCAGAAGAGATGCTGCCCGGATCAATTCTGGCATGTATTTGAAGCGGCCTGCACTCCAAATCCGGCGCGCTGGTAATGAGCGCGTCGATCTTATCTTGAACGTTATGGGGGCTACTCTGCGAATCAGAAATTCCAGCACCGGCAATAATCGCATCGATCTGGGTCTCGATTTTTTGCCTTGCAAGAACATTCTCCTCCAATAAAGCATCTGAAATGGAATTTTCTTGAGTTTTCTGCAGGTTTTCGTTTTTTACGTTTTCTATAAAATCTTTAAGCGCCGTTACCATTTCATCAATATTCACATCACAAGTTTGCGAGGTGACAACTTCATCCCGAAGCAGGCGCAAATGATCAACAGCTTCCAGACAAAGATCAAATAATTGTTTCGATATCGGGATGCTGTTTTTGCGGACCCCATCCAGTATATTTTCAAGCGTATGGGTGAGATTTGTCATGCGCTTGTGTCCGATCATGCCGGACATACCTTTGATGGTATGGGCGGATCGAAACACAGTTTGAATAAGTTCGGAATCAGGTTCTTCCCGCTCCAGGCGGATCAGAATATCATCCAAAACTTGCAAATGTTCATCCACCTCAGCTAGAAAAACCGGCAACTCTTCTTCACTGATGTCAAAAATGATTTCCATAGACTATTCCGATATCCTCAATTTTCCTGCTGACAAAAGATAGCACACAACCCCGTCTTATGCAGTAAATCATCCGTAAAGAGAAACCAAAAAACGGGTAAATTTATTTATGGCTAAAGTAAATATCCACGAACCACCAACATCCCCCCCAAAAAAAATGTCATTTTTTATCCCTCCGCTAGACCCAGTCTTGTTCCGCCACTGTCGATATAAATTGAGCGCATTCCTTAAAATAAAAAACCAAGTGCCCCTTTCAACGTATAAGGGCGCACCTGGTTTTTTATCGTTTTATTCTATTCGAAATATCAGGGAGTATCTTCACTTTTTTCCTGTTTTTCATTTTCTTTTTCAGTTTCAGACAACAGCAGTTTTCGCAGCTGTTCAAATGTCTCAGATTCAGTTTCTTTTGCCATCAATTCTTGAATCTTGACCTGATCCTGGACTGCCTGGTAAATTTCCTGTCTCAATATGATGGTTTCGCGCGGAGCGTTAATCCCGATCTTAACCCGGTCGCCCTCGATCGCAAGCACGGTTACAACGATCGTGTCCCCGATCAATAGACTCTCATCCACTTTGCGTGATATTACCAGCATGTTCACACACTCCACGTACCAGGATATTCAGGATATTTGGCGCTGGAAAGTGTATTCGCTGGGACGGGGGTTATTGCATGTAATCAAAAAGTGTGAGCGCTGAAATAGCCCGCTGGCTGACCTCTAAAACGGCTTGGAAGGTGGTTTGCTGGTTTGTCAGCAGGGCGATCCCTTCCGCCATATTGGTGTCTTCTTTTTGAGAAAGCAAATTTTTGGTTTCGATCTTGACCGTTTCCAGGAAATTCGACGCCGAATCGACCTGACGCATTCGCGCACCATTCGATGTGCGATATTGATTCACAATGTCCGCTGAAGATTTTACCCTAGTCAATGCTTCCTGCAAAGTAGGCATGGCGGGAGGAAGAACGGCAGGAGGAGTTGGCACCGCAGGTACCGGGGCGGGAAGATGGATATTATTCTGGGTCAAGGCATTGCTGGCTACGATCAGATCTTCGATGAACTGCTGAATAGCCTGATCACCGCGAACATTCATGGGAACAGTTTGATCTGGTCCCAGGGTACGCTGCATGATGCCTGTATCTCCACGGTAATTGATAACTTTGGGAATAAATGTGTTTCCCTGATAATCTGTATAAGGCAACTCATTCACCGGATCTGCGGCTACATAGTCTGTCAAGTCAAATGGTTTCTGATCAATTTGATATCCAGAAAAAATGAATTGACCGTTCACAGAAGAATTGCCGAGTTCAACCGCCTTATCGATCAGTCCCAGCATTTCAGTTCTTAATGCAGTATATCTCTCGCTTCCAGACAGAGAATCATTAAGCCCGCGCAAAATAATGTTCGACGCCTGCACTCCGATCTCTTCCAATTGATTTAGGGCGTAATCGGTGGTGTTCATCCAGTTATTTGTGCTTGCGGCTGTATCAGCGTAGGCTTCAAGTGTCCGCAAATTGGAACGCAGACTGAGGCTGGCTGAAGCATGAACTGGATCTTCAGAAGCGGTTTGAAACTGCTTCTGGGTTGCAACCCTTTCTCTCAGTTTGCTTATCTTTTCCTGACCATCCGCCATATTTTGGATGGCGTTGTTCATCATCATCAGATTAGTAATTCTCATGCCTGCTCCTCATCATCCTAACGACCGGTCAATCCCATTCGATTAATGACCAGGTCCAGCAGTTCATCCATCGTGGTCAACATGCGGGCGGCCGCCTGATATGCCTTCTGAGTTTTCGCCATGTTCGCAGCTTCTTCATCCAGATTAACGCCTGCAACCGATTCGCGCTGGTCGCTCAGGGCCTTGGCCACCAATCCATGCTGGTAGGTATTATCAATGGCGCGCTGGGTGCTCACTGCCAGACTTGTTATCTGAGTGTTGTAATATTCATTCAAAGTGACATCTCCATTAAAAGGAGACGCTGCTATTTTGGAATTTTTTAATGCAACCATTTCCAATGCGACCGTATTATTTCCAGGTTCAAACTGGTTTTTGGATGTAACAACCCCGGCGGCATCCAGCAAGGTGTTAACTGCGATGGTACCCGCCTCGGAACCTGCTGTAACTGTAAAAAAATCCTTGCCGGCGACATCGTTCATATCGAAGCCGGATCGGTGAATAGTATTTACCTGTGATGTCAACTCACTTGCCAGGGAATTTAGTCCGGTTAATTGGCCCACCAAAATTTTATCGCGGGCTTCCAGCGTCCCCTTTAGTGAGCCGCTGGTTGGGATCATCTGTTGGCCATCACTCCAGTAAATATCTGACATGCCGACATTAGGTGCCGTGGTGTTTGTCTGGGTGTGGAGTTTAAAGGCATCATGCCCTACAACCAAAACATGCCCGCCAATGGAAACCACCATTTCACCATTTTTTTGCTCGGTTGAAACTGCGCCGGTCAAATTGGCGAGTTGATCAAGCGCCATGTCGCGTTTGTCCATCAAGTCATTGGGTTGTTCCCCAACCGATAATACATGCGAAATCTCGGCATTCAGCTTGGCAACCTGATCGGCAAGGGAATTGACCTCGTCCACCTGACTGGAAACGGACAAATTCTGATCGTTGCGCAACAGGTTAATCTGCTCCGCCCGACGGTTAAAAGCAGTTGCCAGCGAACTGGCGTCATCCAAAAGAACGCTGCGTAAGCTGTTATTTGTCGGGTCGCTCGAAAGTGACTGCCAACCTTTCCAGAACTGGTCCAACTTTGGAAGCAAGCCATCCTCGGAGGTTTCCGCGAGCGTCGCTTCCAACTGATTGAGGATTTCACTTTGGGATTCCCAGTTTTTTGCCTCAGCTGAGATGGTCCGAAAACGTCCGTCAAAAAACGCCAGATTGAAGCGTTCAACCCGCGCAATGGTAACACTGCCGCCTCTTTGTCCGGCACGGTTAATGAACTCTGAACCGCCTAAAGTTGTGGGCACTGCCGCAGTCAGGATCGCGGACTGGCGGCGATATCCAGGCGTACTGGCATTGGCGACATTATGCTGGATAATCTCCATCACCTGAGACTGGGTCAGGACTGCCTGTAGTGATGTTGAGATTGAGGAAAGAGATGGCATCGGTGAATTCCTTAAGCGCGAAACTCAACACCCAGACCCGTTGCTGGTTCCTGGTGTGTCCCGCTCATTGGAGATCGGTAGCCTGATTCTGGCTGGAACATACTGATCAAGAATGATTGCGTAGCCTTAAGCCAATCCAACTTGGTGACGGCAATGGCCTGGCTGGCGTGGTTTATTTCACGCGCCTGGCCGGCCAGGCTGTAAATTCCTTCTGACAGGTTCTTAATGCGATTCGCATCCTCTGCTTTAAAAAATGGCAAAAGAGCCTGAATGGAAGTATTTTCCAGATGGATGCCCAGAGAAATGGAAAATTCCTGGATCACCTGGCGGCATTTATCTTCCATTAAACCCATCTTATCGAGCAAAACTTCCTTGTCTTCCACAAGTTGAGGCACCAGCTCGGGCTCATTTAATAGTGCTGCGCGTTCTTTTTTGGATAATTCAATTAATTCCTGTAATAACCTGAATTGTTGAACAAGTACCTGTTCCAGTTCGAATCTATTTATGATGAATTTATCGGCTACCATAGCAGAAATCCTTTGAGTTTATATTATTTCGGCTGGAGGGTCGCCAATAGCTTTCTGGCGAGCTCGCTGACCTTAATTGTGTAATCTCCGCTCGCAATTTGATCCTTGAGCATGACAAGGCGTTCGGAGTCAGTTTCTTCGACATTTCCAAGCGCTGTTCGGGCTTTGGCTAACAAGCGCGCATTATCTGACATTTCCACCCGATCCTGCCCGGAGCGAACAGAGGCAGCCTCGTTAAGGTCTTCCTTCTTCTCGACCGGATTGGCAACTTCTGCGGGTTTGGCAGAAAGGGGCAGCATATTGTTGTTTTCAATTTTCATAGGTAGTTTCTCCTGCTAGGTATATAAACTCATATTACCATTATCGGCAGTTTTTCTGAAAACATTATGCCTTGCGGATGTTGATCGCCTGGGAGATCATCGTGTCAGTTTGCTGGAAGGCCTTGATGGACATACTGAAAGAACGCTGCAGGGTGATAATGTGGGTCATTTCCTGCGCCAGGTCCACATTAGACTGTTCGACACGATAGCCGCTAATCGTTCCAAAATTTTCGGACCCGGCCGCGCCTGCCACAGCCGCACCAGAAGCGTCTGATTCCAGCCAAATATTGTCGCCGTAACTGGTGACACCGCTCGGATTGGGAAAACGAGTCAGCTGAACGGTGCCAACCGCCACACTTGCACCTGTTTCATCAAAAGCGGTCACATTCCCCTCAGAACTGATGTTAATGTTCGACATTCCTTCGGTGATCGTGCCGTCCCAAACCAGAGGGTAGCCGCTGGCCGTTACCAGGTTAAGCTCTGCGTCCACACCGAACTGCCCGTCACGGGTATACCCAATTGTCCCATCCGGCAAAGTTATACTAAAAAAACCTTCGCCTTGAATTGCCCAATCGAGCGAATTGGTGGAATCGCGCAAATTGCCCTGCGCGGTCAGTATCTGAGTATTTTTCAGGAGCGAGCCCTCATTAAGCTGCTGATTAAGCATCTCTTGAAAGTTGGACCGGCTGGCTTTGTACCCTGCCGTATTGACATTGGCCAGGTTATTGCTGGTCACATCCAGATCCGACATGCGGCTGAGGATATCCTGGCGGGAAATATTAAGTGTGTGAAAAAGGGAAGATGACATATTGACTCCTTATCCTAGCCGATCCGTCCCAGGGAAGCGATGGTTCGACCCAAAAGCTCATCCTGGTTTCTAACGATATTTTGGGCCGCCTCATACGAACGGGCGACTTCCACCAATTGTGTCATTAGCTGCGATGGGTTGGCATTTGATCCTTCGAGGTAGCCTTGCACCACCCGCGGCGCGTCCTGACTGGTGGATGCGGCCGGCCCGGTGAATAAATTGCCTTCGGTGTGCTGCAGGTCTGTATCCGGGTTGGCGAAAACGCCGATCCCCAGCTGGGCGACGGCGGTCCCGTTGACGCTCAAAGCGCCGTCAGGGCCGACCGAGATATCGCCGTCCGGCAGTTGAATGACTTGACCGGCATCATCCAGCACTTGAAAGCCTTCTATAGTGACCAGGGTATTATCGGCGTCCCGCAGGAAGCGCCCATCGCGGGTGTAGCGGTTTCCATCGGGGGTTTTTACACGGAAATAGCCGTTGCCTTCCAGAGCAAAGTCAAGCGGATTACCGGTATCCAGTAAAGCGCCCTGTTCAAAATCTATATATTCGGCTCCGATCTGGGTACCCAGTCCCAACGTACCGATGTAATCGACCGATTGATTTAATGAGTTCTCTGATGTATAGACAGACTGGTTCTGCATGAAATCTTCGACCGTGGTAAGCACCTGCTTAAAGCCGGGGGTTTGTAAGTTCGCGATATTATGGCTGAGGACTTGCTGACGGGCAGCGTTCATCACCATGGCAGAGACTGCCGAATACAGGCCTTTTATCATCTTAATCCGCCTCCATAAACTTTATTCTTTTGTTGGACATTCAACACCAACTGGACTTCTTCACGGGTGATGCTGAATTGACGGGCGATATCCACATCGGACATATTGGCTTCGGACATCGCGCCGATCAATCGGTTTCGATCCATGACTGCGGCGGTTGAATCAACTGTCGGCGCCTGATTGACGCGCGATTGGGTAACATTCAGCAGGGTTTTGAAATCCGACTGTCCCATCACACCCGATGAAGGCGGAATGGAAGCTGTCTGCGCCGGGTTGGTAACCAGGCTGCGCATCTCATCCACCACCGGCATCATACGCTTGGCTTGCGCCTGACGGTTCTGCGCCAGAGCTGTCTCGCGCGCTAACTGAAGGACATATAATGAATCTTCGAGGGATACTTTGGGAATATTAGTCATTGGCCATCATCGCTTTCAAGGAAAGGATCACACGGGCGTGCAACTGGCAGACCCGCGACTCGGTTATATCCAACACTTTTCCTATTTCTTTAAATGTTAATCCGTCGTTGTAATACAGTGACAAGACCACTTGTTCACGTTCTGACAAATTGTGGATGGCATCGGACATTTCTTCGATCAAACTTTCTTTTTCAAATACTTCCGAAGGATTGGTTTGCTTTTCATCATTGAAACGTTCATATATGGAGCCATCCTGATTCTGATCACCGCCGTCCATCATCATGTCCAATGAAACCAGGATCCGATTGGAGTCGGCCAGTCCTTGTTGAACCTCTTCGACATTGATCCCAAGATGAGCGGCAATTTCCTCTTCAGTGGGTTCGTGGGAATTCTGGGCCCACAAAGTTGAAACAGTTTTCTGGATCATACGGGATCGTTTTCGGGCTGTTCGCGGCATCCAATCCGCTGTGCGCAGGTAATCCAAAATTTTTCCGCGAATACGCAAGCTCGCATAGGTGCTAAAACGTGTATTAAATTTCGGGTCAAAACGATCGACCGCTTCTATCAAACCCATCAAACCCTGATGAGCCAGGTCTTCGTAATCGCTTCCTCTTTCCTGGGTAATTCCCATACGCGCCAAAAGGTAGTGAACCAAGGGTACAGACTGCAGCACCAGTTTTTCCCTAAGTTCTGGTGAACGGTTTGCGAAAAATTCTTCGAACGTATCCGCTGTTTCCATTTGCATGATCATGATTTACTGCACCTCTGCCAGGCTTGGAAGTTCAACTTCTTCATTGGTTTCAAATCCTTCGATATGTTCGAATTGTTCCTGGCTTTGTCGTCCTTCATATTTTTCCTCTGCCATTTCCGATCCGGCAGCTTGTTCCAGTTTTTCCTGTTCCAGCTTTTCCTGTTCCAGTTTTTCCTGTTCAAGACGCTCTTTTTCTTTCTTCTCTTTTTCTTCTTTCTCAGTGATATTCGCGCTCAACACATCCATGGAGACCTGACGTGAAATCATCAAAAGCAAACCACCGACCACCAGCATCGAAACCGTTGTGCGGAAAAAAATATCGATCAACTTTGTGCCTGTAAGTACAGAAACACTGACCACTGTCAAAAACAACAAAATTAAGATAATAACTGAAAATGTGTAGGTAAATTCGACAAGTACAGGCAGAAAAAAGGTGTCAGCCACCTTTTCCTTCTTTTTCTGTTTAACCGGTTTTACGCGAACCGGTTTAGTACGCAGCGGCTTGCCGGTAACTGGTTTGGCAGGCGCCGGCAGTTCAGGAATTTTTTCAATTTCTGCCATGACTCAATTCCCTTTATTTATTCCATTCTCTGCCAAACAAAGCCGACACCAGACGAGCGGGATCGACTACTTCGAGGTGGCGCGAGGCTTCCTTGCCGGTTGTATAGAAACCAAGCGGAACCTGATTCTTTCTGACGAAATTATAGACACTGCCAAAAGTATGCGTCTCATCCAATTTGGTAATGATCAATCCATCCAGGCTGAAGATCCCAAGTGAAGCAGAAGCTTGAATCAGGTCTGTCTCTTTGGTAGTTGCCGGCGCGACCAGATAGGTGCAGCGTTTTGGGATTTCCGCAAGCAATTTTCCCAACTCTGTCATCTGGTTTTCATTGCATGGGTTATAGCTGGGCGTATCAACCAGGAATAGATCATTCGGCTGTGGATCTCCCAGAATTTCCTTCATATCTTCCGGGGTGTAAACCAGCTCAAGTTTAAATCCCATGGCATCCGTGTAAGCGCGTGCTTCAGCAATGGACCCCATTTTGACCGTATCTCCGCAAACCCAGATAACATTTTTTTTCAAGTTTTGGCTAAAGAAAAGCGCCAGTTTTGCAATTGTGCTGGTCTTGCCGCTGCCACTCGCGCCTACCAGACAAATTACATTATTGGAAACATATTTTCCCGCGCCCTGCTGAACACGCAACTCTGCGCCAAGGAGTTGCGCGATATATTTCTTAGCGGTTTCAGGGTCGTCAAGAATAGTCGGGCTGATCGTTTCCAGCACGACACCAACCAAGCCATCGATCAATACAGGATCCACACCTTGAATGGTTAATTGTTGATGGATATGCTTCAAGGAGGAAGGCAGGTGCTTTGCAACTGTCTGTATATTTTTTGCTGCTTTTTGCGGCGTCGCTTTCTCTGCCGCAGGGATCTCTTCTTTAACCGGGTCCAAATTAAGCTTTAGTTTGGCAGGACGCTTGACAGGCTTTTCGGCTATGAGCTTTTCCGGTCCTACCACCCATTCAATTTCAGGCCTTTCCTCGATAAATTCAACCCCGATCTTATTTTCTGACGGGATCATGACAGGTAACGGCGGAACGGCCGGCTTTGGGGCGGATTTCTGTGGAAGCGGATGAGCGCTGGCCGCGACAATCTCCACATTTTTTTTCTTCCACGGATTCCACACAGGGCCAAACGGTATCTCACGCATGGAAACCACGATCGCATCGGGGCCTAATTCTTCCTGTACCAGCTGCAATGTCTTTATTGTCGTATCGGATTTAAATGTTTTTGTGATCATACTGACCTCTAATCCATTTTAACAATGCCGTGGGCTTTTACTTTCAAGCCTCTGCCCACTTCGGAAAAAGCCATAAAAATCAAATTGGGCAATGATTGTTCAACCAGACGCCGGAGCGCCAGACGCAGTTCACGCGGACAAATCAATATGGGGATATGCCCCAATTGCGCCAGAGATTCCATTTGTTCACCGATCTTCACCAGGATCCGCTGGGCTAACGTCGCGTCCAGCTGGAACCCTGGACTGCCCTCGGAAGACACCAGAGAAGAACGCAGTGTGGCTTCCAGCTGTGGAGCGAGTGTAAACACATGCAGAGTATTGTTCTCATCTTTGTATTGACTGGAGATCGTGTTTGCCATGCTTTGGCGCACCGCCTCCGCCAAGATTTGCGGATCACGGGTCATGCTGGCGTTATTCGCCAAAACTTCCAGGATCCCGCTCAGGTCGCGAATGGGGACGCGTTCCCGCAAGAGGTTTCGCAACACAGCCTGGACCTCTCCAAGGTTGAGCATCTCAGGCACAACCCCGTCCACAGAAGCCGGGTTCCTTTGTCGCAATTGGTTAAGCATTTCCTGCACAAGCTGGCGGCTCAACAGGTCAGATGAATGACTTCGAACGATCTCTGTCAGGTGCGTACATAAAACAGAGAGCGGAGTCACTACTGTGTAGCCTTTCAGTTCCGCCTGATTTTGTTCAGAGGTACTGATCCAGATGGCGGGTAATCCGAAAGCGGGTTCAGAGGTGGGCGTGCCT